>Ga0265316_10002529_pt1 | contig 18908 bp, 17 predicted proteins | sample 4522metaG_FD_202092 | JGI IMG/M metagenome (GOLD analysis project Ga0265316, IMG submission 202092) | Rhizosphere microbial communities from Carex aquatilis grown in University of Washington, Seatle, WA, United States - 4-5-22 metaG | ecosystem: Host-associated > Plants > Roots > Rhizosphere >... | reverse complement strand
GTCTTCAAGCTGAAGACCACGGGACACACCAAGGTCGTGAAGCCAACCAGCTAGCAACCGCCGGTTCGCAGCCACGCTGCGCAGGGTTTCCGTTTTCTTTTCGGAATTGCTTGCGATATGGCCTCCATATCGCGAGTAATCCGCGTCGAGGTTCTCGTTTCAGGATTGCTTCTGTAATGGCTTCCCTTGAAAGGGGCCGCAACTCATTGGAACTGAGCTATTAATCCGGGTGTCCTCTTCATGCTTGGTTGTGACGGACACCGTCATGCTGACCTGTTTACAACAGTTATCCCTTGAGCCCCTGCGCGCTTTGGTCTAACTTGTTTTTGTACACCCCTTATCGAGGCGGCCAATGCGAGTGTCACTGCTTGCCTGTGTCTTGATTCTTAGCTCTTCAACTTGGGCCCAGGAGCACAAGGTTTTTGAAGAATGCGACAAAAAAGCGCCCACAGGCTCTCAAGCGTATTTGAATGATTGCGCCCATGCCGACTACCAGAGCGCAGAAAACGAGTTGAACCAGGCGTACGAAGAACTTCTGAAAAAGGCTGCTGATGAACCAGTTGCCGTCGAAAAAATCAAGGCTGCACAAAGTGCATGGGTGGCTTTTCGCAATGCGCAAATAGCGGCGTTGTACCCGCACGACGTGCCAGACAAACGCCTCGAATACGGAACCGTGTATCCGATGTGCGTGTCGTTACTGAAAAGCGAACTGACTCAACAGCGTACGAAGATGTTGAGGGAAATGCTCCACCCCCTTGAAGACGACGTGTGCAGCAATGGTTTGTACTACCCGGAAAGAACGAATTTACCCAAGCACCAGCAGAATCGATAGAAGAAATTCCTGGCGTAACATCGCCAAGTCACAAGTGATCTAGATCCGGTTGCGATTTCCGGCGCATTTTTTCGACCCGCTCGGCGATGGCCCATTTCAAGGCCTCGATTCCTTCGCCGGTAACAGCGGAAATCGGAAACAAGTCGAGCTTCTTGCGCTTGCAGTAGCGCTTCAGCTTGGCCAGCTTGTCGGGGTTGGCGACATCCATCTTGGAAGCAACGACAAGGCCCGGCTTCGAGTCCAATCCCGCTCCGAAGTTCGCCAGTTCGGCAGTGATGACTTCGTAATCCTGCACCGGATCGGGCCGGCCGCTCGAGTCGGAGACATCTACCAGATGCGCCAGCAGGCGGGTGCGCTCGATGTGTCGCAGAAACTGCGTGCCCAGACCCGCGCCCTGACTGGCGCCCTCGATGAGGCCGGGAATGTCCGCGACCACGAAGCTGATTTCTTTGGGGGGCTCGCCGGCCATCACCACGCCGAGGTTCGGCTGCAGGGTGGTGAACGGATAATCGGCGATCTTGGGGCGCGCCGCTGAAATGCGCGAGATAAGCGTGCTCTTGCCGGCGTTGGGATAGCCGACCAGCCCAACGTCGGCCAGCAACTTCAACTCCAGACGAAGGGCGCGCTCTTCGCCAGGATGTCCGTCTTCGTGCTCCCGCGGAGCCTGGTGTACCGAGGTGGCGAAACGGGCGTTGCCGCGGCCACCGCGACCTGCATGCGCCACTACGATGTGCTCGTCAGGACGCGTGAAATCATGCACCACTTCGCCGGTCATCTCGTCGTAGACGATGGTGCCGACGGGCACCTTCAGCACGATGCTCTCGCCTTCACGGCCGGTTTTGTTCGAACCTTCGCCGTGGCGTCCGCGCTCGGCCTTGTACTCCGGGTTGAAGCGGAAGTGCACCAGCGTGTTGTGGCGCTCGCTGGATTCCATGATGACATCGCCGCCGCGCCCGCCGTCGCCGCCGGACGGCCCGCCGCGGGGCACGAACTTCTCCCGCCGGAAGGCCAGGCAGCCGTTGCCGCCGTCGCCCGCCTTGATCCGAATTCTTGCTTCGTCGATGAACATGGAAAACCAGTGGTTAGGGGACAGTGGTTAGTGGACAGTTAAAACCAAGAGAACTCTCTGCGCCTCTGTGGTGAGAACCAAGGAAAAAGGCCTCGCCGGAACGAGGCCTGAACCAATGCTTGTCGCGGAGTCGCGAGAGATCGAGTGCTGTCGTTCGCAACGCACCACTTGCCAATTGCCGGCTGCTAACCGCTAGCTGCTGGTTGCTTCTTGCGGCGTGACCGACACGAACTTGCCCATCGAGCCGCGGTCCTTGAACTCGACGACACCGGTGATTTTGGCGAAGAGAGTGTCGTCCTTGCCGCGGCCGACGTTGACGCCGGGCTTGATGCGGGTGCCACGCTGCCGCACGATGATGGAACCGCCCGAAACCAACTGGCCTCCGAACGACTTAACGCCCAGCCGCTGCGCATTCGAGTCGCGGCCGTTCCGGGAACTGCCTAAACCTTTCTTGTGTGCCATAAGTCCTCGTTACGCCGTGTGGTTCGTACCGTCCACGTTGATGCCGGTGATCTTCACGGCCGTGAAGGGCTGACGATGTCCATTCAGCTTCTTGTATTGCTTCTTGCGTTTGTAGTGGAAGACGAGCACCTTGTCGCCGCGGCCCTGCTCAACCACCTGCCCGGTGACAAAAGCCTTCGACGGCTTGCCCAGTTCGCCTTCGGAAGCGCTGAAGGCCAGCACTTCCTCGAACTTGACGTCGTCGCCGCTGCCGTCGGGCAGCTTCTCGATCTTAATCACGTCTCCGGGTGCGACGCGATATTGCTTTCCCCCGGCGCGGATCACCGCGTACATGGCAATGCCTCCCAAGTGTTACTCGCGCTCACAGTACGGCGCGGAACAACCTAAACTCTTGATGCGCTTGCACTTCCCCGAGCCAGGAAGGAAACCTTCACGGGGCCGAGTGGCCCGGCTGCGGGGATGTCCCTGACGGAACACCAGTAGTACAGGCAAACTATAGAAGTGTAACGTGTTCGGGCCGGTGAGGTCAAACCGGCAAAGAGTGTCTGCAATGCGCCGCGCCGCAGATAGGAAAATCTCGTTCGCATGGCTGGCCTGAGTCTGGCAGTGCCCTGTCTTGTGTTAGCAGACTAAACGGCATACATTCGGAAAATCCATGAGCAGCTCTTCTGAAGGACTTTGGCAGTACTTGAAGAGACAGTCTTTTCCGCGTAACCGCGGTGAAAGCAGCTCCGGAGTTCGCCCGGTGCGCGTTGGTCCGAGCGCTCCGGTCGGCACGTTGAGCGGGGTACTAAGCCGAGAGTCTACGCAGATCCTGGTCAACAGCGGGGTCTTGGACCAAATGCAGACGCCTTCGGGCATGTTGCGGCCGGTAGGGCTTATCTGTGAGACGGTAAATATCTGCAACGCCGATTGCGTGTTTTGTCCCTACAGCCTGCAGACTCGCCAGTACGGCACCATGTCGCAGGAGACGTTCGAGGCGGTTTGCCGCCAATACGACGCCCTGGGTGGCGGTCCCTTCTCGCTGACGCCGATGGTTGGTGACTTTCTGCTGGACCGCGAACTCCCGAGCCGCTTGAAAACGCTGCGGCGCTATCGGTATTCGATCGTCCCTAGTGTCACTACCAATCTCTACGCCTTGGATCGCCTCCCCGACGATGTGATTGCTGAAATGCTGGAGGTGTTTACCCGCATTCATGTCTCCACCTACGGCATCACGCAAGAGGAAAACTCGGAGATTACGCGACGGAACCACTTCAAGAAGTACCGGCCTCAAGCCCAGCGAATCGGCAGCCTGTGGGAGCGAAGCTCCGGGCGCTGCGACATCAAAGTCGGTTTTCGTAATCTACACGACTATCCTCCGGAGGTCTTGCGGGACTTTGTGCTCGACAACTTCGGTCATGACTGGTGTCTGGGCGGGACGATACGCTACTCCAACTGGGGAAACACCATGTCAGGCCCTTTGCCCGGAGATGCGGAGTGGAGCCCTGCCAGGGAGAACCACACTACCTGCATGCTGCTGGTTGCTTCCATGCAAGTCTATTGGGATGGCCGAGTTTCTGCCTGCGCCTGCTGCGACTACAACGCCGGCAAAGAGCTGGCCCTGGGCGATATACACGAAAACAACCTAACCGACATCTACAACAGCGCCGTCAACCAGCTTATCTGGAAGCGCCAGGAGTCGGGCGAGATGCAAAGCATCTGCCAACGCTGTACATTTCACGTTCCGCTGAGCGACCTAAGCACGAAACTGGCGGATAAAGGCATGTGGTTCGATTTCGTGGGCGGCTAGAGCAGTTTCAGAGTTGGCGTAGACCTGGTAGAACCAGCCTTTAGGCTGGCGTCAAGATCGTCCCACACTATAAGGCTCAAGCGTCTGCCTGTCCGCAGCGAACGCGGCGCTGAAGCGCCGCTCTACCGTGCTCGCCGGTCTACACCAATTCTGAAAACGCCTACCTATCGCCGCAGGAATCATCAACCTATAGAGGACGATTTGCGGGTCGGAGGGGATTTGCAACTTCGACTCAATAAAGAGCGAGGAGGGCGGCTGGCCCTCCTCCTCGCTGTCTGCGGTTATTAGCAGCTAACCGCTTACCACTGCCTGATGGTTTGGACCTGCAAACCGTTACCAGGTCCGCTCTTGGGAACCATCGATCCGAAGGTCCCGTGAGATTCGGAGTAGGTCCCGGCGGTGAAGTAGAGGGTGCTCTTGGAGCCGCTACCCGAGCCGTTACCAAATCCCAGTCCCCAAATGCTCTCGACGGTAAGGGGAACACCGGCCACGTTGTAGAACGTCCCTACGAAGGCACCGGCGGAAGTGTAGGCTGCGATCACGCCGCTACCGAACATTCCAACCAGGTAATCTCCGCCGAAGCCGCCGAATCCAGCCGGCGCTACCACGACAGCCCATGGAGAGTTGTTATAGATCACGTGGGCGAGCCGGCTGACGATGTTGCCCGACTGGTCATAGATCGTGATATAGCCATTGCCGATACCGGGTACATCGTCGTGCTTGGCGGCATCCTGCTTGGCGTAGGTGACGGCCAAATGGCCACCACCGACATTAGCGACGTTGAACGGCGCGAACCCGGCGGGCACCGTGGAATCGACAAAGGCATTCGCACCGAAGGAGAATGGGGCATAGTTCTTGTCGAATACGTCAACCGTACCGTTGTGGAAGTTGGCTACGTAGAGGTAGTTGTTGCCGCCGACCGCGCCCAGGGCGCAACCCTTGTAGACGGCGCTGCTGCCAGAATTGTTTACCGCGATGGTGGCGCTGGTACCGGAACCCCAGCCTGAGATGGTTCCGTCTTCGGTAACAAAGAGGAAGCTCTGCGAAGCTCCGCCGATCTTGAAATCAGAGGTACCGTTGAACACGGTCCCGGTCGGAGATCCAACGTCCGTCCCGTTCGCGGACGGGATAGTGACCACCAGCGACTGCGGACTGCCGCTGCCATTGTAGAGGGTGGAGAGGCCGGTGGCATTGTCGGAAATCCACCACGGTCCGATCGGGTTGGCGGACATGCCCCAGGGATTGCCGAGGTTCGCGTCTGTAAACGTGCCTGGAACGTTGGGAATGTCGGAAGTGAGAAGTGTCACTACGGTCTTCTGGGCAGCGGCCGGTAAGCTCGAAGCTATGACGACCAGCGACAGCAAAGCGCACAGGAGAAATCGAGAGACGGTTTGTGAACTGAGTTTCTGCAAGGGGAGCATGGATACCCTTTCTGTTTGTGAGTTTCTTCCGGCAACTTTCGACTGCTCTGAATCTTCGGCTGTCAGAAGCTTCCATGAATCTAGCGGGAGCCACGACAGGAGTTGTCTTGGCGGAGTTACGATGTTGTCAACATTTGTTGACAAATGGAAAATCACGCCATGTTTTTCTGTGTTTGTCACGGAATTGTTAACAGGCGGTTGACGCGCCCTCCGATCTGCTATTAGCTGTAGTTCAGGCACCTAACCAAATCTGACGACATTTATGGAAAAGATCCTGGTCATCGAAGACGATCCGGCTGTGCAGCGGGCCCTGCGGCGGACTTTTGAGTCGGCGGGCTTCGAGGTTTCCATTGCCCCGGATGGCGCGGTGGCGATGGAAGTCTTTCGCGCCACCCTGCCGCGAGTCGTAATCCTGGACCTGCGATTGCCGGGAAAGACGGGGCAGGACCTTTGCCGCGAAATCAAGCACGAGTCGTCCACTGTTCCCATCCTCGTGCTCAGTGCCGCCAGCGACGTGCTGGACAAAGTCCTGCTCTTGGAGCTGGGGGCGGATGACTATGTCACCAAGCCATTTAGCCCGCGCGAACTGCTGGCCCGAGTGAGGGCTGCCTTGCGCCGGCTGAACCAGGCGTCGGACAAGGCCGAGATCTTCAGTTTCGATGACGTGGAAGTGAACTTCTCCAAGATGGAGTTGTTCCGCAATGGGCAACTGGTGCCCCTCACTCCACAAGAGTTCAAGATGCTGCGCTTCTTCCTGAACAATCAGGAGCGCGTGATCTCACGCACCGAGCTACTCAATGAAGTTTGGGGATACAACAATTACCCCACTACACGCACAGTTGACACCCACATGCTCCGCTTGCGGCAAAAGCTGGAGAAGGACCCCACAGACCCGGTGCACTTTCGTACCGTCCACGGCACTGGATACAAGTTCGTAAGGTGATCAACCCGGGAGGAAATTCGGTGATGGGGCGTCTACGGCTGCGGACCAAGTTTCTCATCGCCATGCTCCTGACCTCGGCTGGCCTGACCGCCGCCGTCCTGCTCATCGTGCAGCGTACCGTGGAGACCCAGGTCCGGCGCGACCTGGGTAACGATCTCGCCAACTCGGTGGAAACTTTCCGGAACTTGCAGAAAGAGCGTGAATCAGCCCTCGCCCGCTCGGCCGAGCTGATGGCGGATATTCCCAGCCTGAAAGCGCTCATGACCTCCCACCATCCGCCGACGATTCAGGATGCCTCGCGCGAGATGTTCCGGCTGTCTGGCGGCGACCTGTTTGCGCTGGTGGACACCACCGGCCAGTTCGTCGGATTTCATACCAAGTCGCCCGGCATTACCCGTGAGCAAGCACAGCAACTGCTGGAGGGCCGCAACTCGCTGGATGAGCCTCTGCAGTGGTGGTTCGCCGGCGGGCATCTCTATGAGGTGGTTCTGGCGCCCATCTATTTCGGGCCTCGTACCGATAATTCGTTGCTTGGCATTGTGGCGGTGGGACACGAGATGAACGCCGCCCTGGCACACCAGGTAAGCCAGATCGCGGCCAGCCAGGTGGCTATCGTTTGCGGCCCGACGGTCGTGGTAAGCACGCTCAACGCCGACCAGACCAGCGAGCTGGCGGCCCAATTCAACACCCACCGCCTGGTGGCCCAGGGTCCGGCGGACTGGAAACTTGGCCGCGAGAGCTTTGTTGTATCTTCGGTGGCGCTCAATCCGGGAGAATCCCCGTCCATTGCCATGGTCGTCATGAAGTCCTATGACGAGGCGACGGCATTCCTCAACCATTTGACCCGGTTGTTGGTGGCCGTCGGCCTGGGGGCTTTCTTTGTGGGGAGTTTGCTGGTGTACTTCACCGCCCGCAACTTCACTCGCCCGCTGGAAGAGCTGGTGGAAGGAGTGCGGGCCTTGGGTAGAGGAGATTTTCGCTACCCCGTGGGACCGCAGGGCGGAAGCGAGGTGGCGGAACTCACCAACTCTTTCATCCGGATGCGCGAGGGCTTGCTGGAGGCGCAGCAACGGCTGCTGGGGGCTGAACGACTGGCCACGATCGGCCGGATGGCAAGCTCCATTTCTCACGACCTGCGTCATCCCCTCACCGCCGTGCTGGCCAACGCCGAGTTTCTGGCGGATGCCGACCTCGCGCCGCATCAGCGAGAAGAGCTTTACCTGGAGATCCGCATCGCCGTCAACCGCTTGACGGACCTGATCGATTCGCTATTGGAGCTGTCGCGCCCCGCCGAATCGCTGAACATTATCGACGCCCCGGTGGAGCGCGCCCTCAATCGCGCGATTGAACTGGTGCGGGCGCATCCCCAGTTTCACCGGATTGTGATCGCTATTGAATCGGCGGGCTTGCACAACGCACAATTCGATTCCCGCAAAATGGAGCGCGTATTCTACAACCTGCTGCTCAATGCCAGCCAGGCGGCTCAGGTATGCGGCGGCCATGTCACGGTGTGGGTCACGGATGCGGGAGACAACCTGGAAATTCGCATTGCCGACGACGGCCCGGGAGTCGAGTCCTCCATCCGCGACAAACTCTTCCAGCCGTTTGTAAGCCATGGCAAGGAGAACGGCACCGGGCTGGGGCTGACCATTGCGCAGAAAATCGTACAGGACCACGACGGCAGCTTACGGCTGAAGACATCAGCACCGGGCCAGACCGTCATGGAGATCGTGCTTCCCCGGAGATCGAAAAAGATCGATGTAACGAATGGACGGCTGGCGGACGCATCTCAACATTTTCCAGCGTGAGCATGCGACACGCCGATTGCTAGGGCCCTCCACACCATCGGCCAGAGGTGCCATATGAAATTCCGCAAACCCTCTCAGCTCTTCCGTGCTGTGCTGGTATTGTCGCTTACCCTCGCTTGGGCACTCTTCTCAGCAGCGCAGAGCCAACAGCAAACCGCCGCGGTGGGTAACGCCAGCGTGAATGCATCGCTGGGCGAACTACAGTCTCAGGTCCGCGAGCTGAAGGAGATGGTGGTGCAACTGCAGCAGCAGACTGCCGCCAGCCGCCAGGAGATTTCGCGGCTTCGGCAGGAGTTGGAGACCCAGCATACCGGGGGCGGTAGCGCCTATGCCGCGGTCGCTCCGGGTGACGAGCAGTCCCCCTCGCTGTCGCCGGCAAGCACAGCTCAGTTGCAGCAGCGGCTTGGGAACCTGGAAGAAGACCAACAGCTCCTCTCCGGAAAGATAGACGACCAGTATCAGACCAAGGTCGAGAGCGCTTCCAAATACCGGGTGCGCTTCTCTGGGATGGTCTTGTTCAATTTGTTTGGCAATAGCGGCTCGGTGGAAAATCAGGACGTTCCCACCTGGGGAGTCCGGCGAGAGCCAATGGATGCGGCCGGTTCGGTGGGCGGTACGGTGCGGCAGTCTATCCTGGGATTCGAGGTTTTCGGGCCGGAGGTTTTCGGGGCGCGCTCCAGCGGCAGTATAAATTTTGATTTTGGCGGCGGCTTCCCAGCGACCTATGACGGCGTGAACTTCGGCCTGGTGCGCTTGCGGACCGCAGCCGTCCGGCTCGACTGGAAGGACAACTCTATTGTCGCTGGGCAAGATCAGTTATTTCTCTCTCCTCTGAGCCCCACTTCCTTTGCCTCGGTGATCGTGCCGCCGCTCGCTTATGCCGGCAATCTCTATTCCTGGACGCCGCAGCTGCGCTTCGAGCATCGCTTTACGCTTTCAGAAGGATCCAACGTCACCCTGCAAGGTGGTTTCCAGGATCCAGTCACCGGCGAGCCGCCCTATAACCTGGATTATGTCTGGTATCGCTCGCCTGACGCAGGCGAGTACTCGCGGCAGCCGGCTTACGCCGCGCGGGTCGCCTATTCGCATCCCATGCTGGGGCAGACGCTTACCCTTGGTGCAGGAGGCTACTACAGTCGGCAGAACTGGGGTTTCAATCGAATCGTGAATGGATACGCCGCCACTCTAGATCTCAACCTACCCCTGTCCCGCGCTTTTACTCTGAGCGGTGCATTCTATCGCGGACAGGCCATCGGCGGCCTTGGAACCACCCTGGGCCGAAGCGTGGTCTACAATGGGCCGCTCGACGATCCCAATACCCTGGTGCAGCCCCTGAACACGGTCGGTGGTTGGGTGCAATTGAAGTTTCGCGCCAACCCCAAGCTCGAGTTCAATGCCGCTTTCGGGCAGGACAATCCATTTGCCGCGGACATTCGCGCCTATGGCGACCAGAGCCAAACCTATGGCAATCCTTTCCTGACCCGCAACCGGGGAGCGTTCGGCAATGTGATCTACCGCCCGCGCTCCGATCTGCTGCTTTCCTTGGAGTACCGTCGTCTCAAGACCTTTACCATTTACAACAGCAGCTATGACGCCGGGCAGGTCAACATGTCGATGGGTGTACTCTTCTAGAGGCATGATGGTCTGGAGAAAACTCGCTGTAGCGTTTGCGATTGCATTCCTTTGGAGTGCGCTCCCCTGCTTATGGGCACAAGATGTGAATGTCACAGGCCGGGTAGTTTTGGAAGGCGCCCCAACTGCCTCTCCGGCAAACTCGACCGTGGTGTGGCTTGCTCCCGCAGGCTTGCCGGCTGACGCCGCCGGTGCTGCTCCCATGCATGCGGTGCTACAGCAGAAAAACAAGACCTTTGTGCCCCACCTGCTTGTAATCACCCGAGGTTCCACCGTCGATTTTCCCAACCACGATCCCTGGTTCCATAACGTGTTCTCGTTATTCAACGGAAAGCGGTTCGACCTCGGACTGTACGAAGCTGGCACGTCCAAGCCAGTCCACTTCGATCGCGAGGGCGTGTCCTACATCTTCTGCAACATCCATCCCGAAATGAGTGCGGTCGTGGTTGTACTTTCGAGCCAGTACTTTGCCGTTCCCAACAAGGAAGGCGAATTCTCCATTCCTTCGGTGCCGCCGGGACGGTACGTGCTGCACGTCTGGAGCGACAACGCTCAACCGGCCGCGTTGCAGGCCCTGGCCCGCGAGGTGCAGATCGGCGACAGCGTCCATTCGGTGGGAACGATTCGCGTGCGAGTGACTGCGGTGTCGGCTCCCCACAAGAACAAGTACGGGCAGGATTACGAGCCCCCGTCGCCCAACAACCCGGTCTATGTGCAGCCGCAATAGCGCCAGGGTTAGCGCTCGATTTCGCCAAGCCGCCGGACCGTATCGAACACATCGCCCTGCTGAAACAGCCGGATGCCGGCTACTCCCGCAGCTCCAGCTTCCAGACATGCGCCGGCATTGCCGACAGTGACCCCGCCCAGCGCCAGCACCGCAAAGCCCCGTTGCGGCGACGATTCCGTAGCTACTTGTGCTCGCACCAGCGCACAGGCTTCCCGCAGAGGGTCGACCCCGATTCCCCGCTCCCCCGTCTGCACTTTCTCGAAGATCGGCGCGAGCACGGCTAAATCTGCTCCGTCGGATTGAGCACTACGCACATCAGCGGCGGTGTGTGCAGAGACCCCAACCAAGGGCTCACGACGGCTGCAACTCGCCCACCAGCCGCGAATTTCTGGCACGGCAAGGTCCCCCGCTGGCAGGTGCACACCATCGGCGCCGGTGGCGAGAGCTATGTCAGCGCGACTGTTGATGAGCAGCTTGGTTGTGGGCGAGTTATCGCGGACGCCACGCAGCGCCTTACTAGCGAGCGCTTCCAGTTCGCGCGTCGGCAGGTCCTTCTCCCGAAGCTGGATGTAGTCCACACCGGCGCGGGCGGCTTCGCCGATGCGGCGCAACAGCACGTCGATTTGCTGCGTCGCCGGCCCGGAGAAGCCCTTGCGGTCCGTGATGTAGTAGAGCAGCATCGTCGGCAACGATTGTATTCTGGCTTGGCTCGATGACGGACCTCGGCCCGCGACCTTCCGCTAGAATGGAGGCTTGAAAACAGCGACGAATTCGCGCCGCCATTCAGCGCCGGCTACCAAACCAGCGGCGGTCAGGCCGCTTGATGTTCTCCGCGCGCCAGGTTTGGCCGACGTGCCTTGGCTGGTCCACGGATTCAGCACCCGGCAGGGAGGCGTCTCCACCTGCTACGGCGGCAGCACCTTGAATCTCGGCCTGACGCCGCACGACACCAGGGCCAACGTCGAGCGCAACCGGGGGCGGTTCCTTGAAGCTGTTGGAGCGAGGCACGACAACGGGGCCAACTGGCCGCTGGTGCAGCTGAAACAGATCCACTCCTCTGTGGTTCATCGAGTTACCGCGGCGCCGCATGAGCTGCTGGCTGGCGACGGGCTGGTTACCAATACTCCAGAATTGCTGTTGGCAGTCAAGACCGCCGACTGCGTTCCCGTGCTTGTGGCCGATGTGAAACTTCGCGCGGTCGGCGTGTTTCACGCTGGCTGGCGCGGCACCGTTGCTCGCGTGGTGGAGAAAGGGATCGGCGAGATGCGCCGCCAGTTTGGCAGCCGGCCGCGTGACCTGCGCGCCGCCGTTGGTCCTTCCATCCGGCGCTGCTGCTATGCCGTCGGCCCTGAGGTACGCTCCGAGTTTGAGTCTCAGTTCACCTATGCGGCCGACCTGTTCGAAGAGGTCTTCGACGCTAACGCCGTTCATGTGCGCTATCCGCTGCTGTTCTTGAATCAGCGAGCGCCCGGACATGGCGATCTGGGGCCTGAAATCCATCTCGACCTGGTCGAAGCCAATCGGCGCCAGCTGGAGGAGGCTGGCCTGCGTGACGACCACATCAGCGTCGTCGAAGGCTGCACCGCTTGCGATACCACCCGGGTTTTCTCCCATCGCGCCGAGTTCGGCAAAACGGGACGCATGATGGCGGTCATCGGTATCAGGCCGGAGTAAAGCGACCGCGGATTACGCTCCGACACGTCTGACCAACAATAAGATCGTGAGGCGTGCGCAACAATCCCGCTGGAGTGGTCTCGACGTAATCGTAATCTTCCTGATATTCGCCACCGTGATGGCGGCGACTGTCGGGTTGGCGCTGTTGTTTCCAGGACATCTGCTCGACGCGATGTGGCGCCTCAATCCCGAGGCCCGCACCGCCTTTGAGGGCATGGGGAGGCTCTCCTCCGTATTGCTCTTCGTAGTTGGAGCCGTTGCGGCTGGAGCTGCGGTCGGAATTCTTCGGCGTCGCAAATTAGGCTGGTGGCTTGCAGTCGTGTTGTTTTCCGTCAACGCTGTCGGCGATGCCGTGAGCGTGATCCAGGGAAGGATCTGGCAGGGACTTTTCGGAGTGCTGATCTCAGCTTTGTTCCTGGCGTATTTATTGCGACCCGGCGTACGGGCCCAATTCGATCGCCCATCCGGTCGAAGCTAGGCTCAGCCGTGCTGTTCCGGAGCGCTCTCCGCGGCAGGGGCCTGCGGTGGCTCGACGTAGCTATTCACCAGGTCTTTCAATTCCTTGCTGGGCTTGAAGAACGGGATCTTCTTGGCCGGTACCTCGACGCGGTCTCCGGTCTTGGGATTGCGCCCGACGCGGGGCTTACGTTGGCGAGTGCGGAAGCTGCCGAAGCCACGGATCTCGATCTTGTCGCCGGCGCGCAGCGAGCGCACCACGCTCTCAAAGATAGTCTCGACAATGACTTCGCTGTCCTTGCGGGTCAGCTCAGCCAGCTGGGAAACCTGATCGATCAAGTCTGCTTTGGTCATCTCGTACGCCCCTTATCGCGAAACCCTCGACACAGCGGTACAAGGGGATACTCTCAAATTTGCCGCAACCTTGGCAAGCCTATAATTTAGTTACACTTCCGCGTCCCCTGCACCGCCAGACTGGTTACTTCCAGAGGTAGTAGAAGCCTACGTTGGTTTCCATCAGCTTGGTTCGGCTGGGCAGATATTCGGAAACGTCACCGAAAAGCAGGTCCAGCAAAGTCTTGCGCTCTTTCTCAGGATGAACCAGGGTCGGCTCGCCCTTGATCCCCACCGACTTGGCGGTGTCTTCGATGGCGGCCCGGAAATCCCCGATCTGGTCGACCAGTTTCAGCGGCACTGCCTGTTCCCCGGTCCATACCTTGCCATTGGCAAGCGCGCGCACGTCCTCGTCCTTCAAGTGCCGGCCGATGGCGACATTGTGAATGAACTGCCCGTGCATATCGTCAATGATGCCTTGCAGGTAAGCCTGCTCCGCAGGCGTCAAGTCGCGAGTGGGAGACCCGGCGTCCTTGAACTCACCGGCTTTCAGGGTGATGGCCTTGAGCTTGGCCCACTTGATCAGCTCTTCGTAGTTGTACCACTGAGCGATGACGCCGATAGAGCCCACAATGCTGGCGTCGTCGGCGAAAATCTTGTTGGTCGCCGAGGAAACGTAGTAAGCGCCGCTGGCGCCCACAGTCTCAATCGACGCCACGATCTTCTTCTTTTGTTGGTCGCGAACGCGCAGCACCTCGCGATAGATCTCTTCCGACGCCGCCGCCCCGCCGCCCGGCGAGTTCACATGCAGAACGATGGCCTTGATGGAGCTGTCATCGGAGTACTTCCTCAGCTGCTCGACCACGTCCTTGGGAGTGACGATGACACCTTCCAGGTCGACCACGGCGATCTTGTCGCCAAACCCGCTGAAGGTATTTTTCTGCTGTGAACGCACGGTGAAATACACCAGCGCGAAGATGGCAACCAGGAACAGGAAGAAAGCCCCGCCGCCCAGCAACACCCAAAGAAATACGCGAGAACGCGGCTGTTCTGTCATAGAGAAAACGTAAGTCTAGCAGAAGAGAGCACTCAGCATTCAGCACTCGGCATTCAGCTATCAGCTGTCAGCCGTCAGTCGAGGCAGTCCTCCCATCGCTCGCAAACCTTATCCGGCCGCCGAAACTCCTGTGGGAGCCAATCAGTACCGCAGAATGCGCTGAATGCTGGGTGCTGACCCCTGAGTGCTGACTGCTGACTGCTTCTTCTTCAGTGGAACAACGAAGCTACGAACGACCCAACCCGGCTGAAGAAGCCGTGCTTAGGTTCCTTCTGGCCGGTCGCCGATGTCTTCTGGCCGGCAGCATTTTTGGAGTTCGCTGGCGGCGCGACTACAGTCTCCAGCCGTACGACCCGGTTGTTCTCCAGCTTCAGGTGGGCGACGTTCTCCGTGAGGTCAGGTATCGGGTCATTGGCTCGGAAGACGAATGGGACCTCGACCGCGACATGCTCATCGGGCGACGGCGTCGCCAGAGGCTTTGCCGTCGGCTGCTCGGGCTTGGGCTGAACCGGCGGAGGCGGCGGTGCGGCCTTCGCCACTTGCGTAGGCGTAGATACCGGACATCCACAATTCTGCCGGGTGCGGCTTGCTTCGCCGACGTGTCCGCCCTTGAATAGGACAGCCTCGTCAGGCTTGACCTGATACGTAGCATCGCCCATGGTTTCGGAAACCACGACCGCGGCAGCATTCCACGGTAAGGACTGTATGCAGGTATCGCCCTGCGGCGTAACCTGCACGGCGATGTGGACGGTGCCCGGGCCGGGCAGCAACAGGCGTAAATCCGGGGTGAGCAACGTGTCGGCGGCGGCGCCAAGAGGATAGTTCAGTTCCAGGTCCCCGCTGTTCAGGCTGAACATGAGCGCCCGCCCGCTCTGCGACGCTGTGACGGAGAGCTTGGTCCCCTGGCAGACTCGCACACTCCCACCGCGTTCCAGCTTCAGGGTGGCGGTCTGGGCCCCCGCCTCGATGGACGAGCCGCTCAGCACGCCGGTCCCGGAGCCCGCGAGGATGACCGATCCCTTCACCCTCGCATCCGTGGCGTACAGCTCGCCCACAGACTGCTGGGCTTGGACCGCGCCGGGCATCGCGGCGGCGAGCACAGCTGGCAGAAGCAAGTTGCGATGGAGAAACGACGGCATGAATTCCGATTGCCAGAAAGGCGTTACTTGCGACGATACCACCGGATGGGGCGGGTCAACAATCCGCAAAACGCCACCCGGCGAATCGATCCGGCTGCTCCTACAAAGCCTGCCGCTTCACCGCCCGGGCGATGAAAGTTTCCTGGCTGTTCAGCGCGTGCTTCTTGCCGAACTCCGGATCGCGCGTGTACTTGCCATCGGAGTTCATGTGCCGCGCCTTGGCCTGCTCTTTGAGGTAGGTGCCCAGAATTTCGTCGCGGACCAGACGGATCAGCTTCTTGTCTTGAACCGGGAAATCCACCTCAACCCTGCGATTGAGGTTACGAGGCATAAAGTCCGCGCTGCCCAGATACACTTCCTCCTGGCCTCCGTTTCGGAAGTAGAAGATGCGGCTGTGCTCCAGGAAGCGTCCCACGATGCTGATGACCCGGATCCTCTCACTGATCCCCGAGACTCCGGGGCGCAGACAGCAGATGCCACGCACCAGCAGGTCCACTTTCACTCCCGCCTGCGACGCCCGGTACAGCAACTGGATCATCTTCCTGTCCACCAGCGCGTTCATCTTCAGGATCAGGTGACCGCTGCGGCCATTCTTCTGGTGGTCGATCTCCCGCTCGATCAGCTTCTCCATGCGCTCGCGCAGAGTGACCGGCGCCACCAACAGCTTGCGGTAGGAAGTCTTGGCTGAGTAGCCAGTGAGAAAGTTGAAGAGGTCGGTGCCATCCGCGCCGATAGCGGGATCGCAGGTCAACATGCCGATGTCGGTGTACAGCTGCGCGGTAACGCTGTTGTAGTTGCCGGTGGAAAGATGGGCATAGCGGCGGATCACGTCGCCCTCCTGGCGGACGATCAGCAGCGCCTTGCAATGTACCTTGAGACCCATCAGGCCGTAGACGACGTGCACGCCATACTCTTCCAGTTTGCGCGCCCACTCGATGTTGCTTTCCTCGTCGAAGCGCGCTTTCAGCTCCAACAGGACCGCGACCTGCTTGCCGTTTTCAACCGCCTCCAGCAGAGCGTCCACCACCGGCGCGTTGCGGCCCACGCGATAGAGCGTGATCTTGATCGCCAGTACCTTGGGGTCCTTGGCGGCCTTTTGCAACAGGCCTACGATCGGCTGGAAGGAATCGAAGGGATGATGAAACAGCACATCGCTCCGGCGAGCCGCCGAGAAAATGTCTTCCTCATCGCCGTCCTGGGTCAGCAGCCCCGCCGGTAAAGCGGGAGCGAAGGGAGAAAACTTCAAATCGGGCCGGTCCATGCGCGTCAGGTGCCGTACCCGCACCAGCGACAACGGGCCCGACAGTTTGTAGATGTCGTCGCGGTCCAGTTCCAAATTCTCGACCAGGATGTCGAGCACCTTGGCGGGCATCGAATCCGTGATCTCGACCCGCACCACGTCAGCGAATCGGCGCTGCCACACACCCTCCTCGACCGACTCCAGCAGGTCGCCGGCTTCCAGGTTCTGGATTTCGCTGTCGGCGTCGCGCGAGACGTGGAAAGGATGGGCCTCGAGAATCTCCATCCCCGGAAACAACGTCCCCAGGTTCGCCGTGACCAATTGCTCCAGCCAGACAAAGCTCTGCTCTTTGACGGCGGGTTTGGCCCGGCTCTTCGCCTTCGGCGTAACGCTCACCGGAACCAGCTGCGGCAGCGTGTCGGGAATCTTCACGCGTGCGAAATGTTCTTCGTCCTCACCGGCTCGCAGCAGGATGGCAAGGTTCAAGCTGAGGTTGGAGATGTGCGGGAAGGGCCGCCCAGGATCGAACGCCAGCGGGGTCAGTGTGGGGAAGACCGTCTCCTGGAAGTAGGAATCAGACACCGAGCGTTGTTCCTCGCTCAGGTCGGCATAATTCAGGATATGAATGCCGGCATCTCGCAAGGCAGGAACCAGCTCCTTGCTCCAGCAATCGTGCGCGCTGCGATACAGACGTATCACCGATGCCCGGATGGCACGCAGCTGTTCCGCCGGACCCATCCCGTCAGGACCGGGGTCGCTCACGCCCTTCTCGACCTGCCGCTTCAAGCCGGCCACCCGCACCATAAAAAATTCGTCCACGTTGGAGCCGACGAACGACAGGAACATCAGCCGTTCCAGCAGCGGATTGCTGCTGTCCTGCGCCTCTTCCAGCACGCGACGTTGAAAGTCCAACAGGCTCAGCTCACGATTGATGAACAGTTCGGGATCGTCCAGGTGCCGGACCGGACGCGCAGGAACGTGGCTGCGGGCTCCGGCGGAAGCACCTCTGGGCACTGGCGGGAGCATAGTAGGAGCGGGCTTACGGGTTCTCTTGGGCGGCGCTGGCTTCGCGGTTGTACTCATACGGGATGTGACGACTGGGTAGAGGCCATTGTAATGCGTCCGGCGCGGGTTGCCCATCAGGTTGGCCCGCCGCCGCCGCCAAATTCGCATTGTTCATCGACTTTTCACATGTTGCCGCCAGATAACAAGGCACTTACTCCGCTGCTGTTTCGGGTGATATCCGTCACCGTTTGCCGTGATTGCAGTCACGGCTAGTTGGCCCGTTGCGGCGCGACACTTAAAGGTAACAATGAGGGCCGGAGCCGCCTGCTGCACCCTGCCTTATGCAGCTACAGGCCCTGGGGAAGAGGGGCAAGCCATGCTACTTGCATATCGCCTGGTAAAGCTGATCGAGGAGCACTCTGACGGGCTCGCTCGCAGTCTCCATAATCGCTATCAAAATTGCGAGAAATGCTCGGCGTACGCGAATGTTCCCGAAAGTGAGCTGATCGAGAAGGTGTACGACGTGTATCGCCATCTCGGTGAGTGGCTGCTGGGCAAGACCGAGGCCGATGTCGAGCGGCGCTATCTGGAAGTCGGCGCCCGGCGGGCTGCCCAAGGGGTTCCCGTCAGCCAGGTGGTCTGGATGATCTGCCTGGTGCGGGAGAACTTGTGGGACTACCTGCAAAAAAATGCTGAACTGGAGCGTCCGGCTGAGATCTTCGGCGAGCTGGAGGTGCTGGAAATGCTCGACCAGTTCTTCCATCGCGCTATCTACTACGCTGCCCTGGGGCACGAGCGCGCGACCGCCGGATACACAACGAAATCTGAAGTTGTTTCTGCATAGACGAGGACCATAATGTCCTGGATCGACCAATACCGTAACAAACTGGTGACCGTACGCGAGGCTGTGTCCTGCGTTGAATCGGGAATGCGCGTCTACATCCATCCCGGATGCGCCGAGCCCGCCGGGCTGGTGGAAGCCTTGATGGAACGCGCCCCGCTGCTTACCGATGTTGAAATCGTGCATCTGCTCACCCTGGGGCCGTCTCCCTACTGCGTGCCCGAAATGGCGGGGCACTTTCGCCACAACGCTTTGTTCGTCGGGGGCAATGTGCGCGACGCCGTCCATGACGGCCGCGCCGACTACACCCCAATCTTTCTCGGCGAAGTCGAGGCGCTATTCGAGAGCGGCGAGATGCCGATCGACGTGGCCTTTATTCAGGTGTCGCCTCCGGACCCGCATGGCTACTGCAGCTTCGGCGTGGGCGTGGACACCACACTTACCGCCGCAAGATGTGCGCGCATTGTGGTGGCGCAG
>Ga0265316_10002524_pt1 | contig 18916 bp, 18 predicted proteins | sample 4522metaG_FD_202092 | JGI IMG/M metagenome (GOLD analysis project Ga0265316, IMG submission 202092) | Rhizosphere microbial communities from Carex aquatilis grown in University of Washington, Seatle, WA, United States - 4-5-22 metaG | ecosystem: Host-associated > Plants > Roots > Rhizosphere >... | reverse complement strand
ACTTTCACGCGGATCAGGCGGAACAACAACTTTCTCCTCTTCCATTCTTTCCAGGACCCGGCGCTTAGCGCGCACAGAAGCTGCTTTATTCGGCTGGGCGTGAAACCTGGCCACAAACTTATCCAATTGCTTTATCTTTTTATCCTGTTCTTTAAATTGTTTCATCAGATGTATGCGCTTCTGCGCTTTTATCTCTTCATAATGCTCATAGTTACCATGCACTTTTGAAATTGACCCGTTCTCCAAAATAAATGTGTAGTTAGTAACATCCGTCAGGAATGCCTTATCATGGGAAATCATAATAAAAGTACCCTGGAAATCTGCCAAATAATCTTTTAACCATAGGGCAGCATTTAAGTCTAAATAGTTAGTCGGTTCATCAAGCAGCAGTAAGTCATAATGATAAGTCAGCAGTTTGCCTAAGAGTGCGCGCATCTGCCAACCTCCGCTCATTTGATTTATAGGGCGGTTAAAATCTCTTTCCTTAAAACCTAACCCCGAAAGGATCTTCTTAGCCATATGCTCCAGCTCAAAGAAACCTAAAGTTTCCAATTCATGCAAAACTTCACCATAACGTTTTGAACCAGCTTCATTTTTAGACTCAAGCCTTTCTTTTTCTTCCTTAAGGAGCATAATTCTTTCATCACCCTCGGTTAACTCCGCCAGCACAGTGTGTTCGGATTTAAAACTCGCTTCTTGGGGGAGATAACCGATATGCACCCCTTTATTCACCCTCACTTCTCCGCTGGACGGCTCAGTCTCCTGCAAAATCAGGGAAAATAAAGTACTCTTACCTGTACCATTCGGTCCGATAAGCCCAATCTTCTCTCCCTGGTTTATATTAAGAGAGATGTCTTCAAAAAGAACTTTAGGCCCGTAATTTTTTGAAAGCTTGATTATATTGATCATGATTGTAAGATCCTTCGGCTTCGCCTCAGGATGATTCCACCGAGACATTAATAGCCTGATGGAATCAAATTGTACGGCGAGATTCTAAAGACTTTGAAAGGGTAGTAGCATCCGCGTATTCCAGGTTTGAGCCCATGGGAATTCCCAAGCCAATACGGCTTAAATGTACGCCTAACGGCTTAAGTAATTTAGTAAGATACAGAGAGGTAGTTTCACCCTCGGTATCGGCATCGGTAGCAATAATTATTTCCTTGATACTACCCTGCTTTATTCTTTGAATAAGCCCATCGATCTTTAAATCGCTGGGGCCCCTTCCTTCAAGAGGAGATATCGAACCAAGCAGTACATGGTAAGCCCCCTGAAAATTTCCCGCCTTTTCAATTGCCGAGACGTCGCTGGGTTTTTCGACTACGCAAACAATATCCTTTTGCCGGCGCATATCCTGACAAATTTTGCAGGTATCTTCTTCGCTTAAGTTATTACAAACCTTGCAAGAACGTACGTTCTCCTTTACCTTATTCAGAGACTCGGATAAAAGTCTGATCTCGTCTTTAGGAGCGCCTAAAACATGCGCTACGATGCGCTCAGCGCTGCGCCTGCCAACTCCGGGAAGTTTGATTAAACACTCAAGTAATTTTTCTATAGAAGCTGTATAATTAGCCATTAACCTTCCTTGACCACCCTTCCTCCGAACATATCAAGGGCAGACTTAATAAAAGGATTATTGTGCACATCCTGGTCATGTCTTGCTTGCGCAACTAAAATAAAGTTTATTCTTAAATCCGCGTTGCATAATTCAGAAGCTGTCTTTTCGATCATCGCCTTATTTTCCTTTTTATCCAAAGACTCCTTATGCAAAGAATAATTCTTGGGAAAAGCCACAGTTACCATATTCCCCTGTACCTTAGTCGGCTCTCCTTCACTTAAATATGTGGATACCGACATTTTGATATTAGCAAGGCTATTTACAATATTGTTCCAAACGCTTTTTACCTGATCTAAAGAAACAGATTCGTGCTGAGTTTGCACAATAACATCTTCTTTAATTGCTTCTTTCGATTCCACTTGCTTTTCTTTTTCTAAAACCGGTTTTTTTGATTTATCTCCGGAGGCAACGCTTGAGACGGCTGGCTGGCTAACGGGACCCGGAGCACAGTTATCCAACTTGTGACTTTGACTATCTGAAGTCAAACCACGGCTCTCTAGCTTATTATACGCCAGCCTGACCAGACTTATCTCTAATGGTATGCGTTGAGAATCCAGGCGCTTAGACATCTCCTGCGTGACAACTAAAATATTAAAAGCGGTAAAAATCTCCTCCAGGGTTAGCGATTGGCTTTGTTTCAATAAACGGTCGCAAACCTCTTGCGGCAGGTCAACTAATTTTGTATCCCCTTTGGAAACTTTAGCTACCATTAAATTACGGAAATGCTCAATAAGATTGGTAAGAAATACTCCCGGGTCTTTACCGTCGTCGATAATCTCATTAAAAAGTCTTAAAGCTCCCTGGGGATCCTTCTGGATGATTTTGTCGGTAATCGCAAACAAAACATCCTGCTCAACCATCCCCAAGACAGAGATAGCGTCTTTTAAAGATACTACCCCTTGAGAAAAAGATACCAACTGGTCTAAAACCGATTCCGCGTCCCTTAATGAACCATCACTGCTTTTGGCAACCGCAAAAAGCACCTCTTTATCCACCGCGACCTTTTCTTCACGGATAATTTTCTCAAGCTGGGAAATAATTTCAATTACCGGAATCCTGCGAAAATCCATCCGTTGGCAGCGGGAGATAATTGTCGGCATGACTTTTTGCGGATGAGTAGTAGCGAAGATAAACTTCACAAACTCCGGAGGCTCCTCAAGAGTTTTAAGCAGGGCATTAAAACCATCGGGGGTTATTTGATGCACTTCGTCAATAATGTAAATCTTATATTTACCCTGCGTGGGAGAAAATTTTACATTTTCACGCAAAGCTCTTATTTCATCAATACCGCGGTTAGAGGCGCCGTCAATTTCAATAACATCGAGAGAATTCCCCTGGTTAATCCCCAGGCATGAAGAGCATTTTTGGCAAGGTGTAACCGTTGGGCCCTCTTTACAATTTAAAGCTTTAGCCAGGATTCTTGCGGTAGAGGTTTTACCTACCCCTCTTGGGCCGGTAAAAAGATAAGCATGGGCAAGCCGGTTTTTCTGAATCGCGTTCTTTAAAGTACCGACTATATGATCTTGGCCGACAATGCTCTCAAAATCCTGCGGACGCCATTTTAATGCAAAAACAGTATAAGCCATTAAGTAGAAAAGTTATTTATTTCTTATCAATCTTGATCTGTTGAACCTTTACGCCTTTTTCTGCCAGGTACTCAAAGACCCGTTTAATTTCTTCCTGCTGGCCTTCTATTGTAAGAATTGACCATCCTGCTTCCATGGAAAAAGAAGCCTCAATAATATTTAAGTCGACCTCGAATTTTTTACAAAGATAACAAATTATGGATTCATCCTGCAGAGTACCCGGAAAAGTCAACCCAATGGACATCTTCATCTTTTATGCTCCTTTATGAATACTTTAGGCACTCCGCTCGCTACGCCCCTTGTCGAGGCGCTTAACGCTCGTTTGAGTGCCGTTTAAATTTTGCTTGTCGCAAAATTTAAACGGAGAGGCTGGGATTCGAACCCAGGGACCCAGTTGCCCAGGTCAACTCATTAGCAGTGAGTTGCTTTCGACCACTCAGCCACCTCTCCAATAATTATGGGTTTTTTCTTTTTTTACTGAAGAAATCCTTCAGCAAAGAACTGCAATCGGTTTCGAGAATTCCCTTGGTTACTTTTATACGGTGATTTAATTTCTTATGGTTTGCGATATCAATAACCGAACCGCAAGCTCCGGTTTTTGGGTCACTTGCGCCAAAGTATAAATTCTTTATACGTGCCAGAACCATCGCTCCCGCGCACATACTGCACGGTTCAATTGTAACATAGAGGCTGGCCTCATTCAACCACTTTGTCCCCAGGTAATTCGCCGCACTGGTAATAGCAATTATTTCGGCATGGGCAGTGGGATCCTTCAGGCGCTCAATCTGGTTATGGCCTCGGGCAATAATCCTGCCGTCATGAACAATAACCGAGCCTACCGGCACTTCATCTTCCTCAAATGCCTTTTGCGCCTCTTTTAAGGCCTCCGACATATAAAACTTTTCTATTCTTTGCATATTAAATGCGCCCAGCAGGAATCGAACCTGCAACAACTTGCTCCGTAGGCAAGTGCTCTATCCAATTGAGCTATGGGCGCAAGATTTCGTTATTTTACCACGTTTAAAGATAAATCTATACGGTTTTTAAGCGATCTTCCAAATAAGGCTCTTGTACTGATCGAGCATACGATAGGTATTAAACTGCGCAGATGCGCAAATGCATTCAATCATCATATCTATCCACGCGGAAGATGTATCTACTTTACCAGGCTGGTTAGTCTTATAATACAAACGCACCAACCCTCCGAGAGTAGTGTACAACTCTTCGGAATCTTCATTCATATGCAAATCAAATTCATTGCCCACACTGCCTTCACTATTCTTATATCCAAAAAATGCGCCCATCGACCGGTCTGTTGCTTCCGCCACCCAGCCGTCAACCGTGCTCATTTGTAAAACTCCGTTTAAAATCGCCTTCATTCCGCTTGTGCCTGAAGCCTCAAAAGGCGGCAGAGGATTGTTTAACCAGACATCAACGCTAGAGGTAAGTAACTTACCCAGGGATATATCGTAATTCTCCAGGACAATAATCTTTAGTTTACCATAATCTTCATTTAACCTGTCTACCTTATCCAGCATTTCATTGATATAAGTAAAACCTAAATTATCATTAGGATGCGCCTTACCGGCTAAAATAATTTGCAAAGGCCCGACTTCTTCTGCAATGCGCACCAATCTGCTAATATCATGTAAAATAAGGCTTGGCCTTTTATACGCGGCCACTCTTCTAGCCCAACAAATCGTAAAGCTATCTTTATCCAACTTCCACTTATCTAAGAATTTACATAAATCAACCTTGTTAGATTGATGTGCCTGCCATAACCGGCTGCGAAAATCAGCATTCGTTTTAAGCCCTGCTGCCTTTGACAAAATCATTGGATTGCTTTTGAAATCGGGGAAGGCCGCGGGGAATTGCTCAAAAAGCTCCTTAAACTTCAGCGACATCCAGGTATAAGGATGCACGCCATTGGTTACATACTGTATCTGATCCTTGTATTTGGGAAATTGGATATGCATTACTTTCTGATGATTATGAGAAACCGCATTCATCGCTGAGGAAATATTCATAGAAAGTAATGTAAGATTAACTACCCCCGGACGCTCCTTCCCAAACTTCTCGATAATATCAGTATCTTCTTTTTTAAGCACTTTGTTTAAATCATCCAGAGAGAACCTGTCATGGCCGGCTTCCACGGGGGTGTGGCAAGTATAAACAAACTTACCTTTAAGCTTATCAACTTCATCATTCGCTAACCCTCTTGCTTTAGCGACAAAGGCAAACACCGCATGGCCTTCATTAAGATGATAAGTATCAATATTATACCCCAACTCATTTAAAGCGCTTATCCCGCCAAAACCAAGTATTACCCTCTGCAACAACTTTAAGAATACATTATCACTTCTATAAAGTTGGTCGGTTAAATTCTTGGCGCGCTCGCTGTTAGGTTCGATATTTGAATCCAGTAATATAAGCGGTACAACAGCATCATGTTTATAACTATAAACATAATACTTCCAAAGCCGGAGATAAACATCTTCCAGTTTAAGAGATATCTTAATTCTGTTTTTTAGTGGGATTAAACCAGGATAGGTATACGGATCCCAATGCATCTTCTCCGGGGCCTGGCCATATTTAAACCAGAATCTCTGCCTGAAATAACCGGAATTCCAGAGAATTCCTATGCCTGCCGCAGGAAGTTTATAATCAGCCATGGTCTTTACCGTGTCCCCGGCTAAAACACCCAGACCTCCGCTGTAAATAGGTAAATCTAAGATATTTTCAGAGTGAAGGGCAAAAAAATAATCCGCTACGCGAAAATTGGAAAAAACCGCGTTGTCCGGAAGTTTATTGCCAGAGCTTAATGGAAACTGACTGGAGAATTTATTATAACAACTGGTGGCTAGGCCATATTCCATAGAAAAATAGGCAATGCTCCGTTCTTTAGATGAATGCATACGCTTTTCCGCAGCGACAATGCTCTCCAGGGGCATGCCAAAATAACCGTCATCTTTTATATCTTTAGCATAATGGCCGTCATAATCATCTACCTGTACAAGCGAATAAAATTCATCAATAAGACTCTTTTTTACCATAGTTTCCCCTATTTCCACCTGAAATGCAGATAAATCCTTCCCCAACCCTTATCGGTCTTTTCTAGTCTCGAGTAAAGCCGGCGGATTTCTTTTTTGTTTAGAAAATTAAGGATGCGTTTTTTCACGCTGTCCGCGGCTGTCCCGTAAGCGATCTCAACTATACTGGCGCGGCCGTCCACTGCCTCCTGGATGATCCCGGCCATCTTCTCTTCCATGTCCGGGACTACGGGGAAAAGATTAAGTTTTAATTTCATTGCTTATGCCTGACTAAATTTGCTCCTCTTGAGCGAGGTTGTCGCGGCGAACTGCCGCTACTTTTGCGCCAAGGTTTGGTGCTGCTTTCAGCTTTCTGCCATGGCTTTGATTCACCCCGGAGTTTCTCCCAAGGTTTCAAACCACCCTCGGCCTTTTCCCGAGGTTTTGGTTGGCTGCCTTCGGTTTTCTCCCAAGGCTTAAGTTCTCCTTGGGGCTGCTGAGAAAAACCCGCCCACCTTGGTTTCTTACGCCAACGCATCGGATTAGCTTTATATTTACGCTCAGGAACAGGAGTAGTAATCCCACTAGCTAAGCGCTTTTTAACATAGCTGATTGTGCGCCTACCTTCCTTATACTTTCCGGTCCTCCTAAAAGAAGGAGCCTGTTGACTGTCCTGCGTAACAAACGCTTGGTACCTATCTCTTTTGCCGGCATGTGCACTTTTTGGTTTCTTAGGTAAAGAAACCAAAACATTAACCGGCCTACCTAATATCTCCTTACCATTCAGATTAGAGATTGCAGATAACGCCTCTTGCTCATCCGGCATCTCCACAAACCCAAATCCCCGCGATTTCTTGCCTTTTTTTTCCATTACAATGGCCACATTAGTGACCACGCCAAAACCGGCAAAAACTCTATAAACATCATCTTCTTTTGCAGCAAAAGATAGATTACCTACAAATATATTCATTTGATCTCCGGTAGCATTTTACCAATCACGGATTTTAACCAATTATTTACCATATCATAACTCCCTATCCATCACAAGCTTTTTAACCCTCTTTTGCTTTGGCTACTTAACCTTAGTAAATATATAAAAGAGGTCAGGTATTGTCTTATCCCGGCCTTACTCCCTCCTTTTTTACGCTCGACAAATACGTAAGGCACTTCGGCTATTTTCCTATATTCACCCTTTGCCAGGACCTCCAGAAGAATTTTATATCCTAATGGGGTTAAAACTTTATTGTTTATTACTTCTTTGCGCAAAATAAAAAAACCTGACATGGGATCGCTTACCTGCGCGAGTAATTTTGGAAGAAGAAGGGTGCTGATAAAAGTTCCCGACCATGAAACAAACTTTCTCCAAGCGCTCCGCCTTGAAACCACCGCGCCTTTTATATTACGGCTGGCAATTACAATATCAATTAAAGCATCTTCGTTTAGCTTATTTAATAAAAAAGGGATTGTTTCAGGAGGCTGCTGCAAGTCTCCATCCATAACCCCCAAGATATCCCCTTTGGCATTTTTCCATCCTGCGATAACCGCCGTTGCCAGCCCCTTTTCATCGGATCTGCGAATTACACTTATCCTTCTGTCTTTTTCGGCAATCGCCTGGGCAATCTTCCAGGTCTGATCAGGGCTATTGTCATCAACTACAATGATCTCAAAATCAATATTATTCTTAGACAGCGCCTCCACCAGCAAACTGCATAAGCTTTCAATATTAGCTGACTCGTTATATGTGGGGATGACTAAGGTAAATTTCTGGTTAGGCTTATTCATATCTTAACGCTTCAATGGGGTCAAGTTGAGAAGCTTTCCTGGCAGGCCAGAGTCCAAATACCACTCCTACTATCAGGGAGAAAACTGTGGCGAGAATTATTGAAGACAGAGAAACTTTTACCGACCATTTTGCCACCATAGTTATTATTGCAGCCGAGCCGCTACCAAGTATAACGCCGGCCAACCCCCCGATAAGCGACATCAATACGGCTTCAATAAGAAATTGCGTCATGATATCCTTATTATTAGCTCCTATTGCCTTACGCAGGCCGATTTCGCGCGTGCGTTCGGTTACTGAAACAAGCATAATATTCATAATACCTATGCCACCAACTAAAAGCGAAATAGCCGCGATCGCACCAAGTAAAAGCGACATGGTTTGAGTAGTAGATTCAAGTGTCTTCTTGATATCCGACATATTAAAAATCTGGAAAGAATCTTTTTGGTCGTTAGTGATCAAGCGGTGCTGTTTTATAATAAGTTTGGTTATTTCTTCCTGAGTAGCATCGATTAAAGAAGCGTCTTTGGCTTCCACATAAATCGAATCGATATATTCTTTACCCAAAACCCGGTACATCGCTGTAGTTATAGGAATAACCACAGTATCGTCTTGATCGCGGAAACCGCCAGCGCCCTTGGTTGGCAAAATCCCGATTATCTTAAAATTTATCAAGTTTACCTTTATGGTGTCACCTATAGGATTTTCCTCTCCAAAAACCTCCTTCACAACAGTATTGCCAAGCAGAGCCACTTTGTTTCTCATTCTTACTTCATCTTCAGTAAAGAACCTCCCGATTGTCGGAACAGCTGCACGTAATTCCGCATAATCCACCCCCACCCCTTCAACCTGGGTATTCCAGTTCTTATTTCCATAGACTATCTGCCCCCTTCCGGTTACCGAAGGACTGGCCCTATTTACGTAATCACCCAGTTTTTTGATCGCTGTCACATCCTGAAGAGTAAAACGTGTCGTTGCCCCGGCCTGTGAAGCTATCCCTCCTGATTTCGTGGCTCCTGGCCTGACCATAAGAAGGTTGGAACCCAGCGACGCCAGCTGTTTTTCGATGGATTCCTTCGAGCCTTGGCCAATCGCCAACATTGCAATAACCGCGGCTACGCCGATAAGTATTCCTAAAATAGACAAAAACGCGCGCATCCTATGCGATAGCATAGCAGAAACGGCCTGACGCAAATAATCAAAAAACTCAATGCTTCCCCTTTGCTTTTTAGTTGACTCTACCAGGATATTTTTTATCAGGTTCTCTGGAATTATGGCTTCAGATAGCTTTACCTCGGCAGAAACAACCTTATCTGATATTACCTCTCCATCACGCATTTGAATAATTCTTCTTGCTCGCGCAGCGATTTCACTCTCATGAGTAACCAGAACAATAGTTTTACCCATCTGATTAAGCTTCATTAATATGGACATTATTTCTTCTTTACTCTTTGAATCAAGGTTTCCCGTAGGTTCATCTGCAAAAATTATTGGCGGATCATTAACTAAAGACCGGGCAATCGCGACTCTCTGCTGCTGGCCTCCGGACATTTCATTTGGCCTATGGAGAATCCTGTCCTTCAAACCTACTTCCGTAAGTCTTTCTACTGCTACTTGTTTCATATGCCGCTTTCCAGCATAAATAAGAGGAAGCTCGGCATTTTCTAAAGCAGTCATTCTGGGCAGTAAATGGAACTGCTGAAAAACAAAACCAACTAACCGATTTCTAACTAATGCCAATTCGTAATCAGTAAGTTTTGTTACATTCTCACCTCCCAAAAAATATTCTCCTGAATCCGGCCTATCAAGCAAGCCTAATACATGCATAAGCGTAGACTTACCTGAACCCGAAGCACCAATAATAGCGACGAACTCTCCTGAGGCGATCTTTAAGGAGACGTTGCGCAAAGCCTCTACCTTAACCGTGCCCATTTGATAAGTCTTAGATAAATTCTTAATTTCTATCATTATATTATTTCTTGCTTGATCCGCCTCTTCGCATATTAGGCAAAAATGGATTAGTGCCTGAAGCTTCAGCGCCGGGGAAGACATATTTCTTTGTCGTAACAAGTACCGTATCCGCGCTGGTTACTCCGGAGAGAACTTCATAATTCTTATCATCGGTAATGCCGATCTTAATAACGCGCTTGGCGGGATTATTACTGCCTTCTTGTTTTAACAAAACATAACTATCGTCCTTTTCCTTGCGCACTGCTTCCACCGGCAGGAGCAAAACATTTTCCCTACCCTCGGCTCTAAAATCAATTGTTGCGTTCATCCCTGAGCGGAAAAAATCAGGCGTATTTTCCGGAACAAGATCAACCTTATATATGGTCACGTTATTCACAGTTTCTGATTCATAATATATATGATCCACAGCCGCCCTAATCTTTGTATCAAGATAGGCGTCTAACGTTATAAAAGCGCCCTGCTTAAGCTTGATTTTTCCTATATCGGTCTCATCAACCTGCGCTCGGACAATAAGATGATCTGATAATACGATTACCGCATCAGCCGTAGTAACGGTCTGGCCCGGCTGGGTAGTGGCTACAATAACCTCTCCGTCAATGGGAGCCAATAAAGCTATGGGTTTATAAACTTGCTTCCAATATTTTAAAACATCTTCTCCCTGGCCTTCAGCAGCATCTAAAAGCGCAGCCCTTTCAGTAGAGCTCATCCACGCCAAAACCTGCCCCAGTTTTACTTTGTCTCCTTCTTGCACAAGAATACTTTCGATACGCCCATTCACTGGAGGCTTAACTTCAAGCCGGTTTTTTGGCAAGACTGTACCTGTAGTAGAAATAAAGGTCTGGATTGTGCCTATAGTAGGATTAACCTCTTTAACAATTTCATTGCTTTGTCCCTTACCTTTTATTTTAATCATAACAAACACAGAGATAGCCAACAAAACTAAAATCCCGAGAATTATTTTTGATTTATTTTTCAGCATATTCCAATACCACTCCTTTCGCCTGAATCCAATTCGCCTCAGTCAATAGCGCATTCGCTTGGGCATTTAAATAGCCGGTCTTGGCCTGCACCAGATTATCTTCTATAATCGTCCAGTTATCATAAGTAATAAAACCAGTTCCAAATTCCACCTCAGCAATCTTAGAACGCTCTTCGGTAGCAAGAAGATTCTTATATTGGACATCCACTGTTTCAATCGCATCCCGTAAAGCAGCCCAAGTCTTGGCCAGGCTCACAATCAAACCATCCTTGGTGCTTCTCTCGTTCTCCTTGAGCTGATTCAATAGTCCCTGAGCCTGAGATACCTGCGCCAGCCTTAAACCTCCTTCAAATATAGGCATGGATAAAGTGAGCCCAAGGTTCCATTGATCACCTGCAGGTAACCAATGCGCGCCATTCTTGTTGGCGCCGGCAGAACCAGAAAGCGTAGGAGAAAAATTGGCGTAAGCAGACTTAAGACTAAATTCAGCTGCATTCTTTTGCGCTACAATCTGTAGCAAAGAAGGATTATTCTTAGTTAAAGCCTCAAGGTCGGGCTCATCCGCTGCTGCATCAACAACTTTGAAATCCCCCTTTATGCTCATTGGGATAAATTCTCTTCTACCCATCTCCTTGGTTAACTGCCTTTGAGCAAGTTCAACCGCTCTTTTTGCCTGGTTGAGTTGAAAATCAGCTTGGGCTAAATTTGCTTCCGCAGTCAACAAGGCGCCGCGATGCTCAAGGCCGGATTCATAACGCAATGTTATCAACTCCAAGTTGCTTTTTCTTATCTTGATAATATCTTCACTGACAAGAACTAATTCCTGGGCCTTCAATAAATTAATGAATGCCGTACGCAAATTCAACCTTACCTGGGTAGAGGTAAACCTATAGTTCTGCTGGAAAGCCTTGATGTTTTCTGAAGCAGCCTTTACATTTTGGATTGTCTTGGTACCGTCAAATATTAATTGGGTGCCGGTAACCCCGTAAGAATAACTATCCCCCGTAGACGCCGGGGCACTATCAGAGGCGCCTCTTGCGGTTGATGCATTTAAATCAGCATTTATCTGAGGGTAAAGAGCGCTCGCGGTTATTTTTTTGGCAGCTTCGGATTGCTTTACTTCTTCAACTGCCGCAATTAAATCCGGATGATTTTTTGCCGCTTCCTTAATACAATCCTGCCAGCTAAGGATTTCTTCTGCCCTTACCCGATTAACAAAAAACAGCAGAAATATTGCAATTATTAAATTAATTTTATAATATTTAGACATAATTGGTTATCTAATCAAATCATCAACCCGCACATTAAATGACTTCGCAATTTTAGATAAAGTTATTATAGTAGGGTTTTTATTCTCCCCTGCTTCAATTTTTACTATGGTATTTAAGGAAAGGTCTGTAAGCTTGGAGAGCCGGTCCTGGGAAATACCTCTTTTTATTCTCAAGCCCCTGATATTGCCAGCTATTGTATTATTCATCTCGAATTTTATCATATATCTTAATAGTTGTACTTTTATACTACTATTATAATAGTAGTATAAAAACAAAAAAAATCAAGCAAAATAAATCAATACGACCACTTCCAATTACGTATTTCCGGCATATCTTCGCCATGAGCAACAATGTACTTCTTATGTTCAATCAGTTTATTGCGCAGCCAATCTTTAACGTGCGCAGACTGGTTTTGTAACCGGGGCAGCCGATCAAGGTGGACATAAATAAAATTCAATCCTGGTGTCGTACCCCAATGGTCCAGAAGATAAATTTGCGGCACGCCAATAAGCGTCGATCTTCTTCAGTTCATCAATAGTTATCTTTTCCGCATTCATGTTTCACTCTTCTCCTTGAATATTATAAATCCAGCGCTCCTATTGTCAATGAATTACGCCGTAGAAGCCTTTTTCATCTTCAAAAATCTCCAAGCATAGAAAATGACAGCGACATATCCATATCCAACCTTATGAATATTAAATTTTGACTTACCCATTAGTGAACCGCGTTCAACCCAAGAAACAGGCACCTCCCCAATACGATAACCCGAAATTATAGGCAATATCCCTGTCTCTGCGTTCATTGCATAATCATTGCTTCTCCACGGTAAATTCCGGAAAATGTTTGCTTTATAAAGTTTGAAATTATTAGTAAGATCGTTTTGCTTGATATTAAAAAATGCTTTTGCCAAAAAATGGAATAAACGGTTAGCTATCCTCTTTCTAAACCCATAGCCGATTAATCTGCTTCCTTTTATAAAGCGCGAACCGATAACACCGTCATAACCTTTTTTCTCTATCGCAGCGATTAACGAACGCACTTCGGTAATAGATTCTACGAAATCACTATCCATTGTTAAGGCATAATCTGCCTTGGAATTAATATTATTAAAACCATCTTTTAAAGCACGCCCCACTCCCCCAGGAGGGTTTCTTTTAACCAATTTTATTTTTGGGCTTCTGCCCATCCATGATTCCACAATAAGGGCGGTTTTATCAGTTGAGCAGTCATCTACGACAACAACCTCCAGGATTTCCCGTTCATAATTATTTAACAGTCCCTCAATCATGGAGCCCATATTCGCTTCTTCATTATGAGCTATTAAGATAATAGAAAGATTCTCTTTCATGGTATTCTAACCAATGCCTATGGTTTGTATTTTTGCCTTAAATCTCTTATTACCCTGACGGATAGAGATAATTATTATCCCTAGCCAGAAAACAAAGGTAGCCCAAAAAAGAAGGGAATAATGATTAAATGATTTAACCCCCATCAAAACGCTTGCGCCAAATAAGATAACCACTAATATGAATAAAATTCTCTTCTCTATAGAGCTGGTTTCAGCGTAGCTGAGATAATTAAATATTGCAAAATAGAATACAAATGCCCAGGACCAGGTGTAAAAAATACAATATTGAGGGAGAATTAACGGAAGGATTAAGAAAATTACATAATCCAATCCTCGCGAAATGGCTTTAGAGCGCTTCCAAACCGCCAGAAGAGAAAACAGAAGGATCATCGCCGAAAATGTTCTGATAATAATGTGGACAAATAAAGGAGAAATTAAATAATTAAAGTGTCCGGTTTTACCAGAAACAAACATCCTGCCGATAGCACTCGGCAATGCCTGGCTGCTTATCCTTAAATCAATATAACTCCCATAAGAAGTGGTAAGGAAAAAGGGCTTAAGGGCATGTAGGAACCATTCTTTCAATAAAAACACGTTGAATCTGATACCGAATATCAAAGAGGGAAATATAAAAAATATGATCAACGCACCGATAATAAAACTAAAGATGTATTCTTTTTTTCTAAAAATAAAGTAGAAAAGTAAAGGCAGTAAAGCAACGTATATAGTTAAGGCTAAACTAAATAAAATCGCTGAAGCGAACAATCTGTTTTCCTCAAACAAAAGAATTGCTATTAACATAAAACACAAAGCGAATATTTTATTCTGCCCGTTTGATAATTCATAGCCGATAAGCGGTGAAGCCATTAAAAAGCTAATCTTTAAATTGCGTATGCTTGTTTGTTTTGTTGAGGAAGGAATTAATTTTAACATAATCAGCGCAATAGCTATTAAACATAATATTTCAGCTAAATACCAGGCAAAAACAGAAGGCAGGATGTTGCTAAATTGATACGGGGCAGTCATTTTACTCGTTAATAAAAAGGGAAAGGCTAATATAGTAAAACCGGGGGCATAGCGGAATATAGTACGATTAGGATCTGAAGGGTTTTCATATGGGGAATGCCCATGCAACACCTGTTCAACGCCAAAAAAGTCTACCTTTAAGTCCTTGCCCTCCCTATAGTACACAGCAGAAGCTAAGGATAAGACGAATATAATTAGAATAAAAATAAAAAGCAAATTAGAGTTAATTGTTTTTTTAAATAAAGACCCCATACTTAGATTTAACCCTAAATAAAAATCCCCATAACATATTTTATTGTGATGGAGGAATACAAAATATAAAACCTAAATAAGCAGACAATCCATTCTAAATCTCGTCGTTACAAGATATTATAAAGCTTATGCTTTGATTGTCAAATGTATTTACTCTTTGCATATTTAGCGTTGTTTAACTAAGAATTATTTGTTTTTAAAGGAGGGTCTTCTACAGCAGTTTGCAGAAGCGGCTCATTTAAACAGGTCTTTACCTCTGTAACAAGTTCAGAAATCAGCTCTTTTACTGAAACTATTTTCTTAATCCGATAAGCATTGCTGCCGCACATGGCAAACCCCTTGTGCAGTTCGCCCCGGTAAGCATTGAGCAACGCTTTAGCAATACAATAATTAACTTTTTTGACATCGCAAGTATACAAACATTTATAATCACAACCGAAAGCTACCTGCGCACCCTCAGTAACCTTCTTCACAAATTCATTACGAATAACCCTTCCCGGCATTCCCACTGGACTCTGGATAACTACAATATCTTCTTTTTTAGCTGCAATATATGCCTCTTTATATTTTAAAGACACATCACATTCATGCGTACAGACAAAACGCGTAGCCATCTGCACGCCGCTTGCGCCTAAACGCATAACCCTGGCAATATCTTTACCATCAAAGATTCCTCCGGCGGCAATAACCGGAATACGCGATTTTTCGTTCTCAAAAGAACGCGTAACTATCAACACTTCAGCAAGGATTTTATCCAACGAAAAATGCTCTTCATCAACAAGCTCAGCCAAACTATAACCCAGATGCCCGCCGGCAAGCGGACCTTCGACAATAATAGCATCAGGCAGGCGCTTATACCTCCTGGACCAGGTGCTGCAAATAATCTGTGCCGCGCGGCCGGAAGAAACAATTGGAACAATTTTAGTCCGCTTATTTTTGATCAAAGATGGCAAACGCAACGGCAGCCCGGCCCCGGAAATAATCACATCCACGGATTCAGCTTGAGCCGCCTCCACTAACTCATTGTAGTTAGTAAGCACGCACATAATATTCACACCAAACGGATTCTTCGTCATATTCTTGGTGTCTCGAATGATATTTGTTAACTCTACGCGCGAACGCATTTTATAATCGCGTTGCTCATCACCGTATTCCTCACCTAAGCCCACCGCGGCAATCACTCCAAGAGCCCCTTCGTTTGATACAGCCGAAGCTAACGAAGAAGAAGATACACGCACCCCCATTCCACCCTGGATGATCGGTAACTCTATCCTTAAATCGCCTAATAATAAACCCCGGAATTCGATATTCATAAGCTTGCTTAACCTATTACACCAACCCAGTCAGATGGCTTGGTGTATTGCTTTCTGCGCCAAACAAAAAAGCCATAAAGGTTATTTGTCCTGCCCCTTTACGGCTGATAGATTTATTAAACTTTATGTTCTATTTGGTTAACTTATTATAACATTTAAAGTGGATTTCTCAATCTTTTAATTATATTCAAAATCGTACAAATTATTGAAACCTAGAGACATTAATCCTTTCAAAACAAAGATTATTTCTTAACATTCTTTTTAATACATGCTATAAGCTCTCCTACAGTTACTGTCTTTGCTAAAAGCGAATACCCCCTGGTAAGACCTGCTTGAGAACTAGCTTCTTCTTCTCTTACTATGGCAGTCAAAAATACAATAGGAGTATTTTCTATTCCCTTTTCAATCTTTATTTGAGTAGCAACGTCGGCACCATCCATCTCCGGCATTACCAGATCAAGCAATATCAAATCCGGTTTTATCTCCCTGGCTAACCTAATACCATCTTCGCCGTTTATTGCTATCTGCACCTCAAACTCACCTGTTTTTTCGATATTTTTCTTAACCAGGTTACAAAAACCCTCCTCATCATCAATAATTAATATTCTCTTTTTATCCATTTTCTCCCCCCTCCCCCTTGGAAATCCTTAAAGTAATAACTATCCTGGCCCCTTTTCCCACCTGGCTTTTTACCTCGATCAACCCTTTGTGCATAATGATAATATTTCGGCTTACGGATAACCCAAGGCCGGTACCTTTACCCGGTCCTTTTGTAGTAAAGAAAGGATCAAAGATTTTTTTCAGGTTTTCCTCGGAAATCCCCATTCCGGTATCCTCAATCTCAACAACCATAACCTTTTCTCCGGCCCTGAAAGAATCATCTGATTTTTCATCCATACTATTTCTTGTTTCTTCCAATTGTTTAACAAAACTGCGAATAGTAAGTTTTCCCGCCTCAGGCATTGCATGGATAGCATTCATGAATAAATTAATAAATACCTGGGTTAGTTTATTCTTATCCACTAAAACCTTTGGCAGATCTTTTTGAAACTCCCTAATTACTTCGATATGCTTTAATTCTGTTTTTACCAGAATTAAAGCATTCTCTAGCATAGAATCAATGGCTTCCGGATGCAATTCTAGCTTCGTAGCTCTGGAGAAATCCAAAAGCGAGATTACAATCCTATCTGCCCTTTGCGCGCTTTCCTTAATTACAGATAAAGTCTCGCGCGGCTCTTTTTCTTCAGGCGACATTATTTGTTCCAAATAACCAACCCCCTGCATTATTATTCCTATTGGATTTCTCATCTCATGGGCTACGCCACTTGCCAATTGGCCGATAGCCTTGAGTTTCTCCGATTGGATTAACTTATCCTGCATTTCTTTCAGTTCGTCATAGGCCATTTTTAATTCCGCTGCTCTCTTGACCGTCTGCTCATACAACCAGACGTTTTGCATAGTAATGGCTCCCATACGAGCAATATTCATAACTACTGATACCTCCCTTTTCGTGAAAGGCTCAGCTGTCTTCTTATCGCAAACGTGCAATACGCCTAAAACTTCATTTTTAAATATAAGCGGGGCACTGATAAATGCTTTTTGTAAATACTCTTCTTTTTTCATCTTGTTCAGATACGGCTCTTGCGCCAAATCGGAAACCACCAATGTTTCTCTGTTGTGTATCACAAATCCGGATATGCTATCTTTACCTATTACCAAAGACTCCTGGTTGCGATCATGCTCCCAGCCGATTGCGCATATCAAGGTAAGTTTTTCTGAATTTTTATCCCAGGTAAGAAGTACAGTGCGCTCGATCGGTAAAAAATTATGAGCAGCCTCGGCAATACATTTTGCCACATCCTTAAAACTAAAGGCGGAAAATAACTTTTCATTGAACTTAAATAGAAAGTTTAACTCTGCTTCATACCATATTTTATCTTCTAAATATGAAGGATTCTGCGGCGGAACAAGATCTTGTTGCGGAAGTTTCTGAGGGATAGTCTTTTGTTGGCGCCTGGTTGATATTGAATAACCAACTACCAAACCAATCGAAGTAAATAAGATAGACAGTATAATAATGGCCATAATAAGATTAACGAAGAAGCAGGGAGTCTGCCTGGATAATTCCCTCTTCCGACGATATATCAACATGTTACAGCAATCTACTCTTTATTGCAAGGATAATTTCGAATCTGGATGTTACCCGATTCTTCCCTTTGTTAACCGATGTTTTCCACTTGTATGGGCACATTTTGGACACTATAGAAAAAGGGCTAAACGGTTAAATCCAGACCTTAAAAAATTCTCCCGCTGTGGATAAGTTTAGAACTTTTCTGACTTCAGGGAAGGCGGAGAAACTATGCAAAGAAGTTGCTATAGCTACTTAAACTCTATTCCTATTGGACGAAATTTACAACTGACTTTATTCAGAATAACCCATTTATTAAATCTAAATATTCTACAGATACCACAGCGGTCGTACCCGTAGGTAACTAGTGATTTCTCTTTAGGATGTTAGCTAAAAAACGTAAGGCTAAAATTGGAGTTCTATAAATTTTCTTAAGAATAAATAATGGATTTTGTAATGCTTTAATGAGAACTATCCTTCTAAAAACATTTTCGTATATTACCTTAAGTTGTTCCCGGTTTAATCCTTGATTCTCAAACACCGGGATATTCGCACTAAGCATAACGCAGGGATTTTCAATTTCCGGAGAATACAAAAAACCAACAAAATCATCACAGG
>Ga0265316_10002523_pt1 | contig 18921 bp, 17 predicted proteins | sample 4522metaG_FD_202092 | JGI IMG/M metagenome (GOLD analysis project Ga0265316, IMG submission 202092) | Rhizosphere microbial communities from Carex aquatilis grown in University of Washington, Seatle, WA, United States - 4-5-22 metaG | ecosystem: Host-associated > Plants > Roots > Rhizosphere >... | reverse complement strand
TTTTCGCCCCAGCAGGCGACGGTGCCGTCAGTCCTCACGCCGCATGCGTGATTCTCGCCGGTGCTGACTGAGGCGAAGGTGCCTGCGGAAGGGGTAGTTTGGTCGTTCCGGTCGCTGCCCCAGCACACGACGGTCTTGTCAGTCTTGACGCCGCATGTGTGGTCTCCACCTGCGCTGACCGCGGAGAAGGTGCCTGGGGGTAGCGTGTCGTTCCTGCCCCAGCAGGCGACGGTTCGGTCGGTCTTCAGGCCGCACGTGTGTTGCTGGCCCGCGCTGACAGAGGTGAAGGTGCCCGCGGGCGGTGTCGCTTGCCCGACGCTGTTGTCGCCCCAGCAGGCGACGGTTCGGTCGGTCCTTACGCCGCAGGTGTGAGCCACCCCTGCGCTGACGGACGTGAAGGTGCCCGCGGGCGGCTTGGCTTGGCCATCACCGTTGTCGCCCCAGCAGGCGACGGTGCCGTCAGTCTTCAGGCCGCACGTGTGTTTCTGGCCCGCACTCACCGAGGTGTACGTGCCTGTGGACACAGTGGCTTGACCGTAGTCATTGTCGCCCCAGCAGGCGATGGTGCCGTCGGTCTTCACGCCGCAGGTGTGGGACTTCCCTGCGCTGACGGAAACGAAGGTACCCGCGGGCGGGGTGGCTTGGCCGGCGCTGCTGTCGCCCCAGCAGGCGATGGTGCCGTCGGTCTTCAGGCCGCACGTATGTTTCTGGCCCGCGCTGACCGAAACGAAGGCAGGTTTTGCGGCGCCTCCTGGCAAGGCGTCTGCCCCAGGTGCGGCCCCAGTTTTCGTCCCCGGCGGCGCGGGATGGATCGTGCAGGACGCGACGGCAGCGGTCGCCAGAAACAAAGTAGTTTGACAGATGAGTCGCATAATGATGTTCCTCCTGCGATCCCCGTCAGGGAATCATCTCGTTGAAATACGGAGCCATCTCATTGAAATGCGTTCTGCTCGGCCTGGGGCTCGGTATCAGTAACGGCTTACCGCGGACCGCAGTTACTTCGGCGGCAGAGAATGAGAAGCTGAAGCTGTGTCCTGCGGAGGGGGACGCCGCAGATGAGGACTGTTTTCCTTTGGGTTTGGCCCGCAGACGGCGCAAACGGCTCTCGATGGCTTTCGCATCGTCCGCCGGAACGGAGACGGTGATGGCCCCGACCTTGCCCGATTTGTCGAAGGCCAACTCGACCTGCAATGGTCCCGGCTTGCTCATCGCCGGGGCAGCGAGCGCCAAAACTCGTCGCGAGATGCGGAGGCGGAGCGCCTCATCTGCGGCGGACCCGGCTGCTGGCGCGGGATTCGGCATTCCCGCCGCATCTGCAGGGCGGGCCGCGGCTGGCTGGGCATCCGGCGGCGCCAGTCTTGCGTCCGGTTGGAGCGGTGCCGCGATCATCTCGCTGAAGTGCGTGGGATCGCCGCGGGTGCTATCACAGCCGGAGCTGGCCACTGCCACGGTCGCCGCAAGTCCAGCCGCCGCCGCGAGGGTCCGCCCCGCGCGTCTGCCTGGCTGGCGGCGCTGCGCGAGCAACTGAGCGCGCTTCCTGATCTGCTGCAGAAGGACCTCGCCGGTTGCGGTCAGGACTTTTTCGTCGGCGCGCAGGCGCACAGCCGCGTCCTCGACGAAGCGCGCCCGCTGCGCCCCAGCGGGCGCCCGCGCCGCCATGGCCACCACTTCATCAAGGTACCCAGCGCTGTTCAGGTTCGCCCGCTCGACAAAGGCTTTCACCTCGGGGGTCAGCGCGCCCCTTTGCCCCGGTTCGTGGAAATGCACCAGCAGCGAGTTCTCGTAGTCCACCTGCATGACCAGGGGATGCAGTCCACACCGGTCCCAGTTTCGGGCTCGAAATAGTTGGTAGATGGCTTCGCAGGCGGTTTGGGCGCGCGGGTCAGCGATACGATAGTCGTAGCCCCAGTAGTCGCCGAGCAAGCGTCCCTGCCGGCGCAGCTTCTGTTCCAACGGCGTGCCGGCGTAGATTTCTGTGCGGCAGAAGTTCATTGGATTGTGCGGCCGCCGGCGCAGGAAAGCGACGTTGGCGGCCAGATCCTCAATGGTCGAATCCGGGTTGAGCAGAAGCAGATTGAAACAGGCGTGCAGGCCGAGGCGGTTGACCACATCGAGCGCGCGTTCGTTGTCGTTGATGGTCTGGCCGCGGCCGAGACGTTGCAACGAATCGGCGGTGCCCGCCTCGACTCCGAGAAAGACGCGGAAAAGGCCGAGGCTGCCGAGCAGTGAGAAGATCTCTTCGTCGACCTCATCCGGGCGAGCCTTGATAGCGAATGCGATGCGCCCCATGCGCCGGCGATGGAGCGCGTGCTGCAGGGCCAGCACCCGGTCAAGTCGTTGCTTGTGATCGCGGGGCAGGAAGGTGTCGTCGTGGAAATTGAAGATGCGGACGCCTTCTGCGTAGAGTGCTTCCATCTCTGCGGCCACCGCCTCGACGTCGCGCGCGCGGTAGCGCGGCCCGCCGCACAGGCGGTGCCAGGCGGCGATGGAGCAGAACGCGCAGGAATGCTCGCAACCGCGCGACTGGAGCATGCTGACCACCGGCAGTCCGAGGTAGTCGTCGGGCGGGAAGCGGCGAACCGGCCAGGGCAGACCATCGAGATCGGGCGAAATGCAGGCCGGCGGGTTTCGTGTGATCGCGCCGGTGTGGTCGCGCCAGATCAGGCCAGGGACGCGTGCCAGTTTGCCAACGTGGCAGGCGAGGTCGCACATGATCGACTCGCCTTCCCCGCAAGCCACGGAGTCGATCGCCGGCACGTCGCGAAGCAATGCCTCAGCGTTGAAGGCAGCGAAGTGACCGCCGGCGACGACATGCCCACGGAATCCCAGTCTTCGCGTGCACTCCGCCAGTGCGACGACCTGACGTGCACGCGCCGTGAACACCATCGACAGCCCCGCGATCTGCGCACCACTTTGCGCCAGCTCCTGCGCCGCCTTTTCAAGGTCAGCCGGATGGTTGAAGTCGACTTGCGCGACCTCGTGACCGGCCTTTTCAAGTGCGCCGCGGATGTAGCGAAGCGAAAGGTTCTCCTCAAGTTCAGGGCCGACCAGGGCGATGCGCATCCCCGCATTCAAGCACAAGCGGCGATTGCTAGGGGCACCTTCTGCTCCTCTTGACTGCACCCGCGTCTCCTAGACTGTCTCTTGCAATGGCATCCACGCAGCCCAAGGCCAGGGCAGCGACCTATGAAGATCTCTGCCGGCTACCGGAGAACGTTGTCGGCGAGATCATCGACGGCGAGTTGGTGGTTTCGCCGCGACCGGCTCCGCGCCACTCCGTCGCGACGTCGTATCTCGGCGGCGAGCTCACCGGGCCGTACGGTCGTGGTCGCGGCGGGCCCGGGGGCTGGCTGATTCTCGACGAGCCCGAGCTGCACTTGGCCGGCCATGTGCTGGTCCCGGACTTGGCAGGGTGGCTGCGCGAGCGCATGCCCACGGCGCCCGAGACCGCGTGGTTCACAATCCGGCCCGATTGGGTTTGTGAGGTTCTGTCGCCGTCGACTGCGATCCTGGACCGCACGCGCAAGCAGGACATCGACCGCGAGCAAGAAGTGCCTTGGCAGTGGTTCGTGGATCCCGTGGCCCGCACCATCGAGGTGCTCAAGCTCGCGGGTAAGGATTTGCTGGTGGCCGGCACCTTCGGCGGCGACGGTCAGATGCGCATCCCACCATTCGATGCTGTGGCCATCGACGTCGGCGCCCTGTGGGACAGTCCAGTCCCGCCGGCCACGACCCCGTGACAGAGCATGCTCGCGGTGTGCACGAGATGCGGTGCCGCGGTTGAGATGAGCAGAGGGTGGTAGTGCCCCAATTGGTGGGGCTACGGAGCTGTCCAGCGGGAGCCCCAACAGTAGAGGACACCTTCGCGATTGAGCGCGCACGTGTAGTCTCCCTTGCCCGCGCTGATAGAGGCGAATGTCCCCCTGGGCGGCGTGGTTTGGCCGTTTTCGTTGTCGCCCCAGCAGGCGACGATTCCGTCGGTCTTCAACGCGCAGGTGTGGTTCTCACCCGCACTGACGGAGGCGAAAGTGCCTCTGGGCGGCGTTGTCTGGCCGTATTCGTTGTCGCCCCAGCAGGCAACGGTGCCGTCGGTCTTCACGCCGCACGTGTGAGATCCACTCGCACTGACCGAAATCAAGGTGCCAGCGGGCGGCTTGGCTTGTCCATCGCTGTTGTCGCCCCAGCAGGCGACGGTGCCGTCGGTTTTCACGCCGCAGGTGTGCTTATTACCCGCACTAACAGAGATAAAGGCGAGCTTCGCGGTGCCTCTCGGCGGGGTGTTTGCAACAGTGCCAGCGACGGCGCCTCCTGGTGAGGCATCTATCCCCGGTGCGGCCTGAGGTTTCGTCCCCGGCGGAATGGGATGGGTTGCACAGGACGCAGCGACTACGGCCGCCAGAAACAGGACAGTCTGACCGATGAGTCGTGTGGCCATGTTGTGCGGACTATACAGCCTTGTGGCTGCAGCGAGGCGCGCGAGATCTTCCCGGTATCTACCCGCCGCTGAGAACATTGAGAGGAAGGAGGAAGGGTTGGGTCTGGTTCGGTCCGAATTCCTTCCTTCTCATCCGATCTCTGTGTCCTCTGTGCTCTCTGTGGTGAAAAAGCTAGATCGATCCGACCGCAGCCCGGTCGAGGTACCAGACCAGCTTGCTGTCGTCGGCGGGCCGGATGCCCACGATGGGATGCGCGTGCAGATCGTCGGGCGCGTGCGCGGCAGCGAGCAGGGCTGCGTGCTTGCTGGCTCCGGTGACCAACACGGCCAAGAAACGAGTGGCGCAGAGAACGGGGTAGGTGAGGGTCATGCGCGGGCGGGGTTCCAACACGCGTTCGCCATCGTTGAAGCGCACCCAGCGCTCGCGCTCGTCGAGCGCAGGCGAATACGGAAATAGGCTGGCGGTGTGGCCATCAGGACCCATGCCCAGAATGGCAACATCAATACGGCCGTCGGCAAGAGCGCGACGCAGATCGTCTTCATAGCGGCGATCACCGTCGACCAGGCCGACTGGCATGGGATGGACCTGCGTTGGGGGAATTGGAATCTTGTCGACCAGCGCGGATCGAATCATGGCGAAGTTCAGCCTGGGATCGCCATCAGCTACGCAGCGCTCGTCGACGAGCCATAGGTGCGTGCGCGCCCAGTCGTTCGCGGCATAGCGCGCATCGGTTGCCAGTAGTTGGTAGAGCCCTTGCGGACTGGTGCCACCCGACAGAGCCAGGTGCGCGGTGCCGGCCTCTTCAACCCGCTGGCGCAGTGAAAGCACGAGATCATCGGCCAGCTGCTGCGCCACTGCCTCGGGCGAGGCTTCGATCACAAGTTTGCCGCGCAGTCCGCGAAGATCGTCCGGCGCGCTCATGGCGGCAGGTCGAAATCTGGCGGGGTTGCCGGCTCGGTGCGCGACACCGTGGTCTCCGGGTTGCGCCACGGTCCGTGCGCCTTGATCAACTCGTCGGCCGCCGTCGGTCCCCAGCTTCCAGCGGGATAAGTGACAAGGCCCTGGCCCGGGTGGCCTTTCCAGTAGTCAAGTACTGGCATGACGATGCGCCATGCAGCCTCGATCTCGTGGCGATCCTTGTAGAGCGACTGGCTGCCGCGAATCGCGTCCAGCAACAGCGTCGCGTATGCCTCGAACGGCTCGGCGCTGAACTGCTGGCGATAGTCGAAGTCGAGCACGGCCGATTGGATGTGCAGGCCCAGACCGGGGACCTTGCCTTCGAAGCGCAGACTGATGCCCTCGTCGGGCTGCACGTTGACGACCAGACGGTTGGGACGCGGTCGGATCTCGGCGCCATCAACGTTGCGGAACAGGTGTGGCGCAGGCTTGAAGTTGATCACGAACTGGGTGAGCTTGCGCCGCATGCGCTTGCCGGTGCGCAGGAAGAAGGGCACGCCCTCCCAGCGCCAGTTGTCGATGAAGATCTTGAGCGCGGTGAATGTGTCGCAAGAGCTGTCAGCCGGGACGCCGGGCTCCTCGCGATAGCCGGGCACAACGGCGCCGTCGATGGGCGCGCGGGCATACTGGGCGCGCACCGCGAGTCTGGGCACATCGTCCGGGGCGATGGGGCGCACCGCCTCCAGCACGTGGCGCTGCTCGCTGCGCAGGTCGGAAGCGCGAAACGAGTTGGGTGGCTCCATGGCGACCACGGCCATCAGTTGCAGAAGGTGGCTCTGGATCATGTCGCGCATGGCCCCGGCGGAATCGTAGTACGCCGCGCGGCTGCCCACGCCCACGGTTTCGGCTGCCGTGATCTGGACGTGATCGATGTACATCCGGTTCCACAGTGGCTCGAACAGCAGGTTGGCGAAACGAAAGACCAGCAGATTCTGCACCGTCTCCTTGCCCAGGTAGTGGTCGATGCGGAACACATCGTCATCGTCGAAGACCCGGCCCAGGACGCGGTTCAGGTGCTCGGCGCTGTGCAGGTCGCGGCCAAACGGCTTCTCGACGATGATACGTTGGCGGGCGGCCGGGTTGGTTTCGGCGGCACACCAGCGCTGCGGGCCCTTGCCTAGCTGGGCGGCGCCGATGTTGTTGATAATGCTTTCATAGAGCTCGGGGCCGACGGAAAGATAGAACAGGATCTCGCCGCCGGTGCCGTGGGCTGCTTGCTGCTGGCACATGGCCTGCGTGATCCGCGGCCAGTCCTCGGCGCGCGTGGCATCGGCCGCCAGGTAGTGCAGACGGCCGGCGAATTCGCGCCAGCGTTCCTCGTCGAAGCCGCGCCGTTCCTGGCACGCGCCCCTAACCCGCTCGCGAAACTGGTCGTCCGTAAGCGGCGTGCGACTGATGCCGAGCACGCCAACTTGCGCCGAGAGCAGCCCCGCGACGTGCAACTCGAACAAGCCCGGAATGAGCTTGCGGCGCGTGAGATCGCCCGAGGCACCGAAGATAACCAACAAACACTGTCGCTCGTCCATGTCAAAGCCAAGCATAGCGTCCTCCGCGCGGGCAGGCGACCACGATCCCACAAGGTAGGGCCGACCACGGCGAACGGCACAGCCGCAGGTAGTGTTGTAGCGTCGCTACCGACCAACACAGCAAAGTTGAGCGTGGGTTCGATCGTCTGCGGTCGCGAGAACAGCGTGACAGGCAATATGTTGCAGGGGATTACGGCCGCCAACTCCAATTTTGTGCACATCTATAACTATGCCAACGGCTATCCTGGTGGCAGTTGGTATGTGCTGTTTATGAGCGGCGTATACGAGGCGGCATGATGCTACAACTGATAGCGCCGCACCGACGTTGAGGTCGTAGGCGCCGCCAGAGTGGCGCTAGGCACTGGCTGAGCACCGCGCCCCCTCCTGTCGACAAAGCGCCCACGAGCGAACCGGCTCGCGGTCAGGCGTGAAGGATCCGCTCCATCAAGATGTCTTCGAGACTGCGCCGGCCGTCGAAAACCGCGTGGATCTGAACGACACGGGCTCCGACCCGGTAGATGATCCGCCACGGGCTCTCCTGAATCTCGCGCCAAGTGTGGTCTCCCATCGACCGAAGCTCCGGTGGGGTGCGGCCACGATTGGGAAACTCGGCCAGGGACTCGGCTCTCTCGACGATACGGTCGACTATCGGACCAGCCCGCAGCGGAGATTCGCCGAGCAAGAACAAGGCAATTCGCTCAACGTCGGCTGCTGCCGGCCCGGTCCACACGACGCGGAAATCGCGGGTTCTCTTCATCGCCGAGCGGCCCGTAGGGCGGCGTGGGCGCGCCGACGCACATCCTCGCTGGAGTATGTCTTCTCGCCCCGGGCGAGAGACTCTTGGCTTTGCGCGAGCAGCTTCAGCATCGCGAGGGTGGCTTGCATGTCGTCGTGTCGTCGTGCATCCATCACGACGACGCGAGCCCGGCCGTTCTGGGTGATCAAGATGGGCTCTCCGGTACGGACAGCCTCGCCGACCACATCTTTCGCATGAGTCTTCAGGTCCGTGATGGGTCGCGCACTGGTCGCTCGCATAGACCAGAATATAGCACTAAATTTGGTACTACACGCGAATCTTCTCGTCCGGTCCCGGGGCCTGCACTCTGGCGAATTCGTGCTCGGTCAGCTTGGCGATCAACGCAGCCTGGGCCGGCGGCTCGCCGTGGACCAGCAGCACCTGACGGAGCTTGCCCTGGCTGCGCACGCTCTCGGCGAACTCGATGAGTTCTCTTTGGTCGGCGTGCGCGGAAAAGCCGTTGAGCACCACCACCTCGGCTGCCAGCCGGCGCATGACCCCGAAGACCTTCACCTCGCGCTGGCGCTCGACGATGCGGCGGCCGAGCGTGCTTTGCGCCTGATAGCCGACGATGAGAATGGTGTTGCGCGAGTCCTCGATGCCTTCGCGCAGGTGGTGCAGGATGCGGCCGGCTTCGCACATGCCGCTGGCCGAGATGATGATGTGGGGTCCCGCGCTGGCGGCGAGAGCTTTCGATTCTTCCTTGTCCGAGACGTAGTGAAGGCCGTCGAAGTCGAAAGGCGAATCGCCTCCCACCAGGAGAGCGTAGGTTTCCTTGTCGTAGCATTCGGGGTGCATCTTGAAGACGTCGGTGAGTTTCACTGTCAGCGGCGAATCCACGTACACGGGCAGGGCCGGCACCTGGTTGGTCCTGCGCAGGCGCTTCAGGGCGTAGACTACCTCCTGCGCGCGTTCGAGCGCGAAGCACGGGATGATGATCTTGCCGCCCCTCTTGGCCGTGCGGTTGATGGCTGCGGCCAGGGCGTCGCCGACTTCCTCGATGGGTGCGTGCAGGCGGTCACCGTAGGTGCTCTCCATCATGAGGCAGTTGATCCCGCTGGGAACTTCCGGCTCACGCAGGATGGGCATGCCCTTGCGGCCCAGGTCCACGGCAAAGGCGATGCGCGTGTCGTCTTCCTCGATGTCCAGCACCACCACCGCGCTGCCCAGCACGTGCCCGGCGTCCAGGAACTTCAGCACCACTCCGGGCGCGATCTCCTGGGCGCGCCGGTAGGGCAGGGCCACCATCTGACCCAGCAGCGCGGTGACATCGTTGTGGTCGTAGAGCGGTTGTACCGGCTCCATATCGAGATGCTCGCGCTCGATCAATTTCTGAATGTGCCGGGAATCGGCTTCTTGAATCATGGCCGCGTCGAGCAGCATGGGTCCGCACAGGTCGCGGGTTGCCGGCGTGGCGTAGATGGGGCCCCGATAGCCCCGCTTGGCCAGCAAGGGCAGGGCGCCCGCGTGGTCGATGTGCGCGTGTGAAAGCACGACCGCATCCAGATCATCAATAGGCACGTGCTCGGCGATGGCGCGGTTCTGTGCGACGGATTCCTTGCGCCGGCCCTGGAACAGGCCACAGTCAAGCAGGATGGTGGCCTGCGAGGTTCGCACGACGTGCTTGGACCCGGTCACCTGCCGGGCTGCCCCGATGCATTGGATCTCGATCAATCGCCACTCCTTTGATAGAGCCAGGTCTTGTGGGAGGTGCGCGAGCGCGCAAACGCGGGCGTTTGCAGTTCGGAGGCCACGCCTTCAGTGAGCAGGGTCAGCGCGGTCTGCGGATCGTCGGCGAAGCGGAAGAGGTCGAGGTCGTCCTTGCCGATCATCCCGTAGCGGATCAGGGCATCGAAGTTGATGATCTCTTTCCAGTAGCTCTCGCCGTAGAGCAGCACCGTGATCCGGCGGTCCAGCTTGTGCGTCTGGGCCAGGGTCAGAATTTCAGACATCTCGTCGAGCGTGCCGAAGCCGCCCGGAAATACTACGATGGCGCGCGCCATGTGGGCGAACCACAGCTTGCGCATGAAGAAATAGCGGAATTCGAATGACAGCTCGGGCGTCACGAAGGCGTTGGTGTGCTGCTCCTCGGGCAGGCTGATGTTGAGGCCAACCGTGCGACCTCCCGCCTCGGCGGCACCGCGGTTGGCAGCCTCCATGATGCCGCCACCACCGCCCGAGCACACCACCAGGCGTCCCGGGCCGGCAGGCAGGCCGGAGGACCAGGACGTGACCAAGCGGGCAAGCGCGCGTGCGTCGTCGTAGTAGCGGCCGAGCGGCCCCTTGGGGTCGAGCCGTGCGGAGCCGAAGAAGACGATGGTGCCGCTGACACCCTGGCGGGCAAAGCGGTGCATGGGCTCGATGTACTCGGCCAGAATGCGCAGGGGGCGCGCATCGTCGGTAGCCATGAACTCATCGTTTTTGTAAGCGAGCGGATTGTGGGCGGTGGGGAGTGGTGGGGATTCCTTCATGGGTGTCTCCGTGTCATTACAGTAGATATCGGTCGACCAGCCACGCAACTAATGTTCCCGTGGCGGTACCGACGGCATCCCAGGTGAGGTCACGCCAGGAAAAGCCCCTTCCTTCGTAGTGGTCGTAGACTTCCTTGGCGATTCCTGCCGACAGCGCGACGCCAACGGCTGTCAGCACGCGGATGCCGGCACGCTTGGTGAACGGCGTCGAGTCCGCGTAGGCGTTGCCGGCCAGGGCGAAGCTGACGCTGAAATGCATGGCCTTGTCGCGGCCGAACCATGGGTCAGGCTCAGCCGCCTGAGCGGCTGGCTGGGCTGCCAACGAGGCCACCAGAACAATCCCAGCGGCCAGCAACAGGCGGAACGTCGCGCAGCCCATTGGGAAAGCGCGTGACGACGGAGGCTCGGGAATTCGGGCCATCAGGGATGCAAGCGCGCAACTTGGTACGCTTCACCTCATAATAGCCGTCCGCCGGCAAAGTGCACCTTTCCCTTCCTGTAATTGACCCCCCCCTGTTCACGTGTTATCGAAAGGCGACTGCTTGGGTATTCGATGGGCAAGCGCATACTGGTCGCCGACGACAGCCTAACGATCCAAAAGGCCTTCGCTATGGTCCTGGGTGGACAGGACTACACTCTGCTGACCGCTCGATCGGTGGATGAGGCACTTGTCTCTGCCAAGGGCGCGCGGCCTGACCTGATCATCGCAGACGCGGTGCTGGGGAGCGGCAGCGGCTACGACTTGTGTGCCTCCGTGAAAGCCGAGCCGGCACTGTACGGCGTGCCTGTGCACATTCTGGCTTCCAACCAGAACCCATTGGATGAGGCGCGCGCCCACCGAGTTGGTGCTGATGGCCATCTGCTCAAACCTTTCGACAGCCAGACCTTGCTGGACAGCGTGAGCGCGGCCCTGGTGGCTCCGGCCCGACCGGTACCTGCGCCGGTGATTGAGGTGCCTGCCGCGGCGGCGCCGCACGCAGCCCCGGCCTCCCCCTGGCCTCCCATCGAGCAGGTCGAGATCGAAGAAGAGGTTGCAGCGCCCGAGGACGACAGCTACGGCGAGTTCACCATTGAGCGTGGCTCTGCGCCGGGCCCGGCGGCTTGGGCTGGCCGGCCCCCGACTTGGTCAGGGGCACGGCCTGCGCCTGCCCCTTCACCGCCGCCGGTGGTGGCCCCAGCGGGCAGGCCATCGTTGATTCCCGGTGTGTCCGCGCCGACCCCCGCGCCACCGACTCGGCCCGCGCCCCCGCTTCCCGACATGGCCCCAGGTTTTCCGCCGGAACGTGCCACCGGCAGCCGGACCATCATGGGCTTTCCGGCCGTCGGCGGGCCCGCCCAAGTGCCTGCGAGCTCGGCGGCTCCTCCGGCGGCAGCGCGACCGCCGGTGCCACGTCCGAGCGCGCCTCCGCCTGTTGCTGCGCCTCGTGCCGCGCCGCCTATGCCGGCACCGCCCGCTTCGGCGCCATCTGCGGTTCTGCCAGCACCTGTCCGGCGGTCGGCAAGCATCCCGGTCGCGGCGCCGCCTGTTTCGGTCGCATCCACGCCGGTGCCCCCGACGGCTGTGCCTTCGCCAGCACCTGTCCGGCGATCGGCAAGCATGCCGGTCGCGGCGCCGCCAGCCGTGGCGGCACCCATGGTCGCGGCCGTGTCGTCGGCCATCGATCAGAAGGTCGCGGCCATCGCGGCTCGCGGCCGCGAGTACGAAGCGATCGCCAAGCTTTCGCGTGAGATCATCGAGCAGGTGGTGTGGGAAGTGGTGCCCGAGTTGGCCGAGGTGATCATCAAGCAGGAACTGGATCGCCTGGCCGCTTCAAAGCGGTAGGAAAGTCCCCTGGAGCCGGAACCGGGGCCGGCCACCGGCTCCCCTTCGGGGACTTCGACAGCCCACCCCGCCCATTCCGCGCGCTTCGCGCGCCTCGCCGGCCACGGCCACGACCTTCTGCGGCTATCGACGGATTGCGACCGCTCAACCAGCTAGGAATTTCGGAAAGGCGGTACTACTCTCTGTCCTTCTATCCTAAGCAGCACCACATGACCGAACTTGCGAAGACCTACGACCCTACTGCCATCGAGTCGCGCTGGTACCAGGAGTGGCTGAAGTGCGGCTACTTCCACGCCGATGCGGCCACGCCCAAGGCGCCGTTCTGCATCGTCATCCCGCCGCCCAACGTAACTGGTTCACTGCACATGGGGCACGCGCTCACCTGCACCATCCAGGACATCCTCGTGCGCTGGCGTCGCATGGCCGCGTACAATGCCATGTGGCTGCCGGGCACAGACCATGCCGGTATCGCCACCCAGATGGTGGTGGAACGGGAGCTGCGGGCCACGGAGAAGAAGTCCCGCCACGACATCGGACGCGAGGAGTTCGTCAAGCGCATCTGGGACTGGCGCGAACGCTACGGCAGCCGCATTCTCGAACAGCTCAAGGTGATGGGCTGCTCGCTCGACTGGGAGCGACTGAAGTTCACCATGGAGCCCGACTACTCGCGCGCGGTGATCGAGGCTTTCGTGCGCCTACACGAAGAAGGGCTCATCTACCGCGATCGGCGTCTCATCAACTGGTGCGTCTCCTGCCGGACGGCACTGTCCGATCTTGAAGTCGAGCACGACGAGGGCGCGCAGGGCGAGCTGTGGGAGTTCGCCTATCCGCTGGCCGACGGTACGGGCGAGGTGGTGGTTGCGACAACGCGGCCCGAAACCATGCTGGGCGACACGGCGGTTGCAGTGCACCCCGATGACCCACGTCACAAGGCCAAGATCGGGAAGATGATCCGGCACCCGTTTCTCGGCCGAACCTTCCCGATTGTAGCCGACCCTATTCTGGTCGATCCCAAGTTCGGCACGGGCGCCGTGAAGGTCACACCAGCGCACGACCCCAACGACTTCGAGTGCGGCCAGCGCCACAAACTGGGCTTCATTTCGATCTTCGACGAGAAGGGCGTGGTGACCGCCGAGGGCGGGCCGTTTGCAGGGCTGGATCGCTTCGAGGCGCGCAAACAGATCAAGGCCAAGATCAAAGCCCTGGGTCTCGAACGCGGCAGCAAGGTGCATGTCCATGCCGTGGGACACTGCCAGCGCTGCCACACCGTGGTCGAGCCGATGCTGTCCACCCAGTGGTTCGTCAAGATGGAGCCGCTGGCCAAGCCAGCCATCGAGGCGGTGGAGCAGGGCAAGACCCGCTTCGTGCCAGAGAGCTGGAGCAAAACCTACTTCCACTGGATGAACAACATCCGTGACTGGTGTATTTCGCGCCAGCTCTGGTGGGGACATCGCATTCCGGCCTGGTATTGCGGAAGCTGCGCCGGCATCACGGTGGCGCGTACGACTCCGCAGGAGTGCCGCCGCTGCGGGGGCGTGAGCCTCACGCAAGATGAGGACGTGCTCGATACCTGGTTCTCGTCGTGGCTGTGGCCCTTTGCGACTTTGGGCTGGCCCGACGACACCCGCGATTTGCGCACCTTCTATCCCACCACGGTGATGGAGACCGGCTACGACATCTTGTTCTTCTGGGTGGCCCGCATGATGATGGCCGGGCTTCACTTCATGAAGAAAGTTCCCTTCCGCACGGTGTACCTGCACACCATGGTTACCGACGAGAAGGGCGACAAGATGTCCAAGGTGAAGGGCAACACCATCGACCCGCTTGACGTGGCACACAAGCTTGGGGCGGATCCCTTGCGGTGGGCGCTGGCGTGGATGACCAATCAGGCGGCGCAAGGCAAGAACATCAAATTCTCCATGTCCAACGTCGAGGATGCGCGGCGTTTCGCCAACAAGATTTGGAATGCCACGCGCTTCGTGTTGATGAACCTCACCGACTACAACGCCGATCAGTTCGCCGACCGGACCGAGGCCGGACCCGACAGCGTCGAATTCGACCTGCCCGAGCGTTGGATCATGTCCCGCATCCAGCGCACCAGCGCGGAGATCAACCGCGCGCTGGATGATTTCAGGATCGCCGAGTCGGCGCAGGTGCTGTACCACTTCATCTGGAACGACATCTGCGACTGGTACATCGAGCTGGCCAAGGCACGTCTGCAAGATCCCAGCAAGGCGGCGGAGCGTTGGAAGATCCAGGGAACCTTGGTTACGGCACTGGACGCGGCCATGCGCCTTCTGCACCCGTTCATGCCGTTTCTCACCGAGGAGCTCTGGCAGCAGTTGCCTAAGGCGGAGGGTGCGCCCCAGAGCATCATGATCACTCTCTACCCCATCCCGGATCCGCGCTACGTTGACGATGCCAGTGAAGCGTCGCTGGCGCTGGTGCAGAAGGTGGTCACCACCATACGCATGCTGCGTACCGAGAAGAGCGTTCCGTCTATCCAGCGGCCCCGTGTGATCCTGAACGTAGCCGACGACTACAAGAAGACCATCCTGGACGGCTACCGCCACCTCGTGATCGAGCAAGCCAAGCTGGGCGACCTGTCGGTGCGTCGGACCGGCGAGGCGCAGGATGGGACTGCGGTCACCGGTCTGGCCGGAGACGTGGAAGTCATTCTCGAGCTGGAGGCCCCGGCCGACTCCGGCGCCGAGCGCGCCAAGTTGGAGAAGGATCGCGCCAAGTTGGACAAGGATCGGGATCACCTGGCCAAGAAGCTGGCCAACCCGCAGTTTCTCGAACGTGCGCCCGCTGCCGTACTTGAGAAGGACCGAGCACGCCTGGGCGAGATTGAAGCGGCCTTGACGCGCCTAGACGCTGCGCTCAAGGGACTGAGCTGACCAGCATCGCTTGGACCACAAACGTCTTGGATCGCAGCCCGCGAGAGCCGGGCTAGATCTCAGCTTTCGACGTATAGTTTCAGCTGCTCGCGAACGACGTCTTCATTCAGTCCGGTGCGGAGTTGTTCCTGCAGGCAGTCAGCCAGGGTGAGCTGCATGTCTTCGACGCCGCCGTCCTGCATGAGCTTGGCCAGCAGGGCGCGTGCCTCGCGACTCTCGTCATCGCGGATGAAATCCTTAACCATTTCGATCGTGAGCCCGCCGGAAAAGTCGAGCATCGCGTGGTCAAGGAGAAAGGCGATGAGCTGTTTCACAGGGGCCTCCGGCGGGGGGTGACAATCAAATCGTAGGAACGTCTGCTAATATCCCGAAAACGCTACGAAAATCAAGGGAGAATCGGATGTGGCCCCACGCTTTTTTTGCGACCTGCCCGCGCACTGGCGAAGTTGCTGAGCACTCAGTCGCGCCACATCTTGACGGAGTCTCGGTATTTGTCTACGGTCGCAAGGTGACGTCCCGTCGCTGCCTTTGGGCGCTCGCCCTGGGGATTGTCGTTCCGCTGGGCTGCGGACCGATCGAGTATCTGTCTCGGGTCAGCTCCCGCGCTGCCACTGCTCTGGCGCAGGCCGCGCAAGAAGGGGCGGAGCAGAAGGCACCCTACGAGTACGCAAAGGCGGTCGAGTACTATCACCAGGCTCGCGAAGACGCGTCCCACTCCGATTTTCAGACCGCCATTGATTGGGGCCGCCGCAGCGAGGACTGCTCACGCAAGGCGATCGCGCGTGCCAGGCGACCTCAGCCCACGGGGACGGCCGCCCACTCTAGTCACACGACATGTGGTGGGCCATGAACCGCCGACGGCGAGCAATGATCGGGAGCGCCGGTGGGCTACTGCTCATGCTGCTGGGTTGTGCCGGTCAGGACTTGGCGGTACGGGCAAGCGCGGTTCGCGATAGCCTGCACAAGGCGCGCGAGAATGGAGCCTACAAGTGCGCGCCGCGCCCCCTGGCACTTTCCGAAGCCAACCTGGAGTTCGCCGAGCACGAGCTTGACCAGGGCGAGTACTTCCGAGCGCTGGACCATGTCGAGATTGCCGAGGCCAATGCCCGCGAGGCCCTGCGTCTGGCGCCGGTGGGTGGTTGCGAGAAGCCGCCGCCGGCAGTGGCGGTGGCGCCGCCTGCCCCGATCCCCGTGGACACGGATGGCGACGGCATTCCCGACAACCTTGACAAGTGCCCCAACGAGCCGGAGGACAAGGACGGGTTCGAGGACGAAGATGGTTGCCCTGACCTCGACAACGATCAAGACGGCATTCCCGACACTCTCGACAAGTGCCCCAATGACCCCGAGGACATGGACGGCTTTGAGGATGAGGATGGTTGCCCTGACCTCGACAACGACCAGGATGGCATTCCCGACTCGGCCGACCTGTGCCCCAACGAGCCGGGCCCACCCGAGGAACGGGGTTGTCCCAAGAAACACACGCTCGTCTCGGTCACCCAAGACAAGATCGAGCTTCACCAGGCGGTCTTCTTTGCCACGGGCAGGGCGACCATCATGCCGCGAAGCTTTGCTTTGCTGGATGAGGTCGCCGACGTGCTCAAGACGCGGGCAACCATGCAGGTCAGGGTCGAGGGACATACGGATACCCGGGGCAGCCGGACCAGCAACATGCGCCTCTCCCAGGCGCGCGCCGATTCGGTCAAAGCCTATGTAATCGGCCGTGGCGTTGAAGCCAGTCGGCTGGTATCGGTTGGTTACGGACCTGACAAGCCGATCGAGACCAACCGAACCGCGGCGGGACGTGAAAGAAACCGACGGGTCGAATTCGTGATATTGCAGCAATAGCGGAGGACGAACCCAAGATGGGAAACTCGACTACACGACGGCCGGCGGTTGCAACGGGTGCTGCCCGATGGGCGTCGCTGGCTGTGCAGGTCTTCGTGATTGGTGCTGTCGTCGCGGCATCGGCCGCGCCGGTGCTGGGGCAAGACGATGAACGCGCGGTCAAGAAGATCGTCGAATTGAACAAGAAAGCCCTGATTGCGATCGACGCCAAGAAGTTCGATGCGGCCCGCGAAGGCCTGCTGCAGGCGGTGACGGTGGCTAAGCAGGCGAACCTGCTCACGCACAAGATGCTGGCTCGGACCTACGTTCACTTGGGTGCGGTCTACTTCTTGGGTCTGGACGATCGCAAGAGTGCAACGCGGTACTTCGGCTTGGCCAAGGCGGTTCGGTCGGACATCCAGCTCACGCCATCGCTGGCAACCCCAGCGTTGACCGCGGTGTTTGACAAGGCGGTTGCTGATGCAGGTGAGCCTGACGCTGCCAAGACCACCGCCACGCCCGGCCGTCGTTCGCCCATGCCGGCGGCCAAGAAGGCATCTCCCTTCGAGCCAGGCGCGGAGCCGGCGGCTTCCGCGGAGCCGGCGGCTCCCGCGACACCACCGGTTGTGCATGGCGTGCCGGAATTGCCTGCGGTGTTGCCATCCGATCTGTACTGCCCAGCGGTGGAAGAGGCGCCGGAAGGTCAGGAGATTGTCCTACGCTGTGCCGTCAATCCGAAACTGAAGGCCGAACGCGTCCTGCTCAACTACCGGGCTTCGGGCGCGCCCTCGTACGCAGTCGCGGCCATGCAGAGCACTCCCAAGGGCTGGCTGGAGGCCAGCATTCCCGAAGAGGCCGCGACCGGCGAGAGCATGCAGTACTACTGTGAGGCGAGAGACAGCGAAGACAACGTGGTGGCCACGAGCGGCCAGGAAGACATTCCCAACCCCATCATCCTGACGCCGGCCACGCCCGGTGAAACCCCGGCGGGACGACGGCCGGTGGCTGGCGGCAAGGGCGACGGGGACGATCCGCTGAAGCGGATCAAGGACGAGCAGAAGAGCGAGATTCACGAGTTGGTCCTGCATCGCCGGCGCAAGGGGGCCTTCTGGCTTGCCCCAGGAGTTGGCAGCGGCGGCGGCTATCACATGGCATCCGTGCTGGAATGGAGGAAGAGCACGACCAACCCTCCGGTAACCGTCCCTACCTACCCCAGCAGCGTGCGCTGGGCGGGTACAGTGACCGGCTATCTCGAACTTGGGTATCTCATCACCGATCACGTCGGAGTTGCGGCTCAGGGCCGGTGGGAGTGGATTCAGTCAGAGGGTTCCGGCGATAACTCCGGGGGCTCGCCGGCCACCAGAGCGGTTTCGCTGCTTGGGCGCGGTCTCTACTACCTGGATCTGGGCACTGGCAATGCGCAGCTTCAGTTTTCGGCCGATTTTGGTGGAGGTGATGGATACCGCTTTGCCTTTCCTCCGACCAACACTTCAAATCCCCCCAAAGCAGTAACAGACCCAACCAGGACCGACGGACGTTGCTTGTACTACGCCAAGACGACTGATTGTATTCTGCAGCCCACGGTGGTCACGGACACGGTTCGCAGCGGGCCGATCGTCTACGGTGCCGGGGTTGGCTTCATCTATCACGTAAACAGCCACTTCGCGGCCAATGCCGAGCTGCGTGTCTTGGGGGCTGGCCCGCACTTTGGGCTGCTGGCTGAGGGCTATGTCACGTTGCAGTTCGCGATTGGCGGCAAGGCACCGGATCAAGCGGGAGACGCCCCACCACTGCCCGAGGAAGACGCGGGGGACTAGTCGGTTCTGAGCCTCAGAACTTGTCGTGCTTGATGATCTTGGGAGCTGCCGCGGAATCTGCGGGCTGAGACGAAGGACTGGCTGCGGGCTGACGGGGCGTGCTGACAACTACGTCGGTTGCCGGTCGCGGACCATATTCCTCTCGCCCGGCATGGCTGCGCGGCCGCCCCTTTGCACGCTTTCTCCCCCGTAGGTCGCCAAGAGCATCCTCGCTCACCGGCGGGCTGCTTTGGGCAGCAGCCATCCCCGCTCGCTTTGCTCGGTCGTCGGAAGCGGGAATTTCTGGCGCCTTGGGGAGGTCTCGCTCGGCCGCCTTTGGTGCTGGCAAAGGCAATGCGTCGACCGGCGCCGCGATTGGTTGCGAGATCA
>Ga0265316_10002522_pt1 | contig 18928 bp, 18 predicted proteins | sample 4522metaG_FD_202092 | JGI IMG/M metagenome (GOLD analysis project Ga0265316, IMG submission 202092) | Rhizosphere microbial communities from Carex aquatilis grown in University of Washington, Seatle, WA, United States - 4-5-22 metaG | ecosystem: Host-associated > Plants > Roots > Rhizosphere >... | reverse complement strand
GGAGGTCGGCACCTGCGGGCGGGGCGCGGAGGAACTCACGCGCAAATCACCCAACCAGCCAACCCGATGGGCCCGTGTGGCCTCTTGAAATCTGACGACGAAAGTGACGGCGGAATGTGACGACGAAACTGGGCCCGGACCAGGCCCACTGGCGACCTCGCAGCCAAGGCTGCGCGTCATGAACTCTCCCCGCTTCTGGCCGCACCTGCGACAACCCTGGTTGGGCCGAGCACCGCTGCCACAAAGACTTGTGGATAACCTAGGATAATACCGCAAGGTCTCCCCGTTTCCGGGGTTGCACCAACCGACTGTTACCCCTGGATGAACCCATGGCACTGACCCCCACGGAAGTCAGCCGCATCGCCCAGTTGGCGCGCCTCGAATTGCGCGACGACGAGCAGGCTGCGATGCTGACCCAGCTCAACGAATTCTTCGCCATCGTCGAGAAGATGCGCGCCGTCGACACCTCGGGCGTCGAGCCCCTGTACACCCCGCTGTCGGCCATCGAGGACGTCACCCTGCGCCTGCGGGAAGACACCGTCACCGAAGGCGACAACCGCGAGGCCAACATGGCCAACGCCCCGGCCCGCGATGAAGGCCTGTTCCTGGTGCCCAAGGTGATCGAATGAGTGCCATGACCGCCCTCCCCCTGCATGACCTGACCCTGGCGCAGCAAAGCCAGGCCCTGAACAGTGGCCAGACCACCTCGGTGGCCCTGACCCAGCACGCCCTGGACCGCATCGCGGCGCACGCTGCGCTCGGCGCCTTCCTGCACGTCGATGCCGATGGCGCCCTGGCCGCCGCCGCCGCCGCTGACGCCCGCCGCGCCGCGGGCCAGACCCTCGGCCCGCTGGACGGCGTGCCCATCGCCCACAAGGACATCTTCGTCACGCAGGGCCAGCCGACCACGGCCGCCTCCAAGATGCTCAAGGGCTACCAGAGCCCGTTTGACGCCACCGTCGTGGCCCAGCTCAAGGCCGCTGGCGTGGTCAGCGTGGGCAAGCTCAACTGCGACGAGTTCGCCATGGGCGGCGCCAACGAGAACTCGGCCTACGCCAAGGCCCGCAACCCCTGGGACACGACCCGCATCCCGGGGGGCTCCTCGGGCGGCTCGGCCGTGGCCGTGGCCGCGCGCCTGGTCGCCGCCACCACCGGCACCGACACCGGCGGCTCGATCCGCCAGCCCGCGGCGCTCACCGGCATCACCGGCATCAAGCCCACCTACGGCCGCTGCTCGCGCTTCGGCATGATCGCCTTCGCCTCCAGCCTGGACCAGGCCGGCCCCATGGCCCGCACCGACGAAGACTGCGCCCTGATGCTGGACGCGATGAGCGGCTTCGACGAGCGCGACGCCACCAGCGCCGAGCAGGTCCGCCTGCACAACGGCGACCTGACGGCCAACCGCCCCGGCGTGATCGGCCGCGACCTGGCCGCGCTGTCGCTCGCCCAACTCGCCGACCCGGCCCGTCCGCTGGCCGGCCTGCGCGTGGGCGTGCCTCAGGAGTTCTTTGGCGACGGCGTGAGCGCCGACGTGCTGGCCGCCACGCGTGCCGCGCTGGCCCAGCTCGAAGCCCTGGGCGCCACGCTGGTGGACGTCAGCCTGCCGCGCACCGAGCTGTCCATCCCCGTGTACTACATCATCGCGCCGGCCGAGGCCTCGTCCAACCTGAGCCGCTTCGACGGCGTCAAGTTCGGCCACCGCGCGCAGAAGTACGGCGACTTGAACGACATGTACCGCAAGACACGCGCCGAAGGCTTCGGCCCCGAGGTCAAGCGCCGCATCATGATCGGCGCCTACGTGCTGAGCCACGGCTACTACGACGCCTACTACCTGCAAGCCCAGAAGCTGCGCCGCATGATCGCCGACGACTTCCAGGCCGCCTTCAAGGTCTGCGATGTGATCGCCGGCCCGGTGGCGCCCACGGTGGCACGCGCCATCGGGTCGTCCACCGACCCGCTGCAGGAATACCTCGCCGACATCTTCACCCTGCCCGCCTCGCTCGCCGGCCTGCCCGGCATGAGCGTGCCCTGCGGCTTCAGCGACAGCGGGCTGCAACGCCCCTTGCCGATTGGCCTGCAGCTGATCGGCAACTACTGGCAAGAGGCCCAGCTGCTGCACGCGGCCCACGCCTTCCAGCAGGCCACAGACTGGCACCAGCGCCAGCCCGCGGCCCAGGCCTGATGGCCTGAGCGTTGACGAACCCAGCGAGACACCCCATGAGCTCCCCAGCGACCCCCAAGATGGTCCGTGGCTACGAAGTCGTCATCGGCATCGAAACCCACGTCCAGCTCTCGACCCAGTCGAAGATCTTCTCCGGCGCCTCGACCCAGTTCGGCGCTGCGCCCAACACGCAGGCCTGCCCCGTGGACATGGCCCTGCCCGGCACCCTCCCCGTGATGAACAAGGGCGCGGTCGAGCGTGCCATCGCGTTCGGCCTGTCGGTCGGCTCGCACATCGCGCCGCGCTCCATCTTCGCGCGCAAGAACTACTTCTACCCCGACCTGCCCAAGGGCTACCAGATCAGCCAGTACGAGATCCCCGTCGTGCAAGGTGGCTCGGTCAGCTTCTTCGTCGGAGAGACGCCGCACACCGTGCGCCTGGTGCGCGCCCACCTCGAAGAGGACGCCGGCAAATCCCTGCACGACGACTTCAGCGGCTTCAACGGCGAGAAGTCCTCGGGCATCGACCTCAACCGCGCGGGCACGCCGCTCATCGAGATCGTCACCGAGCCGGACATCCGCACCAGCGCCGAGGCCGCCGAGTACGCGCGCGCCCTGCACACCCTGGTGGTTTGGCTGGGCATCTGCGACGGCAACATGCAGGAAGGCTCCTTCCGCTGCGACGTCAACATCTCGGTGCGCAAGCCCGGCGCGCCCCTGGGCACACGCCGCGAGATCAAGAACCTCAACAGCTTCAAGCACATCGTGCAGGCGGCGGACTACGAGATCAACTGGCAGATCGACGAGATCGAAGACGGCCGCGCCATCCAGCAAGCCACGGTGCTGTTCAACCCCGACACGGGCGAGACGCGCGCCATGCGCAGCAAGGAAGACGCGCACGACTACCGCTACTTCCCCGATCCCGACCTGCCCCCGCTGGTGATCGCGCCCGAGTGGGTGGAGCGCGTGCGCGCACAGATGCCCGAGCTGCCACGCGTGATGGCCGCGCGCTTCGTCAAGGACTACGGCCTGCCCGAATACGACGCGACGATGATGACGCAGTCCAAGGCCTTCGGTGCGTTCTTCGAGGCGGCGGCCAAAGCCTGCGGCCAGCCGAAGCTGGTGTCGAACTGGCTGATGGGCGAGGTCTCGCGCCGCTTGAACTCCGCAGACAGTGCGGCCGAGCAGACCATCGAAGCTTCGCCCGTGTCGCCTGCGCTGCTGGGCGCGATGATCTCGCGCATCGGCGACGGCACCATCTCGAACAACGGCGCCAAGCAGGTGTTCGACGCGCTGTGGTCGGGCGAGGGCAGCGGTGAAGACGCCACGCCCTTGTCATGCATCGACGCGCTGATCGAGGCCAAGGGCCTCAAGCAGATGAGCGACACCGGCGAGCTGGAAAAGATCCTCGACGACATCCTGGCCGCCAACGCCAAGTCGGTCGAGGAGTTCCGCGCTGGCAAGGAGAAGGCCTTCAACGCCCTGGTCGGTCAGGCCATGAAAGCCACCAAGGGCAAGGCCAACCCCAGCACGGTCAACGAGCTGCTCAAGAAGAAGCTCGCGGGCTGATGGCGAGCCTGGCGACCCCTCCGGCCAAGCCGATGCCCCTGCACGTTTTCCTCATCAACCTCGACCGCTCGGCCGACCGCCTGGCCCGTTGCGCCCCCCTCCTCGACGCCCTCGGCGTGAGCTGGGAGCGCGTGCCGGGCATCGAGGGCAAGCTGCTGGACGCGGCCCACCTGGCGTCGCTCAACCCGCATCCAGCGCCGCACGGCGAGTGGTTCCGCCCGCTCACTCCGGGCGAGATCGGCTGCTTCCTGAGCCACCTGCGCTGCTGGCAGCTCATCGAGGAGCGCGGACTGGACTGCGCCCTGGTGCTGGAAGACGACTTCCAGACCCACGGCGCCTGCACGCTGCAGAGCCTGCAGACGTTGGCCGACTCGGCCACCGGCGCGCACCCCTGGGACGTGCTCAAGCTCACGCGGCTGCGCCAGGGTGCGAAGCGGGTGGGCACCGTGGGCCAGGTGCCTGACGATGCGGGCCGTGGCACGCCGCTGGCCCTGTGCTTCGGCGGCAAGGGCCCCGAAGACGGCACGGCCTACCTGGTGTCACGCCGTGGCGCGGCCAAGCTCACACCGAAGCGCGAGCACCTGCTGCGCCCGGTGGACTTTGAACTCAAGCACTTCTGGGAGCGCGACCTGACCGTGTACTCGGCCAGCCCGGACCTGTTCTGGCAGGTGGGTTCGGAGATCGCGACATCGGTGATCGGCGATGGCCGCGCCGCCTACCGCGACTTCCCGCCGCTGAAGAAAGCCGCCGTCTACCTGCGCAAACACCGCTACCACCTGCGCTTCTGGCTGGCCAACAAGCTGGGGCTGGGGCGTCGCAAGGTGCTGGGCTGAGGCTGGGGGCTGAGGCCCCAGCCTGGCGCAGGCTCAGCGCTTGCGGGCAGGCAGAGCGTCCGAAGCGGGCGGCACCGATCCTGGCGCAGCGCCGGCCCACAGGCGGCGCAGGCGGGTCAACTCGGCGTCGTACAGCGCGTTGATGCGCACCGTCTCGGCACTCTGGTTCTGGATGATGTCGCGCTGCGCCTGCTGCTGGGCGTCGTTGGCCTCCAGCTTGGACTTCAGCTTGTAAGGCAGGCGGCGGCCCTTGTAGAACTCGGTTTCGGCCAGCAGTGGCTGGCGCTCGTCGCGCAAATCCTGCAGACGCCGCTCGGACAGCGCCACACCGCGCCGCAGGTCGTCGAGCGCGGCCTCGCGGGCTTTGTGGTGCGCGGCCTCGTCGGGGAAGCGCAGCATCAGGTTGCGGTCGCGGCGCACGGCGTCTTTTTGCGCGGCCTGGGCCTGGTCCTGCAGGCGTTGGCGCTCCTCGGCCAGGGCGCGCTCTTCGGCGTTCATGCGTGGCGGCAGGGTCTGGCGCTGCGAGCCATCCTTGTTGAGCACGCGCTGTTCGCGGTCCAGGCACTCGGCGATCGGGCGGTCGGACGTGTAGCGCTTGCCACTGGCGTCCACGCAGGAATAGATGCCCGCGGCCTGCACCGAGATCGTCCACCCCCAGCAGGCTGCGGCCAGGCAGGCGCGCGCGCCCACACGCCATCCATCCGGACGGTGCGGACCTGGCAAGTGGGTTGACCGACGGTCAGCGGCGACCGACAACGGGTTCATCTGTGCTCCTGGGCCGCAAAGCCCCTCTCCTGGGTCTGACGTGGACGTGATCAGGCCATCATAAAACGCCTCAGACACCGTAACGTTGACGGTAGGCCAACACGGCCGGACGCGCCACCACCAGGGCGGGGTCGGACTGCCCATCGAGGAAGCCCATCAGGTCGGCCAGCGTGGCAATCGCCACCACCGGCAAGCCGTAGTGCTGCTCGACCTGCTGCACGGCGCTTTCGGCCGCCTCTTGCGGGCCGTTGGCGGAGGCCACCGTGGCTTTTTCCTGGCGGTCCAGGGCGATGGTGACGCCGCAGGGCGTGGCGCCGACGGCCTTGATCATCTCGATGGACTCGCGCACCGAGGTGCCCGCGGAAATCACGTCGTCGATGATGAGCACGCGGCCCTGCACCGGCGCGCCCACCAGGGTACCGCCTTCGCCGTGGTCTTTCGCTTCCTTGCGGTTGTAGGCGAAGGGCTTGTTCTGCCCCAGGCGGGCCAGCTCGATGGACACCGCCGCGGCCAACGTGATGCCTTTGTAGGCCGGCCCGAACAACATGTCGAACTGCAGACCGGACGCGACCAGGCGGCGTGCATAGAATTCGGCCAGACGGCCCAGCTTGGCGCCGTCATCGAACAGACCGGCGTTGAAGAAATAAGGCGACAGCCGGCCTGCCTTGGTTTTGAACTCCCCGAAGCGAAGCACCTTGGATTCAACGGCGAAGGCCACGAAATCCTGGGCCAGGGTGTCTTGTGCGGGGGAGTTGTTCATGATGGTGGTGCGCTGTGTTTCGACTGGTCTCTTTCAACCTCAATGGCGTCCGCTCGGCGGCCAACAAGGGCATGCGCGAGTGGGCGGAAGGCCACGGCGCCGATTGTATGGGCGTGCAGGAACTCAAGGCCCAGGCGGCCGACATGGGCCCCGAGCTGCGCGAGATCGCCGGCATGCCCGGGCATTTCCACCACGCGGAAAAGAAGGGCTACTCGGGTGTGGGCCTGTACAGCCGCCACACGCCGTCTGACGTGATCATCGGGCTGGGCGCGGCTGACAACGGCGAGTTCGACGCCGAAGGCCGCTACGTCGAGATGCGCTTCGACAAGCCCGGCCGCAAGCTCTCCCTCATCAGCTGCTACTTCCCCTCAGGCTCCAGCAGCGAAGAGCGTCAGGAGGCCAAGTTCCGCTTCCTCGACGTCATCCGCCCGCACCTGGCCCGACTGCGCGCCGAGCGCGAGTTCATCCTGGTCGGCGATGTCAACATCGCCCACAAAGAAGCCGACCTGAAGAACTGGAAGGGCAACCTGAAGAACAGCGGCTTCCTGCCCGAAGAGCGCGCCTGGATGACGCAGTTGCTCGACCCGGCGGGCGACACCGGCCTGGTCGATGTCTACCGCGCGCTCCACCCCGACACCACCGACGCCTGCTACACGTGGTGGAGCAACCGCGGCCAGGCCCGCGCCAAGAACGTGGGCTGGCGCATCGACTACCACCTGGCCACGCCCGGCCTGGCCGCCACGGCGAAGGCCGCCAGCGTCTTCAAGGACCAGTGGTTCAGCGACCATGCCCCGCTGACCATCGACTACGACTTCGGCATCTGAGGGCGGCCAGCCCCGCTTCAGCGCGGGGCGTCGTCCTGCGCGAAACCCGCAAGCACGACCTTGCCGCGCGCCTGCCCTGATTCGATCAGGGCATGGGCACGCCGCAGGTTGGCCGCGTTGATGGCGCCGAAGTGCTCGGCCACGGTGCTGCGCAGGGTGCCTGCGTCCACCAGCCGGGACACCTCGGTCAGCAGCCGGCGCTGCTCGGCCATGTCCTCGGTCTGGAACAGCGAGCGCGTGAACATCAGCTCCCAGTGCAGGGACACGCTCTTGCGCTTGAGCAGACGCACATCGATGGGCGCCGGGTCGTCGATCAGGGCGATGCGGCCTTGCGGCGCGATGGCCTCGGCGTACTGCGCGAAGTGCTGGTCGGTCTGCGTCAGGCTGGCGATGTGCGTCACCTGTGGCACGCCGATGCGCTGAAGCTCTTCGGCCAGCGGGCGCGTGTGGTCGATGACGTGGTGGGCGCCGAGCTCGCGCACCCAGGCCTGCGTTGCCGGGCGCGAGGCCGTGCCGATGACGGTGGCGCGGGTGAGCTGGCGTGCCAGCTGCGTCAGCACCGAGCCCACGCCGCCGGCCGCGCCAACGATGAGCAGGCTCTGCGGCGCGAAGGCCTCGCCAGCGGTCAGGCCGAGACGGTCGAACAGCAGCTCCCAGGCGGTGATGGCGGTCAGCGGCAAGGCCGCGGCCTGGGCGAAATCCAACGTCTGCGGCATCGGCCCAACGACGCGCTCGTCCACCAGGTGCAGTTCGGCGTTCGTGCCGGGGCGGGTGATGTCGCCCGCGTACCAGACCCGGTCGCCCACGCGGAAGGCCGTGACCTCCGGCCCCACCGCGCGCACCACGCCGGCCGCATCCCAACCCAGCACCTTCCAGCCGCCTTCGGGTGCGCTGGTGCTGCGGCGCACCTTGGTGTCCACCGGGTTGACCGAGATGGCGCGCACCTCGACAAGCAGGTCGCGTCCCTGAGGCACCGGGTCGGGCAGGGTGATGTCTTCCAACCCGGTGAGGTCGGTGAGGGTGTGAGCCTGGCGGTAGGCGATGGCTTTCATGGGGGGCTCCTGGGCAAGGTCGCCATCTTCCGAGATTTGGGATGGCCCTGCGCGAGGCTGGCGCTTTCTTGCACCGCGCGCTACACTGTGGGGTTGGCCCCACAAACGGGGCAGATGTTGTGTTCAACCCTCCTTCCCCAACACACTCAAGGAAGCCCCTTGTCCAAAGAAGACCTCATTGAAATGCAAGGCAAGGTGGACGAAGTCTTGCCCGATTCCCGCTTTCGCGTGACCCTGGACAACGGCCACACCCTGATCGCCTACTCGGGCGGCAAGATGCGCAAGAACCACATCCGCATCCTGGCTGGCGACAAGGTGTCGCTGGAGCTGTCGCCCTACGATCTGAGCAAGGGCCGCATCACCTTCCGCCACATCGAAGGCCGCGGTCCGGGCATGCCCCCGCCGCCGCGCAAGCGCTGAGCCCTGCGGGCTTCAGGCCTGCACCACGGGCTGGCTGCGCGCCACCGAGGGCGGCAATCCGAACAGGCGCTTGAATTCGCGGCTGAACTGCGAGGCACTGCCATAACCCACCCGGTAAGCCGCTTCGGCCGCGCCGAGGTCGTGGTCCAGCATCCAGCTGCGCGCCAGGTGCAGGCGGGTGAGCTTGAGGTATTGCAGGGGCGCGTGCCCTGTCACCCGCTTGAAAGCCTCGTGGAAGGCGGACACGCTCATGCCCGCATCGCGCGCCATGGCCGCGACGCTGAGCTCTCGCGCCGGATCGGCCCGCATCTGCTCGATGCTGCGGAACACCCGGCCCATGCGCCCGTGTGAGCCCGCCAGCGCACGCAAACCCATGCCCGCTGGCCCTTGCAGCACGCGGTAGTGCAATTCACGCAGCAACTGCGGCCCCAGCACCCGGCAGGCTTCGGCGTCGGCCGACACGTCCAGCACGCCCAGCAGGCGCGTGAGGGCATCGGCCAGGGGCTCGTCCATGGGCCCCACGCTCAAGCCCCGCAGAGGGGCACTGGGGGCGCCCGGCGGCACGGGCGGCAGCGGGTCCATTTGGCAGGCCAGCTCGGCCACCACCGCCATGTCGATGCGCACCGACAGCGCCAGCATGGGCTGGCCTGGCTGCACCACCGTGTCGCAATCGAACTGCATGGGCAAGGCCACCACGAGGATTTCACCCGGCGCGTAGGCCATCACATCGCCACCCACGTAGCTGCGCTTGAGGCCCTGGCCCAGCAGCACGATGGAGGGCTCCTGCAGCACCGGCACGGGCGTGGTGCTGGCATCGGCGCGCATGAAGGTGACGCCGTCCAGCGGTGCGGCATGGAAGCCCGCCTCGGGGATGAGGCCCGCCATCAGGCGCCGGTGGGCGTCCAGCGTGGGCTGCAGAACGCCTTGAAGGGCGGAATCCGGAACATGCGCTGGTGCCATGCCCCATGCTAGCACTTTGGAGAATCAGGCAAGCAAGGCAGAAGATTTGGCATTCACACCGGAGGCTGGCGGAGTTTCAATTCAGCCACCCCCTCAACACTTTTGCCGCAACGGAGCCCCTCATGTCGAAAAAGATCCTCGTCGCCGTGTCCAGTTTCGAGAAGTACCCCAACCTGCCCCGCGCCACCGGCCTGTGGCTGGGTGAGGCCGTGCACTTCGTCAAGAAGGTCGAAGCCGCGGGCTACACCGTGGACTTCGTCAGCCCCCGCGGTGGCTACACCCCCATCGACCCGCACAGCCTGGCCATGGCCGAGCCGGTGGACTGGGAGTGGTACCTGGACAAGGCCTTCATGACCCGCCTGGGCAACACCCTGCGCCCCGACCAGGTGCGCGCCGACGACTACGTCGCCATCTATTTCGCCGGCGGCCATGGCGTGGTCTGGGACTTCCCCGATGACGCCGGCCTGCAAGCCCTCAGCCGCGACATCTACGAAGCCGGCGGCTACGTCAGCTCGGTGTGCCATGGCGCCGTGGCCCTGCTCAACATCCGCTTGTCCAACGGCGAGCTGCTGGTCCAGGGCAAGCAGGTGACCGGCTTCACCAACGAAGAAGAGAAGCTGGCAGGCCTGGACGCCCATGTGCCCTACCTGACCGAAACCGAGCTGCGCCATCGCGGCGTGGACTTCCGCCAGGCCGAAGCGCCCTGGCTGCCGTTCGCGGTGGTCGACCAGCGCGTCATCACCGGCCAGAACCCGGCGTCGGGCGGCCCCGTGGCCGACCTGTTGCTGCAGGCACTGGCGGGCTGACAAGCTGAGGCGATCAGCCTGCGGCATGGCGGTCAGCCCCGCCGGCCATGCCGCAAATTGCCCCCGCCAAGCCCCACTCATCGGCGCTTGGCGAGGCGGGGGGCGCACCTAAAGTCCAGGCTCCACCGTCCTGAACCGGAGCCTTGCCATGGCACGTCGTGCACCCGCCCCCTTGTCTCTGCTGGCCCTGAGCGGCTTCGGTCTGGCTGGCCTGGCCTTGGCGCCCGCCAGTCACGCCGGCGAGGCCTACGCCAGCATCGGCCTGCCAGGCGTGATCGTGGGCTACGCCCAATCGGTGAACCAGCACCTGGGCCTGCGCGTGGACGCCGGCACCACCGGCTCGTTCACGCGCAGCCGCACGGAATCGGGCATCCCCTACAGCGTCAAGTTCAAGTACAACCGCATCGGCCTGTTTGGCGACTACTTCCCGTTTGGCGGCCGTTTCCGCTTCACCACGGGCCTGACCTTCAACGACACCGCTCTGACGCTGAACACGCGCTTCGACGGCAACACCTCGGTCACGTTCAACCAGACGACCATCACGCCCACGGCCAATGACCGGTTCGATGCGACGGTGAAAATCCCGCGCATCACGCCGTATCTGGGCATCGGCTGGGGCCATCAGGCGCGCGAGCCCGGCCTGGGCTTCATCGCCGATGTGGGCGCCTCCATTGGCCGAGCCAAGCTCAGCGTGCACCAGAACCTGCTGGAGAACTACCCCGGCATCCTCACGCAAAACGACATCGACGTGAAAACCGGCGAGCTGCGCGACAACGTCGCCAAGGTCCGGTTGCTCCCCCAGGCCAGCATCGGCCTGAGCTACCGCTACTGAGGCCGCGCCCAAGGCACCGTCAGGCCGCGTCTGGGGCCGCCGCAGCCCGCGCGGCCTTCAGCAGCTCCAGCAACAGCAGGCAAGCCAAGCCCACGGCCACCGCACCGCCCAGCGCGGGCGCCGACAACGGCCCGAAGTGGAACAGCCCGCGCAGCGGCGCCCACAGCAGGATGCCGCCCAGCACCAGGCCGGTGGCCAGCAGCATGCGCCACAGCGCGCCATTGGCCCGCCGCATCGCCACCCACACGGGCCGCGTGAGCGTGCGGTTGCTCAAGATGAGGGCCACATCGGCCACCACCAGCGCCACGAAGCCCGCCGTGCGCGCCTGGGCCTCGTCCAGCGCACCCAGCCACGACTGAGCGCCCGCATCCGGCGACAGCAACCAGGCGTACCAGCCGCCCACGCACGCCATCACCACCACGCCTTGCAGCAAGCTCCAGAGCACCTGGGCGCGGTCGATCAGCGGTGCACCCGGTCGCCGCGGGGGCCGCCGCATGGCATCGGGCTCGGCGGCCTCGGCCTCGAACACCACCGAGCACACCGGGTCGATGATGAGCTCCAGGAAGGCGATGTGCACCGGCATGAACAAGAGCGGCCAACCCGCCAGCAAGGGCCACAGCGTCAAGCCGGCAATGGGCACGTGCACGGCCAACACGAAGGCCATGGCCTTGCGCAGGTTGTCGTTGATGCGCCGCCCCAGGTGCACGGCCTGCGCGATGGCCTGGAAGTCATCGTCGAGCAGCACCAGGGACGCCGCCTCGCGGGCCACGTCGGTGCCGCGCGCGCCCATGGCCACGCCGATGTCGGCGGCTTTGAGCGAGGGGGCATCGTTGACGCCATCGCCCGTCATGGCAACGATCTCGCCGCTGGCCTGCAAGGCCCGCACGATGCGCAGCTTCTGTTCCGGCATGACGCGCGCGAAGACGTGGGTGTCGCGCACGCGCAAGGCCAGATCGGCATCGCTCAGGTCTTGCAGCGCCTCGCCCCGCAAGGCGCCACCGCGCACATCGATACCCGCCTGCGCGGCGATGGCCAGCGCGGTGGCCGGGTGGTCGCCCGTGACCATGGCCACGCGGATGCCCGCCTCGCGGCAGCGCGCCACCGCAGCTTGCACGCCGGGGCGCAGCGGGTCGAGCCAGCCGATCAGCCCCAGGAACTCGAAGTCGTAGTCGTGCTGGATGGCCGGCCAAGGCTCGCCAGACGCGGGGCCCTCACGGCGGGCCTGCGCCACACCCAGCACCCGCAGGCCGCGCGCGGCCATGGCCTCGGCCTGCTGTCGCCATTCGGCGCGCACGGCCTCGGGCAGGTGGCAGAGGTCGGCCACGGCCTCGGGGGCGCCCTTGGCCGCGACCAAGTGCTGGCGGTGCCCCGGCTGCGCCCACACGTGCGACATCGCCAGCAGTTCGGGGCTCAGGGCGTACTCGCGCGCCAGGCGCCAATCGGGGTGCAGGTGGGTCTGCATGTGCGTGCGCTCGGGCTCGGGCAGCTGCTCGCGGGCCAGGCGCCACAGGGCCAGCTCCATCGGGTCCAACGGCTCGGTCTGGCTGGCCAGCACCCCGTACTCCAGCAGCGGGTGGAAGGCCTCCGGCAGGCTGGGCGCCAGCGACTCAGCGGGCGTCACACGCCAGGTCTGCCCGGCCACGCACAGCTCGGCCACGGCCATGCGGTTGAGCGTGAGCGTGCCCGTTTTGTCGGTGCACAGCACGGTGGCCGCACCCAGCGTCTCGATGGCACTGGCACGGCGCACCAGCACGCGCGCGGCCGACAGTCGCCATGCGCCCATCGCCATGAACACGGTGAGGATGAGCGGGAACTCCTGCGGCAACATCGACATCGCCAGCGTGATGCCATTGAGCACCGCGGCCAGCCAGTCGCCACGCAACCACCCGTGCAGGGCGATGACCAGCGCACTCAGGCCCAGGCCCAGCACAGCGAACAGGCGCACCATCTGCCGCGTCTGGCGCTGCAAGGCCGAGGGCATGGACTCCATGGCCTGCAGAGCTTGGCCGATGGCACCCATCTGGCTGCGCGCACCGGTGGCCACCACCTCGGCCAGGCCGTGGCCGCCCACCACCAGCGCACCAGCGAACACCATGGCCAGGTCGTCGCCTCCCGGGCGCACCGCGGCCCAGCTTGAGGATGACACCGCCTCGCCGCTTGCGGCCTTGCGCACCGGCACCGACTCCCCCGTCAGCAGCGACTCGTCGGCCTGCAGCGCCTGCGCCTCGCGCACCACCGCATCGGCCGGGACGCGATCGCCTTCGGCCAGCACCAGCCAGTCACCGGGCACCACCTCGCGCCCGGCGATGCGGCAGCGCTGGCCATCGCGCAGCACCAGCGCGCGCGGGCTGCTGAGGTCACGCAGGGCTTCGAGCACGCGCTCGGTGCGGCGCTCCTGGTGCAGCGAGATGCCGATGGTGAGCGCCACGAAGGTCATCAGCATCATCGCTTCACCGCGGTCGCCCAACAGCAGGTAGATGCCACCTGCGGCCAGCAGCAGCTGCAACATCGGCTCGCGCAGCACCTCCGCGGCCATGCGCCAGACGCTGCGCTGGCGGCCCTGCGGCAGCTCGTTGAAGCCGTGCGCCTGCAGCCGTGCGCGGGCCTCGGCCTGGCTCAGGCCCTGTGGCGATGGCGTGTCCACGGGCACCTCAGATCAGGTTGGCGCCGACGTTCACCGTGAGCGCCAGCAAAGTCGTGTTGAAGAGGAAGGCCAGCACCGAGTGCACCAGGCCCACGCGGCGCATGCCGGGGCTGCTGAAGGACACATCGGCGGTTTGCGCCGATGTCCCGATGATGGCCGCCGCGTAAACAAAATCGAGGTAGCCAGGTTGCGTGGTGTCCGGGAAGGTCAAGCCCCCGGGCAGACCGCGCTGCTGTGCGCGGTAGAACTCGTGCGCGTAATGCAGCGCGAACATCACCTGGGTGAAGCTCCACGACGACACCACCGTCAACGCCGCCAGACCGATGTGCAAGTGCCTGGCCAGGCCGTCTTCATTGCGGGCCAGCCCCAATTCGGCGACGATGGCCCCAAGGCTGGCCAAGGCGGCCAGGACAACGAAGGCCAGGATGGTGATCGCGCCATCGTCCTGCGTGAGGGCGCGGCGGCGCATGCGCTCGCCGCTGGAGCGCGCCATCATCACCCCCACCAGCACGAGGTAGGCCCCCGCGCCGACGTTCCAGCCGATCAGCCAGCGCGTGACATCGCGACACACCCACAGGTACGGCACAAACAGCACGGCCACCATCCCCACGGCAGCAGCGGCCAACAAACGCGGCCGATGGCGCAAAGCACGGACCCAAGGCGCGAGCATGGACATGAGGCGCGGGCCGGCCAGGTCGCCGGCGAAGGATGAACACACCCCATCATGCCCAAAAAAAGGCGCCCCGAAGGGCGCCAAATGCCGAGCCCGAAGGCCCGACCTCAGGGAGGATCTGCTCGGGTTCAGGGAGACTCAGTTCGCTGCGGGCACGGTGCGTGCCTTGACCTCGATGCGGGTGGCGGCCACGGTATTGGTGGTCGTGACGGCGCCCTTGACCTCGACGAAGCACTGCGCATTCGTCAGGCCCGCCGTCATGCCCACGCCATTCTCCAGGTCGATCGTGGCGTTGCGGCCGTCCACCGTGGTGGTCGTGCCGTTGCGCAAGGTCAGGGTGAAGCTGCTCATCAGGTCGCTGCTGCCCGAAGCGCAAGGCGTGGTGCCGTACAGCTCGAAGCTGCGCGGTGCGTTGCGGTCATCGCTGCCGATGCGCACAACGGTCAGCACGCCGTTGACCATGCTGGCCACCACTTCCACATAAGCGCCATTGGCCGGACGGGACGATGCGTTCGCCACGGACACGGTCACGCCCTGGATGCTGAAGGTCGTGGCGGTGTCGGGGTTGGCGGCAGAGACGATGCCGTACAGCTTCACGCCGCCCGCCGAGGCGTACTCGCGGCCATCGGCTTCGACCTCGCGGGCCACCAGCACGCCATTGGTGAATGTGCCCTCCACCTTCAGCACCGTGCCGACGCTCAGACCGGCCAGGGTCAAGCCGTCGTCAAATCTGGCTTGCGAAACGTCCACCGTCACGTCATTGACCGTGAGCGTCGAGCCGTTGATGGCCGCCACCGCGCCACGCACCTTGGCACGGCCCGTGATGGCGCGGTCGCGCTTGACGATGACCTTGGTGGCAGCCAGCGTGTCGCCGGCGATCAGGGTGGACGGGTTGGTGGTGGACACCACGCGCACGGCCGTGCCTTCGGTCAGCGTCACACCGTTGGGGCGCAGCATGGCCGTGTTGTAGTCCACGGTGACCGTGACGCCCGAGCGCAGCAGCAGGTTGAAGGTCTTGCTCGTGGTGTTGAGCGAACCGGCCACGACCTTGCCCACCACCGCGTAGCCTTCGGCGATCGCAGATTTCTGCTCCACGCGCGTGGCCAGGAAGCCGCTGGTGGCATCGCCCACCACGTAGACCTCGACATAGGTCGTGCCAGCGGCGCGCAGTGCCTCCAGGCCGGCCAGCGTCTGCGCCGCGCCATTGATTTCAAAGACCGTGTTCGCATTGACCTGGATGGTCTGGCCGGCCACTGTCAAGGTGCTGGCCCCGGTGTTCACGGCCGTCACCGCACCGCGCACGCCACCGTGCACGGTGATCGACGAGGCCGTGGCGGTGGCGCTGTTGTCATCCACATCGCCCGTGACGGACACGGTGGTGCCCAGCGCAAAAGCGCGGGCGTAAGCACCGCTCGACTCTGCGTCGGTCGTGCTGGCGCCGCTGGTCGAGAAACGCACCCCGTTCACCACGATGGAGCCCAGGCCCGACACGGCGCCCGAGTAGGTCGCGGCGGTCGTGGCCTGGCCGCTGCTGGTGGATGCGGAGCCGCCACTGCCCCCCCCGCCGCACGCGGCCAAGGTCAGCATGGCTGCCGCCGCCAGGGCGCTCAGGGCCAAGCGGCCGCGCAAGGGGGTGAAGGTGTTCTGGCGCAGGGAATTCAGGGAAGTGGTGTATTGCATGGTGTCCTCAACGAGCGGATGGGTACGGCGGGATTCCGTTTCGTGCATGCACACTTCATTGAATGTGCGTTTTGCACATTTATTCTAGCCCAAACGAAGGGTGTCGGGCAAAGCACCGTTACAGACCCTTGCATCCCGCTTTTCACTTCTTCACGGAAACAGGTCAACGCCACTCCTGCGGGCCCCGTTGAAGGTACAAGCCCGACACACAGGGCTCGCTCAACGGCCCCGGCACTGGGGCCACCAGAACCCACTTCCCTGTTGGAGAACACCATGACCAAGAACCTGCTGATCGCTTCCGTCCTGTCGGCCTTCGCTGCTGCCTCCTTCGCTCAAGCCCCGATGGCCAAGGAAGCTGCCCCCGCCGCTGCCGCCTCGGCCGTGGCGACCGCCGCCTCCGGCGCCAAGCACGAACACGCCAAGAAGCACGAAGCCATGAAGGAACACCACAAGGCTGTGAAGGCCGAAGCTGGCAAGAAGATGGAAGCCGGCAAGACCGACGCCGCCAAGGTGGAAGCCGGCGCCTCGGCCGCCGCTGCCGGCACCGGCATGAAGAAGTGATGTCCGCCCCTGTTTGACGGGGGCAGCCACACAAAGACAAGGGGCGATGCCGCATCAGCAGCATCGCCCCTTGGCGTTCCTGGCCCGACCCGCTGGTTGCTGGCCTGGCCCGTGGTGCAGGCTCAGTCCTGCGCGAGGGTGTCTGAACGCAGCCACGTCCACGACACGCCCACGCCGGTCGTGAAGCCGGTTTGCCTGCGCACCAGCGGGCTGTCCCGGTTGGCCGCACCGGCCACGGTGTCCATGCGTGCGAAGCCGAAGACGCGCCAGTCGCGGTCGATTTTGTGGGTGGCGAACGCGCCCACGCGCCAAGCCACCAAGCCGGCACGGGCCTCATAGGCAGGACGGTCGGCACGGACGTAGGCAGGCGCCACTTCGTAGAAGGTGCGGGCCAGGCGCTGGTCGGCGAAGATGGCGCCCACGCTGGCGGTGTAATTCCAGCCGGCGTCTGCGCGGCGACGGAACTGCAGCTCGGGTTCCAGCGAGATGCCGCGGTGGGCGCCATGGTCGCTGAGGTCGAACACACCGCGCAAGGGCAAGACGGCACGCCAGCTGCCGCCACCGGGACCTGCGCCCAGGTTCCAGCGCAGGCGCGGCCCGAACTCGATCAAGGTGCCCAGGTTGGGCATGCCGCGACGCGCTTCGATCTTGTCGGAGTTCGAACCGAAAGATCCGGCCACGCCCAAGTCCAGCTCGAACGTGTCGGTCTTGATGGCGCGCAGGCCGGTGGTGTCGCGGTCAGCGCGCAGCACCTTGCCGCGGTAGGAGAAGTACGGCAGCACCAGGCCCCGGCGGATCTGGTGGTCAGAGCCCGGATAGGCTTGCTGCGAGACGCCCACCCCGACCGCGCCCACCTCCCACAGCGGCTGCGGCCCCACCTCGCCCGGATCAGACTGGGCCAGCGCCAGGCCCGAGGCGCCCAGCGCCCCCCCGGCGAGGATCAGGCTGGCGATGCGGGGGCGGTGCAACAAGGTCGACAAGGTCAGCGGGGTCGGCAGGGGCATGGCGCTCCGATCGGTGCGGTGGACGGCGGGGGCTGCAAAGCCGTCATCATGGCCCAACTCGGCCGCATCCCAGGTGACAGCCCCGCCTCAACAGCGCGTCACGGGCGCGGCTTGGCGCTCAAGGGGTGGTCACGCAGCCAGTCGAACATCGCCTTGTTCCAGCTCGTGGGCCAGATCAGGTGGTTGACGTTGCCCACCGGGTTGCGCACCGGGTTCTGGCTGGCGCACAAGGCGTTGCACGACGAGACCTCGCGTTTGAGCGCGTTCAGGATGACGTGGCGCTGCTGCAGCTTGGGGAACTGCTGGGCCAGCTGCTTGTGGAAGGCCGAACCCGTCTGGCAGATGCCGATGATGTCGCAGCTGTTGTGGATGTCCATCAGCGGCGTGAGGGAGGTGGCGAAAGGCTTTTGCGCGCACGGGTCCTGCACGTCGGAGAACGGATCGGGCGAGGAATACACCGACGCTGCCGCCACCGAGGGCGTGTTCAAGGCGTAGAGCTGCGCCAGCGCCGCACCGTTCGACCAGCCCGTCATGTACTGCCGGTTGGCATCGACGATGCCGCGCGCCTTGACCATGGCGATGAACTGGTCGATGGCCGCCACGTCCAGGTTCAGGAAGGGCGAGTTGCGGTCGAGGTTGCGGTGCCAGTTGTCCCAACCCGGCGCGTACTCGTCAGGGAAGGGGTAATAGTGGTGGGTGTTGCGGCCAATCGGCACCAGCAGGATGAAGCCGGGGCGCGCCGGGTCGCCCGTGAGGTCGGCTTTGCGCGTCTGCGGCTGCCAGCCGGTCAGCGGCACCTGCGGCGCGGCGGGGAACAAAGAACCCTGCAGGAAGGTCAGCAGTGGCAGCGGCTTGGCGGTCGAGGCTTGCGGCGGCACGATCAAACAGGCGGCGCGCTTGTCGCCGGTCGGGTCGGTCCAGGTCAGCGTTTCGGCACCGATCAGGCCGCACTGGTTGAGCACCGCAGCGCCGAGGCCTGTCAGCGCGGCCGAGCCCATGCCGGACGTCACCGTGCTGATCGCGGCGGGTGCGCTGCCGTAGGGCACGTTGCACTGGGCCGCGTTGGTCGAGCCCGGCCCGCCTGCGGCGCGCGCCGCCTCGGTGGGATCGGCCGGCCAGGCCCAGGCCTGACCCACGACGGCAACACCGCACACCCATGCCGCGACACGGCGACCCCACAGCCCAATGTTCCGCATGACGTAACCCTTTATGGTTAAAAATCACACGCAGTTTTTGACAACCCGGGTTTTCAAACAAGCAGGGAAACCCTCTGGACACCCGCCAGGCGATGCGCTTCCGCCGAGCCGGGAGGGGATGTCGCACAATCGTGCGTCGTCACCGTGACCCCAGCGCCCATGTTCCACCGCCTCACCCTACCCGTCACC
>Ga0265316_10002521_pt1 | contig 18931 bp, 11 predicted proteins | sample 4522metaG_FD_202092 | JGI IMG/M metagenome (GOLD analysis project Ga0265316, IMG submission 202092) | Rhizosphere microbial communities from Carex aquatilis grown in University of Washington, Seatle, WA, United States - 4-5-22 metaG | ecosystem: Host-associated > Plants > Roots > Rhizosphere >... | reverse complement strand
TTCGTAAATAGGGATCTGCACGGCGGCGATCGAATTTAAAAGCTTTTCTTTCATCTCTTCGACCACGGCAAAAAAATCCGCGCCCACGCGATCGAGTTTATTCACGAAAGCGATCTTGGGAACGTGATATTTATCAGCCTGATGCCAAACGGTTTCGGATTGCGGCTCGACCCCGCCCACGCCGCAAAAGATCACTACCGCTCCATCAAGTACTTTCAGAGAACGTTCAACCTCTACGGTAAAATCGATATGACCGGGGGTATCGATAATGTTGATCTGATGATCGCGCCAATTGCAATGCGTTGCTGCGCTGGTGATCGTGATCCCGCGTTCGCGTTCCTGCACCATCCAATCCGTAACGGTTGTGCCTTCGTGCACTTCGCCCATCTTGTGTGAAACGCCGGAATAATACAAAACGCGCTCGGTAGTCGTAGTCTTACCGGCGTCGATATGGGCCACAAAACCGATATTGCGGATCAATGAAAGATTGTCTTTATGCTTGGTCATTAGCGATTAGTATAATAAAACATGGCGGATAAAGCAAGGGGTTTTGAAGCCAATCCACTAGCCAATCCGAACAGGCAAAACAAAACTCCGGCTTAAATCAATAAGCCGGAGTTGAGTATTCAAAAACAAATTTATCTGTTATATCTTAAAATGGGCGAAGGCGCGGTTGGATTCGGCCATCTTATGGGTATCTTCTTTTTTCTTAATGACCGAACCTTCATTTTTGTACGCCGAAAGGATCTCGTCGGATAATTTTTCGCCCATCGATTTTCCTTTCTTGGTACGCGCAATATCGCGCATCCAGCGAAGAGCGATCGATGCCCCTCTTTCCTTGGGCACTTCCAGAGGGACCTGGTAAGTCGCGCCGCCGATCCGGCGAGGCTTAACCGCAACGCGCGGGCGAGCATTCTCCAGCGCAGCATAAAAAACCTTTAGCGGGTCTTCTTTCGTCTTTTCGGCGATCACATCCAATGCTCCGTAAACAATACGCTGAGCAATGCTTTTTTTGCCGCTGAACATAATAATATTCACGAAATCGCCGATCACCAGCGAATCGTATTTAGGATCGTTTAATTTTTCTCTCTTCGACGCACGTCTTCTTCTCATCTAGTATCTCCTTATTTCTTAGGCCGCTTCGCGCCATATTTGGAGCGCGATCTTTGACGGTTGGCTACACCCTGACAATCAAGGGTACCGCGTATAATATGGTAACGCACACCCGGCAGATCTTTCACACGGCCGCCGCGCACCAAAACGATCGAGTGTTCCTGCAAATTATGGCCTTCGCCGGGAATATAGGCAGTAACTTCCTGCGCGTTAGCTAAGCGCACGCGGGCGATCTTACGCAGAGCCGAATTTGGTTTTTTCGGCGTCATCGTACGCACCTGTAAGCATACGCCGCGTTTTTGCGGGCATAATTTTAACGCCGGTGATTTACCGCGTTTGTTTTTGTCGATGCGGGGAACCCTTAATAATTGAGCTATTGTTGGCATCGCTTACGCCTCCACTGTTTCTACTTCTATTTCCCTGTAGCGCATTAAACCCGTACCAGCCGGTACCAGGTGGCCTACGATCACATTTTCTTTTAAACCTCTTAAAGTATCGACCTTGCCGGAAGTCGCGGCGTCGGCTAATACACGGGTTGTTTCCTGGAAGCTCGCTGCCGAAATAAAGCTTTGTGTGCTGAGCGATGCTTTGGTAATACCTAAAAGAAGCGGCGTCGCCGTAGCCGGTTTACCGCCTTTCTTAACAACACGTTCATTCTCTTCGTGGAAATCCCACCGATCTACCGCTTCACCGGGCAAAAGCATCGTATCGCCCGACTCGGAGATGCGCACTTTTTTAAGCATCTCGCGGATAATAACCTCGATATGCTTATCGTTAATACGCACACCCTGCAAACGGTAAACTTCCTGTACTTCGTTGACTAAATATTCCTGCAGGATCTTGTCGCCGCAAACGCGTAAAATATCCTGCAAAACCGTCGGGCCTTCGGTAAGCTGCTGGCCGGCGGCGATCTGATCACCACGGTAAACCACCGGATGGCTACCGGTCGGGATCGAGTAATCGCGCGTCATTCCGGTAGCGCTGCGCACAAGAACTTTCCGTTCGCCTTTTTCTTCTTTAAATTCGACAAAACCGTCAATTTCGCTGATGACGGCGGGATTTTTAGGACGGCGCGCTTCGAATAACTCGGCAACACGCGGCAAACCGCCGGTGATATCACGCGTTTTCGCAACAAGGCGCGGCGTCTTCGCGATCACATCGCCGGCTTCAACCGTACCGCCTTCGCTCACCATGATATGGGCGCCGGCCGGTACCGGGTAAATACCGGAAACTTCGTTCTTATCGGAAAGAATCACCACTTGCGGATGATAATCGCCTTTAAACTCTAAAACTACGCGCTCTTTAAGCCCGGTAGTAAGATTCAATTCTTCCTGGATGGTGATCTTATCCACGATATCTTCATACTTAACCTTACCGCTGACTTCAGTTAAGATCGGCGCCGAATAAGGGTCCCATCTTACAAAAATTTTCTCTTTCTCGACCTTACCGCCGTCGGCAACCGAAATCGTCGCGCCCTGAGGCACAGGATTACGCTGCAACTCGATACCACGCTCGTCGTTAATACTTATCATACCGTTACGGTTTAAAATCACAAAAGCGTTGGCTTTGGCCACAGGCTTTAAATTATGATATTTTACGATGCCGCTCTCTTTGGCTTTTACAAAAGCAAGCTCGGCAACACGGGAAGCCGTACCACCGATATGAAAAGTTCTCATGGTAAGCTGTGTGCCCGGCTCACCGATCGACTGCGCGGCGATAACGCCTACCGCCTCACCAATTTCTACCAAATGCCCGCTGGCCAGGTTGCGGCCGTAACATTTAATACAAACGCCGCGGCGCGCCTCGCAGGTCAATACACTGCGGATGCGGATCTTTTCCAAACCTAAGTGCTCGATCTTCTCGGCTTTTTCTTCGGTAATTTCTTCGCCGATCTTGATGATCATATCATCGCTGACAATATCGACCACATTATCCAACGCAACACGCCCGACAATCCTCTCTTTTAAAGAAACCACAACTTCATCGCCTTCAACGATCTCCGCAACCGTGATACCGTTCATCGTACCGCAATCTTCTTCGACGATAATTACTTCCTGGGCTACATCGACCAGGCGGCGCGTTAAATAACCGGCATCGGCAGTCTTAAGCGCGGTATCGGCCAAACCTTTACGCGCGCCGTGCGTCGAGATAAAGAACTCCAAAACCGACAAACCTTCGCGGAAATTAGAGGTAATCGGGGTCTCGATAATCTCACCGGATGGTGTAGCCATAAGCCCGCGCATACCGGCCAACTGCCGAATCTGTAATTTGGAACCGCGCGCGCCGGAATCGGCCATCATAAACACAGGGTTAAACTCGCCCATGTTCTTAAAAACGTGCTCGGATACCTTATCGGTAGTCCGGGTCCAGATATCGATGATCTTGTTGTGACGTTCACGCTCGGTAATAATACCGCGGCGATACTGCTCTTCAACTTTCGCTAATTCGCCCAGCGCTTCCGTAATACACTCTTTTTTGGCCAAGGGTATCTTTAAATCATCGACCGAGATGCTTAAACCGCCGCGCGTCGCATAGACAAAACCCATATCTTTAATGCGGTCTAAAAGATCGATCGTCGCACCGTGGCCGAAAATCTTGTAACACTCGGCAACGATCTGCGAAACATTCTTTTTACCTAGAACTTCATTCACATAGCGAAACCCCTTGGGCAGGATATCGTTAAATATCGCGCGGCCGGGGGTTGTAGCAATAATCTTTTTCTCACCGTTCTCGACAATCCTTAATTTGATCTTGGAATGTATTTCTACCTCATCATCCTGGTAAGCGGTCATCATCTCGTCAAACGATGAAAAGTTGATACCTTCTCCGCGCCCGCCCTTTTTCTCTAATGATAAATAGCGGCAGCCAAGAATCATATCCTGGCTCGGCGTGATGACCGGACGGCCATCGGCCGGCGAAAAGATGTTGTTGACGGAAAGTAAAATCAATTTACATTCAGCCTGGGCTTCCAGCGAAAGCGGCACATGCACCGCCATCTGGTCACCATCAAAGTCGGCGTTAAACGGCGCACAAACCAGCGGATGCAAGCGGATCGCTTTACCTTCGACCAGCTTAGGATAAAAGGCCTGGATACTTAAGCGGTGCAAGGTTGGCGCACGGTTTAACATTATCGGGTGGCCGTCGATCACCTCTTCTAAGATATCCCAAACTTCTACGCGGGCGCGCTCGACCATTCGGCGCGCACCTTTAATCGTATGGACAAATCCTTTCTCGCGTAATTTTTTAATGATGAATGGCTCGAATAGCTCAAGCGCCATCTGCTGAGGAATTCCGCACTGATGCAGTTTCAATTCCGGACCGACCACGATAACGCTGCGGCCGGAATAATCGACGCGTTTACCTAAAAGGTTCTGGCGAAAACGCCCTTGCTTGCCTTTTAACATATCGGATAAGCTCTTTAAGGGACGGTTCTGCGCGCCCATGACCGGACGGCCGTGGCGGCCATTCTCGATCAACGCATCCACCGCTTCCTGTAACATGCGTTTTTCGTTACGCACAATAATATCCGGAGCGCCCAAAGAAATAAGTTTTTTCAAACGGTTATTTCTATTGATTACACGCCGATATAAGTCGTTTAAATCCGACGAAGCGAAACGTCCCCCGTCTAAAGGGACCAACGGGCGCAAATCCGGCGGGATCACCGGCAATATATCTAAAACCATCCACTCGGCTTTGTTGTCGGAACGGCGTAAATCTTCGATGATCTCGATGCGCTTAAGTAAACGTTTATTGATCACGCCGGTAGAATCAGCCAGCTCTTTCTTCGCCTCTTTACTCAACTTATCCAGATCGATATCATGTAAAAGATCTTTGATCGCCTGGCCACCGATCCCAATTTTTAAATCGGTGTAATCTTTACGCGCCTTACGGGCCTCTTCTTCACCCAGTAATTGAAATCTCTTTAAAGGAGAACTCCCCGGATCGATTACGATATATTCTTCGTAATAGACTACTTTTTCGAGTTCTTTGACGCTGACGTCCAAAAGGGCGCCGATCCTTGACGGCACGACCTTAAAAAACCAAATGTGCGTTACCGGCGCGGCTAAATCGATATGGCCCATGCGGGTGCGGCGCACCGACGAATGAGTGATCTCAACGCCGCAGCGGTCGCAGCGCGTACCCTTAAATTTAATCCCCTTTAATTTTCCGCAATGGCACTCCCAATCTTTGGTTGAACCAAAGATGCGTTCGCAGAAAAGGCCGTCTTTTTCGGGCTTTAGCGTACGATAGTTGAGCGTCTCGGCTTTTTTTATCTCACCGGAAGACCAGCTCTTGATAACCTGGGGAGAAGCGAGCTTGATTGTAATTCGATCGAAAAAAGTTACGTCTCTTGGTTCTCTTACTTCTTCCATTTATTTGCCCTCTTTTTTGCTGTCTTTTTCGGCTCTTACGTCCAGGCAAAGCCCTTGTAACTCTTTCAATAAAACATTGAAAGATTCAGGTACCGACGGTTTAAAACGGTATTCGCCGCGCACAATCGCCTCATAAATGTGTGTGCGGCCTTCAACATCGTCGCTCTTCACGGTAAGCATCTCCTGTAAAGTAAACGCCGCACCGTAAGCTTCGAGCGCCCAGACTTCCATTTCACCAAAACGCTGGCCGCCGAACTGAGCTTTACCGCCTAAAGGCTGCTGGGTGATCAACGAGTACGGGCCGATAGCGCGGGCATGTATCTTATCATCGACCATGTGCACCAGTTTCATAATATACATGTAACCGACGCTGACTCTCTGGTCAAACGCTTCGCCGGTGTAACCATCATAAAGGGTAACCTTGCCGTCTTCGGGCAAACCGGACTCGACTAATAATTTTTTAATCTCTGTTTCGGTCGCTCCGTCAAAAGGCGGCGTTACGGCGCGTAATCCCATCCGCTTAGCCGCCCAGCCTAAATGCATTTCTAAAAGCTGTCCGACATTCATACGCGAAGGAACGCCCAAAGGATTAAGCAAAATATCGACCGGAGTGCCATCATCAAGGTACGGCATATCTTCCTCGGGCAAAATCTTGGAGATAACGCCCTTATTACCGTGACGGCCGGAAAGTTTATCGCCTACGGAAATCTTACGCTTCATCGCGATAAAAACCACCACGCGCTTTAACACTCCGGCAGGAAGTTCATCCCCCTTACGGATCTTGGCAAACTCCAGCTCTCTTTCACGGGCTAACTCGTCAAGACGATCGCCATAAATCTTGGCAATCGCCTTAGCTTCGTCGTTGTCGGCATAATCAGCAACCGATATTTTATCCGGGTTCTTATCCAGAATCAACGCCAAGCGTTTGCAGCGTTCTTTTTCGAGGATATCCGCCTCTTCTTCATAATATTTTTCAATGTCGGTTAACGTAGTGAGCTCTTCGGTCTTTTCCTTTTTGGAACGCCGTCCCCGGTCTTTACGCTGAAATATTTCGACATTCGTGACCACGCCGTAGACCCCCGGCGGTACGCGCAACGATGAATCTTTAACATCCGCGGCTTTTTCGCCAAAGATCGCGCGCAATAAGCGCTCTTCCGGCGAAAGCTCTTTCTCGGTCTTTGGCGTAACGCGCCCGACTAAAATATCGTCGGGCATAACTTCTGCGCCGATACACACTATGCCGTTCTCATCTAAATTTTTTAACGACTCTTCGCTGACATTAGGGATATCGCGGGTTACCTCTTCGTTGCCCAAACGGGTTTCGCGGGCGTCGACCTCGAACTTTTCCACGTGTATCGAAGTAAGCACATCATCTTTAACCAGGCGCTCGCTTAAGACGATCGCGTCTTCAAAGTTGTAACCGCGCCACGGCATAAACGCTACCATAATATTGGTACCTAAGGCCAGCTCACCGTTGTGTGAAGCCATGCCGTCGGCAATGATCTGTCCTTTTTTTATCTCTTCGCCTACAGTAACCAGAGGGCGTTGGTGCACGCAAGTGTCGGCGTTGGAACGTTCGAAAGTCTTTAGCTTATAATTATAGCTACCGATCTTGATGCGGCCGGCGTTCACCTCTTCGACTGTACCGGATTCTTTGGCTACTATTACCGCACCGGAGTCACGTACCAGCTTTTCTTCGATACCGGTACAGACGAGCGGCTCTTCGGGAAACAATAGCGGCACGCCCTGGCGCTGCATGTTCGAGCCCATCAGCGCGCGGTTGGCATCATCATGCTCCAGGAACGGGATCAAACCCGCGGAGACCGAAATAACCTGCTGAGCTGAAACATCCATATACTCGACATCTTTCGGTTTTACACGCGGGAATTTTCCTTTTAAACGCGAGTAGACCTCTTTGTCGATGATATTGCGGTTTTCATCGATATTAGCAACCTGGGCAATAGTCTTGTTCTCTTCGTCGTCGCTTACAAAATAATCGGCCTTCTCGGCAACAACCCCATTTTCTACCTTATAATACGGCGTGGTCAAAAACCCGAGGGGATTAACCCGCACGTAAGTAGTGAGCGACGAAAGCAAACCGATGTTGGCGCCTTCCGGCGTTTCAATCGGACAGATGCGGCCGTAATGGGTAGGGTGCACGTCGCGCACCTCAAACCCGGCACGCTCGCGGGATAAACCGCCCGGTCCCATTGCCGAAAGCCGCCGCTTATGGGTAACTTCCGCCAAAGGATTGGTCTGGTCCATAAACTGCGACAACGGCGAACGGCCGAAAAAGTCTTGTATCTGTGTCGAAAAAGCGCGCGAATTAATCAAATGCTGGATCGAAAAATCGGTAGAAGAGATCAGAGAATAGCGCTCTAAGAAAGTACGCTCTACCCTTAATAAACCGACGCGGATCTGATGCTGCAAAAGTTCGCCGATCAGCTTAACGCGGCGGTTGGCCAGATGATCGATGTCGTCAAGTTCGCGCTTACCGGCTTTTACTTCTAAAAGCGCTTTAATCACCGCAACGATCGTAGTCACGTCGACCACGCGCTTAGAAAGCGGTACATCCATACCCAGTTTTTTATTTAAAAGGTAGCGCCCCACGCGGCCTAAATCATAACGCCGCACGTCAAAAAACATGCGCTTAAAAACTTCTTTGGAAGCCTCAAGAGTAATCGGCTCGGTCGGCCTCATCTTTTTATAAAATTCAAGGAAAGCCTCTTCGGTATTGGAAGTCTGATCTTTCTTTACGGTATTAACGATCTCCGGATAAGGCTTGTCGGAAAAAGCTTTATATATCGCGTCGCTCGAGGAAAGCCCCATCATGCGCAGGATCAACGTCGCCGGAAAAGTCTTACGGCGGTCGATAATCGCCGTAACCGTATCGTTGACATCGGTACGAAACTCGATCCAGTAACCGCGGTAAGGAATGATCCGCGCAAAGTAAAGGCGCTTGCCGGTGGTATGAAACTCCTCTTCAAAAAAGATACCGGGCGAACGCTGCAATTGGTTGACTACCGCGCGTTCATCGCCGTTAATAATAAAGGAAGCGGTATCGGTCATGAGCGGAATATCGCCCAGATATATCTCCTGCTCTTTGATATTTTTGTCTGGCCCGGATAGGCGCGCGCGCACCCTTAACGGAGCAGCATAGCTTTGGGAACGGCGGATACACTCTTCAACGCTGTAACGCGAACGGCTCACGGAATAAGAGAGAAATTCCAAAACGTATTGCTTATCGGGGCTTTCCATAGGGAAAACTTCCTGCAATACTTCCTGCAACCCCACATCTTTACGTTTTTCGGGAAGAACATCGGCCTGCAAAAACTCTTCGAAAGAAGTGATTTGATGCTCGAAGAGATGCGGCATCGGGTAAACTTTTTTAATACGCGAAAAAGAGAGTTTTTTAGTTTTCTTCAAACTACCCTCCTAAAGTGTTTGTTCCCAGATTATTAATCGAAACGCCCTTAATAAAAAGCCCGGTAAATTACTTCAATTCCACGGTAGCGCCGGCGGCTTCAAGTTTCTTCTTGATCTCCGCGGCATCTTCTTTGGTCACATTCTCTTTTACCGCCTTAGGGGCAGAATCAACAAGTTCCTTGGCTTCTTTCAAGCCCAGCTCGGTAACCGTGCGGATCTCTTTGATCACCGCAATCTTGTTAGCACCGGCGCTGGTCAAAACAACCGTAAAAGCCGTCTTCTCTTCGGGAGCTTCCGCCGGAGCGGCAGCGACCGCGGCCACAGCAGCTACCGGAGCGGCAGCGCTTACGCCGAACTTCTCTTCGCAAGCCTTGACCAGCTGCGAAAGTTCAAGAACCGTCATACCTTCAAGCATTTGTACCATTTCATCAACCTTAGCCATAACGAACCTCCTTGCCTTAAGCTTTAAATTTAACTTTTCTTTTTCTTAATTTCTTCGACAGTCCAGACAAACTTCAAGATCACCTGGTTCATCGAAACTAAAAACCCGGTTAACGGAGCCACCATCGTACCCAGCGCCATGCCCAACATTACTTCGCGCGAGGGCAATTTGGCGAGATCAGTCATATCCTTAGAGCTGATCTTTTTGGAACTCAAAAAACCGCCGCGCAACTCTACGACGTTTTCGTTATCTTTGGTAAAATCGACCAGAGTTTTGCAGGCTTTAACCGCATCCTGGTCGTGGACAAAAATAACGCCGGTCTCATGGCCCAGCAAGCCTTCTAAATCATCGTAACCGACATCTTTAAACGCTCGCTTGATCAAAGTGTTTTTTGCCATAAAAAGCTTGGCGCCTTGGCGCTGCAAACCATTACGCATGGTATTCAGCGAAAATGCCGGGATACGATTAAGCTTCACAAAAAAACAAGCGCTGGCATCCTTGGCGCCGCCTTTGATATCATCGATGATCTTCTCGCGGACAATCAGGCCTACCTTCTTCATAATACCACCCTCACTGACGGGCTCATGGTACTGGAAATGTACACGTACTTTAAATAATCGCCCTTAGCCGCCGCCGGTTTGGCCGCGACCAGAGCGTCAAGAAAAGCGCGTACGTTTTCGACCAAAGCTTCCTTTTTAAACGACAGCTTACCCAAACCAATATGGACTCCGGCAAACTTATCCATGCGGAAATCGACTTTACCGCGCTTTGCCTCTTTAACAGCATGAGCAACATTGGGCGTAACCGAACCGGTCTTCGGCGACGGCATCAAACCGCGCGGCCCCAAAACCTTTCCCAATTTACTAACTTCTCTCATCATGCCCGGCGTAGAGATGCAGCAATCAAACTCCATCCACCCTTCCTTCATTATCTTTTCCAAAACATCTTTGGTACCGATATGGTCGGCGCCGGCGTCTTTAGCTTCGGATTCTTTGTCCGGCTCGCAAAAAACCAGCACGCGGACCGTTTTACCGGTGCCGTGCGGCAAAACGAGCGAACCGCGCACCATCTGTTCGGACTGCGCCGGATCGACACCCAGTTTACAGCTAACCTCGATCGTTTCGTCAAACTTAACCCGCGGCATCTTGGCGATCAACTCCACCGCTTCGGCTAAAGTATACTCTTTTTCGAACTCACGGTTCTTTTCGGCTTCTCTATATCGTTTACTACGTCTCATAAATTTCCTCTCACTTAACCCGTATACCACAGCTGCGCGCGGTACCTTCAATGATCCTTACCGCCATATCCAGCTTAGTGGTATTTAAATCGGGCATTTTAGTCTTAGCGATCTCGGCCACCTGCGCCTTAGTGACTTCGCCGATAATCTCTTTGCCGGTTTGGCCGCTGGCCTTGGCAAGATTGGCCGCGCGTTTTAGCAGAACCGACGCCGGCGGAGTCTTTAAGATAAAATCAAACGACTTATCTTCATAAACGCTGATAATAACCGGCAGTATAAGCCCCTGCTGGGCCTTAGTGGCCTCATTAAAAGCCTTGCAAAACTGCATAATGTTGACGCCCTGCGAACCTAAAGCGGGCCCGATCGGCGGAGCCGGGTTAGCCGCGCCGGCAGGGATCTGCAGCTTGATAAATCCTACCGCTTTTTTCTTCTTTTTAGCCATATCTCTCCTTATTCGATACCGTCAGAGGCGAACAAATATCGAAGAATTAACTTATATTTTTTCTACTTGCCAGAATTCAAGTTCAACCGGTGTCGTCCGGCCAAAGATCGAAACGCTCACTTTTACTTTGCCCTTGTCGGGAAAAACTTCTTCGACCAGGCCGTTAAAATTGATAAACGGACCTTCCACCACTCGAATACTCTCGCCGTGCTCAAAATTGACCTTGGGAGCCGGCTTGGCTTTGCTCTCTTCGGCCTTCGATAAGATCTTCACCACATCCTCATCGGGAATGGGCGCCGGTTTTCGCTTCGCGCCAATAAATGCCGTAATGCCCGGGGTCTTACGCACAAAGAGCCAAGTGTCGTCGTTCATCTCCATATAGATAAGGATATAGCCGGGGAAAAATTTACGTTCCATAACCTTTTTCTTTCCCAGCTTCACCTCAGTGACCTGTTCTTTAGGTATTACGACTTTTTCGATCTGTTCGCCGTAATTATGCGCTACGATGCGCGCATCGAGATTAACCTTCGCTTTTTCCTCACCGCCGCTTAAGGTATGTAAAATATACCACTGTTTCATTTAAGTAAATTCTCCATCAATTTTGCCAGGCCGATATCGACCGCGAAAAGATATACGGTAAGCACAGCGATCATCGCCACCACCAGAAGGGCAGCATCGATTAAATCGCTCCGGCTTGACCAATTGACCTTCTTGAGCTCTTCGCCGACTTCTTTAAAAAACTTCGGAATATTTTTAAAAAACTTTATCATAGATTATTTGCTTAAACAGGCGAGGCAGGGCTTGAACCTGCAGCCCTCGGTTTTGGAGACCGATGCTCTGCCAATTGAGCCACTCGCCTAAATCGCCGCCAGCAAAATTTAAAACAACAAAAAATTACACCTTGGATTCTTTATGAACCAGGTGTTTACGGCACCCACGGCAAAACTTTTTCGTTTCCATTTTTTCGGGATGTGCGCGCTTATTCTTAAGTAACGTAGTAGTTTTTGCGCTTGCACTCGCCGCATTGTAAAGCAATTAATTCTCTCATGACTTATATATAGGAATAAAAGTATAAACCTCTACCCCATTTCCTTGTTTTAAATCAGCTTAATTTTATTAGCCCACGACCGGAATTGAACCGGTGACCTCGTCCTTACCAAGGACGTGCTCTACCAACTGAGCCACATGGGCGCATAATAACCCTATACATAGTGGGTTATAACGACTCGATAATGATACTATAAAAGTTTTTTTTGTCAATAATAAAAAAGAAAAGTTTTTATTACCGGCAAACACAAGCTGCAACGAATCACATATACCTTTCGATCGTACCTTTGACTTCTTTAAAATTAGGCGTAAATTTACCGATATTACGGCCAAAACAGATACCCATGGCTTCAAAAGCGGCCACTTGATTCAAATCGACATGGCGTTGCTTGATCGCTTCGGCTGAAGGAATATAACGCACCTCATCACCGCAGATGCCCACCACCGTAACACCGACAATACCCTGTTTTAAAAGCATCACCGCCGCAGAACCGGCTTCTTTACCAAAATTCACATCATATGCCGACGAACGTCCGCAACGCACCAGATGCGTAGGCACGATCGCGCGGATCTCGGGGATCTCGTTGATTCCGGGAACATAAGTCTTGGTATCCTGCATGAATTTTTTTATTTCGGGATCGGCTTTAAATCTTTTAGAAAGCTGATCGCAGGTAAATTTACCCGCGCCGGCGAGCTTTTTATGGCCAAAAGCATCAAGGCCGGCCGACTCATCGACGATCTCGGTACCGTCGGCATTTTTTAAGCCTTCGGCCACGATCACCACATATGTCCCGGCATAAACATCGCTTTTTAAAATACGACGCATCAGGGTTTTTTTAGTATGTTGATATAAAATATCGAAATCAACCGGTACTTCGGGAATCAAAATCGCATCCGCATCCGCCGCAACTCCGCCGCGAAACGCCGTGTGCCCGGCATAACGGCCGAAAACTTCCAGCACGATCACGCGATTGTGGGTACGGCCGGTAGTTTTTAAGTCGACGGCAAATCCAGCGATACGGTTAATCGTAGAATCACCGCCCACCGAATAAGTCTGCAGGTCCAAATCCATGGTTTTCGGCGCATGGACACATTTAATTCCTTGTTGGGAAAGATCGACCATCACACTACCCGAATCGTCGCCGCCAGAAATCACAAGGCCATCGATGTTGAATTTTTTAAGGCCGTCTTTGATGCGTTGGTATTTTTTATCGTCGTTAATCTTCTTGATCTTAACGCGTGAATGGCCGGCTTCCGAACCGGCCAAATTTGCGTCAAATTGGTCTAAACGGTCCGGAGTTAATTCCGTCAATTTATCAAACTCAATCAAATTATAGAGCCCGGCATAGCCGTTAGGAATAACAAAACATTTTATCCCGTTGGCGATCGCCGTTGTCGCCGCGCCTTTTACGACGCCGTTTAACCCGCCACAATCCCCGCCGCTTGTCAGCACACCGATGTTTTTCATATATTACCTCCAATAAAATTGTGTTTTTAGAAAGGATAGAATATCACAAAGGAAAAAACAAATCAACGTAAAAACTGGCTGATAGTCTGGCGGGCTTTTATCTCCCTGATCACAAACCCCATTGATTTAATATCTTTTAAATTGGGAATATTTTCAAAATAAAAATCCCCATTGCCGAATTTTTCTATTTTCGTATTATCCCAGGTTAAACCACCAACAGCGGAAGCCGGTTGACCCGCGACAAGCGGTTGTTGATCATCACCACTGTCGGTATTAGCTTTCTTTTCCCCCACCCACCCGTTATCCATAAGCCATTTTATTTGTTTGTCTTCAAAACCAACCCCTTTAAGGTAATTACGTTTTGCCGCGATTTGTTCAAGCGTACAAGTAGTAACCCCTAACTCGCCGGTATACACTTTATGTACTGTTAATCCGCGCCCATTAATAATTATTTTTTTACCATCAACGGCTCGATACGTTTCTATTTCTTCCGAACTCAAGGGGCGCCACCCGCCGGGCATGTAGTGAACGCGCAAAACAGCGTACAGCTGGTTGTTCGTTAATACGTCGTTATATTCCCTGCCCATCGCCGCCTGCATGGCAGCAAGATGCTTACGAGTATCTTCCGCAAATAAACCAACGAACCCGTTATTCATCAACCAAAAGATTTGATCGTCCTTGAATAAATGCGATTCCCATAAATATTGCAGCTTAGCCTTAATTTGTTCAGGTTTGCAAGCGGTAACGGCTAATTGGCCGGTAAAAATCTTATGTACTATTAATGCCCGTCCATCGATTTTAATCATGCTGCCTTCATGAGCATTATATTTTTGCATCTCTTCCGTAGTTAAAATATGCAGCCATCCGGGCATACTGCGAGTATGCAAAATCGCTGAAATTTCAGCATCGCCTAAATCTCGCCAATCCTGTAAACGCCATATTGCTTTAAGCAAAGCAATATTGTATTCACGACATACATCATCTTCTGTTTTTTTACCTCCATGTCCGTCTCCTGTCTTTCTCTTTTCTCTCTGCCTTTTTTGTCCTTCCAATAACAACACCGAAGCTAGCGCATGTGCATCTTTGCGATCACCACCAAAGCCGGCTACCAACAAATCTGGAGAAAAACTATTCGCAATTTGATCAGAAGTTACAGGCGCAACAACGGCTGGCTTATGGGTATCTTCCGGAATATCCCCTCGGTAATCACTGTCTCCGGCATCTACCATCCCCAGGGTTGGATGTTCAACAATCTCGCCACCACTACTTGACGAAATCCCGGAATAAACGCGTGATTCAACAGCGGCGCTGCCGGAAGGATCTTCCCCCTCATGTCGTATGCGCGCATCTTCGTTGCGATATTTCGGCGGTTGAAAGGTATCGGTCCAGGATACATCGCCGGTATCCCCGCCATTATCTTTAAACAACCAACGCAAATCATCCCATAACCCCACCCACCCGTTATCCATGAGCCACTTCGCCTGCTCGTGGGTAAATACATTATTTTTTTCTAATTCGGTGTACATTTTTTTGATGAGCTCATCACTGCAATTGGTCACCGCCAATTGCCCAGTGTGGACAAGGAAAACCTTTAATTGTCTTCCCTTAAAATTAATCCTGCGGCCGGCAGCAGCGCTGTATTTAGCTATCTCTCTATCGCTTAACGGGTGCCAGCCTTTAGAAACTTTGGCGTGTAAGTACCAATGCAACACAAGCTGCAGATTAGTCAGCTTAACATGGTGATCTTTAACCCAGGCCTGTTGTAGACCGGCAATATAGCCCTGATCCAACGCGGTGATTTGTGATGCTAATTCATCGGCAATATTCGTACACCTTAGGGCTAAATCATCCTGTTTCTTTTTCCATTCAGCCATCTCTCGACCATAATTATGGTTGATGGGATCTTCTTCCCACACACGCAATTCTCTCGTATATTGGTAATGTACTGCTTCACGTCGCCGTTGTTCTTCTACTGCCTGGTCGTGCTCACCCTCGGTGAAGCGAATATTGGCAAATTGTGGTTCTGACGGTTTAGGGAGTTTCTGCGATGGGCGTTTCATTTCTGACTTTGCATCATACCAATCTTCATATATACGCATAAAATTTGCTACTCTTTCTTCAAATGTCTTTCGGCGCGTTGATCCAAAGTCCTTTAATGCGGCGCCAACCTTGCGGACAAAGCCGCCCACACCCGAAGCATCACCCATTCCCGCCCATCCGTTATCCATGAGCCATCGGATCTGTTCGTCCGTGAAACCGATGTCAGCGCGCCTTAAGTGTAGAATCTTGGCGGCGTTTTGCTGTATGGTGCCTGTAGTAACGATCAACCGGCCGTCTTCGGTTTCGACTACATTCGCCACGCGGCCGTTAACCGTAATCCTCCGCTCCAATGGACAACTCACCGCCTCCTCGGGATTCAATTCGCGCCAGCCTCCCTCCATACCGAAGTGCACATAAGCAATCTCCAGGAATTGTTCCGGCGTCAAATAAGAATGGTATTTTCTAAACCACGCCAAGTGTAAACCGTCAAAATATTCCTTTTGCCTTTCGGTAAACTGTAAAAAAATATCATCAGTGTTCGCAGCAGTTTTTTTAAGGTCATAAATACGATGTATATCGAGGTAAAGTTGAGAGCGTTGTTTAAAATAGCTTCTTAAGCGTTCGGCCACGGTACGGATATCGCCGCTACGCACGATCTTGGCCATTTTGGCAAAATCCAAAGCCGCATACTCCTTACCGTTGGCCACTGCGGTAAAAAATTTATCTAAAACATCTTTTATTTCGGTGGCGGCTGAAAAATACTTTTGATCTGCCGCCTCATTATGGCTATATACTAATGCATCGAAAGTGCCGCGCACTACGTTACATGCCCATGCGGCCAAAACCGCCAAAGGAACGCCCAATGTTCCGCCAGCAGCAGACGATAAAAAAAATGTCTTACCAAAATTGCTAGCTAATAATTCCGGACAAGTACACGCCATGTATGATAACGTAACCAATGAAGCCGACGCCGCGCCGGCCTTAAAGCCACCGCCCAGAAGACTCATGATGTATTTTTCATCCCAAAAACGCATGTGATCAGAAGAAAAATAATGGGTTGTCGCTCTTTCTACGTCATCGACAATGCGCGTGCGAAAATCCAGCATAAATCTTATAAATACAGGGAAATTATCCGCGCTGACAAAGTTGCCGTCCATAAAGCGCTTAAAAACATCGAAAATGAACTTGGCGCCGGCGGTACGTTCATGGAGACCGTACGCTAAGTCCTCCAGATCATATAATCCGGCATGATCGCTATCATTTAATAAGCCGTCGTTTTGGGCTGCCGTGATAACCGCCTCTACAAAATCATCAACCAAAAGGCCTCGTCGTGACAATGCCCGTGTGGTTTTGTGCTGACGCGCAATGATAGGATCAGCTTCGGATCGCTCCCCATCCCCCACCCATCCAATACCAAATGGTATGGCTACTCCGGTAAGGCTATCCCCATCGCTCTTATGGCCGGCGGTAAAAGCATTGGGAACTAAATTAATGATGGCGACGGCCAGCGGCTGGCCGCTTATGCCTCTCGCTGCGGCAGGATCAGCAGTAATCTGCGCACCTTCCGGAGGTAATCCTGCGGCCGGCGTAACTCCCCCGGAAAAGTATTGGCGTTTGGTGATTCTCTTTACGGACGAATAATTATTCGCCCCTACAGATTCACGTTTCACGTAATTATAAACGCCCTTTTTAAATGCCTCGACATAGAGATTATATATTTTGTCTTTGGAGGTTTTGTCGGCACTATCAATACCGTTAACCGTCTCTTTATTCAGGTAAGCCTTATAGAATGAATCTTTGAATTTGTTCTTAAACCATAAACCCAAGATCACTGCATGGTAGATCTGGCGTAATTGGGCGAAGTTCTTCCCTTCGTTGATATCTTTGTTGATCAAGGGAAGGATATTGGTTTTGAAGGCGTTTATTGCGTCATTGCGAGGGAGGCTGTTGCCGACCGTGGCAATCTTTAGCTGAGATTGCTTCGCTGCGCTCGCAATGACGAAATTATTATTTTGCTGCGCCAGATAATCTTCCTCCGTCAAAGCCTTAAGGCTAGACTTTGTGATCAAGGCTACGTTTTTGCCTTCATATATCTGGGCCTTGTCGGCAGTGATCCAAACCTTATTAAATGCCTGGGTATTTTTTAAATCGTTCCAATAAGCCTTGCCTGTTGCGCTTTCCGGATAGGTCAAGCTCGCTGCCAATTGCTTTAATAAATAATCCTGCCCCAGCATATCCTCGCCCAGCTCAGTTTGGCTTAATGGACCGGGGATAATACGGTTACTTTCATATGGGGATAAGTTGACCCAAAGGTTTTCGCGCGGGATAGTCAAGGCTGCGAGGAAATACTTGATCAATAATCCGGCTTCTTCCTTGTTTACGGTCTTTTGTGTACCTGGGTCGATGATAAATTCTATATTTAAAGGATTTTTCGGATCAAGCTTTAAACCGCGCAATACCGGAAAAGAGTAGTTTTGTGAAACATTTAATAATTGATTCAGCGCGGGAAGGTTTAAAGTCTGGGCGTTTACGCCATATGGTAACGCCATATTGCAGATGAAACTTACCAAGACTAACCAGAAAATAAATTTACGCGGCATTAAAATATTCTCCTCACGAGTGGCTCACCTTGCTCCGGGTAATACTGACGATCTTAAAACTAAACCCGGCAAAGTTGTTAATATCTACCGGCATATTTTTAAACATCGGAATTTTGGTACCGTCGCTTTGTATCTCCATACGCATCAGGCCTTCGCGGTCGTCGATACCGCCGGTAGGCGCTCGAGGGTTAGAACCGTTACTTGCATCATCACCATCTTTATTCTCCGTACCCAGCAATCCGGAATCAAGGGCATCGGTAAGAGCTGCGGCATTATTAATTATAGGCGCCGCATTATCAGCCTTCCACCTGTTGACTTCTTTGTCGTTTAAAGTAACGCGTAATTTACCGTCGCTACCTTTGACAACCTTAACATCACGCTCTACTTCAGTATCGGAAAGATCCCATACTTTCATACGGATGACATCGCCCTCTTTAGCTCCAGCCGGAGCTAATTTCCAGCCCTTACCTCTTAAGTGAATATCCCAAAGTTTAGCGTATTGACTATCATCAAGATTAACGTTGTATTTACCCAAAAGTGAACTCAATGACTTTTGCCAATCTGTATGGGCGGCGGCGAGGTTGGTGGCGTCAGCCTGCGCTTTAGATGCAGCAACTTCAACCTTAATAGTATCAAGGGTCTTGAAAAGATCCGCCTTGTCATCTACATCTTCAATCTTTGCGGCTGTTTTACGAGCATCATTGGGAAAACCATTATTAGCCTGTGTCACGGCAATAACTCGC
>Ga0265316_10002520_pt1 | contig 18934 bp, 27 predicted proteins | sample 4522metaG_FD_202092 | JGI IMG/M metagenome (GOLD analysis project Ga0265316, IMG submission 202092) | Rhizosphere microbial communities from Carex aquatilis grown in University of Washington, Seatle, WA, United States - 4-5-22 metaG | ecosystem: Host-associated > Plants > Roots > Rhizosphere >... | reverse complement strand
ATATATATATATACAGTCAAAGCATTGCTACTGCTACAACTCAAGGTTATAGCATTTTCTTATAACTCGTTATAACAGACTATAAATGTTCTTTCACTGTGGAGACAGCAATGAAACCAGGCGGCGCACGAAATAAAGGCGCATCAGCAGAACGCGAAGTCATCAAACTCCTTGAACCACTCGTCAGAGATTTCGGCGAAGGCAAATTGTTCCGAAACTTAGAACAAACAAGATCGGGAGGACACGACATTATCGGACTCGATTGGCTCGCGCTCGAAGTGAAACGCCAAGAAACCCTAAGTCTCGATGCGTGGTGGCAACAAACCGTACAACAAGCAGGGGAATCCCGAGTGCCAGTCCTGATCTACCGACAAAGCCGACAACCATGGCGAGTCGTCATGATCGGATGCGTCGGCAAAGTGCATTGCCGCGTTACCATCAGCTTCACAGACTTCACCCTGTGGCTACAGTCAGAAATGCGATTGCGACTGCAGCACCTTGACTATACGACCCTACCCACTATACTTTCCCAATAGTTGCAATACGGGAGACCCACAATGCGCCGACCCAAAGGCTATACCTCGCACGAATGCGCCCCTAAAGATTGGCGCAATACACCCGATATGTCCGGCAGCTACGAACTCGACGCCGTCATCAAAAAATCACACAACAAAGACCTGCCCGATAAACTCAAATTGCACCTGGAAAACGAAACCGCATACGGGGCCCGCACCGGCTACGATGGGTACCACGGATACGGGGGAGATAATTAGTCGGACTTTTTGAATCAATAGGTTACTATTTAAATAATGGCAGCCAACCACACGAGGCCAAGAGGACGACCCGTCGGGATACCGCAAGCTTCGACGACGGCGAAGGTGCGTACTGTCAATCGTGTCATCGCCCAGGCAAAAATGCTGCCGCTTGACGTGATGATGAAGACAATGATGCTGTTGCATGACGAAGGCGAAGCGAAGGTCAAAGCGTCCGACATTGCAACGAATGCAGACGACAAGCACAACTTGAAATGGCAGGGCCTTACTATTTACAAACAGGCCTGCGAGGTTGCAGGACAAGCTGCGCCTTACTTGCATGCCAAGCTTCAAGCCGTAACACTGAAGAACGACGAGGCTGGTGTTTTCATGGTTAAGTTTGTAGCAGAAACCAACGAACTGCTAAAGAAGATTCAAGGCGAGGAGAAAAAGTGATTTCTGGCGTTTACATTCATTGTCGATTGCAATTTCGGTTGCGGTTCGCATGAAAATTCCATTTTCAAAGGTGCGTTGTGTCTGACTTGCAATGCTCACTTGACGATCTTCGCAACGCTTCGTTGCGTGAAGTCTTACCGCTATGGGATGACATTGACAAAAAAGGAACCTATCTCCCTGGCGTTCGTGCGTTGTGTTTGTTAGACAGATTCTATCTTTTGGTTAAAGGTTGCAAGCGGCACGATATGCTGCATCCCTGGATTTACGCAAGGTGCCGTGAGGTCGAGCGCGCCCCATCAGGATATCTTGATGCGTGGAGTCGGGAACATTTTAAATCTTCAATCATAACCTTTGGTGGTTCGATACAAAGAGTGTTGAATGATCCTGAAATAACCATTTGTATTTTGAGTCACAGCAATGTGATTGCCGAGCCGTTCTTAAAACAAATAAAGTTTCAGTTAGAGAATAGCGAAGTATTGAAGACTGCTTTTCCAGACGTTCTATACGTCAATCCTTCAAAGGACGCCCCGCAGTGGTCAAACTGGGGCATAACTGTTCGTCGCAAAGGCAACCCGAAAGAATGCACCATCGAAGCGACGGGTTTGGATTCTCAACCAATTGGCAAGCATTACCAATTGAGAATTTACGACGATGCTGTTGTACCCGAGTCCGTTAGTACACCTGAACAAATTCATAAGTCTATTGCCAATTATTCAATGTCTCAATCTTTGGGTGTTGTTGGCGGCGAGGAGTGGATGTGTGGAACGATTTATTCATACGCGGATTTGTATGACTGGATAATGAAGCGTGGAGCATTAACGCCAAGAATATATCCGGCAACGCATGATGGGACAAGAGACGGCAATCCTGTTTTGTTCCCTGTTGAGGAATGGGAGAGTCGAAAAGTTAAGAACACTGATGCCGATTTGGCATCGCAATACTTAATGAACCCGTTATCAGGCGAGCAACGCATGTTCGACGTCGCCGACTTGCAAGAGTACGAAGTGCGACCCGATACGCTCGCTGTCTACGTTTTGTGCGACCCTGCCCGCAGCAAGAAGAAAGATTCGGACAATACGGCGATACTGGTCATCGGTTGCGATTATGCAATGAACAAGTACCTGCTCGACGGCATGAACCACAAGATGGATCTCAAGGAAAGGTGGGACAACTTTTCGATGCTCTATGACAAGTGGAAGAATGCCCCCGGCGTTCAGATGGTCAAGGCAGGTTACGAGTCGTTCGGCGCACAGGCTGACTTGGATTATTTTCAAGAGCAGATGCGACTGCCTGATCGTCCTCGCTTCGACATTACCGAACTCGCCTGGCCTCGGGAAGGTGAAGGCAGCAAGACGGATCGAGTGCAGCGATTGGTGCCTGACACGAAGACGCACAAGATATTCTTCCCGATGAACACTGACGAGAACAAGTTGACGAGCAATCAGCGCAAGATGAAAGGCAACGGTTATGCGTATCGCATTGCCAAGCCGATTCGGCGCAAGGATGAGAATGGCAATATGTACGACTTGTCGGAACATCTGCGCATGCAGTTTCACTATTTCCCAGTCGGGAAGAAGGATGCGATTGATGCGATGGCGAGAATCTACGACATCGAGCCTAAGCCGCCGAGTTACAAGGAACAACGGTATTACGAACCGGATTACAATTGATGACACAGAAGCAGAGCAATACAAATTTGGGTAACAAGGTCTCGACGCGCACGATCACGTTTCGAGATTTGGCGCAGCGAGCTTGGGGTAGTGAATTCTTCGCCCCTGATCACGGGGTTTATGAATTTGATGGCGGGCGCAAGTTTGACTCGACGGATACGGGTTCAACAGGCATCTATGACGGAGGAGCAACGCAATGAAAGACAAGATGAAGAAGTTTGCCGGCGCGTCTGTTGCAAAGAATGCCGGTGGCGTATCGAACAAGAGGTTCGATGACAAGCGCGAGGAGCGTTTGATTCCGTTGGGCAAGAATGCTGCACAACCCTTCAAGAAAGGAAAGACGAAATGACGCTACAGGAACTATTTGACAATCGCAAGCAAGAACTGCAGGCAGCGCGTGACAAGATCGACGCTGAACTTGCTGTGATCGAAGCGCAAGCCCAGACGTTTGGTGCCTGGCTGATGACTGAAGCCCTCGATGCCAAGGCTTCGATTATTGCTTTCTTCGAATCTCACGGCCTCTGACATGAACGCCCAAGAAGTGTACAAGGCGGCGGTCGGCAACAGTCACGAAGCTGCGGTCGAAGCAGTGTATCAAGCAGGTTATGATGCAGGCGTGGCAGCGGCGCAAGCAGCGTTGGTGACGACTCCTGCTGACGACCCTGCTGCACCGCAACCGGGAGTTTAAGCGTGAGTGATCTTGACGTCCAAACAGTCGAGGTAACGAGCGTCGACAAAGAGCATCACCAGATGGAAACGATTGCCAAGATGGCGGCTCAGATTCTGTCGAAGCACTATCCGAATCACTGGTGGATGATCGGATGGGCGCCAGGTGCAGTGTTGGTGATCAAGTTGGGTGGGGCTGATGCGCAGTATGGTTACACTGTGGATGCAGGGAAAGCGGCGAGCATCAGCGAATTGGAACACGCCATCATGTATGGTGGGGGTGAGTTGCTTGAGCGCTTGAACTTGCCGAGAGGCGCGTGGAACGGTGAAGAGTTCAATGCGAATTATCAAGGAGTGCTGCAATGACATCGCAAGATGAACGCATCAAGGCGCAGATCAAGGAGAAGAAAGAGCAGGAGATGAGTGCGAAGGCTTACGACAAGGCGCGGACTTATCCTGAGACTCCGACTGAGCCTGACCCGAAGAAGGGTATTGACAAAGGTGAACTTGGTCCGAAGTGGGAAAATGTTCCAAAGAAGGAACAATAATGGCAGACTTTGGCAAATGGTTCAGAGAGAAAACGGGAATGAACACCCCTGATGAAAAGCGGGAACGTGGCGAAGACCCGCGCAGTGAACGTCAGAAGAAGATTGAAGCAGCCGCAGGAGATGATTACAAAGAAGGTAAAGACAAAGGCGAAATTGGCAAGAAGTGGGATGAGACATTTACGAAATGAACCCGCGAGATGAGCACGAGGGGTGGATCGGCGTGGATTTGGATGGCACGCTTGCCCATTACGACCATTTTCGGGGTGACGATCATATTGGTGCTCCTGTTGAAAGTATGGTCAAGCGTGTCCGAAAGTGGATTCGTGACGGCGTCGACGTTCGGCTTTTTACGGCTCGTCAGCCGAGTCCTGTTATACGTCGTTGGATGCGCGACCATTTGGGAGCGATTTTGCCGATAACGAACACAAAGGACGCACACATGCAGGTGTTGTATGACGACAGAGTAGTCGGCGTGAAGCGCAACACAGGCGAAGTGTTTTCGGACGAGAACGAAAAACAGGTGTGGGAGAAGTAATGCGGCAGAACAACTGTGAAGACTTCTGGAAGGAAGTTGGAGTTGAGATGAAGCGACCCGACGATTGCTGGAAATTTGTCGACAATCGCTTGCCCGACAGTTGGAAAGCAGGGAAAGACATGAATGAAGAAGGCAAGTCGTTCAACGATGATACGGGGTGCATAGATGCAACCTGATACGAGCGGATTTTACGCTTACATTCATTGCAAGCCTGACGGTGTGCCGTTTTATGTTGGTAAAGGTCGAGGTGATCGATGGGTGACTCTGAGTAGGCGTAACGCTTGGTATAAAAACATCGTAAAGAAATACGGGATTGAGAAAATATTGATTGGCAAGATTGATTGTTCTTCTGAAGAAATAGCGTTTGAATTAGAAAAAGGTTTAATTAAATGCTTGCGTTCCTCTGGTGTCGTTTTGTGTAATTTAACAAAGGGTGGTGAAGGAACATCGGGATTAACTCCTAGCAACAAGGGCGTCTCGATGCCTGAGGAACAACGACGAAAGGTGTCTGAATCGAGAAAAGGTAAGTGTTTGGGCAATGCACACACGAAAGGGCACAAGCTTACAGAGGAACACAAAGAAAAGCTTCGGATCGCTTTGCGAGGTCATGTCGCTCGTCCTGCGGGATGGAAGATGTCTGATGAACAAAAAGCTAAAATATCAAAAGCGAACAAAGGGAAAAAGCTATCGCAAGAGCATATAGAAATACTACGTGCAGCAACAAAGTCTCGAATAGTCTCTGATGAGACAAGAAAGAAAATGTCTGAATCAGCAAAGAATTATGTTCATGTCGGTTATCCCCACACCTTAGAATGCAAGGAAAGAATGTCAAGGGCTAGAAAAGGAATACCGTGGACATCGGTCAGGCGTTCTGCTCAAAAGAAGGAGAAATAAAATTTCACCCGATACGAGTTTGAATCCTCCGACTGCGCAGGGCGGCGACACGCAGGAAGAGGACAAAGGTCTGAAAGACTGGCTGCAGCTTGCGCAGCGGGCCTACAGAGGCTCGACGGACTATGTCGACTCGAATTACAGAAAGCAGTGGGAAGATGGGTTGCGGGCGTTCAACAGCATGCACCCGTCGGATTCGAAGTACAACCAACCGGCTTATGAGAAGCGTTCGCACATTTTCAGGCCGCGCACCCGCGCGATCATTCGCAAGAATGAAGCGGCAGGAGCAGCGGCTTTCTTTTCTAATATGGACGTGGTGAGTGTGACTGCGACTGACCCGAGCAGCAAAGCGGAGTTGGCATCAGCGGACGTGATGAAAGAGTTGTTGCAGTATCGTTTGAGCAAGAGCATACCGTGGTACCAGATCGTTTTGGGAGGACTTCAAGATGCCCAGACTGTATCGGTGGCTTGTGCGCATATCTATTGGGATTATGAAGCCGAGCCGGTGGTTGAGGACGCCGTTGCCGAGGTCAAGCCTGCTCCCGTAGCGGAGGATGCGAACAATCAGGAGTACGCCGATCAGAAGGACGGCACGTTGCCACAGGGCGCAATGGTTGCGACAAGTGGTGAAGGGCTGCAGGAAGAAGCGCCGCAAGCGCAAGCGGTGCAGGTTGATATTGTTGCTGAAGTCGAACCGAAAGCGAAGGTCGACAAGCCGTGTGTCGAATTGATTCCGGTCGAGAATTTGCGCTTCGACCCTGCTGCGAGTTGGGTTGATCCTGTCAATTCGTCGCCGTACTTTATTCACTTGATGCCGATGTATGTTTTGGACATCAAGGAGAAGATGGAGAGCGGCGATTGGAAGACGTACAGCGAAGAGACGATAACAAAGGCGTGTGACGGCGAGATCGACACGACGCGCATTGCAAGAAACAAGGGGACGGACGATCCGTACCGTTCGGACGCAACGACGATTGACGATTATTGCATCGCGTGGGTGCAGCGGCACATTCACAGGAAAGAAGGCAAGGACTGGGAGTTTTACACGCTGAGTGATTTGTGTTTGCTGACTGAGCCGCGCCCGCTGATTGAAAGCGTGTTTCATGGCAAGCGTCCGTATGTTGTCGGGCCGTGCATGATCGAGACGCACAAGGTGATGCCTGCGTCGGTGCCTCAGTTGGGCAAAGGGCTGCAGGAAGAAATCAATGAGGTAGCGAATCAGCGCATCGATAATGTCAAGTTCGTGCTGAACAAAAAATGGTTTGTGAAGCGCGGTAAAGAAGCGGACGTGATGGGCTTGGTCCGAAATGTACCTGGTGGTGTCGTGATGTTGGACGACCCGGCGAACGACGTCAAGGAAGTGACGTGGCAGGATGTGACGGCATCGTCGTATCAGGAACACCAGTTGCTGAATACCGAATTGGACGAGTTGCTGGGCAATTTCAATCCCGCATCGATTATGCAGGCAGGGGCGGGAAATTCGCCTGCAAGAAACATGGCGATGTTGGCGAATTCGCAGGGAACGTTGGTCGAATACATGCTGCGCACGTTTGTCGAGACGTTCGTGCAGCCGGTGCTGCGGCAACTGGTAATGCTAGAGCAGGAGTATGAGACTGACCAAGTCATCATGAAGATAGCTGGCAAGCGCGCCAAGCTCTTCCAGAAGTATGGGATAGATGAAGTTACAGACGAGTTGCTGAAGAGCGAATTAACGCTCACGGTGAATGTTGGAATGGGTGCGACTGACCCGATGATGAAGCTGCAGAAGTTCATCATGGGCGTTACAGCCTATACGAATATGCTTGCCAAGCCGATTCCGAATATCAACATGCAGGAAGTCGGCAAAGAAATATTCGGACATTTGGGCTATGCTGACGGATCGAGGTTCTTTGACAGTGACAATCCGCAGATGAAACAGATGCAGCAACAGTTGCAACAGGCGATGCAGATGGTGCAAGGTTTGCAAAAGCAGTTGCTTGACAAGGAAAAGGATCGTCAAGTCAAGGTCGTTACCAATGCCGAGACAAACAAGACGAAGATTGCAACGACGCAGATTCACGAAATCAACGAGAACAAGCGGGCGTTGGCCACTCACTTCAGGGCATTGGTTGAGACACAGGCCAAACCGATGGTTGCACCTGTGCAGAAGATGATTGCTGCGCAGCCGGGAGTCGTTAATGGATGATGAGATCGAAGTCAACAAGGCAATGTTATTCGACGTTGCAATACTGGGCGAGCAAGTCGATGCGTTCATGCGCTCTGATGTTGGCAAGTATCTTGTGGACAAAGCGAATCGTGAGTTGAACGCTGCGCTTAAAGGATTGAAAACGGTCAATCCGGCAAAGATGCAGGACGTGCAAAAGTTTCAGAACGAAGTATGGCGGGCTGAAAATTTAATTACTTGGTTGAGCGAGTCTGTAATGGCAGGCTTGAAAGCCAAGGACATTCTTGAAGAGAGGGACGAGTGATGGCAAAGAAGACTGTTGCTACGAGCAAAGACACGGGCGAACAAGTTCAGGCTGATGACGGCGAAGTTGTCGGTTCGCAGAACGATGCGCGTATTGCATTGCTGAATCAGATCAACGACGGTCTCGATGAGACTCGCGCTGAAGAATTGACTGAGATTGACGATGCTGGTCAGGTGACGCAATTCGTTCATTCAAACGAAGAGACAGAAGCGCCTGTGCCGAGTGATGATGATGGCACGACGCAGACAGAATTGGAGCGCATGGCTGAAGAAGTGAGTGAGCCTGCGCCGGTGGTTCAGAAATTCAAGATTCGTGTCAATGGCAAAGAACTTGAGCTTACGCAAGACGAGTTGATCGAACGCGCCCAGAAGGTGGAAGCGGCCGACACCTATCTCGCGGAAGCGGCAAGACTGAAGAAGCAGGCAATACAGGAATCGTCACCGCCGCCACCTTCGAAAGAGGACACGGTAAAGGACGATCTTGAGGAACGCAGGAAGCTTGCCCGAGCTATACAAATGGGTACTGAAGAAGAAGCTATAGAAGCAATCGCAAAGTTGCAATCGCGGGGTCCATCCGTTACGGCGGACGACATGGCGAGAACTGTCGATGAGCGTCTTAACTTCAAGGAAGCGGCAAGCAGGTTTGAGAACGAGTATGGTGACGTCATGAACGATCCCGTCTTGCGCAAAATGGTCTTGGACAAAGACCTTGAAGCGCTGAAGGCGGGCGACAAACGTGACTACTATTCCCGTTACAAGGCAATCGGTGATGAAGTGCGAGTGTGGAAAGACAACCTGGTAAAGGCTGCCACTCCTGCTGCGACTCCGCCGAATCCGACTCAGGCGAAACTTGATCGCAAAGCGACGGTAGCTGCAGTCCCGAAAGTGGCAAGTGCGAAGACTGCTGCGCCAGTTGCTGAAGACGAGACAGAAGAAACGCCGTCTGCTGTGATCGCCAACATGGCTAAGGTCCGTGGTGGCCCACAATGGATGCGCTCATGATTTCAACTTTTTAGGAGACTCGGCTATGGCTGGTCAAGTATGGGCAGTAAACTCTCTGGGCGGGTACATGTACTCGCGTCAGTTGAGCAACGTCTTGCGCATGGCAGTGCAACCGTTGGTCAAGTTCCGCCAATTTGCGGACGTTCGGGACGCATCACAGCAAGGCAAGAAAAAGGGTGACATCTTCACGTGGGACGTCTTCAGTGACGTTGCAACCGCCGGTGGGGTGTTGACGGAAACGAACACGATGCCGGAAACCAGTTTCACGATTGTTCAGGGCACCCTGACGATCACTGAAGCGGGTAACAGTGTTCCTTACTCGGGCAAGCTCGACAACCTGTCGAAGTTCCCGGTCATGGAGCTGGTGCAGAAGGTTCTGAAAAACGACGCCGTCAAGACGTTCGACCGTCTCGCGTGGAACCAGTTCAACCAGACGCTGATTCGCGTGTGTTCGACGGAAACGGCTGGTGCCTCGGCGCTGTATCTGGCGACGAACGGCACCTGCACGGCGACGAACTCGGCCGCTTACGGCAACGTTCACGCCAAGAAGGTCGTCGACCTGATGAAAGAACGCAACATTCCGGCGTACCTCGGTGACGACTACTATGCGCTTGCATGGCCGTCGACGCTGCGCACGTTCAAGAACAACCTGGAGACGATCCACCAGTATTCGGACACGGGCTTCAAGCTGATCATGAACGGCGAAATCGGGCGCTACGAAAACGTGCGCTATGTCGAACAGACAAACATCGTCAAGGGCATCTCGACAGACGGCATCAACTCGACGTCCGCGGGTACCAACGGCGCATGGGTCAACAACCTGTCCGACTGGATCTTCTTCTTCGGCAATGACACAGTCGCAGAAGCAATTGCGGTGCCTGAAGAAATGCGCGGCAAGATTCCGACGGATTACGGACGCAGTAAGGGTGTCGCCTGGTACTATTTGGGCGGCTTTGGGATTGTTCACACGCTTGCCGCAAACTGCCGCATCGTCAAGTGGGACAGCGCGGGCTAATCCAACCTTACTTTATTAGGAGAAACAACTATGGCACAAACTAAGAGCATGGCATATGACAATCCCGCCTATCAAGCGGTATTGACGGTGCCTTTGGCGGGAACCAGCACTCTTGCGGGTTCTGCGCAAACGGCTGTCTGGACTGCGGGCGCTTCGACGATCAGTTACAAATTTGTCGCCTTTACCAACATGCTGCTGAAGTCGATCACGACGACGGCAACGACTGTTGGTACAGGTACTTCGACTGCGTTCGCACTTGGTAACGTCGGCACGGGTAATGCACCTTTCATCGTGCGCATCACGGCCAACGGCACGACTCAACTGCAGACTTGCACTGGCACGTATCAAATGGTGGGTTCGTATAACCTGCCACAAGGTGCTGCTGCGCTGACGACTGCAGGTGCGTCGATCAACTGGGCGCCTAATGCGGCTTACACCACTGCAATCGGCACGAGTGCTGCATCAGTGAACGCTGTGACTGCAGCTAACAACTGGGCGTTGGTCGGCGGCGGGATTCCGTTGCTGGCTGGCGATACGATCAACTTTGTCAAAGGCGTCGATGCGACGGAGGTCATCCTGAACCCTGTTCTGGAACTCCTCGTCGCTCCCAATGCCAACGTGACCCCGTAAGGAGGGACTATCATGGCAAAGACTTTCACGGGTAAGCCCAATGTGGGCACTGTCAAGAAGTACGCCAATATGAAGGGCACGGCGATTGACAAGACGGGTCCGCCTCAGTTTGCCAATGTTGGTGGAAAGCCTGGCGAGTATGAAGGTAATATCGCCGGCGCTGACCTTGGGCCGATTTCCAAACCAATGATCGAAGGTGTTGTTTCGAAGATCGGCGGGATGGAGCATTTGCACAATGACATCGGCGAATCGTCCGGTTTCATTACCGACGGGTATCTCGACAAACAGGGAACGGCGTTTGGTGAAGCAGCCAAACTCAACTTCCTGCCGCCGGGAATGGATATCTCCAATCAGGACAACGCTGAAATTAATGAGATGCCTCTGCGGCTGATTGTTGATGTCTCGTATCCTGGCGACGGTTGGTATCCTGCTCCTAAGGATATTCCTGAGTAATGTCTGACTAAGGCGAGGGCTTCGGCCCTCGTCCTTTCAAGGAGATGATGATGTCATTGCAGGAGAAATTCCAAATCATAACGCCGGTCAAGAACGAAGACGACGGTAATAAGTGGGTCAGTTTTGAGTCTTCGCGTGATTTGAACGGAGATGGCAAGCAACATTGCAACAATGAAACCGCTGCTGAATTTTGTGCAGACAAGTTCAACTTCCTACCACCGGGTATGGACATTGACATGCAGAAGCGGGTGCAGATCGAGCAGATGCCATTGTCTGTAGCAGGTGCAACTGATGTGACCAATGACACGACGCCTGAAGCTTTTAAAGAGGGATTCCGTAGGCGTCAAATGAAAGGTGCTGACGACATTTACAGTGGCGAGCACATCGATCACTTCTATGGCGAAGCAATCGGCGACGACGGTAACGAGGGCTTTGTTGAGCGGAATAACTATCTTGACCGTTTGTAGGCGTGTAGTTGAATCTCTCTGTAATTCTTGTTAGGGGTTGAAATGGACAAGTGGGAGGAAATAAAAGCAAAGGCAGCAAAAGCAAAACCAGTCGTAAAGCCTGCTGTCGTTGCTGAAGAGCCGAAGCCTGTAATCGAAAATCGCTGCGAAGCGTTTTTGTCCGGCTTCTTGAGTGGCGGTCCGATTCTTCGCACTTATGTCTATCGTGAAGTCGAAAATGCAGGCTTGAGTTGGGAGGACGTGAAACAAGCGTTTCACAAGATGAACGGACGCGAGTACGTTCAAAGAGGCGAGTTTTTCTGGCGTATCCTACCGTCATGATCTCGTTCGCCATTCCGACGTGGAATCGATCTGACACGCTTGAAGCTTGCGTCGAGAGCATCGCCTCTCAGAATCCTGCCGAGATCATCATTGCTGATGATGCATCAACTGACGACACGCCTGCAGTGTGCGCACGTCTTGTCGAGAAATATCCGTTCATCAAGTACAAACGCTTTGAAAATCGCTTGAAGTTTGCAGGCAATTTCAAGCGGGCTGTCGAATGCGCAACGTCGGAGTATACGTGGACGTTTGGTGACGACGACAAGTTGTTTCCCGGCGCGGTGCAGTTCATCGATGGCTTGATTCAAACCCGCGAGTGTGACTTCTACCATGTTGCTGAAACGACTCGGGTGCAGAAGCAAGCGGCATTGTGTGACAGCGTTCTTGGACTGTGCAACACCGTCGGCTTTCTCGACTTCACAGGCTTCATTTCGGGCAACATTGCGAAGACGGATCTTTACAAGCAAGCTGTCTGTTCAGTCAATTGGGAACTGTTTAGCACGAGTTCTTACCCTCAGTCGTTAGGCATACTCGAAGCGATGCATGATCGTTCAGCCATGATGGTGGAAATGCCCTGCGTCGAGTCTTCGAAGAGCAACGACAGGACAGCGAAAGTGTGGGAAGAAGAGCAGATTTGCTGGAAGTACCTTTACATCGGCAACGGGTTGAAAAAGCTGCAAGAAGAGAAGAAGCTACCCGAGAAAGTGCATGAAACATTCTTCAGGTATCTTGAAGAGAACATGTTCACGCGCATGATGCGCGACTTTAACGGACGTGCAGTTCTTGCACCTGAAATGCTCAAGCCGAGCGACTGGGAGTGCTTCTTGCACATGGCAAAAATGGTCGACGGAGAGCGCGGCAAGATTCTTCACGACTGGATTTACGAAGTCATGGTGATTTGCGAAACCTACAAGCCTGAATTCATGCAGTCTGCAAGAGCGTATGAAAAGATGAAGAAAGCGACGGAGAGCATCAAGCTCCCAAATTATCCGCTGTATTACTTGCCGTGAGAGAAAAATAATGGTCTGGAAAATCGAACAGCCTTACAAACCCGAGTCCAAAAAAGTGGTTTGGGAGGTTGCCCCCTATTTGCGCGGCAGAGGTCTCGACATCGGCGCAGGTTCGTTCAAAGTGCTGCCACAAGTCATCAGCGTCGACAATGGCACAGACAACGTACTGTTCGGCATCCCGTTCAATCCTGATGTTCGCGTCAATACTGCAGAAGACTTGTCGATTTTTGGCAACTCGGCATTCGACTTCGTCTACAGCAGTCACTTGCTTGAGCATCTTGTCGACCCGTTCAAGGCGCTGAAAGAGTGGTGGCGAGTGCTGAAGCTCGGCGGTGTGCTTGTGCTTTATCTGCCGCACGAAGACTTGTATCCGAAGATTGGTGAGCCGGGTGCGAATGCTGATCACAAGCACAATTTGAACGAAACGATGATCATCGAATGGATGATGCGCGTCGGTGGTTGGGATTTGGAGCGCAACGAGCAGCGCAACGAAGACGACGAATACAGTTTCTTGATGATCTTTCGCAAGCTTGAAGGCAAAAAACGGGCAAACTCGTATCAAAAGCCTAAGCCTGCAAAATCGTGCTGCGTCGTTCGCTATGGCGCATTCGGCGACATGATTCAAACATCGACAGTGATTGCAGGGCTGAAGAAGCAAGGCTATCACGTCACGGTGTTTGCTTCGCCGCCAGGTTCTGATGTCATTGCGCACGACCCGAACATCGACAAGATGGTGCTGTTCGACAAAGATCAAGTGCCGAATAGCGATCTCGGTAACTTCTGGGATTGGCAGAAGAGACACTTCGACAAGTGGGTCAATCTGTCAGAGTCAGTCGAAGGCTCGTTGCTCGCATTGCCAGGCAGGGCGGCACACGGCTGGACGCCGCTTGCGCGTCACACACTGATGAATCGCAATTATGTTGAGATCATGCATCAGATTGCAGACGTACCGCATGAACCGAAAATCAAGTTTTATGCTTTGCCTGAAGAAAAATCGTGGGCGAAAAAGCAGCGCGATTCGATCAAGTACAAGACGTTGGTCATGTGGTCGCTTGCAGGTTCGTCAGTGCACAAGACGTGGGCAGGACTCGACAACATCATGGCAAGCATCTTGGTCAATTATCCTGATGCGGCCATCATGCTTGTCGGCGGTCCTGAGTGTGAGATTCTTGAAGGCGGTTGGGAGAATGAACCGCGAGTTTTCAGAACGTGCGGGAAGTTCGGTATCAGGGCGACGTTTTCGATGCTTGAACAAGTTGACTTGTTGATTGGGCCCGAAACTGGCGTTATGAATGCCGCTTGCTGCATGGATATGCCTAAGGTCGTCTTTCTCTCACACTCAACACATGAGAATCTGACGCGAGACTGGAAGAGTGTCTATCCGCTCTGGTCGAAGAATACGCACTGTCCAGGACGAGGCGATAACGTTGTTCCTGCCTGTCATTGTATGCATTACGGCTTTGATCACTGCAAACGTGATGAGGCTTCTGGCGTTGCACAGTGCATGGCTGATTTGAAGATTGCAGATGTGTGGGAAGTAGTTGACGGCTTGCTACAAGAGATCACTGCTCAACGAAGGAAACAAGCATGACAACTTCAGGCACCTACGTCTTCACAGTCAATCGCGATCAGATCATCCGCGATGCAATGCTCAATATCGGCAAGCTTGACGACACTGAAATCCCGACGGCGCAAGAAGTCAGCGATTGCAACTTCAAGTTGAATTGTTTGGTAAAACAATGGATGGGCAAGACAGACTTTGCGCCCGGCTTGAAAGTGTGGAAGCGCAGGCGGGGTTACCTGTTCTTGAGCAGCGCGACGGGTCAATACTCTATCGGTCAGACGAGTTATGCCACACCTAACGGGACAGGTTGGACGAACTCATTCACACAAACAACTGTTGCTGTAAAGGCAATTATAGGTGCGGGTTCAGTGACAGTCTCAGGTGCAGCAGCGGCAGGATTGGTACTCGGAAGCACCGTCGGCATCATTCTTGGAACTAACGATCTCAACTGGTTCAAGGCAACGAACGTAGTCGGTAACGTCGTCACATTGTCAGGTACGTTGGATGAAGTTGCTAATGTAGGCGCGACAGTCTATGTCTATCAGGCGCAAGGAACGCAACCTCTGACGGTTGAAACGGCAACGCTGCGTGACTCGAATAATAGTGACACGCCGTTGAAGATTATGACGGTGCAAGAATACGACTTCTTGCCGAACAAAGCCGATCCGACGAATATCTCTGATCCGACGGCAATCTATTATGAGTTTCAGTTGGGTAACAGCAACTTGTTCACAGACTGCGGCGCGGCGAATGATACGACTAAGTATTTGTCGCTGACCTATCTTGAAGCGGTGCAGGACATAGTGAATCCTGCTGACAACTTTGATTATCCGCAAGAGTGGTTCTTGGCGTTGTCATTTGGTCTTGCAAAGATCATTGCACCGATGTTCAACGCACCGTGGACAGCAAATCTTGAATCGGCGCATGCAATGGCGTTGAGCATTGCAGGGCACAAAGACCCTGAGCGCAGTTCGATGTACTTCCAAACGGGAGGCGAAGAGTGAAACCTGTTCCCCTCTTCGGTGAAGGGATAAATGCGTATTCTCCTACTGTCTCTCGACAGCGTAGGTTGAATTGCTTCTATGACGTGCGCAAAGATCAGGACAAGAACACGGCGATATTGCGAGGTACGCCAGGCTCAGTATTGGCCTATGTGTTACCGACAGGACCAATACGCGGTTGGCAAGTTGTTGGGAATTTGCTTTATGTTGTCAGTGGCTTGATTCTTTATTCAGTAACTTCTGGTGGAACAGTCACGTCGCTTGGCACAATAGCGGTTAGTTCTTCGCCATTTGTTGATGTAACTGATAACGGAGTGCAGCTAGGCATTGTCGATGGCAATACACTTTATGTCTACACGTTGGTGACAGGCGTTTATAAGCAAACAGCATTGAATGCGGCAGGGTCGTTTGGTGCCGTAGTCGATGCGAACTTTCCTGCAGGTGCGACGAGTCTTGCATTTCTTGACGGGCGTTGTATTGCGAATAAGGTCAATACTCGACAAGCATATGTTTGCGAACAATATGATTTGACGAACTGGACGAATGTCAGTTCTTTGCCGACTTACATGACAAAAGAAAACAGTTCCGATCAGCTTGTTGCAATCGACGTCTTGAACGGCGTCATTGTTCTGTGGGGCGCAGGTAGCATCGAATATTGGCAGGATGTCGGTTCTGCTCCGAATCCGTTTGCTCGCGTCAACGGCGCAACGCAAACGTGGGGATTGGCAGCAGTCAACAGTCGTCAGCCTTTGAATAACACGATGATCTTTTTGGGTCAGAATCCGCAAGGCACATTGCAGGTGATGATGTTGCAAGGCTATACCCCGACTCGTGTATCAACGTCTGACATTGAAGACATCATCACTTCGTTTGCTGTCTGGAAAGATGCCACTTCTCTGACTTACATTGTCGCCGGGCATCCGATGTATCAACTTAATTTCCCGACAGCGAATCGGTCTTTCTTGTATGACTCGCTGACGAACATCTGGCAAGAAGTTCAGACAGGATTAGAATTGCAGGCGCGTCACATTGCAAACATAGGCATCGCGTTTAATTCAAAGAATGTCATCGCTGACTCAACATCGGGTGGGTTATACGTTCTCGATGCAAATGCGCTAACAGACAACGGAACGCCGATTAAGCGCCAAGTTGTGTCACGACATGTCCACTTTGAAGGCAACGAGATCGGGATTGACGAACTGTTTCTTGATATGGAAACAGGCGTGGGTTTGCAAACGGGGCGAGGTTCTGATCCGCAGATCATGCTGCAAGTGTCGAAAGATGGTGGTCGCACGTTTGGCACTGAGCGTTGGGTGAAAATAGGAAAAGTAGGGCACTACGCAACGCCAAGAGTGATTTGGCGTCGATTGGGCATGTCACGCGACTTCGTTTTTCAATTCACGATGACTGATCCCGTCAAGTTCACAGTGTTGCGCGGTTCGATCACACCGCGAGGGCAAGAAGGGAAGACAAGTGGCCAGCAGCAATCTTAGCGGTGCGCCGCTGCAGACTGCAGTCGATGACGACAAAGGGTTGTCGCAAGCGTGGCAACGCTGGTTTAGCCTGCTCGCGCAGTTCTTTGGAAGTTACGAAGCATTTGACACGACAGTACCGACGAGCGGAACTTGGGCACAAGGGAACTTTGTGCGCAATAGTGCGCCGAGTGAAGCGGGCAGTGGAGGTAGCAAGTATGTAATCATCGGGTGGAGTTGTGTTGCCTCTGGAACGCCAGGAACTTGGGTTGCGTGTCGTTGTTTGACGGGGAATTAATGGAAATTCGTGCAGCTTCTGCCAATGAAATATTTGAAAACGCAAACTGTTCAGCGTTGCTGGCAAGGTATGCAGAAGAATCGGCCATGCAGGGCATGCCTCCTCCGAAAGCGGATTATGAGCAATACAAAAAACTTGAAAAGATGGGAGTGCTCAAAGTGGCAGGAGCGTTCTCAGATGGAAAACTGGTTGGATTGATCGCAGTTATTGCGGGCAATTTGCCGCATTATAGTCAATGCGTGTCTTCGACGGAATCGTTTTTTGTTCTCAGAGAATTCAGGCGTCAAGGTACAGGGAAAAAACTTTTGGCCTTGGGAAAAGAATTTGCTGCGCAGAAAGGCGCAGAGGGCTTGTTTGTGAGTGCGCCTATAGGAAGCGCTTTAGAAAAGGTGCTTTCTCACGACCCTGCATTCGAACCAAAGAACAAGGTGTTCTTTACGCCAGTCAAGACTTCGGAATTGACTGTTACGAAAGAAGCGCTTCCTGCAATGAGCGACACCGCGATCTCTAAAGTTAGAGAATACAGCACGAAGATAGGCGAACTTCCGCAGCTTCCTCTGAAGACGTTTCATCTTTTTCATGCGGGGATTTACACAAGGACGATCTGCATTTTTAAGAACACAATCATGACAAGTGTCCTGGTGAAGTGCGGAACCCTTGTGACGATTAACGGAGACGTTACGGTTTCTGTGGGAACACATGAAACTCGCTATACAGGGTCACACATCATTCCTGTAAGTGCGAAGAGGAAACTGGGTTATTACGCGCACGAAGATACTTGGATCACTATGCAGTTTGCAACTGATGCAAAAACGGTTGAGGAAGTTGAGCCTCAGTTCACAGATGAAGTTGAAAAGTTGATGTCGCATCGTTACATGAACGACATTACAGTTACAGGAGAATGATATGTCAGGACCCGATGTGATGGGCTTAGCCTTAGCCTCAGACGCTGCAATGGGGCTTGGTGCCGATGCGGTGATAGGTACAGTGGCAGGCGATGTCGTTGGGGGTGCTGTTGCTGCTGATGCGGCAGGGGGCGCAGCCCTTGGAGCGGGTGCTGATGCAGCTACTGCTGCAGCATACGAACTTGGAGCACCGGCGGTGGACGCTGCTGGTGGCACGATTGCCGATACTGCCGCGCTCGATGCGCAAGCTTATGGTGCAGGAAATGCAGCAGGTACAGGAACCGGCTATGCAGCGTCTGGTCAAGCTGCCGGAGACTTAAACGCAGCAGCCGCAGCCTCCGCTTCTGGTCTTCCTTCGTGGGTATCACCAACGGTACAAGCAGGTTCGAAGCTTGCGACAGGAATGATGCAAGCCAACACTGCTCGTAAAGCATCAGCAACAATGGCAGCGGCAGATGCTAAAGCAGGCAATGAGAATCTTGCTATTTACGACAAGCAGCAAGCTTTGCAAGCGCCTTGGGTTGCGGCAGGTGAGAATGCTTTGTCGCAACTTGAAACAGGCACTGAACCTGGTGGTCAGTTCAATCGCGCATTCAGCCTTGCTGATATGCAGAACTCCGCTGTCAATCCAACGTATCAGTTTGCAAAAGACGAATCTCTTGCCGCGATGAAGAATCAAGCTGCGGCGGGCGGTCAAAATCTTTCGAGCAATACGATTCAAGGCGCAGGTACGCTTGCCGGTAATCTTGCTGCTCAATATGAGAATCAGGCATTCAATCAGTATCAAGCAAGCAATGCTTCTGCTTTGCAA
>Ga0265316_10002518_pt1 | contig 18944 bp, 17 predicted proteins | sample 4522metaG_FD_202092 | JGI IMG/M metagenome (GOLD analysis project Ga0265316, IMG submission 202092) | Rhizosphere microbial communities from Carex aquatilis grown in University of Washington, Seatle, WA, United States - 4-5-22 metaG | ecosystem: Host-associated > Plants > Roots > Rhizosphere >... | reverse complement strand
TTGGATCGAGGCAGCAACGGACTGGCCGACCTGGACCTCGCCGAAGCCATGAGCGCAAGGTCTACATTCAAGTTTCTGCGCCCAGGAGGAGACAGGCGCCAGCCAACAGAGCAGCAGTGCGACTGCGAATAGGGGGAAGGCTCGCATGACTCAATCTTCGCGAATCGGCAACTTTCAAGGCAAAATCGTTTGTGCATTTTTCACAACTTTAGTTCCGCTTTGGGACAAGGCGTTGGTTTCGCGCATCGGGGAGGGGTGGTCTGTGCTATGCTGCGCGTAAATTGGCGAGCGTCGTTCAATTGAAGACAGTCGCCATTTGAAGATCGCAGGACCCTTGTGCTGGCCGAACTTCGACTCGAAAACTACGCAGTGATCGACAATGTCGCGATCGAATTCGCGCCTGGTCTGAATCTTCTGACCGGCGAAACCGGGGCGGGGAAGTCGATCCTTATTGACGCGCTGGGATTGCTGCTGGGGGAAAAGGCGTCGTCCGACGTGATCCGCACCGGCGCGGAGCGGGCCGTGGTCGCAGCGGTGTTTGAGAGCGACGGAGCCGCGGCACGCGCCATCGAAGACATCCTCGAAACCAACGGTCTGGACGCGGAGAATGGCTCGCTGATTCTACGGCGCGAGATCGCTCCGGGCGGCAAGGGACGCGTCTTCATCAATAATCAGCCGGCGATCGTGGCGGTGCTCAAGCAGATTGCGCCGCACCTGGCGGTGATCCACGCGCAGAATGAATCGATCGTGAACTTCGATGCCGCGGCGCGGCAGGACCTGCTCGACGCTTACGCGGGAGTCGAATCGAAGGACGTTTTCGCCGCTTACGATCACTGGAAGCAGATTCGCGGACGCATCGCCGAACTCGAACAGGACGAGCAGGATCGCATGCGGCTTCTCGACCTGTGGAACTTCCAGTCACATGAAATCGAAGAGGCGCGTCTCCGGGCGGGCGAAGACGAGCAACTGGAATCGGAGAAGCGCGTCTTGGCCAATGCCGAGAAGATTTACGGCGCGGCCATCAATGCCTTCGACCTGCTGTACGAAGGGAATGCTTCAACCTCGTCGAGCTTGCGAGCCGCGCAGAAGCACCTGGAGGAACTGGCTCGTTATGAGCCGAAGTTTCAGGAAGCGCTTTCTGCGCTCGATTCGGCGCGCATCAGCGTCGAAGATGTGGGAGCGACGCTGCGCGATTACGCCGGAGGAATCCAGGCTTCTCCCGAGCGCTTGGCGGAGATCGAAGAGCGGCTGGCGCTGCTCGATCGTCTGAAGCGCAAGTACGGTCCTACGCTCGATCAGGCCATCGCTTTCGGTGAGGATACACGCCGCAAATTGTCGGAGATGGAGAATAAAGATCAAGTGTTACTTGAGCTCCGGGCGATGCTGGCCGTGGCGGGCGGAGAATATCGCAAGGCTGCGCGTGCCGTCTCGCGCAAACGATCCGAGGCGGGACGGAAACTGGAGAAGCTGGTCGAGGGCGAGATCAACGACCTGGCGATGCGCGCCAGTTTCCGCATTGCGGTTGAAGAAAACGACGACGAAGCACATTGGACTTCTTCGGGCATCAACCAGGTCGTCTATTTCATTTCGACCAATACGGGAGAGACGATGCGTCCGCTGGAGCAGATCGCCTCGGGCGGCGAACTTTCGCGGGTCATGCTGGCGTTGAAGGCGAGCGTCGAAGCGGGAAAGGGAAGTGTGGCGCGGACGCCCTCGCCCACGTCGAAAGCAGCTCAGCGGACATTAGTTTTCGACGAGATCGATACCGGCATTGGAGGGCGCGCCGCCGAGGCCGTGGGGAAGAAATTGAAGGCGCTCGCCAAGGGCAATCAGGTGCTCTGCGTCACGCATCTGCCGCAGATTGCAACCTTCGCCGATCACCATTATCTGATCGAGAAGCGCGAATCCGGGGGCCGCGCCAAGACCTCCGTCCGCCAGATCACCGGCGAAGAACGCACCGAGGAAGTGGCGCGGATGCTGTCGGGAGCCAAGCTTACCGAGACTTCCCGGAAACACGCGGAGCAGATGATTAAGGCGAATGGGTGAGTTCCGATTTGGGTCGGGCGGGCTATCGCGCGGAGGAGAACATCGGGCGCTCCGACCAAGAGCCTTGACCACGGGGGACACAGGGTGGCACGGGGGAAGAGCGATTCCGAAATTGCCGCAGACCCGTGATTTTTGCCGATCATCACCACTTGATCTTCGCTGAAACATACGGAGCAGATGATTCAGACGAATGGGTGACGCGAACGGGACTCCGTTTCATGCATGGGATTATGCCACCTCTGCCATCGCTCGAAGACAACCTCCCCTTGACTTAGCTAAGCAAAGTTAGCTAACATAAATTCATGCAAACCATTACCATCCATAAGGCCAAAACCGAGCTTTCGCGGCTGATCGAATGGGCCTGCCGGGGCGAGGAGATTGTGATCGCTCGGGGGAAGAAGCCGGTGGTACGGCTAGTGGCGATCGGGGACAAGACAGGCCGGCGGAGGCCCGACGCCTTGCGTGGGAAACTGAAGGTCGGACCCGATTTTTTTGAGCCCTTGCCTCCGGAAGAGCTTGACGCGTGGGAGCAATGGCATGCGCTTTCTGGGTGTAGTGACCTCTTGACTTAGCTAAGTAAAGTTAGCTAATATATCTTTATGGAAACCATCACCATCCACAGGGCCAAGACCGAGCTTTCGCGGCTGATTGAAAGGGCCTGCCGAGGCGAGGAGATTGTGATCGCTCGCGGGAAGAAGCCGGTCGTGCGCTTGGTTGCAATTGAGGACAAGCAGGGCCGTCGCAAGCCGGGAGCTTGGAAAGGTAAGATTTCCTACACGCCGGACGCCTTTGCGCCGCTGACTGATCGCGAACTGAAGGATCTGGGGTTCGAGTAGCGGCTGCAGACTGGCCATGGAAATTCTCCTCGACACGCACGCGGTGGTTTGGTGGTTCGAGGGCTCGTCCGACCTTTCAAAGCGTGCCTCCTCAATCATCGCAGGTCCCGGCAACCTGATCCTGATTTCAGCGGTAGTCGGATGGGAGCTGGCAATCAAAGTCAACCTCGGCAAGTTCACCACGCCGGCGCTAGTTCAGGAATTGCATCGCATTGTTGAGGGCGAGGGCTTCGCAGAACTGCCCATCAGCTTGGAACACGGGATCAGGGCAGGTCTGTTGCCGTTGCATCATCGAGATCCGTTCGACCGGGTACTGGTTGCACAGGCGCAGGCGCTGGGCACTCCCATCTTGAGCGCCGACCGTGCGCTTGATGCTTACGACGTGCGCCGCATCTGGTGAAGCTCCTCCTGATCGGCAACCCTCCCGTTCGCCTGCCCGTTTTCCCCGCCCGGTGCTAATCCTCACATCCTCAAAGGCTTACATTGACCTGGGGGTGCATCTTTCGATACTCTTACTGCATCTGTTACAAGGAATACGTGTACCCTAAAGTGGGTGGGGGAGCGAACTTGTCTGACAATGGGCGTTTGCACGCGAAGACCTTATTGCTATTGAAGCCGCGGGGGTTCTGCGCTGGGGTGGTGCGCGCGATCGATATTGTCCGGATTGCGCTGGAGGCCTTTGGGCGGCCGATTTATGTGCGCAAGGAAATTGTCCACAACCGCTTCGTGGTCGAGGAACTGCAACAAAAGGGCGCGATCTTTGTCGATAGCGTGGATGAAGTGCCTGAGGGCGAGCGCGTCATCTACAGCGCCCATGGCGTTTCTCCGGAAGTGCGCGAGCACAGCAAACTGCGGAAGCTGCGGGTGATCGATGCTACGTGTCCGCTGGTCACCAAGGTGCATGTGGAGGCGGTGAAGTTCGCCAAGGAAGGCTATTCGCTGATTCTGATTGGCCATCGCGATCATGACGAAGTGATTGGCACGCTGGGCGAGGCACCTACGGTGACACAGGTAGTCGGGTCGCCGGCGGAAGTGGCGTCGGTGACGTTGCCCGACCCTAACCGGGTCGCGTACCTGACGCAGACCACGCTCAGCTTGGATGAGACGCGCGACATTATCGCCGCGCTGCGCAAGCGGTTCCCGAACATTAAGGGCCCGGCGGCGCAGGATATATGCTATGCCACTGAAAACAGGCAAGTTGCGGTGAAGCATGTGGCTTCCGACGCCGATTTGCTGCTGGTGGTTGGCTCCGATAATAGCTCAAATTCCAAGCGCCTGGTGGAAGTCGCTCGCAGTTTGGGTACCCCGGCGCATCTAATTGATGACTGCCGCAACATACGGCCGCAGTGGCTTAATGACGTGCAGACGGTGGCCCTGACCGCGGGGGCGTCGGCTCCAGAGCATCTGGTGCAGGAAGTGGTAGCGTACCTGGCGGGACAGGGCTTCGGCGACGTGCAGGAACTGGAGATCATGCCGGAAAATGTTCGTTTTGGATTGCCGCCGGAAATCGTCGAAACCATTGCCGCGGCGCCGGCCGTAGCCGTGTCGTAGTTCGGAGCGACGGTTTCGGAGTAACGGTTTGGACCGCAGTTCGGAGTTACAGATGGAAGAATCCTCCCCTTTTAATTCGGCCTCAGTGCCGCAGATGCGATTTGGAAAGATCGACGACCTGGAGAGCCGGGTCGCGGTCGCTGTCGATGCGGCTCGCAACTATCTTTTCTCTCAGCAATACGAAGAGGGTTACTGGTGTGGAGAACTCGAAGCCGATACCACCCTCGAATCCGATTACATTTTGCTCCACACGCTGCTCGGCACGGGCAGCCAGGAGCGTTTTGACAAGGCCGCTCGCTACATTCTCAATCACCAGAATGAGGACGGTGGCTGGAGCATCTACGCCGCCGGCCCTTCCAACATCAGCGCTTCGGTGAAGGCTTACTTCGGGCTGAAGCTGGCGGGATTCACGGCGGATCATCCCGCGCTGGCGCGCGCCCGCAAGAAGATTCTCGAAATGGGCGGCGTCACCGAGGTCAATACATTTACCAAGATCTATCTCTGTTTCTTTGGGCAATACGATTACGATGCGGTGCCGGCGGTGCCGCCGGAGATCGTGCTGTTTCCCAACTGGTTCTGGTTCAATATCTACGAAATTTCTTCGTGGTCGCGCGCGATTCTGGTGCCGCTTGCGATCTGCTATGCCAAGAAGCCATTCAAGAAGATTCCCGACGAAATGGGAGTGGAAGAGCTCTTTGTTGGCGGACGCGACAAGTCGCGCATGCATCTGCGCTGGGCGAAGAAGCGGATCTCGTGGCGGAATTTCTTCATGGTGGCGGATCGGATTGCACACTGGGCAGAGCGGGTGCACATACGCCCGCTGCGTTCGATCGCGCTGAAGCAGGCTGAGAAGTGGATACTGGAGCGCTTCGAAATGAGCGACGGCCTGGGCGCGATTTATCCCTCGATGATGAACGCCATTATCGCGCTGCGTTGCCTGGGGTATTCGGTGGACGACCCGCAGTTTATACGCGCGATGGACGAGTTCGAGAAGCTGGGGATTGAGGAGGGCGATACTTTCCGCATGCAGCCCTGCATGTCTCCGGTGTGGGATACGGCGTACGCGCTGTTAGCCCTGGGCGAGGCAGGAGTTCCGGCGAGCGATCCGCGGCTGGTGAAGTGCGCTGACTGGATATTGCAGAAGCAGGTGCGCAAGCCGGGAGACTGGAAGATCAAGAATCCGAAAGGCGAACCGGGCGGCTGGTACTTCGAGTTCAACAATGAGTTCTATCCCGACGTGGACGATAGTGCGATGGTGTGCCTGGCGCTGAGCCGGGTCGAGCATCCGAACGGGCGCTATCAGGCGGAGTCGGTGCAGCGGGCGATTGATTGGATCTTGTCGATGCAGTGCAAGAATGGCGGCTGGGCCTCGTTCGACAAAGATAACGACCGCATGGTGTTCCAGTACGTGCCCTTTGCCGATCACAACGCCATGCTTGATCCAGCAACCGTCGACATCACGGGGCGAATTCTGGAGTGTCTTGCGACTTATGGATACGACTCGAACCATCCGGCAGTGAAGCGGGCGATCAAGTTTATTCGTCAAGAGCAGGAACCGGACGGAAGCTGGTTCGGACGCTGGGGCGTGAACTATATCTACGGCACGATGCTGGTGCTGCGCGGCCTGGAAGCGATGAACGTGGACCGCAATGATCCCATGATCCAGCAGGCGGCGGAGTGGATGCGATCGGTGCAGAATGCCGATGGCGGCTGGGGCGAGACGGTGGGGTCGTATGACGATCCCAATCTGCGCGGGCAGGGCGACAGCACGGCTTCGCAAACCGCGTGGGCCATCATGGGACTGCTGGCCGTCGGCGACACGCGCAGCGAGTGTGTGGCGCGGGGCATGGCGTATCTTCTGCGTACGCAAAAGAAAGACGGTTCATGGGACGAGCCTTTCTTCACCGGAACTGGATTCCCGCGCGTGTTTTATCTGAAGTACCACCTGTACCGCGAGTATTTCCCGCTGATCGCGTTGACAACCTATTCGAAGGTGATGGCGGAGAAGAGCAGCAGTTAGCCTTTGGCCTTTGGCTTTTAGCTATTAGCTCTTGGCCTTTAGCTGAACCGTTTTTGTGAGGAGTTTTGGCGGATTCCTGCACGGAGTTTGCTCGGCTAAGAGCTAAAAGCTAAGAGCTAAGAGCTGGACATTGAGAGCTTTTGTTACGGGAGCCACGGGATTTCTGGGCAGTCATGTTGCGCGCGTGCTGGCGGAACAGGGGGCCGAGTTGCGGCTGCTGGTGCGGCCTACTAGCGATCTGCGCAACTTGGACGGCCTGAGTGCTGATCGTGTTGTGGGCGATCTGCGCGACTCGGCTTCGATTGAGAAGGCGCTGGCTGGCTGCGATGTGGTATTTCACGTGGCGGCGGATTACCGGCTGTGGGTGCGCGATCCCGCGGAGATGTATCGCTCAAATGTCGAGGGCACGCGTTCGTTGCTCGAAGCGGCGCGGAAACAAGGCGTACGGCGTGTCGTGTACACGTCGAGCGTGGCGACCATGGGCTTTATCTCGATCCCAGCAACTGCCGAGCTTTGCTCGGCTGGACAGCCGGGGGCGGCCGTCCCTACGCGAGCGGTGGCGGATGAGAATAGTCCGGTGTCGCTGGGGGACATGATCGGGCACTACAAGCGTTCGAAATTTATGGCGGAGCAGGTCGCAATCGATGCGGCTAGATCGGGAGTCGATGTGGTGATTGTGAATCCTACGACTCCAATTGGCGAGCGCGATATCAAACCGACTCCGACCGGGCGAATCGTGGTGGATTTCCTGAAGCGGAAATTTCCGGCGTACGTGGAAACGGGCTTGAACCTAGTGGACGCGACCGAGTGCGCCCGCGGCCATATTCAGGCGCTGGAGAAGGGAAGATCGGGCGAGCGCTACATACTCGGCGGAGAGAATCTGACGTTGAAGCAGATTCTGGACCGGCTGGCCGCGATCACGGGCTTGCCGTCGCCGACGGTGAAGGTGCCCTACGTCGTTGCGCTGGCGGGTGGAGTCTTCTACGAGATGACGGGCCGGCTTCTGGGGCGGGAGCCGCGCGCGACGATTGACGAGGTGCGCATGTCGCGCAAGATGATGTTCGTGAGCTCGGCGAAAGCGGAACGGGAACTGGGCTGGCGCATGGTTCCAGTGGATGGAGCGCTGCGGCGGTCGGTGGAGTGGTTTCGCGCGAACGGCTATGTCTAGGATTGCGATCGTAGCTGCGATGGAGCGTGAGGTGCGGCCGCTGATCCGAAGCTGGAAGGTCAGGATGATCGAACACAGCGGGCGGCGATATCGTCTTTTTGAAAAGGCAGACGCGGCGCTGATATGCGGTGGAATTGGAGCCGAAGCGGCGCGCCGGGCTGCCGAGGCGGTGATTCGTGAAGTTAACCCTGCGCGGGTGATTTCCGTTGGTTTTGCCGGAGCGCTCGACGGTTCGCTGGAGGTTGGGCAGGTGCTGCAGCCGCGCACGGTGATCAATGCCGCCGACGGCGTTCGAACGGAGGTCGGTTCGGGTGCGGGAGTGCTGGTGAGTTCCGCGACCGTGGCCGGCAAGGAGCAGAAAATTCGACTACACAAAGCTTATGGCGCGGATGCGGTGGATATGGAAGCGGCGGCCGTGGCACAAGGGGCGCAGGCGCGCGGAATCGAGTTCGGCGCTTTGAAAGCCATCTCGGACGCGGCTGATTTCAGCTTGCCGGCGCTGGATCGCTTTGTGGGGCACGACGGGACGTTTCGGTCCCTCAGGTTTGCCGGCCATGTGGCGCTGCGGCCGTGGCTGTGGAAGAGTACGATGGCGCTGGCGCGGAATAGTTCCAAGGCAAGCCATGCTCTTTGCGGCGCGCTCGTGAGCTATCTCGGTCGCGAGAAACTCGGTGGAGCGAACGGCGCTCAGCGGATAAAGGAAACTCTGGATCAAGTGTCGGCAGAGGGCATAAACCACGGGGTACACGGGGGTGCACGGAGGACCCCAGGGACCTAATCAGAACTTTCCGGGAGCCGCGTACTTGGCGGGGTCTAGTGGCACGGCTGAAGAGGCCGCGGAAAGAGTGGATTTCGCTGCCTGAGCCCCTAAAGGGGCGATTGATTTCTGAGGGCTTGCGGTATCGCCAAAGCGATACCCTGATACGAAACCGGAAGCAATAGAACCTGATACGAAACCGGAAGCAATTAGAACCCGATATGGCAATTGCTCAGACATTCACCATTGAACGCGAGAGGCACGAGATTCCTTCCACGATGAAGGCGGTCGTCTATCGCGGCGTCAACGATTTGCGGTTGGAGGAAGTGCCGGTGCCCGAAATTGGAGCCGGCGAGATCCTGGTTCGCGTCCACACCTGCGGAATTTGCGGGACCGATCTTAAGAAGATTTCGACGGGGTCGCACTCCGCGCCGCGTATTTTCGGTCACGAAACCGCGGGTGTCGTCGCGAAAATCGGGGAAGGTGTTCGCAAGTTCAGCGTCGGCGAGCGCGTGGTGGTGTTTCACCACATCCCGTGCCGAGAGTGTTATTACTGCCGCCACAAAACCTTCGCCCAGTGTGCCGCCTACAAGAAAGTTGGGTGCACGGCTGGGTTCGAGCCTTCGGGCGGAGGATTTGCGGAATACGTCCGGGTCATGGACTGGATTGTCGAGAAGGGAACGGTGCGTATTCCGGACGGCGTCAGTTTCGAGCAGGCCTGTTTCGCCGAACCGGTGAATACCTGCATCAAAGGTATTGAGACGCTTCATCTGCAGGCGGAAGAGACCGTGCTGGTGATTGGACAGGGCCCAATAGGTCTGATACTGGCGAATCTGGCGAAGCGGGCGGGGACTCGTGTGATCACTTCCGATTTATATCCGGCGAGGCTTACAATAGCTCATGGCTTCGGCCTGAACCTGACAATTGATGCTTCCAAGGTGGATGCAGGGGAAGCCGTGCGCGGAATGACGGAAGGCCGCGGGGCTGACGCCGTGATTCTGGCAGTCGGCGGGAGCGGCCTGATACGGCCTGCCATGGATGCGACTCGTCCGGGAGGCCGCGTATTGCTATTTGCGCAAACGGCGCGAGGCGAGGTCACGATTGACCCGGCGGCAGTGTGCGTGGACGAAAAGGCTTTGCTGGGATCTTACAGTGCGTCAGTTGAATTGCAGGAAGAGTCAGTGCAGTTTGTCATGAACCGTGAGATGGATCTGGAGCGGCTCATCAGCCACCGTTTCCCGCTGCAAAGCGGCGTGGAAGCGCTGAATCTGGCGGCTCATCCTCGACCGGACTCGATGAAGATCGTCATCCAGCCGGGCAGCACCTGGGAAGGACATCAACTGTGAATGGCAAGATGACGGCGGCCGTCCTGTACGGCAAAGAAGATATCAAGATTGAAAGGGTGCCGATCCCGCGCGTGGGTGAGGGCGAAGTTCTGGTCAAGGTTAATGTGGCGCTCACCTGCGGCACCGATTTGAAGGTGTATCAGCGCGGCTATCACGCCCGCATGATTGTGCCGCCGGCGTTGTTCGGACACGAACTGGCGGGCACGGTCGAGGAAGTCGGGGAAGGAGTGCGCGGCTTCCGGAAGGGCATGCGCGTGGTCGCGCTCAACTCGGCTCCGTGCGGCATGTGCTTCTATTGCTCCAAGCACCAGTTAAACCTCTGCGAAGATCTCCTGTTCAACAATGGCGCGTACGCGGAGTACATACGAATTCCGCGGCGCATTGTGGAAACCAATATGCTCGTTGTGCCCTCGAATGTGAGTTTCGAGGATGCCGCGATGACCGAGCCGCTGGCGTGCGTTCTCCGCGGGCTGCATGAAACTGGAGTCGAGATCGGCGACACGGTCGCGGTCATTGGCGGCGGCCCGATCGGCCTGATGTTTGTGCAGGTGGCCAAGGCCATCGGCTGCAATGTAATCGCGGTGGTCAAGCGCGATTCACAGGTCGCACTGGCGCGCAAGAAGGGTGCGTACGAAGTTGTACAGATTACAAAAGTCAAAGATCCGGTAGAGGCAGTCCGCGAGTTAAGCCCAGAGGGGCGCGGCGCCGATGTAGCGATCGAGGCGGTGGGGCGTCCGGAAGCCTGGGAGTGGGCCGTGCAGATGGTTCGCAAAGGCGGCACGGTGAACTTCTTCGGCGGGTGCGCCTCGGGAACCAAGGTGCAGCTCGACACCAACCGTCTGCATTATTCGGAAATCACTTTGAAGGCAACGTTCCATCACACTCCGGAGACGGTGCGCCGGGCCTTCGGTTTGATTGCCGAGAAAAAAGTTTGCGGCAACGACTACATTACCGGCGAAGCGCCGCTTTCGCGTTTGCAGGATGTGCTGCGCCACATGCTGAACCGCAACGGAGATATCAAGACCGCGATCATCCCAGGTCACTAGCGTCGTGTCCCGCAGATTCGGGACATAGCTTTGGGTTGTCATCCTGAGAGTTTGTGACTTTTTTGATTTTTCGACCATTTTGTCGCCGTAACTATATTGTTTGCAGTGCTGATTTTTGGCGATTTTAAAAAAGTCACAAACTCTGAGCGAAGCGAAGAACCTATGCATTGAGGCGGCTTTCAAATACATAGATCCTTCCCCTTCGGTTCCGCTCAGGGTCAGGATGACAGTGTAGATTTATCGATCATTTGAATGGTAACTGCGACCGGCCATCCCCCGACTGCGCCGCCCGCCTCCGGATGGAGCGCGCTGCCGCCGGAGTACGCCATCCCCGAACAGGCGCCTTCGGAAGCTGAAGCGCGCGAATACTGCCGCCGCCTGGCGCGCTCGCATTACGAAAATTTTTCGGTGGCGTCCTGGTTTCTTCCGGAGCGGCTGCGCCAGCATTTCTTCAACGTCTACGCATATTGCCGCATCTCGGACGATCTGGGGGATGAGGTCGGCGACACGGCCGCATCTCTGCAGTTGCTCGATCAGTGGGAGACGGAGCTGAATGCCTGCTACGACGGCGATCCTAGTCGAGGTCCCCGGCATCCCGTGTTCGTCGCGCTCGCCGAGACGGTGCGCGAGTTTGAAATTCCGAAGCATGAATTCGCGGATCTGCTGACCGCGTTCCGGCAGGATCAGAGAATCCGCCGCTACGAAAGCTTCAGCGATCTGTTGGGCTATTGCGAGAATTCGGCGAATCCGGTCGGCCACCTCGTGCTCTATCTCTGTGGATACCGCGATGCCGAGCGCCAGCAGCTTTCCGATTACACTTGCACCGCGCTGCAACTGGCGAACTTCTGGCAAGACGTGAGCGCCGACTTTGCCAAGGGACGAATTTATCTTCCGCTCGAAGACCTGCGCCGCTTCGGCGTGAGCGAAGAAGAAATCCGCGACGGCGAAAACACTTCCGCGTTTTGCGCGATGATGAAGTTTGAGGTCGAACGGGCGCGGGAGTGGTTCGCGCAAGGGCTGCCGCTGATCGCGAAGGTGGACCGCGCGCTGGCCACCGACATCGAACTCTTCAGCCGCGGCGGGCAGGAAATTCTGAACGCCATCGAGCGCCAGGATTACGCTGTGCTGGGCAGGCGTCCGGCGATTTCGAAACCACGGAAGCTGGCCCTGTTGGCTCGTGCCGCGCTGGGGAAGTTGCTGGGGAAACAGAGATGAGCACCGCCGTGGAAAACGCGCCCGCGCAGTTTGCTCCCACCGCTTCGCAGCTCGAAATGGCGTACTCCGTCTGCCGGAGCATTGCCCGCTCCGCCGCCAAAAATTTCTACTACGGGTTTCTTGTACTTCCGCAGCGAAAACGCAATGCTTTGAGCGCTGTGTACGCTTTCATGCGGCGGTGCGACGACATCACCGACGACATCACGCTAAGTCCCGGCGATCGTCACAACCAACTACTGGAATGGCTGGACAAAGTCCACCGGGCATTCGCCGCACAGCCCACGGATGATCCCGTGCTGCTGGCTCTGACCGACGCGCAGCGGGCTTACCAGATCCCGATAGGTCTTCTCGACCAACTCGCCTACGGTACGGCTGTGGATCTCGATTACAGCGCGCCAGAGCCCTCTTCGCCACCGGCTGCGCGTTACCAGACTTTCGAAGAGCTGCGGCAGTATTGCTACGGCGTGGCGTCGGTCGTTGGATTAGTGTGCATCAAGATCTTCGGCTATCGCGATCCCGCCGCCGAGCCGCTTGCCGAGCGCTGCGGTCTGGCGTTTCAGCTCACGAATATTATTCGCGACGTTAAAGAAGACGTCGCCATGGGGCGCGTTTATTTTCCGCAAGAGGACCTGGCGCAGTGCGGTCTCTCGGCTGCCGATCTGGCCGCGCCGCAAGTCGATCTGGCCCGCGTTCGTCCGCTGCTGGCGATGGAGGCCGACCGCGCTTGCGAGTGCTACCGCGACGGAGAAGAGCTAATCCCGCTGGTGAATGAGGACAGTCAGCCTGCCCTGTGGGTGCTGATCACCATCTATCGCCGCCTGCTGGAAAAGATTGCTCTGAAACAATACGACGTCTTCAGTGAGCGCGTCCGGTTATCGGTTGCCGAAAAGCTCACGGTCCTCGGAAAAGGAATCCTGAAGCGCCTGCTGTGATGCCATCCTCGATGCATCCTGATACGATCGGTCCTAATAATACGACGCATTCTAATTCGACCGATCCTCCCACAGTCGCAATCGCCGGAGGCGGATTGGCCGGCCTCGCCGCCGGATGCGCGCTCGCTGAAGCGGGGTTTCGCGTGTCGTTATTTGAGCGACGCCCTTATCTCGGCGGACGCGCGTCTTCTTATCAGCATCCGGGCACTGGCGAAATTGTCGACAATTGCCAGCATGTATTGCTCGGCTGCTGCACCAACCTGCTCGATTTTTATCGGCGCGCGGGCGTGCAGGACAAGATTCGCTGGTATGAGAAGCTGACGTTCCTTGAGCCCGGAGGGCGCGCTTCGGTGATCGCCCCGTCAGCGCTCCCCGCGCCGCTGCATACCGCTCCGTCATTTCTGCGGGCCGACTGTTTGAATTTTCGCGACAAACTGGGCATCAGCCGCGCCCTGGCCGTGCTCGCTCCGTTCATTCCCGAGGATCGGGGTGAGTCGTTCCTCGACTGGCTCAAACGCCACGGACAAACTGCGCAAGCCATTGAGCGCTTCTGGAAGACGATTCTGGTCAGCGCTTTGAACGAAGATCTCGATCAAGTCTCTGTCCCTTATGCGGCCCAGGTGGTGCGCGAGTCGTTTCTTAAATCGGCTGCTGCCGGACGCATGGGAATTCCAACCGTGCCGCTCACCGACTTGTACAGCACGGCCGGAGACTACATTCGCGCCCGTGGCGGAGAGATACAGTTTCGAGCCAGCGTGGAGTCGTTTCGAACCGTGCCGTTTGCGCTAAATGTGACGACGAATGGGCAGGAGGAGAAATTCGACTATCTGGTGCTGGCTGTTCCGTTTGATGCGCTGGGCCGCATGTTGCCGGATACCACATCGGCCAAGCCTTTGGCCGCGGCGCTTGGACAGTTCTCGACGTCGCCGATCACTGGCATCCATCTCTGGTTCGATCGCCAGATCACGGACCTCGATCACGCCGTGCTGCTCGACCGCACCATCCAGTGGATGTTTCACAAATCGCGGATTATTGCAGCTCGCGCCAATGAAGCTCGTGAAAACGGCAATGGCAGCTACATTGAACTGGTTGTGAGCTGCTCCCGGAGCCTGGTGGAAAAGTCGAAGGCGGAGATCGTTGAGTTGGCGATGCGGGAAGCGCAAGAGTTCTTTCCTGGCGCGCCCGACGCGACGCTGTTGAAATCCACCGTGATCAAGGAAGTGCACGCGACCTATTCGCCGCGTCCGGGAATCGACCAGTACCGGCCAAAACCAAAGACGGAGTGGCCGCGAGTGTTTCTGGCCGGCGATTGGACGGCAACCGGTTGGCCTGCCACCATGGAAGGCGCGGTTCGCAGCGGCTATCTCGCAGCGGATGCTGTGGCACGGTTTCAGGGCAGCAAGAGCGCCAGCTTTCTCGTTCCCGATCTGGCGCCGAGTGGCTTGATGAAACTGTTTCGGTGAGATTCCATCTCGATAACTTCAATTACTTCGGTTCCAATTCTGCGTTACCTGGCTCACCTCAGGCGCTAAAGCGCAGACACATTTTCAACGACTTAACGGCACGACTTAAAGTCGTGCCCTTCCCAAAACCCGCTCGAACCGCGGTCTTTCCGCAGCCTGTGAGGCCGTGCCTTACCCGAGGCTATCCAAGAACGAACTTAATCAGAGATTCCCTAGCGCCATTCAGAGCGCCATCAGAACGACGCCACCCGCAACCAGCAAAGCGGCAATCCAGCGGCGGCGTCCGACGCGTTCGTGCAGGAATATGCGCGCGGCGACGGCGTTGGCCACAAAGGTGAGCGAGGCGGAGGCGGGCACGACCAAGCTGAGATTTCCCCACGAAAGGGCGAAGAGCAGGCTGTAGAACGCGACGGCCATTGCCATCACGCCGAGAGCAAACGTGGGGGTTGCCAGCACGCGGCGGATAACGGCGAGCACTCCGCGCCGTTTCCAGAGTTCGCCGACGTCGCCCACGCGCTTCATGGAGTAGGAAAGCAGCACGTCGCCGGTGGTCGCAGCCATGCCGATGATCGCAATCGCAGCCCAGGCGTGGAGGTCTTTCATGTCCTCACCTCCTCGGACACCGCATCCGGCGATTTTTCATGTTGATGACTGGGAGTGACCGACGGGCCAGCGGCCACGAAGCCCACGCCAGCCGTGATGAGCGCGATGCCCAGCCAGCGCGCCGGCGAGATTACCTCATGAAGACGGAAGTGACCAACCAAAGCCACGAGCACATAAGCGAGCGACGTAGCCGGCAGCACATACGTGAGATCCGCCCACGAAAGCGCGGACATGTAACAGGCGAAAAACGTCAGAAGCAGCAGGATTCCCGCGGTTACCCAGGGATTGAGGACAGCCAGCAGCAGGCCGGAAAAGTGGTGCAGGGAAACGTTGCCGAGATCTTTCATGCCGCGCGCCAGCAGGGAATCACCGGCGGTGCTGAAGACGGTGATTCCTGCCAGAACGAGGTATTTTCGAAAGGTCAATTGAGGCATGGAATCATTTAGTCATTGAGACATTTAGTCATTGAATCATTAAAGGTTAAGGGCTCTTGGGTTTTCAAAATGTCTCAATGATTCAATGTCCCAATGATTCAATGTCTTAATGATTCAATGGTTGTCTAGGCTTTGGCCGGCGCCGGGGCGGGCGCTTCTTCCTTGCGCCTTGCCTTGACCCACTTGTGGCGCTGTGCGCGCAGTTTCAGGAAGGTCCGCGCTTCCTTGTACAAGCGCTTGCGCTCGGAGTTGTCGAAGATCGCTTTCCGCAAAATACGGTACGCAGCCTTGGGACGGAAATAATAGGCGTCGTAAAAGTGATGGACGGCTTCCAGCAATTCGGAAGCGGGCAGGCCGGGATATTCGATCTGCACCATCTGGTGGCCGCCGTCGTCCACCATTTTTGTGTCGCTGGTCATGAAGCCGTTCTTGATCGCGAATTCGTGCAACTCCGTGCCAGGGTAAGCGTGCGCCACCGAAACCTGAATTGTTTCCACGTCGAGTTCCTTGGCGAAGTTGATCGTATTCTTGATGGTCTCGCGACTTTCTCCCGGCAGGCCGAGGATGAAATCTCCGTGGACCACCAGTCCCAGCTTGTGGCAATCCTTGGTGAACTGGCGGGCGCGCTCGATGGTCGCGCCTTTCTTGATGTTCTTCAGAATCTGCTGATCGCCCGATTCGTAACCGACGATCAGGAGCCGGCATCCCGCTTCTTTCATGGCCTTCAACGTCTCGTAATCGGTGGTGACACGCGAGGTGCACGACCAGGTGAGGCCCAGCGGCTTCAACTTGGCGCATAACTCGACGGTGCGCGCTTTCTGCAGGTTGAAAGTATCGTCGTCGAAGAAAAATTCTTTCACGTAGGGCCAGTAATCCTTGGCCTTGGCCATTTCACGGGCTACGTCATCGGAGGAGCGTTTGCGCCACGGATGTCCGCTGAGCGTTTGTGGCCAGAGACAGAAGGTGCACTGCGCCGGGCATCCGCGCGAGGTGTACAGCGCTACAAAGGGGTTGAGCAGGAAAGGTACATTGTAGCGGCGCACATCCAGGTCGCGCCGGTAGACATCGGTCACGTGCGGCAGGGCGTCCAGATTCTCGATGGTCGGCCGGTCGGCATTATGCAGCACGTGTCCATTCTTGCGATAAGAAATGCCAAGAATGTCTTCGATCTTCTTGCCCTGAGCGTATTCGACGATGGAGTAGTCGAACTCCTTGCGGCAGGCGATATCGATCACCTTCGCTTCCATCAAAGACTTCTCGGGCAGCACGCTGACGTGAGGTCCGACGAAGGCGATCTTGATATGCGGATGGCTGTCTTTGATGGCCTCGGCGATGCGCACGTCGCCAGCAAACCCTGGAGTGCTCGTGAACAGCACGAGCAGTTCATAGTCCTGGCAGGTGCGGATCGTCTCTTCCGCCGTGATGTGGTGCGGCGGTGCGTCGAGCAAGCGCGCGCCTTCGAGCATTCCGGTTGGATAGGCGAGCCAGACCGGATACCAGTAGGACTCGATCTCACGCGTGGCGGGCCAGCGCGAACCTGCGCCCCCATCGAAATTCTCAAACGAAGGCGGATTCAAAAACAGTGTTTTCAATGGCATATGGTAAGTCTCTATTTTAGCATTCTTAGCAGCGAACGATCCCCACTCGCCGCTACCAGTTAGATGCGCCCCGAACCCTGTCGGAAAACGCGGAAACCTTTATTCAAGTATGCCTTAGCGGGGCTCAAACCGCAAAATAACCTGGCCGAACGTCGTTTTGGCGCATTGAGACGCGAGAATCGGGTAGCGGCTGGATGAGCTGATTTGTAATAGTCTGAACTCGACCTTGCGGACAGCCTTAGCAGGGCCCCATCTGTCGGCTAGAGGCAATATTCCGCCCGCTCCCCCAGCATCCCGTTTTGACCGAGGCGCCAACTGACGAGGTAGTTGCGGGGTGCTGAGTGTAACCGCGATTTATCGTCAATTGACCAGGATGCTCCACGGGCCGCAGGAGCAATCACGAACACAGTTATGTGCCACCGCTTCCACATGCCGTAATTGTTTTTGTCGCCCCGTTTGTGATAAAGGAAAGGGATGATTTTCTTGAGGGAATGGTCACACAGCTTAAGGGCGGCACTGCTGATCGCGTTGTTGGCGGGCGGGATACTGCACAACGCCAGCGCAGAGGATAATGGTCTCGAGCGCACGCCCGTTCTCGGCTGGAGTAGCTGGAGCTTCCTCCGCCAGCATCCCACGGCAGCCCAAGTGAAAGCTCAGGCGCTCGCCCTGCATAATTCCGGATTGCAGAAAATCGGGTACCAATACGTAAACCTCGACGACTTTTGGTATCAGTGTCCGGGACCGCAAGGTCCGAACGTCGACCCTTACGGCCGCTGGCTGACAGACTCATCGAGATTCCCGGCCGAGGGAGATACCGATGGCATCAAGGTAATGGCTGACTACATCCACAGTCTCGGGATGAAGTTCGGAACCTATGTTACGCCGGGTATTTCCAAGCAGGCGGTCAGCCGGAACACGCCCATCAAGGGCACATCGTACACGGCTGCCCAGATTGCGGAGCCGTCTGTAGGGGAGAACAACTACAACTGCAAGGGCATGGTCCGCATTGACTACAACAAGCCTGGAGCGCAGGAGTATACAAATTCATGGGTAAATATGCTCGCGGGGTGGGGTGTCGATTACATCAAAATTGACGGCATGAAAAACAGCAACGCCGCTGACGTTAAGGCATGGTCGAATGCTATACGGCAAAGCGGGCGGCCCATGGTCCTGGACGTCACGCAGGGGAACCTTACAATCGCTATCGCCCCGACATTGATGAAGTATGCCAATCAATGGGAATTCGCGCCTGACGTCGAATGCTATCGCTGCGAAAAGGGCGGTAGCAGCTACCCGCTCACCAACTGGGCCGACGTTGCCAAACGCTTCAACTACGTGGCGGAGTGGCAGCCTTACGCTGGTCCGGGCGCTTTCAACGACTATGACTCCATCGAGGTAGGAAATGGCAGCAACGACGGGCTGACTCCGGTCGAGCGCCAGACTCAGCTCAGCCTGTGGGCCCTTGGGGCGGCACCCCTCATCCTCGGCGTCGATCTTACTCACCTCGACCCAACGGATCTGCAGAAATACCTGGAGAACTCCGCAGTCCTTGCTGTCGACCAGGATTCGATCGCCGCGAAAAGGGTGCTCAAAACCGGCAACCAGCAGGTGTTCGCCAAGAGGGAACCGAACGGAGACACGATCGTCGGTTTGTTCAACACCGGCGGGAAGGCAGAGGAAGTCTCCGTTCCAGCCTCCACCGTAGGCCTCCCCGAAAACGAAAGCGGCTATTCCTTACACGACCTGTGGACCGGCGAGACGAAGAAAACAAGTAGCACCATCAGTGCTGTTGTTCCATCGCATGGGGTCGTCCTGTACCGCATCAGGGGACTTTAAACTACTCGATTGCTGACGACCCAGTCTGGATCGCCAACTAGAATATTCTTCAAGCGCTATCTCCTTTGACCCGCCTGATTTGCAATAGCCCAA
>Ga0265316_10002517_pt1 | contig 18948 bp, 19 predicted proteins | sample 4522metaG_FD_202092 | JGI IMG/M metagenome (GOLD analysis project Ga0265316, IMG submission 202092) | Rhizosphere microbial communities from Carex aquatilis grown in University of Washington, Seatle, WA, United States - 4-5-22 metaG | ecosystem: Host-associated > Plants > Roots > Rhizosphere >... | reverse complement strand
GCAATTCGGCATCATCAGCAACCAAAACCTTGAGGACATGGAGATGAGCCTCAAGGATATGCTGCCCAACATCTTCGGCGGCGCCTCGAAGAGGCGGAAGATGAAGGTCGCCGACGCCTTCGACTACTTGGTGCAGGAGGAAGAGGGCCGCCTGATCGATATGGACCAGGTGAACCGGACGGCTACGGAACGGGTCGAGTCCAACGGCATTGTCTTTTTGGACGAGATTGACAAGATCGCCGGCCGCGAGGGCGGCCATGGGCCCGACGTCTCGCGCGAAGGCGTGCAACGCGATATTTTGCCCATCGTCGAGGGCACTACGGTGAACACGCGTTACGGCATGGTGCGCACCGACCATATTCTCTTCATCGCCGCCGGCGCCTTCCACGTCTCCAAACCCAGCGACCTGATTCCCGAGCTGCAGGGACGCTTTCCCATCCGTGTCGAGTTGCAATCGCTCACGGTGGATGACTTTCTGCGCATTTTGACCGAGCCCAAGGCCTCGCTCACCAAACAATACTCGGCGCTGCTCGAGACCGAGGGCGTCCGGCTGGAGTTCGCTCCCGAAGCCCTGCGCGAGATGGCGGAGTTTGCCTTCAAGGTAAACGAACAAACCGAAAATATCGGCGCGCGTCGGCTGCACACCATCATGGAGCGGGTGCTGGAGGATGTCAGCTTCCTGGCGCCGGATGTGGCCCGCCGCTCGCCCGACGATGAGCAGGCCGCAACGCTCTCCGAAGCCATTAAGGCCGAGTCATCCACGCCGCTGCCATACCAGGAACGGATGACTGCCTCCGGTCCGGAGAAGGTCTTCCTGATCAGCGCCGAATATGTCCAGCAGATGGTGGCAACAATCGTGAAGGATCAGGACTTGAGCCGGTACATACTGTAGCGAACAGCCGATTTTTCATTTCTGCGTCTCCCCATCAACTCCACGCATCCAACGCAAAGGAGAGAAGCCATGAGTAATCCCGCACAGCACCACAAGATCAACTACATCGAGTTCTACACAAACGACATCGAACGGACCAAGAAGTTTTACTCCACTGTCTTCGGCTGGAGTTTCAAGGACTGGGGCCCGGATTACATCGACTGCAACGTGGCTGACTCCGGGCTCGCCCTCGGTTTCGCAAAGGGCGAACCGCATGAGGGGCCGGGCAAGTTTGCGCCGATGGCGGTGCTCTACTCGTCGGACCTGGCGGCCACTGAAGCCGCAATCGTGGCAGCGGGCGGCAGCATCCTTGTGCCTATCTTCGAGTTCCCCGGCGGACGGCGCTTCCACTTCTCAGATGGTGCAGGAAACGTACTCGGCGTCTGGTCAGAGTAAATACGGCTAACGAATGAAGCCGAATGAGACCTGTGGGGTGCTGCGCTTACATGGCAGCCGTGGCGCGGTACTCCATCTCGGCCATGCGCTTGGCCAGCAGCGTCTCCAGCTTGACCAGCGCGGCCGAGAAGCCCTCAATGCCTTCCTTCAGCTTGTCAGTGGCCATGCGGTCGGCTGCATGCATCCGATCGAAGGCTGCTTTGTCCATGACGATCTTCTTGAGGGTCAGCGCCTTGGCGGCTTTGGGGTCGAGTTTGCGGGGCAGGTCGCCCTTCGTAGCTTCGAGTTCGGCCAGCAGTTGCGGAGAGATCGTCAGCAGATCGCAGCCGGCTAACTCGGTTATCTCGCCGATGTTGCGGAAACTGGCGCCCATCACCTGGGTCTTGTAGCCGAACTTCTTGTAATAGTTGTAGACCGCGGTCACAGACTGTACGCCGGGATCGTCTGCGCCGTTGTACTCCTTGCCGGTGTCCTTCTTGTACCAGTCGAGAATGCGGCCCACAAAGGGCGAGATGAGCGTAACGCCGGCCTCGGCCGCCGCAATGGCCTGGTGCAATCCAAAGAGCAGGGTCAGATTGCAGTGAATGCCTTCCTTCTCCAGCACCTCGGCGGCGCGGATGCCCTCCCAGGTTGAGGCGATCTTGACAAGAATGCGATTGCGCCCAATGCCTTCCTTGTCATACTGCGCAATAATGCTGCGCGCCTGCGCGATGGTAGCCGCAGTGTCCCAGGAAAGGCGCGCGTCCACCTCCGTCGAGACGCGGCCGGGAACGATGACCAGTATCTTCTTGCCGAAAGCGATGGCCAGCCGCTGAAAGGCCAGGTTGGCTACAGCCTGGTCGGTTGCGTCGGAGCCGAGTTCCTTGCGAGCTTCCAGTAGTACGCCGTCCACGATGGGCCGGTACTGCGGCAACTGCGCGGCAGCAGTTATCAGCGAGGGGTTGGTCGTGGCGTCCTGAGGACGAAACTTCTCCATCGCCTCAATGTCGCCCGTGTCGGCAACGACCACGGTGAACTTGCGCAACTGCTCGAGCAGATTCTGCGACATGATTCCTCCAGGGGAAAGGCGCTTTGGTCTTCGAGCGCGTTCGACTCCAGTGTACCGCTGTTTAGATTGATCCATGCGATCCATGTTGCACACCGGCGGGCCGGCGAGAATGTAAACTGTCGGAGTATCTATCAGCCGGCACATCGCATGAAAAACAAATCTCTCTCAGCGCATGATCCGAAAGGCATATCCACCCCATGAAAACCCTCCGTCGTCTCCTTCTTGTCTGCACCTCTATCTTGGTTTGCTCGGTCATGGCCGCGGCCCAGGCAGCGCCTCCTCAGGCAGCGCCATTGGATTTGAAATTCGATTTCAGCTCCGGCCCCGCCAAGCCGGGGTATATGCGAGTTGCTCCGGCGGCGGTTTACACGGACGACGTCGGCTATGGCTACGAACCCGGCGCGCAGGTCGCCACGGGCGACAGCGGCAACACCACGACCAGCAGCCAGCCGTTTCTCTTCTCCGCCAAGGTGCCCGAGGGTAACTATAACGTGACGGTCACCTTTGGCGACTCGGCAATCGCGACCACAACGACCGTCAAGGCGGAGTCGGGACGCCTGATGCTGGAACGCATCGCTGTTCCCGCCGGACAGGTCGCCGAGCGCACTTTTACGACCAACGTCCGTACTCCACACCTGCCCAAGCTCCCGATGAACGCCACCGGCCGCGAGGAGGTGACCCTGGACCAGTTCGACGGCAGCAATACGCGCGATTGGGACAACAAATTGAACATGGAAATCGTCAGCTCGCATGCCGCGTTGCGCTCCATCGAAATAACCCCTGCGCCAGCGGCTCCTACGGTTTTCATCGCCGGCGATTCGACCGTAACTGACCGGGACGGCGGAGGCGTCAGTTGGGGACAGGTGCTCTCCCGCTTTTTCAAGCCCGGCATCGCGGTTTCAAACCATGCACAGTCCGGCGAGACGCTCAAGTCCTTCGCCAGCTCCCTGCGCCTCGACAAGATCTTGAGCCAGATGAAAAAGGGTGACTATCTCTTCATGCAGTTCACGCACAACGACTCAAAGGATAGCTGGCCGCAGACCTATGTGGAGCCGGAAACCACCTTCAAGGCTTATCTGAGGGTATACATCTCCGAGGCCCGACGGCGCGGCGCAACGCCCGTGCTTGTCACGGCGATGGATCGCGGTATTCGCGGCACTGGCCTGCCTACCCACGGCCATGGCGGCTATCCGCAGGCGATGCGCGAGGTCGCTTTGGAAGAACACGTTCCGCTCATCGATCTGTACAACATGAGCATCGCATTCTATGAAGCCGCCGGCGCCGACGCCCCCAAGATTCTGGCCGATGGAACCCACTCGACCGCCTACGGCGGCTATGAATTCGCCAAGTGCATCGTGATGGGTATCAGGCAGAACAAGCTTGATCTGGCCAGCCACATCGTGGATGACTTCAAGGACTTTGATCCGGCTCATCCTGACGCCGAGGCCGCGCTCAACCTGGGCGAAATCTTCAGCAGGGGCGGAGGCCGCCGAGGAGCTGGGACTGGACCCGGCGGCACACCACCCATGGGAACTCCAGCCCCGGTTGCGAATCCCCCTGCCGGTACGCGTAACCCCGGTCTAGGACCGCTGTAAAAATCACCTCCCACAAGATGCCGCTTGAGTGAGCTGAGTACAGACCGGCAACTGATTTTGCGGTTTAGACTCAGCCCTGCTCCGGCTGGAAGGTATTCCTCAAAACGCCTAACCCTGGAATCGTCACTTCCACGCAGTCCCCAGCCTTGAGCGGACCCACTCCGGCTGGGGTTCCGGTCAACACCAGGTCGCCTGATTCCAGCGTCATGGCTGCGGTGATGTGCGCCAGCAGCCTAGGAATGGGAAATATGAAGTCAAGGGTCGATCCGTGCTGGCGAAGCTCACCGTTGACGCGGGTTTCGAGCGTCAGCCCGGCCTCGGGATCCAACTCGTCGCTTACGAACGGCCCCACGGGGCAAAATGTGTCGAAGCCCTTGGCGCGGCTCCACTGGCCGTCCTTGATCTGTAGGTCGCGGGCGGTCACGTCGTTGGCCAGTGTGTAGCCACGCAAGGCCCCATGCCAGTCCTCTTCTCTCAAATTGCGGACGCGGCAACCGATGACCAACGCCAGTTCACCCTCGAAGTCCACGCGGGCCGAAGCGGCCGGCATGCGGACGGTCCCTCCTGGGGCCAGCAGTGCTGACGGCGGCTTGAGGAAGATCAACGGCTCGATTGGCAGTTCGTGACCCAGCTCCTTTACATGGTCGCGATAGTTGCGACCCACGCAGGCGATCTTCGAGGGCGTCACCGGCGGCAGAAGCTCGACTGCGCTCAGGGGCATGGGCTCAAAACTGATCGAAGTTGCCCGCCTGCGCTCCAGACGAAAGGCCAGGTCTTCTTCCGGAGCCTGGGTCAGCTCCACAATCCACGACTCGCCGTCGCGATCTTCCACCTTGCCATAGTGTGTTTGGTCATCGAGCGAGAAACGGCAATACTTCATGCGGAGATCTCTCCTGCGCCCTGAATGGGCTATGGAATGGGCACTGTTTCTTCGGCCTCGACTGAACGCGCGCTCTCATGTCCACCCTGGTCGACGGCGCTGACGGCATAGCGGTAGGTATGGCCGGGCTGGACCTGCTTGTCGTGGAAGGCCGGTTCCACAAGCAGCTCCACGGGCGAGATGCGCTGCCAGCCGCCATCGCCCTCGCGGCGATAAACGGCGTAGCCGGCCAGATCGGCTTCCGCGCACGGCTGCCAGCTCAGGTCGATCGAAGCCTCCGTACCGGAGCCTGCCGCGGTTGCCACGGCCGCCAGGCCCGTAGGCACGGCGGGCGGAAACACATCCAGAGCCTCGACGCGCACCGGCGCACAGAGCGGACCGGCTAATTCCATTGTTCGCCCATCCACAGTCAAGCGAGCCACGCGTTGGGCGCGGTACTCATAGACTTGGCCGAAGCGAATCTCCTTATCCAAAGCCCGATCCGGAACGCGCTCGGCTTTCCCGCCTGCCTCCACCAGCAGGCTCTGTTCCACCGGCTCAGGCGGCGCAGCCAGCAAACTCTGCTCTTCCCTGGGCTTCGCGGCGGGCTTGGACGTCAGCAACCTACGATGCAGTCGGATGGCTTCCATTCCGCTACCGGGTGTCCAATGCAGGACCACGCCATCTTTGCGTACCTGGGCAATCAGGCCGGTCACGGGCACGGGCGCTTCACCGGCCAGCACCACGCCGGCGTTCGACTCTCCCGCCGAGCGGCCATTGCGGTTGTTCAGTTCGACAAAATATGTCAGGGCGCGAGGCCCACCCGAGGCCAGCGCAGGCGGCAGCGTCTCCGTGAAGGCGCCTGCCGCGCCGGGAGCCAATTGCAGGCTGCCAGCCGATTCGCAGGTGCCCGTGTCTTCCCTGCGGCAAATGCGCGCCTGCATATTGCCCTTTAGCAGCAGCTTATCGGTGTTCTTTTTGGGCATGGTCCAGGTGAGTGAGACCTGATCGCCGGCGCGAGTGGCAGCCAGGTCCGTCACGCGCTCCGGCAGGTTGAGCGAGGGTGGTAGCGGCGCACCCGGCGTCCCGCAACCGGAGAGGACCAGCCCGGCGGCCACCGTAACCGTCACTCCTGCCCATCCCAATCTGCGCATTACACTCATTTCCCTAACAGTCTACCGGAGCGCAGTGGTGGCAGCGCTACCATCAGGCTGAGATTCAGTGGAAAGAAGTATACGGCATGAAATCGGGGCACGAGGAGTCTTGCGAGCGTCTTGTGACATCCTACCTATTGAGGCATTTGTGGCCTACGGGCTCCGGAGCGGGGGTAAAATCCACCATTCATGCATGAGCTTTCCATCGTTTCCAGTGTGGTAGAGACAGTAATCGAGTCGCTGGCGGTCTATCCAGGGGCGCGGGTCAAAGAAGTGCGTCTACGCGTTGGCGTGCTGACGTCGGTGGTCCGCGAGTCGCTGGAGTTTTGCTATGGGATTGCGACCGAAGGGACGCCGCTGGAAGGCTCCATACTGGTGGTGAATGAGCTGCCCGTGGTGATGCACTGCGTGCCTTGCGGGGCGGATGTAACGCTGGAAGGCGTGCAGAGCTTCCGATGCCCAAAATGCGGCGAGCCTTGCAGTGACCTGCGGCAGGGGCGTGAGCTTGAGATTGAGGCAATCGAGATTGAGGAAGTAGACGAGGTAAATAAATGACCACCCGAATTGTAGAACTGCGTCGGGGGATTCTGAAGAAAAACGACGAGTTGGCGGCAGGGTTGCGCGAACGCTATACGGCAGCCGGGGTGCTGGTGCTGAACCTGGTTTCAAGCCCTGGAACGGGCAAGACCGCGTTCCTGGAGCTGACGCTGAAAGAGTTCAAATCACGTGGTGCGCGTGTAGCTGCGCTGGTAGGCGATCTGGAGACGGATAACGACGCGCGCCGCTTGGCCGCCAGCGGTGCTCCGGTCCGCCAGATCAATACCCATGGAATCTGCCACCTGGATGCGGAGATGATCGGCAAGCACCTCAAAGAGTGGGAGGGCGTAAAGCTCGACCAGCTCGACTACCTGTTTATCGAGAACGTGGGCAATCTGGTTTGCCCGTCCAGCTACGACCTGGGCGAGGCGATCCGGGTGGTTCTGCTAAGCGTAACCGAGGGCGAGGATAAGCCGTTGAAATATCCCACAATGTTCAACTCCGCCGATGCGGCGGTGATCACCAAAATGGATTTGGCGATTCCTTGCGGCTTCGACCGCTGGGCGGCACTCAAGAATATCAACGAGATCCGGCCGGGGATACGGATCTTCGAGACATCGGTGAAGACCGGGGCGGGGCTGGAGGAGTGGCTGGGGTATCTGGAGGCTCTGCGGGCTGGGCGGGGGGCGTGAGGGCGGCTTCAAGTGATTTAAATCACAGTATACGCCGCCCAAAACTCGGTATAAGGTAGTTGCCATGTGCTTAGCGATTCCGGGAAAAGTGGAAGAAATCACCACCGAGAGCGGCCTTCGGATGGGGCGTGTGAACTTTGGCGGGGTGGTCAAACGGGTCTGCCTGGACTATGTGCCAGAGGTCGAGGTGGGCGACTATACCATTGTCCACGTTGGGTTTGCGATCTCGAAGATCGACGAGGAAACGGCCCAGCAGACGCTGGCTGACTTCCGCGAGATGGGCGTGCTCGATGAGGAGCTGGCCGGCGAAGAAGAGGCCTTTGCGCGGTCGGCAAAGGCGCCGCAATCGTCTTGCCTTGATGGGAACTGTTCGACGGAACCGCCAAAAACAGCCGTCAACTGAAGAATGCAGATTCTCAGGTCACTGAAACTTGGCTGGCCACCCGTCACCCGGCAAGTTGCACTGCTGTCCGCTGGTTGGTTACTATCCGACGGAACAAATTCACTGCGAGGTTTATCAATGAAAAGAATCCTGTGTGTATTCGCAACTCTGATTATGGCCTTCTGTGCCGCGACTGCGTTTGCAGCAGATGTAACCGGCACCTGGACAGGAGATATGGTCACGCCGGATGGGAGTAGCTTTCATATCTTGTTTACCTTCAAGCAGGACGGCGCAAAGCTGACCGGCACGGTATTGGGGCCGGATGGCGATTCGATGCCGATAGCCGACGGCAAGGTCGATGGCGACAAGCTCTCATTCACCGTGAGCTTTAACGGAATGACCATCAAGCATGAAGGTGTGATCAGCGGAGACGAAATCAAGCTGACGACCAAAACCGACCAGGGAGACTTTCCCGGCGGCGAAATGAAGCTCACGCGGGCCAAATAATCATTCAATGAAGTATCTGACCGAGTTCCGGAACGGGGAGATCGCCCAGCGGATGGCGGCGGAGATTCACGCCATCACGACGCGGCCGTGGAAGATTATGGAGGTGTGCGGCGGCCAGACGCACTCCATCATCAAGAATGGCATCGACCAGATGCTTCCCAGCGGGATCGAGATGATTCATGGTCCGGGCTGCCCGGTCTGCGTAACCCCGCTGGAGCTGATTGACAAGGCGCTGGCCATTGCCGCACAGCCGGGGGTGATCTTCTGCTCCTTCGGCGACATGCTGCGGGTTCCGGGGACCGAGGGCGATCTCTTCCAGGTGAAGGGCGCGGGCGGGGACGTGCGGGTGGTCTATTCGCCTCTCGACGCTGTGGAACTGGCGGCGAAGAACCCCGACAAGCAGGTGGTCTTCTTCGGCGTGGGCTTTGAGACCACGGCTCCGGCCAATGCGATGAGCGTTCACCTTGCCAAGCGGCGCGGGTTGAAGAACTTCTCGCTGCTCGTCTCCCACGTGTTGGTCCCTCCGGCAATTGCGGCTATCCTCGAATCTTCCGGAAACAAGGTGCAGGGCTTCCTCGCCGCCGGCCACGTGTGCAGCGTGATGGGCTACTGGGAATATCCTCCTCTGGCTGAGAGATACAAGGTCCCGATTGTGGTCACCGGCTTCGAGCCGCTCGACCTGCTCGACGGCATTCGTCGTGCCGTCGTGCAACTGGAGGCTGGCCGCCACGAGGTGGAGAATGCCTACGAGCGGGTTGTCACCTTTGAGGGCAACCGTGCGGCGCAGAAGCTGCTTTCCGAGGTCTTCGAGGTGACGGATCGGGCCTGGCGCGGTATCGGGGTGATACCGAAGAGCGGCTGGCGGCTGAGCGCGGCCTATCGCGACTTTGACGCCGAGGAGCGCTTCCAGATCACGGGGATTCATACCCAGGAATCGCCGCTGTGCCGGGCGGGGGACGTGCTGCGCGGGGCGATCAAGCCGGCTGAGTGCGCGGCCTTCGGCAAGGAGTGTACGCCAAGGCATCCCCTGGGAGCGACGATGGTTTCAAGCGAAGGTGCCTGCGCCGCCTATTACAACTACGGACGATTTTTATCGGCGGAAGAGCTGGCCGGCGCCGGATCGGGGTTGACGCATGGCTGAGAACGCAAAGGCTGGTGCGCCGGATTTCTCTGGTTGGAGCTGTCCGCTGCCGCTGGTCGGCTATCCCACCATCGTGATGGGCCATGGGGGCGGTGGCAAGCTGGGCAACGAACTGGTCGAACACCTTTTCCTGCCAGCTTTCCGCAATCCGGCTCTCGAAAATCTGGGCGACGCGGCGGTGCTTGAGCTGGCGGGCGGGCGTCTGGCCATGAGCACCGATTCCTTCGTGGTGCAGCCCTTGTTTTTTCCCGGCGGTTCCATCGGCGAGCTGGCTGTGAACGGGACGGTGAACGATCTGGCCGTCTCCGGAGCCGTGCCGAAGTTTCTGAGTGCGAGTTTTATCCTCGAAGAGGGCTTTCCTCTGGCGCAGTTGGCGGCGATTGTCGAAGCCATGGCCGCCGCGGCAGCGACAGCGGGCGTGCAGATTGTCACCGGCGACACCAAGGTCGTCGAGCGCGGCCACGGGGACGGCTGTTACATCAATACCGCTGGAATCGGCCTGCTGCGGGCGGGAATTCAAGTGGGTCCGCATCAGGCGCAGCCGGGCGACGCGATTCTGGTCTCGGGCTTCATCGGCGACCACGGCATGGCCATCATGAGCGTGCGCGAAGGGCTGGAGTTCGAGAGCCAGATTCGCTCTGACTGCGCGGCGCTGAACGGGATGATTGCAGAAGTGCTGAACGCAGCCGGAACGGGGGTCCATGCCATGCGCGACCCTACTCGCGGCGGGTTGGCTTCGACGCTGAATGAGATAGCGCAGGCCTCCGGTGTGGGCATCGCGATCGACGAGGCGAGCCTGCCCGTGCGGCCCGAGGTGCAGTCGGCCTGTGAGCTGTTGGGGCTGGACCCGGTCTACGTGGCCAACGAGGGGAAGGCGGTGTTTTTTGTCGCGCCCGAAGCAGCCGACCGCGTTCTGGCAATTCTCCGCGCGCATCCACTCGGCCGGGACGCCGCCCGCATCGGCCAGGTGACAGCCGAGCACAAACGGATGCTGGTGGCGCGCACCGCATTGGGCGCGAATCGCGTGATCCCTATCCAAATCGGGGAGCAGTTGCCGCGGATTTGCTAAAGCCGAAAGCTGTTGAACCGGCATATGATTACACTGAATCGTTTTTAGAGGACTAATCATGCGCATCTTCGCTCCACTCTCCTTCGCCGTTCTTGTACTGTCATCTCTCACCGCCTCATCCCAAACCCCTGCAGCGCCGAAGACACCGGCCGTCGCAACCCAGAAGGTGGCCCAGACCCCGCCCATGGGCTGGAACAGTTGGAACTTCTTCTTTGAAAAAGTTACCGACAAGGACATTCGCGACTCCGCCGATCAAATCGTCGCGACCGGCATGAAAGACGCTGGTTACGTCTACGTCAACATCGACGACACTTGGGAGGGCGAGCGCGACGCGAGCGGAGTACTGCACACTAACTCAAAATTCCCGGACATGAAGGCGCTGGCCGATTACGTCCACTCCAAGGGGCTCAAGATCGGCATCTACTCCTCGCCGGGGCCCAAGACCTGCGCTGGATACGCGGGCTCACTGGGCCATGAGGAGCAGGACGCCCAGCTTTACGCCTCCTGGGGCATCGACTATCTGAAGTACGACCTGTGCAGCTTCAGTGCCCAAGTGATGGCCAAGCAGGCTCCAGACGATAAGGCCGTGCAGATGCGGCTGATGATTGCCACCTACGATAAAATGGACAAGGCGCTGAAGGCCACTGGCCGTCCAATCGTCTTCTCGCTCTGCCAGTACGGCTGGGATGCGGTGTGGGAGTGGGCGCCTTCAGTGGGCGGCAACCTATGGCGCACCACCGGCGACATCACCCCAAACTGGGACCGTATTTATGCCATCCTGAGCCAGCAGGCAGGCTTGGAAAAATACGCCGGCCCCGGCCATTCGAACGATCCCGACATGCTTGAAGTGGGCAACGGCAAACTGAAGCTGGCAGAAAACCGCGCTCATTTCTCCATGTGGTCCATGCTGGCCGCGCCTCTGCTGGCCGGCAACGACCTGCCCAACATGAAGCCGGAGATCAAGGCTATCCTCACCAACCGCGATGTCATTGCCATCGATCAGGATCGTCTCGGCAAGCAGGCCAGCCGTGTCTACTCCGATGGCGAGGTCGAAGTCTGGACTCGGCATCTGACCGGAGGAGCCCTCGCCATCGCCGTCCTTAACGCCGGCGACAATCGCTACTCCACTCACCCCTTCCACCTGAATCTGGCCAAGCTGGGCCTACACGGTCCTATGCAAGCCAAGAACCTGTGGACCGGCATGACCATCACCCTCACGCAGAATATGCCAATCGAGATTCTCAGCCACGATGTGCTGCTGGTACGCATTGGCGCGCTGAAGTAGAGCAGCCCACACCTCGCACCCAAGCTCCGTCCCCCATCCTTTCACCTTTTTTATGGTGAAAGGGTGGGAGGTCAAGCAAACCAGCCTCGCGCCTTATTCTCTGGCCGTTTCATTCGCATGCCCGCTTTCTTGACGAATCGGCCTCGATTGGTGGTCTAATCTGAGCTAGTGATGAAACCGGCAGGTCGCCGCCGGATTCCTTCGACAGGAGGGAATATGCGCAGGTTTAATCGTCACTGCCGGCTGTCTGTGATGGCCGTGCTCGCAGTTCTCGTAGCCGCAATTCCCGCCGCCTTCTCGCAGGATTCGGCTCCGGTGCCCGCCGTCCCGTCTCAACCGCCTGCGGCCCAGCCGCAGCCGCCTCCAACTCCCGAGGATTTGGGCGACTCGTTCTTTGCGCACCAGCGCTATCAGGCCGCCATCGAGGCTTATAAGAAAGGCCCTCGAAACTCCGCTGTCATATGGAACAAGACGGGCATCGCATACCAGATGATGTTCAATATGCAAGAGGCCACCCGCTGTTACCAGGCATCGCTGAAGCTGGATCCGCGCAATCCGAATGTCCTGAATAATCTGGGCACCGTCTACGACTCGTTCAAGCAATACCACGCCGCCGAACGAATGTACCGCAAGGCGCTCAAGCTCGATCCCCGGTCCGCCTTGATTCTCAAGAATCTAGGCACCAACCTGCTGGCCCAGCATCAGTACAACAAGGGCTGGGTGGTGTACCAGGCCGCGCTGGCCATCGATCCGCATATTTTTGAAAACAACGACAGCCCCAAAGTCGAAAACCCCTCCTCACATCAGGACCGCGGCGCCATGAACTATTACATGGCCAAGGGCTGCATGCGCGCCGGCATGAATGATCGCGCCATCGAGTATCTGCGCCTGGCGCTCAACGAGGGATACACAACCCCGAAGAAGATCGCCGCCGACAGCGAGTTTAATAACCTGCGCGGCATTCCTGCCTTCGAGCAGCTTATGGCCGCGCAGGGCGCTCATTAGGTTGGGGCCTGGTTGAACTATCAAGAGATTTATACCGTCTAAGCAGTAGGCGGTTGTTTTTCGCCCTTCTTGGAGTTGCCATGAAAATCCGTATTTTGTCCGCAATCGCCTTCGGCCTGACGCTCACCGCCACCGCATATTGCCAGGATGCACCCACCGCTCCGCTCACCGGTCAAAGCCCGGCCCAGGGACGCGGCCCAGGCGGCGGTCAGGGCCAGCGCGGCGGACGCGGCGGCAGTATGGGCATGGGAGCCGGCATGATGGGCCGCGGCCTCACTGGAACGGTCACCGCGGTCGCCGCCGACCACTACGTGGTGAAGACCGACACGGGCGAAATCTATACCGTGCACTTCAGCGTCAACACCCGCATCATGAAGCAGATGGCGGGAATGCGCGAGGGCGGACGGGGCATGGGCGCCGGAGCCGGCGGCAATCCACCGCAAGCGCTTAAACCCACCGACATTCAAGTGGGCGACGCCATTGCCGCCATGGGCGAGGTAGATGCAACGGCCAAATCAGTGGGTGCAATGGTCGTCATGCAGCTCGACCCTGAGCGCGCCAAACAGATGCGGGAGATGCAAGCCAACTACGGCAAGACCTGGCTCATGGGCAAGGTCACGGTTATTGACGGTATAAAAATCACTCTGCTGGGCTCGATCGACAGCGTCACCCACATCTTTGTGGCCGACGAGAACACTACCTTTCGCAAACGCCGCGAGCCCGTCACCCTGGCCGACGTGCAAGTGGGAGACATGGTACGCGCTGAGGGCGCGGTAAAAGATGGGGCTTTCGTGGCAACACAGGTCAACGTCACGGCCATACCCCCGGCGGGAACGCCATACGTGCCACGCAACGCCCCACCTGCTCCATAACTCGTGTAGCACTTCCGGTCTCCCAGCTCTCAATTATTAGACTTGGGAGACTCCCTATTCTCTATTCCTCACGCAATTACCCGTTGCGCGCGATTGCGTACGCGTTCTGAAATTGCGTCTGGGAGTCCAACGTATTTGTAATCGTCGCAAATGCCGGACAGACTCTCGGCTCATCCGCCCATGAACATGCCGCCATTCACGTCCAGCACGTGTCCGGTAATGTAGCTTGCCGCATCCGACGCCAGGAACTTGACCGCCTGAGCAATATCCTCGGCCGTCCCCCGCCGTCCCAACGGAATCTGCGCCAGCATCAAGGCGCTTTGCTGCTCGGTAAGCACGGCTGTCATCGGCGTCTCAATGAATCCCGGCGCTACGGCGTTCACCGTGATCCCCCGCGAAGCCACCTCGCGCGCCAGCGATCGCGTCAGCCCAATCAGCCCGGCCTTTGAGGCCGCGTAATTCACCTGACCCGCCTGGCCCGCACGCCCCACTACACTGGCCATATTGACGATTCGACCCCAGCGGTTCTTGAGCATGGGGCTCAGCAGCGCCTGCGTCAGCAGAAACGCCCCGGTCAGGTTGATGTCCAGAACCAGGTCCCAATCGGTGCGCTTCATGCGCATCATCAGCCCGTCGCGGGTGATGCCGGCGTTGTTCACTAGGATCTCCACCTTGCCGAAGCGCTCCAGCACCGCCTTGGCCCCGGCCTCGATCGATTCCTCGCTGCTCACGTCCAGCCGAAACGGCGCTGCCTGGCCGCCGATGGCCACAATCTCCGCAGCCACATCGGCCAGCTTCACCTCGTTGATGTCCGACACGGCCAGCGTGGCCCCGGCCCGCGCCAGCTCCAGCGCGCACGCCCGGCCAATCCCCTGCGAAGCCCCAGTCACTAGGGCAATCCTGCCCTGCAAATCCGCCATATCTCTCCTTGCCCCCCCGCGCTCAGATTGCGCGCCCTTCCGTCGCTTATTATAAATGGGCGGAAGTCATGGCTTTAGCGCCAGCAAGACGGTTGATCGCCAACCTTTAACTCCATGGGTTCCACTGGATATTTGTGATGAGACTCGATATACGCAGACCGGCCGCCTGTTTGATCTTGGCCGTGATAATTTCGGTTGCCGGATGGCGGGCAAACGCCCAGTCGGTGCCAACACTCTATATCTATTCGACCATCGATGCGCTGCTGGCGGGCACCTACGACGGCGACCTGACCATTCGGGAACTCCGCGCCAAAGGCGACTTCGGGATCGGCACCTATAACCGGATTGACGGCGAGATGATCGCCCTGGACGGCATCTTTTATCGCGCAAGAGCTGACGGCTCGGTCTCGAAAGCCAGCCCCGACGAGCGTACACCGCTGGCATATGTAACGCGGTTTCATCCGAAGCGAACAATCAATGTCGAAACGGCTCTCCCTCTCAGCGAACTGGAGAAGTGGCTGGATGGTCGCTTGACGAACCTCAATCTCTTCTATGCCGTTCGGATAGATGGCGAGTTCCGCAACGTATCGGTGCGAGCCGTCGCTGCCCAGGTCAAGCCATACAATGCGCTGGCCGAGGTGGTCAAGACTCAATCGGTGCATGACTACCCCACGACACACGGAACCCTGGTCGGCATTCGGAGCCCCGCCTTCAGCAAAGGCATCGGCGTTCCGGGCTATCACTGGCACTTTCTGACCCAGAACCGTCAACACGGCGGCCATGTGCTGAAACTCATACTGGCGGAAGGAACCGTCCAGGTGGAAGCGATTTCAAAGATCGAACTAAAACTGCCGGTAAACGAAGCCTTCGCCCACGCCGATCAGGCCATAGATCGCACCGAGGAAACTCGGCAGGTAGAGGGCAAGTGACAGCCGAAAACAGGACATCCGTTCGCATTGACAAGTGGCTCTGGGCAGCGCGCTTCTTCAAAACCCGTGCGCAGGCGTCCAAGGCCTGCGACCTGGGCCGGATTCACTCCAATGGCATCCAGGCCAAGCCGGCCCGCGATGTCCGTGTCGGCGACATGCTGCTTGTGAGGAACGAGGGCGGCGAGTTTCAGATCGAAGTGCTGCTGCTGAGCGAGATGCGCGGGCCAGCGGCGGTGGCGCAGACTCTCTATCGCGAGACAGAGGCCAGCATTGAGGCTCGGCTCAAGGCCGCTGCCGAGCGCAAGGCGATGCAGCAATACGCTCCGCTGCCGGAGCGCAGGCCCTCAAAGCGCGATCGCCGCCGCATCATTCAGTTTCGCGGCGGAAGATAACTCCAGCGTCAGCTAACTCAAGGGTGAGGCGCGATTGTTGCATTGGTGTCTGCCCAGTAGCTGGTTCTGGCAGTGATGCGAAGGCCTGGATAATCCTTAAGGCGCACATCGATCGCATGGAACCCCGGATGCGGCGACAGCGGGTGAAAGCTCAGCATATAGCGGTTGGGCACATGGTTGGAGATGGTCAGCAGATCGCGAACCAGGCTTGAGGTATTTTCAAACCGGTAGTATTCTCCGCCGGTCAGTTGCGCCACCGTCTCGGGAACGTTGCGTTGCAGGCCATTGACAGCAGCGATGCCGGCCACTGTGGCGAGCGCCAGTGGAGGAGCGAGCTGAGTGAGGCAGTCGTATGCCTGGATGAGCTTGTTCTGGGGGGCATCGGGATCGGGGTCCTTGCCCATGCATCCCCCTGGAGGGTTGGGGTTGGCGTTCTCAAGTCCTGGACCGCCCGCCTTGATTGGAAGTTCCCGATAGGCGTAGTGGGCTGCCTCGGACTTCCCGGTTGAGAAGCCGAGGGCGTAGATGGCTGTGTTGGTATCGCCGATGGCGCGCAGAGCATCTTCGATCTTGGTCTGGCTGCCATGGTCGATGGTTTCGGAGATTAACAGAATCGCGCGCCGGGAGGCAGGCGGCTGACTGCGCAACAGGTCAACGGAAAACCTGAGGCCATCGAGAATGGCCGCTCCCTTGTCTCCGGGCTCAAGATCATGCAACGCGGCTCCTGTGGCATCTTCGTCCACTGTGAAATTCTGAAGCAGCCTTGGCGCGCTGTCGAAGCCCACCACAGCAATCCGGTGTGGAACGTTGCCGACCACGGCGGCAATCGCCACGGTGAGGTTTCGATAGGCATCGAGCTTGCGGGCGCCAGCGCGACCCGTTTCCACCGCGACCACCAGCGCTAACGGTTCTCCGCCTGTGTCTTCATCCAGAATGAGCTTCTGCTCGATACCGTCGTCGGTGACGCGAAAATCGCCGGCGTTAAGCGTGAAGACCGGTTTTCCATCGCTAGCCAGCACCAGCGAGGGAACCAGAACCACGGTGGTTTGCGTGCTGAGCTCCGATCTGTGCGGCGCGGAGGACGCCTGCGACTGCGCGAATGCGGCGGGCACTCCCAGCAGCACGACTGCGGCAAACAACTTCATCGGCGCACTCCCTGAGGCTCAGTGTAGCCTGTCGAGAAACGAAAGGAACCTCAGCGGTGCCGGAATCTGCACACGATTGCCGCCGCTGTTCCTAACATGTCTTGGTTGACCCAACTTTAGTAGACTCAACACCAGGATGTTCGTCACAACCCTTATCAATCGCCACATCTGTTCCGCATTGACTCTTCCCGCGCTGGTCATAGCCCCGATGGCCGCTGCCGCCTTGAAGAAAGAGAAGTAGGCAGGATGCGATTTGAACTTTTTCTTGCAGCGCGGTATCTGAAGGCCAAACGGCGGCAGGCCGTGGTGGGCGTAGTAACTACCATCTCCATCGCCGGTGTGGCCGCGGGAGTAGCTGCTCTCATCATCGCATTGGCCATCACCAACGGCATGAGGCGCGACTTGCAAGATAGGCTGCTGGGAGCCTCGGCGCACATTGACCTGATGCGCGTCGAGTCGGACGGAATCCGCGACTGGCAGTCGCTATTAAATCGGCTGCGCAAGGTTCCTCACGTAACCGCAGCTGCTCCGGGAATCTACGGCCAAGTGCTGGTTTCGCGTGGGCCACGCGCCGGTTTTGCGCTTATCAAGGGCATCGTCCCAGCCGAGGAGCGAACTGTAAGCAGCCTGCTGGAGACCATCGTCTCCGGATCGGCCAAAGACCTTGAGCCGGAGGCGCCAAACCGGATCTCTATTCCAGTTCCTGGTCAAAGCGCTGCCAACACCCCCTACCCGGCCCTGGTTCTGGGCAAGGAGATCGCCGAGCAGATCGGCGCTCAGGTGGGTGACAGCGTCTTAGTTACCAGCCCACAGGGCGAGCTGACGCCTCTGGGTCTCGCGCCTAAGTACCAGCGCTTCCGGGTGGCCGGTATCTTCCACTCAGGTTTTTATCAATACGACGCTGCCATGGCCTTTATGCGCCTCAGTGATGCGCAGCGCCTCTTCAGTGAGCCGGACCTGCTGTCGGTCATCAGCTTCAAGGTAGACAACCTGGATCGCGCTCCGGAGATCGGCAAGTCCATCGAACAGGCCGCAGGCCGCGGCTACATGACCACCAACTGGATGGTGCAGAACCACGAGCTATTCCGCGCTCTCAAGCTGGAACAGGTGGTCACCTTCATCGTGATTGCTCTCATCGTGCTGGTGGCCGCGCTCAACATTCTCATCGCACTCACCATGATGGTGATGGAAAAGACCCGCGACATCGCCGTGATGATGAGCTTTGGCGTCGAGCCCGCGCAGGTCCGCCGCATCTTCCTGCTGCAAGGTTTTCTCATCAGCCTCATCGGCACCGCCCTCGGCCTGCTACTCGGTTATCTGGCCGCCTGGGCCGGCGGGCATTACCACTTCATCCATCTCTCCGCTGAGGTCTATTCGATCGACATCCTGCCCTTCGCGCCCCGCCCGCTCGATGGAGTGATTGTTGCTGCTGTCTCCATCGGAGTTTCGCTGCTGGCTACGCTGTACCCGTCGTCCGCGGCTGCAAAGGTGCTGCCAGCCGAGGCGCTGCGGTACGAATAAGGACTACTGCGGAGTTATAATCCCGCCCACTGCATGACGCCGGGGCAGAACGATGCCGCGATGATCGACCTCGGCAGCAGGTCTGCCAAGCTGATCAAGAGCAGGTACGCTGGCCCGCTCCATCAATGCCCCACCGCACGCGGGACACCAGTCCGCGGCGGTTTCAAGACTCAACACGGCGTGGCACTGGCTGCAGATACGTTCCATACCTCAAAGATTACCGGATCGCGCCGCTCCGTATCCGGGTTGTGCCGTTCAGGAGTACCACAAATGCTCCGTGCCTCATCTTTGCGCCTTTTTTCTGGCGCAAGGGCGGGAAACCATGAACCCGGCGACGCAGGCGGTTGGCCGCACCGCAGGTGCCGATACACTGGACCTATGCACCCTTTTGTTCGCCTGGTGGCAATCGATGTGGATGGGACCCTGCTGCCGACCTTTGCGCAGGCCATCAGCCCGCGCAATGCGCGAGCGCTCAAGGCCGCGCAAGAGGCCGGAATCACCGTGGCCCTGGCCACCGGACGCCGCACGGCCTATACGGCGCCTCTGCTCGAAGGCCTGGGCTTGCGAG
>Ga0265316_10002516_pt1 | contig 18957 bp, 12 predicted proteins | sample 4522metaG_FD_202092 | JGI IMG/M metagenome (GOLD analysis project Ga0265316, IMG submission 202092) | Rhizosphere microbial communities from Carex aquatilis grown in University of Washington, Seatle, WA, United States - 4-5-22 metaG | ecosystem: Host-associated > Plants > Roots > Rhizosphere >... | reverse complement strand
CGCCGCCAGCGCCGCCAGCCGGACCGCCGTCCGCTCTGGATGCCGACTTTAGCGAGCTAGTGCAGGCGACAGCGGGAGCGAGAAGAGCGAAAAGAACGAAACGACCGACGACGCGAGGGATTGACATGGTGCCAAGAGCGTAGCAAATGCGTCCAAGCTCTGAAACCAATCGAGCCCACTTCTCCGGACCGAACGCCCAAAAGCCGGATACGGATCACACTCGGCGCGACGAGCAACCTCGCTGCCCAGCTCCCAGACAATGAGGTTCTCGCCGTCGTGACTATCGCTGGCGCCACCTACCGATTCGATCGCGCCTGATTGCGGATACCGTCTTTTCCTCGTTCTTAGAAACCTCTGGAACTGCCTCCGGCCTGGGCGTTGCTGACGGTCTTGAGCTTTGAGCGTCGACCACCTACGATTCCGCCGTGCCATCTCCACTTGCTTCAGTTTCCGTCGATCTCGATGCAAATACGGTGTTACCACCGCATTCACGCCCTTGCCGAAAGTCCATCCGCGCGCCCGCCTACTGTCGTCGCGGCGATCGGCCCATCATGGAGCTGCCTGTGACCGTGGCGCCCGCTCTGCGTTTGCACGTCATCGGAACGATGCTCGTGATGGCGGCGCTGGGCGCCACGTTGACCAAAGCGCGCGCCGTCAAAAAGGGGAGGAAAACGATGACCAGACTTAGTCACATATGGCCGCCTGTCTTTTTGCCGCTTCTTCTTTTGATGACTGTCCTTTCTGGCTGTCGCTCGACTTCTTCCGGCGGAGGATCGGGCGGATATGTCGCGGGCGGTGCGGCGCCAGGCACGGGCGGAACGACCTCGACCGTGGGCGGCGCCACGGGCGACGGCGGTGCGCTTGGATCGGGCGGCAGCCCTGGACAGGTCGCTACGGGCGGAATCAATGCCACGGGCGGTTCCACGAACATCGCCGGAAGTTCTGCAGGTGGCTCGACGGGAGGCTCGGCCAGCGGTGGAATCTTGAGCAGTGGCGGTGTTGTCACGCATGGTGGCTCTCTTGATGGTGGCGCGGCTGGCGGCGTGTCGGCCGGGGGTGCAACTAGCAACGGCGGCACGTCGGCGGGTGGCGCATCGAACAAAGGTGGCACGTCGGCGGCAAGCAGCGGCGGAAGCCAGGGCGGGGGCGGCGCAAGTCAGGGCGGGAATGGCGGCGGCGGTGCGGGTGGAAGCTCCACCAATGTCATCGAATCCGTCCTGGTTCCAGTGAGCGGAGCCAGCGCCACGTCCAAGACGCTCCTGGATGCTGGCGAATTGTTTCTGCTGAAGGCGACGGGAACGGTTGCCGCGGGAACGGACACCTTCGACGCCGAATATGGCGGTTTCGCGAGTGGCGGCCCAGGACAAGATGTAGAGGCTGGACTTGACGTCGGTGTGGACACCGGGTTCACGGTGGATCGTGTTACCTCGGCAACGCCCGCCGGGCGCAAGAAGTGGTTCGGGAGTTACCGAGCCGATCACACGTATTACGTCATCGTTACCGGAACAGGGGCCGCTCTGTCGTTGAAGATGGTGTGGCCCGCGGGCTCTTCGGGTGCGGGCGGCATCACGGTTTCCCTCCTGCGGTTGTCGCCTTATCCGCCAGTCTTGCCTGCTGCCCTCGACAGCATCAAGGCTCCAGTGACCAATCAACACGTGAGTTCCACACTCACAACAGCACTGTCGACGGTCTATCTGTTACAGGTGTCCGGTTCGGGAAAATGCGGTGGCAACAACCTAGGTCTTGGCGACGCCGATTGGATGGATTGGGATGTCAATGGCGTCGGTAAGGAGGACATCGGCGACAACAACGTCGACTATGGCTTGGGTGTGGACGAGTCGAACACCGCCGTGACTCCCCGCTTGCGTTGGTGGGGGCCGTGGCGCAAGGACCACACGTACTACATGTTGTTCGCGGGAACAGGAAACCCGATCGCCTTCTACTATTACGATTCCGGCTACGGGGACAATTCGACCACCGACAAACTGACAGTTCAGATATTCCCGGTCCCCTAACCGCCGGGCGGGCCAAAGCCAAGTCCTGCGCCCGGCATTCCGCCCAGAGGCATGGGCGGCGAGGATGGTGTGCGTGGATGGTGCCAGTGTTTTCCTGGAGTCTTCCGCCGGAGACCAGCGCCTGCGCAACCGAGCGCGCGAGCTGGCGGACATGTTTCCCTTGTGGTCCTTCCCGCCAGCCTTGCCGTGGCTTACCACGGGTCGCGCCTGCATGGATTCCTCAGAAATCCGAGGGCCCAGTTAGGGAAAGTGGACCGAAAGCAGGCTCTCGCCGCTGCTGGCGGTTGGCCCCGGACTTGCTGACACCCAGGACATGTCCAAAATCAAAATCCACTCCTCTTGGCATCTTGGTATCGCAATTCTGGCCTTGACGGTCTGCTCTTGCTCGAACGCCGGCATACAGGCCGGTGAGGGAGGTGACGGCGGTGGCGGATCAGGTGGACTTTCGGATGCGGGCACCATGGGCACAGGCGGACAAAGCTCCGATGTGTCCGCCATCACGTCTGTCAACTGCGACGCGCTCGCGAATGCGGTGCAAGGGGCGACCAGCGCATTTGTGCCGGTGTCGCCGAATTCCTGTTCCGCGGATTCGGACTGTACGGTGGTCGGTACGGCGATTTACCGGAACAACCAAACCTGCGCCGGAGGCTGCGGGAAGGTGGTGGCCAGCGCGTACGGGACCGAATGGAGCGCTTTCTTGGTCAACGACCCGGGCATCAGCGCTGCATGCAATACCTTCCTCGGGGCGGGCTGCCGCGGGCAGAATATTCCGTGCCCCTGTGCTCCCTACGACCCAACACTGAAGGCGTGTCGCCAACCTCGCTGCATCTCTGGCGTTTGCCAATAGTAAGACGCCGGCGCACCACCCGGCACTTCCGCCGGGACGTCTACTTGTTGCTGCTCGCTCCTTGAGCCGCTGACGACGTCGCGGCGCGAGCGAATTCGGCGGCGCCGCGCCTACCAGCAGGGGTAAGCCGGCTGGCCAGACGAGCATACGGGATTGTCATTTCCTCGCTACATGCCTCGATGACGTGTGGAAGATTCGGCGCGAGCACCAAGCCGTCCAGGCTGGGCCAGATCGCGAAAGTTGTGTCCTTCTCAAGTGCGTCCTTGCAATCCGCTCGCGAGGTCTTCCAGTACTTGCGGCCGATGGCGTCGAGTGGATCTTTCAGCCAATTCTCGATGTCGATCGTCTCACCACTCCTCCGATCGACGACCAGGAGAGAGCTACTGTCATCGGGATGAGCGCCGGCGCAGAAGTATGCAGACGATTGGCGCAGCAACACAAAGTGCTGGGTGACCGACTCCAGCTTGACGATGCCGGTGAACTCTATGGAGCCAGTCCAGTCCTCCCTATCCTCCGCGGAGCGTGCGCAGTCGAGGTACTGCTCAAGAAGGTCACGATTGAGTTTCTCGACGAACTGTTTAAGCGGCGCGAGCTGGGCGGACTTGTCGGCAATCTCCAGGCCGGCGATGTCGATGTCGCGCGCCTGGAACGTGCGGATCCGAAGCCCACCCACGCTCGTTTCCTTGTCCGGGATGCGTACGAAGGCCGTGGCGCGTGGAACATTGTATGCCGGTGAGAGGCAGGATGATTCGCTCTTCTTTGTAGCCATCGTCAGCGCGATTGGCAGGGTTCGCTTGCCGTCCGGAGACATCCACACACCGGTCATTGCCTCGTCTTCAGGCGGCGATAGTTGCCATGTGCCGGTGGGACCGTCCCCCTTTGCCTGCTCCTTCTTCTCCTCCCATGTGCCTGGGTTCTTCTGTTGGACAAGCGGGATGTCGACGCCGATCTTCACGTAGTAGTAGGAGGCAGCGTCCTTGTCGAAGCACGCCGCGATGGAAGCCCGCCCCAGCTTGCCTGTCCAAACCCCGGACGGCCTTTGCGCCCACGCGGGCACCGCCCAGAGCAACAACAACAAAGTCCACGAATGCCGCAAGCTAGCCATAGCAGCAATTTCAGCTTACTCGCTAGCCAATACAAGAGGTTTGGTCGCGGCACGCCGGTCCTAGGTCTCTGGCACCCATGCTTTGGTCGGCCCTGCCTGGTCCCTACGCGCCCGAGGTGGCGATCGCGGCCGTGCACGCAAGCGCGGCGCATGCGCAGGATATCGACTGGAGACAGATCGCGGCCCTGTACGATCGCTTGGTCGCAATTCATCCGTCCCCGGTCGTCGCGCTCAATCGCGCAGTGGCGGTCGCAATGGCCGACGGTCCGGCTGCCGCGCTGCCGATGGTCGATGCCCTGGAAGAGTCACTGGCGGACTACTACCTCTGGCACGCCACGCGCGCGGATTTTCTGCGTCGTCTCGGCCTTCGCGATCAGGCGCTCTACGGGCGCGCATATCCTGGCGTGCCAAGGGGTCATCTTGCATTCTTCGCAGCAACCCATGACCTACCCCATGCCCCATGTCCTTGAGCTTTGGCTGGTCCGCCACGGAGAATCGACCTTCAACGCCGAAGGCCGGTTCGCAGGTTGGTCGGACCCACCGCTTACGCCAGCGGGGGAGGCGATGGCGCGGGCGCTGCTGCCGCGCTTGGCCGGCATCCAGTTTGACGGAATCTGGAGATCGGATCGCATCCGCGCCCAGGAGACGGCACGGCTGGCCGGATTCCCGCGCGTTCCGGCCGATGCGCGCCTGCGCGAGATCCATTTCGGAGATCTGGAGGGGAAGACCTATCTCGAGGTGGACGAGGAATGGCAACGGCGGCTACGCTCCTTCGCCGACTTCGCTGCTCCCGGCGGAGAATCCACGCCGGAGGTCCAATGCCGCGCCGAGGACTTCCTTGCGGGCTTGGCCGTCGGCCGCCACTTGATCTTTTCCCATGGAGGCTGGATCCGATGTCTCATGGCCAAGTGCGGATGCGACCGCTTTCCGGACAAGGCCGAGCTGGTGAAGCTCGACTGGTCGAATCGGAAGGTCATTCCGTGATCAGCGTAATTCGCGTGGCGAAGAGCCTGTGTCGACCACGGGATGCGGTCTACACCATTACAGCCCCGCCGAGGTCGCGTTCAGTTCAGCTGGTCATCGCCGCCATTGGCCTTGCGGGCGGTGGGCGCGCGGGCCGCAGCTGAGGGATGTCAACTGACAGGTGCATCGCCGGACCTTCCTAGAAAACTCTGGCACCACCCTATGGGCTCGCTACAGCTGATCACTCCACATCGCGCGGATTGCAATGTGGTCTACGGCTCGAAGTAGCCAATCTGGTCGGTCGCCCACTGAGTGAACCAGATCTTGCCGTCCGGTCCCACCGCCAAATCCATGGGCCCGGCATTGTCCGTCGAGATGAGAAACTTTGTCAGCACACCGTCGCGCGAGATCCGTACGATGTCACCCGCGTTGCCGACGCCGACCTTGAGCCACAGATTGCCATCGGGAGCGGTCGCAAATCGACCTGGCTGATCCCCGATGGGAAGCTGGAGCTCGGTGATGAGCCCGGACGGGGTAATCCGGCCAAGGTGGTAGGCTTCCTCGCCGAACCACAGATTGCCGTCGCCACCAATCGCAATGCTGCCTGGGCCGAGCCCCCGAGTCGGCAGTCTGAACTGCGTGATGGTGCCGGCGAGGCTCATGCGAGCGATGTCGCCGCCGCCGGCATCCGTGAACCAAACGTTTCCGTCGGGCCCGATGACGATGGCCTCCGGCTGCTCTGTGGTCCAGTTGGGGTTGGGCACGAGCGGTACGGCGTACTCCGTCAGAGTGCCGGCCAAGGTGATCCGCCCGATGGAGTCCTTGCTTTCGGGAAACCAGATGGCGCCGTCGGGCCCAAACACCATGTTGTAGCCGATGCTTCCTGGAGCGGGAATCGCCAGTTCGGTGATCACCCCTTGCGGAGTGATGCTCGCGATCTTGCCGGCGGCGGATTCAGGAAACCAGAGATTGCCGTCGGGCCCAGGCACCAGGTCCCCGGGGCCGGAGCTCTTGGTCGAATAGCCACCAGTCGGAATGGCGAACTCGGTGATCATGCCGTCGGGAGTGATGCGGCTGACGCTGTTCCGGTTGGAGTTGGTGAACCACATGTTGCCGTCGGCGCCAGTCGCGATGAACATGGGCAGGCTGAGGTAGATGCCGACGGGGGGAATCGAGAACTCTACGATGGTGCGCGTCTCGGTCGCCATGATCGGACTCCCGTCGAGCGAGTCGATCGCGCTTCCCCCGTCGGACAAATCCTGCGACCGGGGAGCATCGAGCACATCCACGTGTGGCCCTACCTCGACGGAACCTTGTGGTGTCGCAGCCTCGGCTGCGCTCTTGTCCCCGGTGGTGTCTGTCGGGCTGACCGTCCCGCCATCCCTACCTCCATCGGCGGAGCTGTCGGAGCCCGCTCCCCCGCCGGCATCCGTGCCCGTTGCACCGCCCGTGCTAACCATGCCGCCCGTCCCGGAGACACCGGCGCTCGTGCCTCCGGTGGCCGCTCCGCTCGCCCCGCCCGTGCCAACCGCGCCGGTCGAGCCGTCTGTCATCGGCTGCCCGCCCGTCCCGCGAAAAGCGCCGCCCGCGCCACCTCCAGCCATCCCGCCCGTTCCGCCTTTGCCCGAGCCGCTTCCGTTGCACCCGAGGGCAAGCACAACGGCGAGAACGACACCGAACCAACGCGACAGACGTGTCATCATTTCAGAGTCTCCTTGCAGAGGAGCCACCATAATAGCCTCAAAAGATGGCGCAAAGGCCGGCGATTCCGTCCGCGGTCTGCGCGTCCAGCCGAGTCAATTGTACTGAGCGAAATGCTTTCGCCCGAGCCCGACTTGCCTCGCTCTTAACCCAACGGCATTGCCGTTGGCCTGCAAGTCCTAACGAACATAGCCGGCCGGTTTCAGATCTCTGGCACCACCTTCGGACAGTCGCTGGTAACACCCGGCTTTAGGTCTCTGGCACGCATACTTGGGCGGCCGGACCTTCCTAGAAAACTCGATGGCACCACCCGCTGGCACCGCGACTGCGACTGAGCCTGAGCGCTACCTGAGGCGCCGTCGGGTATAGTGCGCGGCATGGGCCGGCCAAATCTCGTTGCAATCGCGAACCGCGTTTCTCTGTCTGACACGGAAATGTTCTGGTAATCATGATTCCTCGAGGTTGCCCTGGTGTCTGCTCGCCGGCCTTCTCGCGACAACGCGTTTCCACCCTCGCAGCTGACTGCTCACCCCAAACGCCGGGTCCTCGTCAGTTGTTCACGGGCCATTGTAGCGCGTGTACGGTCGCGCTGCGGTTGGCGGGGTGACGCCTTCTACCCACGCCGGGGTGCCTTGCGAGGTGATGGTGATTGTCGCTGCGGTCAAGCCGGGCGAGGTCGCCGTGATGACGGTCGTGCCGGCATAGTAGCTGCGGAACTCGATGGCGGCTTTGCCTTCGAGGATGGCAATGTCCGACTGATCGGTGCTTCCTGGCGGCGTGAAAGTAATCGTGGTTCCGGTCGGGAATTCGCCTGGGCCCGAGGTGATGGACAGGGTGACTGGAACATTGTTGCTGATGGGGGTTCCTTTGCCGTCCACGACGGTCACAATCAGTTGCGCATCGTCTGTGCCATCCACTGCCGTCAGAGTGGTCTTGTCGGCGGTGAGTTGCAGGGCCGCGGGCGTGCCGTCGACGGGCCAGGTTGGTGGGGGAACGCTGGCGTAAGCGTTGCGATACCAATACCAGCGCCGCTTGGGCAGACGGAAGTAGTCCACGATTCCGGATACCTCGTTCCTGGTGCCGGCAACGGTGCCGTGATCGAACATCGCCCAGCGCGACTGTCCGCTACGCCACGGGTATTCCGTGGGAAATCCATTGGTCAGGGTGGTTTGCAAGCTGCCCCAGCCGGCATCGTAGCTGCCCGGACGACTGGTGAAGTCGACGCCACCGTATTCCGTGACCAGGCTTGCCACACCGGGATTTTGAAAGTCGGAAATGGTCGCGCCGTCGCCATTGTAGCCGGCAATGTCGCCGATCTTGTCGATGCGTCCGGTTCCCGTCGGGCGCTGCGCCCCGCCGATGCCCGCCGGGCGGGTGGGGTCCAATTGATGGGTAAGCGTGACTGTCTTCGCCAGCAAGGCCTTCATCTGCGCCATGGTGGCATCGGAGGTGTCGAAGACCTCGTTGCACATGCTCCATGCGATGATGCTCGGGTGATTGCGATGCACGCGGATCATCGTGGTCAGGCTGTCGGTTACGCTGGTCTCGAACGGGGCCTGATCTGCGGCGTTGTTGGGATAGGAGCCGGCGGTCTTCCAGTCGCCTTCGCCGGTGGCACCGCCATAGCCCCAGAAGTTGTTTTCCGACCACAACAATACCCCTAGCTGGTCGCAGGCATCGACAAAGGCCGGGTCTTTGGGATAGTGCGAGCCGCGGATGAAATTGAAACCAGCGTCCTTGACCATCTTGACGTCGCGATAGAGCGCGGCGTTGGTCACGCCATCGCACCAGCCAGCATGGTCCTGATGGACGTTCACGCCGTGAAAGTAGTAGTGCGAGCCATTGAGAGAAAAGCCGGTGGTGGCGCTCCAACTGAACCAGCGGAAGCCGAACGTCGTCGTGAAGCTATCGAGCGCCGTTGCGCCCTCGGAAACCGTGCTGACCGCGCGGTAGAGCGTCGGGTGATCCGGATGCCAGAGTGCAGGGTTGGCAATTGCCGGCGTGGTTTGGTCGACCGTCACTGTGCTATTGGCGGGCACGACCTGGGTCGACGACACCGTGGTCACGGTCGCGCCTTTGGCGTCTACAATGTCGGTGTTCAACGTGCAATTCTGGTCGGTGGCGTAGTCGTTGCGCAGCTCGGTCTTGATATTCACCGTGGCTGACGACGCGGAAATGGTCGGCGTGGTCACGTAAGTGCCGTACCAGGCGACGTGCAAGGGATCGGTTGCCACCAGGTTGACGTCGCGGTAGATGCCGCCCGAAAACTGATGGTCGCCTCCCCTCGGTGCCAGTTGCGCGTTCCAGCTGTTGTTCAATTGCACCGCCACGACATTGTCGCCGGTCGCGACCGCGCTGGTGGCATCCAGGGAAAATCCGGTATAGCCACCCAGGTGTCTGCCGATCGATTTCCCATTCACATAGACCTGGGCATCTTGGAACGCCCCCTCGAATTCCAGAAACACCCGTTTGCCTGACCAGTTTGCCGGGACGTTGACGTGTTTCCGATACCAGCCGTAGCCCGTGTAGAACTTGAGCGACGAGAAGTACGGCAGGCTGAACGAGTGGGGCAGTCCGACTGTTGACCACGCGGAATCGTCGTAGGTGGTCGCCTGCGCGCCTGTCACGTCGGCCAGCTTGAACTTCCAGAATTGATTGATATTGAGCGCCTGGCGACTGCTCGGCGTGGTCGTTCCGCCCGTCGCCGCGGATCCGCCAGCGCTGGTCGCCCCACCGGATGAGGTTGTTGCCGAGGATCCTCCGGCACCACCGCTGGTCGCAAGTCCGCCGGCACCGATCGTTCCCCCAGATGAGGCCGCTCCGCCGGTCACCGGGACTCCACCGCTGGCCTTGGCTCCCCCGTTGCTTGTGGACCCGCCAACGGTGGTGGACCCCCCAACGGTCACGGAACCGCCCCGCGCTGTGGTCCCACCGGAGACAACGGTAGCTCCCCCCACCGCGCCACCTGCGGCCGATAGCCCCCCGCTGGCATTGGATCCAGCCATGTTTGATGCGCCGCCAGTGGCCAGTGCGCCTGCCGCGGCATCGGCCAGGGGATGGGAGCCGCTGGAGCTACAACTGGCCAGCCCGAACAGGACCATGGCAATCGCGGTCATGCCGGCCCTGAACGACCCGGAAGCAACGTGCGAAGGGTGTTGGGGGCGGGGTTTGCACATGTTGAGTACTCCCTGGTGTTGCGAAGGGCTTGGCTTGGGCGCACCCTAATGGGATGGGGCCCGCCAAGAATGGGTCTAGGAATCGTCCATGCGGGATCAAACAGTTCAACCCGAATGTCCCGTGATCTTCCCCGTTGGTTTCATGCAAACCCGGTTCATTCTTTCGATGGGACTGACGTGCTTGACGTGCTTGTCTTTCAGCACTCCAGCGCTGGCCGCCGTGACCCTGCCCACCCTGTTCAGCGATCACATGGTCGTGCAGCGCAATATGGAGGTGCCGGTCTGGGGAACGGACACTGCCAATCAAAGCATCACCGTGAAGCTCGGCACCCAGCAAATCACGGGCAAAGCTGGCACCGACGGAAAGTGGACGGTGCGCCTGCCCGCCCAAGACGCGGGCGGTCCCTTTTCCATGACCGTGACAGGTTCGTCGACCGTCACCGTGGCGGACGTCTACGTCGGCGAGGTCTGGATCGGATCGGGACAGTCCAACATGGACTACCGGGTCCACTGCACCTTCGCCGGCTGCGGTTTGAACAACGAAGCAGCGGAAATCGCCGCCGCGAACTATCCGCTTATCCGCTTTGCCAATATTCCCTGGAATCCGTCCGCTACGCCGCTAGACGCTTCGACCGTCAAGACTTCATGGTCCGTAACCTCGCCGACGACGGTAGCCAACTTCTCCGCCGCCGGTTACTTCTTCTCGCGCGAGCTGGCCAAGGCCATGCCCGGTGTGGCCATCGGCTTCATCCTCGGCGCCTTCGGGTCGAGCTGCATTCAGTGCTGGATGTCCAAAGATTCGCTGGGTGCGATTCCATCGGTGGCGACCCTGCTGGCCCAGTTCGAGGCCAATCCCGATTACACCAACCAACACAATCCCTTCATTTGCTATGACGGCCAAATCGCTCCCTTGATTCCCTATGCCATTCATGGCGTCATCTGGTATCAGGGCGAGTCGGTGACCTGGGGCGGAAACACCTACCGGGATCTTCAGGTGGGACTGGTCAATTCCTGGCGTAAGGCCTGGGGGCAGGACTTCACCTTCCTCATCGTCCAACTCCCCAACTACAACGTGTCCAGTTCGGGCTGGCCGATCTTGCGTGAAGCGCAGTTGCAGACCACCCAGATGCTTCCCAACACCGGTCTGGCCGTGACCATCGACATCGGCGTCTCCACCTACGTGCATCCACCGGACAAGCAGGATGTCGGTCTGCGCTTGGGCTTGGCCGCGGAAGCAATCACCTATGGGCAGAATGTCGCCTACTCGGGGCCGCTTTACGATCACATGGCCATTGAGGGCAGCTCCATACGCCTTTATTTTACCCATACCGAAGCCGGCATGGCTTTCAAGGGAGGCACAGCCACGGGATTCGAGATCGCTGGCGCCGATGGCACCTATGCGACCGCGACTGCGGCTATCCAGCCCGATTCGACCATCCTTGTCTCTGCCGCCTCGGTCACTGCGCCGAAGAACGCACGCTACTGCTGGGCTGGCGATCCAACGCCAAGCCTGTTCAGCCAGGGAACCCCGGCGCTTCCTGCGTCGCCGTTCCGTACCGACGCCCCGGCCATGCCGGCTCCGCTTCCTGGACTTGACGGTGGCGTTGTCACGAAGCTGGATGCCAACGTGATTCCTACTGGCGACGCTGCTGTCTACAATGATTCAAGCGTGGTCCCTGGCAAGGACGCGAGTGCCAGCGGGGGCTCGGGTGGGAACCCTGGCTCGGGTGGAACCCCTGGCTCGGGCGGCACATCCGGCGGAAGCACCGGCTCAGGTGGAAACTCCGGCGCTGGGGGCAAGACGGGCTCAGGTGGCAGCCCCAGTTCGGGTGGAAATGTCGGCTCAGGCGGCAATGTCGGCTCAGGCGGCAGCGCAACCATCGGCGGCAGCCTCGTTTTGGGTGGAACGACTAGCTCGGGCGGAACGACCAGCTCGGGTGGCAACGTAGGAGCTGGCGGCAGCGTCGGCTTGGGTGGAAGCCCAGGAAAAGACGCCGCAGCATCCGCCGCGGACGCAGCCACGACGACCGCAGGCGCCAACAACAATGGCTGTTCATGCCGACTCGGGAGTCATTCCAGTGGCGTGTCGGACACCACGGGCTTTGTCCTCGGACTTCTCCTGATACTCGGAGCGGGCCGCATCCGTCGGAAGGCTGGCTCTCATCGCTAACCAATTCTCTCATGCGCCACGCGATCAAGGAGAGTAGCTGGGCAATTCGAGAACGTAACTGTCGACGGACGCGCCGTTGCCCCAATCACTCCCGAACACCGCCCGTGTGCCACTTGGGCTGGGAACCGTGTGCGGCTCCGCCCAGTAACCGAGGACGGAATTGTTCTTGCCCCAACTACGATGCCGTCCCACACGACACACTACCCCGGTGTTGGTGTCGGCGATCAGATTCTCCAGCCCGAGAAGGGTCTTCCCCTGCAAACCAGCGGCATCACTGGGAATGGTCGACACGAAGATCCAGCCCGGCTGCTTGTACGCCATCGCCGAGATGTGGCCGTCGGGCGGATACGGCCAACCCGTCTTGGGCCCGATGACCGCGCCGCCGGTGCCGTTGCTCATATCCCAGGTGACCAGGATCCCGACGTTGCTCAAGACATCGTCATTGCCGTCGTCGTAAACCGCGCCGTTCCAGGTGTCGTGCCCATTTGCCAGCCGTCCCAGAGAGGCGTGATTGTCGGGCACCTGCAACCCCAGGGACCGGACCAGGTTGAGATTGGCGTCCAGAACCTGTCCAGTACCGGCCTCGAGGTAAGCAAGCGTGCCACTGGGCGCGACCTGCGCCGGCGGTGTGCCACTGACCGCCTTCGCTCCCAGCACCGAATCGGTGGAGCTGTCGTAGATGAACATCTGATTGCCGCAAACCAAGCCGAGACGATGCGAATCCCAAGAGGTGAACATGGGATCCCCACCGTTGCTGACCGAGGATGAGCCGCACAGACCGCTGAAACTGTGCAGCTTGTCCTGCGTCCCCGCGGTGACGTGATAGCGGATGAATTCCTGACCGTCGACGTAGTACAGGATATCGGGATCCGAAGTATCCCAATAGACCTGCTCCAAGTCGGCAGGATTGATGCCAAGGGACCGAATGGGCTGGTAGGTCTTTCCGTTGTATAGTTGATGACCCCCGCCGCCCACGCCATAAAGGATCAGCAGGGATTCATCTGCGTTCCAGGCGGAGGTGGTCGTGTACATGGGAACGATTGCGGCATTGGCGCCGGAGCCCGCGACCGCGGTGATGCGCCGGATCGTGGTTCCGAACTCGGCATCGACGATGGTGCCGCCGACCGCGGGCTTGGCCAGCGTGGTCATCGGGTGCGGATTCTTGTCCGTGACCATCCCGGCGCACAGATCGATGGTCCCGACTGTCGCGCTCCCGCCTGAGCCAGCGCCACCCGCGGCGGTGCCTCCGGAACCACTCGCGACGCCACCCGAGCCTCCGCCACCGGTAGGGGGGGTGCCACCTGTTCGCGTCGTGCCACCGCTGCCGCCAGAGCCGACACTCCCCGCAGCACCGCCCCTGCTGGTTCCGCCTTGACCCGCTGTCGAGGTGGACGTTGCCCCGCCACTCGTGTTTCCAGACCCGCCGCTTACGCCACCCGTACCGCTGTGTGAACTCCCGTTGGAATCGGAGCTGCACCCGAGCAGGCTCGCGGCGATGGCTAGGGCAGAAGCGACCAGCGAAATTCCGCCTTCGATTCCCACGAAGTTTCTCATCGCGACCCTCCTGTTGCGGTTGTTTCGGCCGTGCGTGGTTTTTGCCCCTCAATGGGTCAATGGCTTCGCGCCCGGGAATCCATTCTGCGATCCCGTCACGTACGCCTGACAGGTGGCACCCGACACCGGACAATCGACGGTCTTTTTGCCGCTGTTCCACGACCACCATAGCCAGCTCATACCATCCACTGCGGCCTGGTCCATTTCCGACTGATAGTCCAGGTTAGTGTCGCCACCGTAGTTATCGAGGCCGATCTCAATGGGAAAGGGCTGAGCGACGGCAAATTGATGAATGGCCTGCGCGCCTGTGACCACGCCGGTGTGACCCAAGAGCAACCCGCCCTGCCACGACGGATAGTATCCATCGCTCGTGCCCCAATACGCCTGCCACCCGAACATCGTCTGCGGGTTGCCGTTGACGATCACCGTGTCTGCCGCGCGAATGGCGTTGCCGTACTCGACGATGCCGTAGAGGTCGCGGCCCTGGTAGTTGGCCATAATTTCCAATGGATTGGTATATCCTTGGGTTCTAAAGAACTGGATGTTGGTCTTGGCCGCGTTCGCCCACGCGACGCGCCCCGCTTCAGTGCTGGCGTCCTCCGTGCTGATGAACTCCTGGCCGGCGTCGATGATGACATTGCCGCGGTACTTGCTCATCAAGTCCTTGAGCCACTGGCGGCTCCACACGGCCAAATAGCAAGGCCCGGGTGTAGCGGAAGAACAAGCCGTGCTCGTGGGCGAGCTCAGCGAATAGAAATTACCCCCACCCAGCGCGCTGTTAATGACGTAATTGCTGCCCGAATCCCAGGTAAAGAGCGACACCCAAACAAGCATGCGACGTGCAACGACTTCACTCAGGAGGGTATCGAATCCAGCTGGGGTCATTCCATTCGCGGCATCGAGCGTGAACAACATGCGCATGGCGTTGGCGCCCATTGCGGATACTTGGTCTACGTCGAGGGTTTGGTCCACACCCGCCGCGACGTCTTCCGGTCCGCGCGCAATGATGGCGTTCCCCGAGGTGTCGTAGATCTTGTTGCCGATAAGCTGGATGCTTGGGGAACTTGATTCCGTGCCGCCTGAAACTGTGGCGCCACCCGAGCTTGTTGTGCCACCCGAGCCGGTCGTGCCGCCCGCGCCGCCACCGGTCGCGCTGGAACCGCCCGTCCTCGTCGTTCCGCCCGAGCTGGTCGTGCCACCTGAGCTGGTCGTGCCACCTCGACTGGTCGTGCCGCCCGAACTAGTCGTGCCGCCTGCGCTCGCGGTCGAGCCACCCGCACTGGCTGTCGCGCCGCCGGAGCTGGCTGTCGTGCCGCCAGCACCAGCCGAAGAGCCTCCGGTACCCGTAGCAGCGGCATCGGCCGGAGCGGTGCTTCCACCCAAGTTGGTCGCAGCCGTGCCCCCGCCTCCACCCGCGGCCTGCCCATCATGATTCGCGGTAGACGAGCTTGAGCATGCCGCGAGCACGATGGCGACGGACAGGAAGAACGCCCAATGCCACTGGATTCGAAGGCACGTGATGGTCATGAGTCCTCCTCCCTGCATTTCTGGACGACGCTGAAACCGCGTCGCGAGGCACAAAACTCGGCCTCGCACAGGCGTTGATCATACACGGATAAGGGAAAATGTGCGGTCGGGCCGCGCGGACCTCATTGTTGGCCCAAATTGAGTAGGAGATTCGTGTTGACCGGTGTACCAGGCTTCGCCGGAACTGGGGCAAGCCAGCGCGGTACGGTCGCGGCCACGCCTGCGGGGAGCACGCGTCCCCATTCCTGACCGTAGGGATAGGCGAAGGTGATGCCGATCGGGTGTTTGATCGTCCTGACCTTGATGGGGTTGCGCAGGGGCGGCAGGTTCAGCATGTCGTCCTCGATGGACTGCGCTTCGTACGGCAAGAAGCAGCGTCCGTCCGGAATCCAAAGCCATCCCGACTTCGCAGTGAAGGTCCAGTTGCCGGAGGAAAACACCATATCTCCCCAGGGCCAGCGACTGTGAAAGTAAGGACGCCCGTCGCGCAAGATCCACGCCCCTCCCGTGACATAAGGCTCGAAATCTGGACCCACAACGTCCGCGCGCGGGTGCCACGCCGGACCATAGCTCGGAAGCGTCGACCACTCGCCTGGACAGCGTGGTGCTGAACCTCGATCCCCGGCGTTGTGCACGCCACCGCGATGTAGTTGCCAGCGGGAAAGGTGGTAGCAATCTTGATTGTCGCCGCACTTCGAGCTGCTCACAAATAGTGCGGGCAATGCTGGTGGTCGAACAAGTGTTGCCCAGCTTCCGCTCCTCCTACCGCGTCGGTTGCTTGGCAATCCAGGCCAGGCTCTTTCCCTCCCTCGACCAGATGTCGAGCTGCCCGAGCGCGAAGTGGTACTCGGCCTCCCCAGGCAGGGACGTCTCGACGGCGACGCGGTACCAGTCGTGCGCTTCGTCGAGCTTGCCCAGGCCTTGCGCCCGGGCTCCGAGGTAGAACGCGGCCTCGCACGAAGTGCTCGGCGTGGTCCCGCGCAGGGACGTGCCAACCTCTTCGCTCTCCAGGCCCATGACGACGCGGCCCAAGACGTAGTAGCGGTCGCTGCCACGTCCCTGGTCCGGGCTCGGCTTGGCGAAGTGCCGCTTGAGCGCGTCGACGTAGACCGACCGTGGATTTCGTTGCGCCGCGACGGCGCGGAACAGCCACAGCAAGTCGCGCTCCTGGGGCGACGGCGGCTCCGAGAGGAACCAGAGCGGCTCCTCTTCGCCGTACTCGGAAATCGCGAGCTTGGCAAACGAAGGGGGAGCCGAACGAAGCAGCTTTCGCCCCAGCGCTTGTGCGGCCTCGTCACCCTTCACGGACCGGATGGCATTGTAGTGCCGCACGATTGCGTATTGCTGCTGGACGGGCTCGGCGAGCTGGTCGATGACAGCGACCGCGCGTTTGACGTCGGTCACGACCAGCTCGTCGATAACGGCCGCCTTGGCGTCCTCGCGAATGCCTGCCTTGAAGAGCTCGTTGACGGCGGTTTCCAGGCCGGGAGTCTTGTCGTTGACGAAAGCATCGGCCATGGCTGCGCCGAGCTCGCGATCAAAACCCTTCCCTGGCTTACCACTTTGCTTGACGATCTTTGCCGCGTCGATTGGGTTGCCGAGCCGCCACTCGATAGCGGCTTGGCCCACGACCGACGAAGCCCCAGGATAGCGGGACGCGGTCGCCGCGATCAGCGAACGAGCCTGATCGGCATGTTTGAGGAGGGCATGGACAATGGCTGTCTCGCGCATGGCCCCGCCCTGTCCAGTGGAAACAGCGGGCTCGATCGCGAGCAGCGCTTCCTTGGGCTTGCCCATGCGGCGAAGGGCGCGCGCCAGGCTGCCGCGCACGGCGGCTCCGTCCAGGCCGCGTGGATCGGGATGGTCCGCGAGCCATTTCCGGGCCAGGCGCACGATGGTGCCGTTGGGGTCGCCCGAGAGCGCTCGGGTCACCTTCCGGCTACGCTCGGCACGTCCGCCAGGCGGCAACCTCCACGATTCGATCTTGTTCGCACGAACGACATTCTCCAGCACGCCGATCAGACATTCGATGCCACCGGCGCCCTCGCGGTCGCCGAGCGCCGCGGTCTCCATCTCGCGCATCGCTGCCTGGGGTGGCAGAAGGCCGAGGTCCACGCGGGTTGCCGCCACGTGGATGCGGTCGCAGGGCCGCAGCTGCGGCAGCGCCGCCGTCTGATCGAGGAGTGCCTTGTCACCAGCGTACACGGCGAAGCTCGCCTGGGACGAAAGGGCCACTCCGGGCGCGACCTCGACGAAGCTACGGTGCATCCGTTCGTAGAGGCGCAGGTCGGGCAGCCGATGCGCGACCTTGCCGGCAAGCTCGCGATTGTTGGGGCGCGAATCCAGTCGCGCCATCAGGGCACGCGCGGCGGCGTAGCTCATGGGATTGGCCCAATCGTCCATCGCATGGATCGTGTTGAATGCGTCCAAGAGCGCGAGCCCGCCGATGCCTTGCTGTGCCTGAAGATTCGCGAGCAGATCGCCCGTGACCGGCTGGCCAGCGTCTGCCGCCACGAGGGCATCGAACCAAGGGGCAAACGTCGTTGCCAGCTTACCCTTATCGTCCCGCACAGATCGTGCAAACGCAGCGGCCGCTTTGTTCGAGCACAGCACGTGCAAGTAGTCGTGACCCTTGTCGCGCAGAGCCGTCAGCATCGCAGCCCGGTAATACGCCGCGAGCGCAGGCCCGGTGGGATTGCTCTTGTCGGGCAACAGGGAAGCCAGCGCCGTGTCGAAAGCGGCGAGCAGCCCGCCCTCATCGACCTCCAATTGGCGAAGAATGAGACTTCCCTCTCGACTGTCCCGCGCCTTGGCCACCCGCTCGGCGTATCGGTCGTCGGCATCGCGCATGAGGGAGCGCAAGACTACAGCCGGCCCTGACCCGGCCAGGCTGCGCCGGATTTGAAAGTCGCCCCACATCACCTGGGCCTGCACGACCGGCATCGTGCCGCGCGCGTTGGCCATGTGCCCTGCGAGGAAGGTCTCCGCCTCCTGGCCCAGATCGCTAAGCAGCAAACGTCGTAACCAGAGATAGCACGTGACCGGATCAGTGGCGGCGTCATCGGCCAACGCTTGCAGCCTCTTGTTGTCGAAGAGCACGTAGGCGCGAACCGCGCTGGTGTCCGGCACCCACGCGGCGGCTTGCTGGGCTGCGCGTCGGTAACCCAGGACGTGCGCGAGCACCATCTTCTGGGCCGGCTGGGCATGACTGCCAGTCTCGTCGAGGGCCGTGGCCGCCCACGCTGCCGCCAACAGAGCATCCGCGGCGTCCATGGCGTCGAGGGACGCAAGGCCAGCGACAAGAGCCCCCCGCTCATGGCATGGATGGCGCGCCAACGCTGAGGCGGATTTCCCCAGGCCTTGCCTGCATTCCGTACTGCCCTCACCGCGGCCTCGTCGAACATGGGCTCGAACGCGAGTAGAGGCCGCGTCTCCTCCATGAGCGGATGGGCTGCGATCTGCTTCTTCGCCCAGTCGAGCAGAAGCGCATGAGCCGCGCCGAAATCGCACAACTCGTCGAGGGTACCGAGCGACTCGGCCCCGACGCGAATGTCCCAACCGTGCGCCGCCTCGACCCAGCTTATTGCAGGCGGCTCGGACAGCGGCGCACCCACAAGCTCGGCCACGAACGGAATAGCGCCGACCAGCCGGGCATCCGGCGACAGCCGGTAGGCCGCAGCCAGGGCCTCGCGGGTGGCTACCAGGCTCTCGCGCATGAACAGGGCTGGCTTTGGCGTCGCCGAAACGGGAGCCGCCTTCGATTGGGCTTTGTTTTTTTGGCACCCAACCAGGCTGCTCAGCAAGGCAAGCAACAGTGCTACTCGACGACGACGCACACAAGATGGCACGTATTCATCGTACGCGCGATGGTGAATTGCGCAATTGGCGAGGATAGCGTT
>Ga0265316_10002515_pt1 | contig 18958 bp, 18 predicted proteins | sample 4522metaG_FD_202092 | JGI IMG/M metagenome (GOLD analysis project Ga0265316, IMG submission 202092) | Rhizosphere microbial communities from Carex aquatilis grown in University of Washington, Seatle, WA, United States - 4-5-22 metaG | ecosystem: Host-associated > Plants > Roots > Rhizosphere >... | reverse complement strand
TCTAACGACCTAATAAGCACTATCCGGGGATTATCGCTAAATTGCTGAATGGAGGCATCCTGAAGCCCTGCTTCTTTTACGACTTCACGCACTTTATCGATAGACGGAGGATTTTTAAAATTATACTCCTGCAGTTCACCTCCTGAAAAATCAATTCCGTAAGCATACTTTCCTTTATGGAAATAAGCAAAACAGGTGACAGCGACCATTATAATGGAAAGAGTGTAAAATATTTTTTTCTTACCGATAAAATCAAAATTTGTCTTGCCTATAAGATGGAACATCGGTAAAGAATCCTTCAACCATCCCAAACTTAATAAAATTTCAAAGATCGTGTGCGTTACTACTATCGAGGTAAAAAGGCTGGAGATCAAACCGATAGTTAAAGTTACGGCAAAACCTCTTATTGGGCCTGTTCCGAACTGGAACATCAAGAAAGCCGCTATTAAATTGGTCATGTGGGAATCAAGAATAGCGCTAAATGCCCTATGGTATCCATTAGATATAGCCAAGCGCAAACTCTTTCCCGCGGCTAACTCTTCCCTTATTCTTTCATTGATAAGAACGTTCGCATCTACGGCCATACCCAAAGATAATACTATACCTGCAATACCGGGTAAGGTTAACGTTGCCGAAATTCCCGGGAAAAGCATAGGTAATATCCCTAAGCCCCCAAGGATCATAAACAAGTTAATTATAAGGGCTATATCGCTTATTAAACCGGCCAATAGATAGTATACTCCCATAAAAAGAATAACGAATATACTACCAATAACCGCGGCTTTAACGCCTTTATTTATGGAATCCTGGCCCAGGAGCGGGCCGATAGTTCTTTCTTCCTCAATATGCATAGGAGCCGGCAAAGCGCCAACCCTTAAGATCAATGCCAGGTCCTGAGCCGACTCAACTGAAAAACGACCGCTTATGACAGCCTGTCCTGACGGTATTGCTTCCCTGATATTTGGTGCCGATTGGACTTTACCATCCAAAACTATTGCCAGCCTTCTTCCTACATTAGTTGCCGTAACTTCGGCAAACTTCTTTGCTCCATCAGCGTTGAATTGCAGGGAAACCACCGGTTCATTGAACTGACTTTGGCTAAAAGTAACCTGCGCGTTTGTTAACGTATCACCTGCCAGGACCGTTTGTTTTTCTAATAAAAGCGGCTCACTGTTATCCTGGGCATACTTTATTTCATAGCCTTCCGGAACGCTTCCGGCAAGTGCCTGTTTTAATTTATCCGTATCAGAAGAAACAAGTTTAAACTCTAATATCGCTGTTTTACCTATGATATCTATGGCGCGGGTCCTGTCGGTAACTCCGGGAAGTTGAATTACTATCTCATCTTCCCCCTGTTTCTGGATAGATGTTTCCCTTACGCCAAACTGATCAATGCGGTTGCGGATGACCTCGACTGCGCGGTCACAGGCATCGGCTTTTGCTTGGCCCGAGAGTGCGGATGTATCCACCTTCATCAAAAGATGCATACCTCCCCTTAGATCAAGCCCTAAATTTATTCTTTTCTCTAAAGGAAAAGCAAAATAAACCGATATACCCAGGACAGCCAGGATCAACAGCGATTTAAAAGTTACTTTTTTCTCCATTTTATTTGTTTTTCTCCTTAAGCAGCAGCCGAACCTTGCGGCTTCTTTATGTAAGCGATTGAGCTTTTTTCGATCTCGATCTTGACATTCTCATCTATCCTTAAGATGACCGTTTTATCTTTTACGTTAACGATAGTCCCGTGTACGCCGCCGGTTGTTACCACATCATCGTTTTTATTCAAATTACTTAACATTTTTTGGTGCTCTTTTTCCTTTGTCTTCTGCGGACGGATCAGCATAAAATAAAAGATCACAAAAATAATGACTAAAGGAAAAAGATTCATTAAAGGATTCCCAGCTTGTGCCTGAGGCATGTTTACTTACCCCCCTTTTCTTGTTTTTTCAATAAACTCTTTACCGTTGCCGAAAGTTGGGCGCCGTTCTTGACCCAAGCTTCGATTCTTTCTTTTTTGATCTTAGCTTCTCCCGTTATCGGGTTATAAAACCCGAGCTCCTCGAGGAAACTGCTGTCGCGGCCTTTTCTCTCATCAAAAACCGTAACCCTGAAATGCGGCTTACCGCTTGGGTTTTTACCGATCCTTCTTAAGCGAATATGTACTGCCATTTGTGAAACCTCCTTTATTATTTAGCTATTGCTTCCATTAATGCTTTTGCTTTGTTAAATGTCTCCGTGTACTCTTTTGCCGGGACAGAATCCGCTACGATCCCTGCTCCAGCTTGTATGTATGCCGTATTACCTTTAATCACAATTGTCCTGATGGTAATACAAGTATCCATATTATGGGAAAAACTGAAATAACCTACTGCCCCCCCGTAAGGCCCGCGCTTGACGTTTTCAAGCTCATCTATAATTTCCATTGCGCGGATCTTCGGACTGCCGGTAAGAGTTCCAGCGGGAAATGCGGCTTTCAAAACATCATATACGTCATACCTCTTATTGTCAAGCTTTCCTCTGACTTCGCTTACCAAATGCATAACATGGGAATATTTCTCTACCGCCATAAATTCGCTTACCTTGACCGATCCAATTTGAGAAACCCTGCCTAGATCATTCCTGCCAAGGTCTACCAGCATAAGGTGCTCAGCGCGCTCTTTTTTATCTTTCAACAATTCTTCAGAGAGCCGCCTGTCTTCTTCATCGTTACTGCCTCGCGGACGGGTGCCGGCTATCGGACGGGTCTGAATCAGCCCATCTTCGCATCTAACCAGCATTTCAGGTGAAGAACCTACGATCTGAAGATCCTTTAATTTTAAAAAATACATATAAGGTGAAGGGTTTAGGCTGCGCAAAGACCTGAAAATATCAAACGCATCCCTTCCGGTCTTTATCTGAAAACGCTGCGATGGTACACCTTGAATAATATCGCCCCTCCTTATATATTCTTTCATACGTAATACGACATCCTTGAATTCTTTTTTGGTAAAATTAGATTTAACGGTAAATTTAAATGTATCCGTCGTCTTTTTAGAATGATAAGGCCGTTGAGGCTTGTTAAAATTATTCTCTATAGCCGCGATCTTCGTTAAGGCTGCATTATAGTATTTTTTTAATACCGCTACTGGCAAGCTGCCGGAACGGGGAAGAAAAACATTGCTAACTATTTTTATTGCATGATTTACATGGTCAAAGACCAGAATGGTATCAGTCAAGAGAAAAACCGAATCCGCAAGTTTTAGGTCATCGGGGTTTTTATCCGGTATATCTTCAAAAAACCTGACCATATCATAACCGATATAACCGACTAAGCCGCCGTAAAAACGCGGCAGCCCTTTAACCCGAACGCCCTTAAAACCCGACATGATCTTTTTAAGTTCATCCAACGGGGTAGATCGGGTAATAAAAGATTTTCGTGCATTTTTACCCGGATAAAGAAGTTGGATCTTTCTTCCTTTGCTGCTAAATATCATAGAAGGGTCGCTTCCTAAAAATGAATACCGGGCGATCTTTTCTCCTCCCTCTACGGACTCAAGAAGGAACGCGTAATCGCTGATCTTCAACTTTAGAAACGCGGAAACCGGTGTTTCAAGGTCAGCATTGATCTCCTTGTAAACCGGTATCACATTGCCTTTCTTGGCTAACTTTTTAAATTCTTCAAAATTTGGGATAAGCATTTGTTTTCCAGCTAAGTCCAACTAAGGGGACAGACCCCTTGGGGTCTGTCCCCTGTCTTAGATTTTACGGTAAAAACACGAGCGATTACCGGTATGGCAAGCCACACCCACTTGGCGTACTTTGATCAAAAGCGCATCAAGGTCACAATCATAAAAAAAAGATTTTACGAATTGGAAATGCCCTGAGGTCATACCCTTGACCCAATATTCTTTCCTTGAGCGCGACCAAAAACAAGTCTTGCCTAATTTTATGGTTCGGCGCAATGATTCTTTATTCATATAAGCGAGCATAAGAACCTCGCCTGTTTTATAATCCTGAATAATCGCCGGTATTAATTTTGCGCTATCGAATTTCAAACTTCCTATTTTAAATTTTGTCATAGCCTGACTAAAACTCCTCTTTCTTTCAAATATTCTTTTACCTGTTTTACGGTAAATTCCTGATAATGGAAAATAGAAGCGGCCAACCCCGCGTCCGCTCCCGCTTTTAAGAAAACTTCATAAAAATCTTCTAATTTACCCGCTCCCCCCGAAGCAATCACCGGAACAGAAACGGCATCCGTTATTGCTTTGGTAAGTTCAAGGTCGAATCCGTCTTTTGTTCCGTCAAAATCCATGCTTGTCAAAAGGATCTCGCCCGCTCCAAGCTTGGCAACCTTACGCGCCCACTCAACCGCATCAAGCCCTGTGGGCGTCCTGCCGCCATTAATGCATACCTCCCATTTGTCGGTTGTTTTTTTGGCATCAATAGCAACTACTATACACTGACTGCCAAAACGCTTAGAAGCTTCACTTACTAAAATAGGAGATTTTACTGCCTGCGTATTTATGGAAACTTTTTCCGCCCCGGCATTTAATAATGCGCGGATATCCGCGGTATCCCCTATGCCTCCACCCACGGTAAAAGGCATGAAAATATTCTTGGCGATCGCCTCAACCAGCGTAACCAAGGTCTTACGATTCTCAAAGCTTGCGGTAATATCAAGAAAAACCAGTTCATCCGCTTCTTGGGCATCGTAAGCCCTGGCCACTTCAACCGGGTCTCCGGCATCTTTAAGCCCTAAGAATTTAACACCCTTGACCACCCGGCCGTCTTTTATATCAAGACATGGTATTATCCGTTTGGATAACATAATTTTACTTTGTCGTATCTACTTTCTCTACCGTATCAATCTGCTCAATCTTCTCAACTTTATTCGCTTTTATTCTTCTCTCTTTATTGAGATAAGCCTTTAAATGCATCCAAGTCCTTCTATTCACTTTACCAGTAACTTTTAAATGGTTTGCTTTCTGGAAATCTTTAATTGCGGATACCGTCTGCTTACTGATCTTTCCATCAATGGCGCCCGGATCAAATCCCGCGTTCTTTAGGGCTTTTTGTATCTCTATTTCCTTTGAGCCGGACTTTCTTGCAAGATAACCTTTATTTTTTCCCGACCTCTTTACTATAGTAACTTCTTTTGTAGTTGTGACCTCGTTTGATTTGGCTAACTGATCCCTCAATGAATTCAACTCTTCATCTTTAGACTGAACCTGCGACTGCAAAACTGTGACCTGATTTCTTAAACCCTGATTCTCCATCTCCATTTGTTTCCGTTTACCTGTAGCACATCCTGCCAAGCTCGATAAAAACACAATTCCGACCGCTATCACTGTGAACTTCTTAAACATCTTACTCCTCCTTTTCGCCTCAAGGGCGTACTGGCGCGATACTGATCTGCGCCAGGTATAAATTTTAAATTTTTATGGCCTGAGAAAGCGTAAATTTGCCTTCATACAGGGCCTTGCCAATAATAACTCCGGTCACTCCCGACTTTGCGAGCAACTTAAGTTTCAATATGTCATCAAGCGAAGATATCCCGCCGGAAGCAACCACTTTTAAACCCGTCTTTTTCAAAAGTTCTTTGATACTTTTAATATTCGGGCCGGTTAATGTTCCGTCTTTTAAGGTATCGGTATAAATAACTTCGCGAAACCCCATATCCTTTAAGTAGACGGCAAAATCCAACACATCGGCTTTGCCCATCGAACTTTTCCAGCCTTCGGTCATAACTATGCCATTTTTGGCATCAATACTTACTATTACCTTATCATTGAACTTTTTATAAGCCTTCTTTAAAAAACTTTCATCCGAAACCGCTTTTGTTCCCAGTACAACCCGGCTAACCCCACAATCAACCAACTCACTTATAGTATCGATCTTCCTTACGCCACCGCCAAACTCAACCGGGATAGAAATATTTTTAACCACCTCTTTAGCGATATCTATATTCTTGGGATCTCCGGTAAACGCTCCGTCAAGGTCAACCACGTGCAAAAATTCAGCCCCCTGCTTTACCCAATGTTTCGCAGTTTTTACCGGGTCCTTTGAATAAATCTTTTTATCACGCGCGCCTTGAACATATCTTACGACGCAACCGTCCTTTAAGTCGATTGCAGGGATAATTAACATGTTTTAATAAAGTTTTCTATGATCTTTAAACCGGTTTTCTGGCTCTTTTCAGGATGAAACTGTACGCCGTATAGATTCTTACTGGATACAGCAGCAGTAAATTCTACGCCATAATCACAAACAGCGGCAGTAACCGCTTCCTCCTTTGGCACAGGATAATAAGAATGAGCGAAATATAGAAAAGAACCGTCTCCGATCCCATTAAATAACGGAGATTGATTAGCAATCTTTATCTGATTCCATCCCATGTGCGGGATTTTAAGGCCGGACTTATGCTCAAAACGTTTTACAATTCCTTTTAATAAACCAAGCCCTTTTTCATTTTTTGCTTCTTCGCTTTCTTCAAAAAATAATTGTAAACCCAAACAGATCCCAAGTAAAGGCTTGCCGCTTTTTACAAACTCCTTTATTTCCGTAACCAAGCCCTGCTTTTTAAGTTCAACCATGGCATCGTCAAAAGCCCCGACCCCGGGCAAGACAGCTTTGTCAGCTGAACGGATATCCTTAGGGTTATTTGTAATTTTAGTCTGCGCACCCAATAACTGCAACGCTTTATTTACACTGTGGATGTTTCCCATCCCGTAATCAATAATTGCGATCATTTAGTCAATCACACCCTTTGTCGAAGGAATACCTTTTCTGCGCGGGTCAATTTGAGTTGCCTGGTCCAAAGCAATACCGAGGGCCTTAAAAATCGGCTCTAAAGTTGCATGCAGATCAGCATTTGGATTATCTAATTTTATATTCAGGTTCATTCCTAACTGTTTAGCAAAAGCTTCGAAAAAATGCCCCGCCTCCTTAAGTCCATAACCATTCGGTTCCACGGAACAGAAGAATTTTACCGGATTAGTAAGTAACTTATAAGATGGTCTTCCTGATATGTCTACGGTTACATGGGCAGTTATATCTTCCATTGGCGCTGAAGCAGAACCTATTCTTCTGATCCCTGCTTTGTCTCCCAGCGCTTCCTTAAAAGCTTTACCTAAAACAATCCCGATATCTTCATTAGTGTGGTGAATGTCTATATTTAAATCCGCTTTATTCGTAACAATTTCAAGGTTAAAATGTCCCCAAAAAGCAAACAACTCCAGCATATGATCTAAAAGCCCTATGCTGCAATTTATTTTAGACTCACCACTGCCATCAATATTCAATTTAATTGTTATATTGGTTTCCTTACTTGGCCTGGTAAATGTAACTTCTCGCATTATTCTCTCCTATTGGAATCTTACTTTAACCGAATCTAAATGTTTGCTTAAGCCTTCTATACCAGCAATCTTCTCCAGCGGATCCTTGATCTTTTCAAGCGCGCGCTTTGAATAATCAATAATGTGGTTACTTTTGGTAAAATCGCACACTGACAGACCGGAAAAGAAACGGGCTGTGCCTGCCGTCGGCAAAACATGGCTGGGCCCGGCAACATAATCCCCTATTGCCGTAGGGCTGTAAGGGCCTAAGAAAACAGCACCGGCATTACGTATCAACTTTAATAATTTCTGCGGATTCTTAACCAATATCTCCAAATGCTCCGGAGCAATTTTATTCGAAATATCGGCCGCTTCTTCCAAATTCTTAGTCAAAACTATAACACCATTCTCATCCGGCAGCATAGCCTTGATCTCTTTAGCTAAAGATTTAGAGTTGGTAATTAAAATTGCCAGCCCTTTTGAGTGCTCGGCTTGCGCTTTTAGATCCGCAACAATGAATTTAGGATCAGAGAACCTGTTGGCAATGATCACCAGTTCCGTGGGGCCGGCGATCATATCAATATCAACTTGGCCAAAGACCTGCCTTTTTGCTTCACTCACATAGACATTCCCGGGGCCGACGATCTTATCAACTTTGCGTATAGTTTTAGTGCCGTAAGCCAGCGCGGCTATGCCTTGTGCGCCTCCTACACGATATATCTCGTTAACCTTTAACAGATCCGCTACTACCAATATATGCGGGTTAATTAAACCATTATTATCCGGCGGACTGATCAAAACTATTTCTTTCACTCCGGCGATCTTTGCCGGCAGCACGGTCATATAAACAGTCGAGACTAAAGGCGCGGTTCCGGCGGGAATATAAACACCGACACGCTCCAGAGGCAACAGGTTCTCACCCAATACAACCCCATCGGAATCTTTTATGCGCCATGACTTTTTAACGGTCTTGCGGTAAAACTTATTAACGTTTTCGACAATAACTTTTAACGAAGAAACAAAATTCGGGCTTATATTTTGATATGCGCCGCTTATATCAATTTGAGATACTTTTATTTGACGGTTAGATAACTTTACCCCGTCAAATTTTTTTGTATATTTTAAGACCGCTTCATCCCCAAAAGCACGTACGTCATCAATGATCTTCTTGACGCGTTCTTCAACTCTCTTTTGTTTATTGAACCCGCGGTTATAAATTTTATCCAACTTAGCACTATTAGGCCTTATTATTTTCATAATTTTGTTTTCAACTCCTCTAATGCCTGTTTTAAATTCCCCGGATTATTTCCGCCAGCCTGCGCGAAATCAGGCCTGCCTCCTCCGCTTCCGCCGATAATTCCGGATATGGAGCGGACAAGTTTCGAAGCATCCACCCCTTTGGCGCAAAGATCGGGTGTAACCCCGATAACCAATAAAGCCCTGCCGTCTATACTTGAGCCAAGTGCCACCACAGCGCTTCCGGCTTTCTCTTTGATCAGATCCACATTCTTCCTTAGTAAATTCATATCAAGGCTGTCAAAAACCTTTGAGACAACTTTAAAACCATTTATAACTTCCGCGCTACTTATCAATTCTTCCGATGAGCCCTTAAAAACATCCATCTTCTGGGTATTCAATGCTTTTTCAAGCTCCTTAAGGCGCGCACTTCTTTTTTCCACTTCCTGCAAAACTTTATCTTTTGAGGTATTCAGTATGCCGACCAACTCAGAGATCATTCCTTCCTCTTCCTTGACTACCTTATAAGCAAAAGCACCTGTTACCGCTTCTATCCTGCGTACGCCGCTGGCAACCGAACCCTCATGGATGATCTTGAATAAGCCGATAGAACCGGTTGAATCAAGATGCGTCCCGCCGCAAAGTTCCATCGAAGTGTCCAATACGGAGATAACACGCACTTTGCCTTCATATTTCTCGCCAAAAAAAGCCAGAGCACCGGATTTCTTTGCCTCCTGTAATGTCTTTTCTTTTTTCTCCACAGGCAGATTATCCAGGATCGCTTTATTTACGAACTCTTCAATACGGTTCATCTCTTCGTCAGCTATATCTTTAAAATGCGAAAAATCAAAACGTAACCGCTCATACCCCACAAAAGAACCTTGTTGCTGCACATGGGGGCCTAAAACTTTTCTTAGTGCCGCTTGTAACAAATGTGTGGCGGTATGGTTCCTCTCGATATTCATACGCCGGCCAGAATCAATCTTTGATAAAACCTCATCTCCGGGCTTAAAAGTGCCAACCTTAACTTTACCAATATGTAAAATTACATTTCCCGCCTTTTTAGTATCAAGAACCTCGAAGATACTCTTGCCTTTTACGATCTCACCCGTATCCCCGATCTGTCCTCCGCTCTCAGCGTAAAAAACAGTTTTATCCAAGATCATTACCCCATCTTCGCCTTTGGATAATTTTTTAGCAAACTCATTACCCTTCATGATCTTAACGGCCTTTGCCTTGGAAGAAGATTCTTTATAGCCAAGGAACCTTGTTTCTTTTACTCCGTAATCAATCTGAGCGCTGAAAACATCACCCTTCATCGAACTTTGAGATTTTGAACGTTCTTTCTGGCGGTTAAGCTCAACATTAAATGATTGCATCGATATTTTTATACCGCGCATTTCGAGCCATCCCTGGGTCAACTCCAAAGGCATGCCATAGGTATCATGAAGTTGGAATGTTATGCGCCCGACTTCTTCGGGATTCTGGCTCTTTAAGAACCCTTGGAACTTTTCTCTTAGCAGTGTATCGCTTGAATTTAACGTATTTATAAACGACCTTTCTTCGGCCAAGATCACTTCAGCAATATTTTCCTTTCGCGCCATTAAATCCGGATAAAACGGTTTCATCACAAGCGCTACAGGGACAACCAACTTGAATAAATGCGGCTGGGTAATGCCTAACGATCTCAAATGTAAAACACTTTTTCTTATCAATTTACGCACAATGTAACCCCGCCCCTCATTTGCGGGCAGAATGCCGTCGTAGATAGCGAATGTTACGGCGCGAATATGGTCAGCTATTGCGTAAACCAATGTTTTCTTGGCAACAGCTTCATCTTTTATTCCGGAATTAATCTCTTCAATGATCGGAATAAAGAGGTCAGTTTCAAAATTATTGGAAACTCCCTGCATGACCGCGGCCAGCCTTTCCAAACCCATCCCCGTATCAATGTTCTTATTCGGCAAAGGTTCAAGTTTTCCGCCTTCTTTACGGTTGTATTGAGTAAAAACCAGGTTCCAGACTTCCAAAAACCTCCCGCAACTGCACGAAGGGCCGCAACCTTCTGACTTACAGCCGACATCGTTTCCCTGATCGAAAAATATCTCTGAACACGGGCCGCATGGGCCGTTAGGCCCTTTTTCTTTTGCCTCTGACGGCCAAAAATTTTCTTTATCTCCCAGCTTTACGATCTTCTTTACCGGGAGTTTTATCATATCTTTCCAAAGTTTGTACGCCTCGTCATCATCCTTATAAACCGAGACCCAAAGTTTGTTCTTATCGATCTTCAACTCTTCGGTTAAAAACTCCCACGCCCAGGTTATCGCTTCTTTCTTAAAATAATCGCCAAACGAAAAGTTGCCTAGCATCTCAAAAAAAGTATGATGGCCGGAAGTTTTACCGACCTTGGTCAGGTCATCCGTCCTTAAACATCTTTGAGCGGTTGCCGCGCGCTTAAACCCCGAATCAAACCCTAAAAATTCTTTTTTAAACTGATTCATCCCGGCAGGAGTGAACAAAACAGTAGGGTCATCCTTTGGCACCAGGGAATCGCTATCCGCTATCCGGTGCTTCCGGGCTTTAAAAAAATCCAGAAATTTTATCCTTAATTCGCTCGCGAGCATAATTGACCTAAAACATCCAATACTGTTTCGGGAGTAAAACCGCGGCGTAACAGGTAGGCGTACACCTTCTGCTTCGCTTGATATGGCTCAATCCCATTTAATTTACTTAATCTCTCTTCTGCAATATCCCTAATAATCTTATTTTCGGAATAATCTTTTTTTACCTCTAAAACAGCCGTATCTATCAAACCCCTATCAACACCTTTAAGCCTTAATTCTTCCCTGATCCTTCTTAACCCTAGCTTTCTCTTGATGCGCGAACTGATCCACGTTTTTGTAAAAACATTGTCGTTGATAAACTCTTTATCTCTTAAAAAAGCAATCGTCTTCTTAATTACGTCTTCAGCGAATTTTTTGTCTTTAAGCCTGAGATAAAGCTCGTTTTCACTGCGCAACCTGAATTTAAGCAGCAGAAAAGCATACTCCCTGGCCCTTTCAAGAGGATCCTTACTTCTTATCACCTTGAGACATCTTCTTTCTGACTTCTTTTTCTATCTCTTCTGCTAACTTCGGCTTTTCTCTTAAGGTCTTTACCGCGGCATCTCTGCCCTGCCCCAATTTCTCATTCCCGAACGAGAGCCATGTTCCGGACTTTGTAATAATTTCCGAATTCACTCCGGCATCAATAATGGAACCGAACCGGGATATACCTTCATTATGTAAAATATCAAACTCACCCTCTCTAAACGGTGAAGCAACTTTATTTTTTACTACCCTCACTCTCACTCTTCCGCCTATAACCACATCCCCTTCTTTAAGGGAAGCGATCCTGCGCACATCCAGCCTGACCGAAGAATAAAACTTAAGCGCTCTTCCTCCAGGGGTGGTTTCAGGTGAACCGAACATAACACCAATCTTTTCGCGAAGCTGGTTGATAAATATCACGCAAGTACGGGACTTACTTATTGAGCCGGTCAATTTACGTAATGCCTGCGACATCAATCTAGCCTGCAAACCGATATGCGAATCCCCCATCTCGCCTTCAATTTCCGCGCGCGGTGTCAAAGCTGCGACCGAATCAATAACAACCATATCCACGGCATTGGAACGGACCAATGTTTCAGCTATCTCTAATGCCTGCTCTCCGGTATCCGGTTGAGAAATCAACAGGTCATCAAGATTTACTCCGATAAGTTTTGCGTAATTAGAATCAAAGGCGTGCTCAGCGTCAATAAAAGCCGCCACTCCTCCTTTTTTTTGATTCTCCCTGATCGCGGTCAAAGTCAAGGTAGTTTTACCTGAAGCTTCCGGACCGAATATCTCAATGACCCTTCCGCGAGGCAGGCCTCCAACTCCAAGAGCCACATCCAAAGTCAAAGCACCGGTAGGGATCGTCTCTACATTGACCTTCACATCCGAGCCCAATTTCATGATCGAACCTTTACCGAACTGTTTTTCTATCTGGGCAAGGGCAAGTTCCAACGCCTTGTTTCTATCTGAAATATTGTGCGTTTCTTCTTTCTTTTTTTCAATGACCATAAAAACCTCCGTTTTTTTAGATTTGAATGAAATATTATATCCTACCAGCCTTCCTGTGTCAACTACTTCAATAGGCATCACCTCCTCATATTACCTTACCTTAATAGACGAAATCAGCCTTAAAATCTAACAAAAACTTTCTCCTCCCAGCAGACTGGCTTTAGTTTGTTCTCGCAGCACCGTTTGGGTTTTTATATTTGCGCCTGCTTTGTCATGTTCTTCGCAGGGACGCTCGTTGGCCCCGGCGTGGCCAACTTCGCTCGGCTTTCGGCCTCGCTCGTCCCGCCTACTCGGCGGGACACCTTGCCCGCTCGGCCTACAAACGCCCTGCTCAAAACATGCCAAATCATGCGCAAAGCAATGCCACTTTACCTTTAGATAGTTAAACGGCTGCCTTGGTTTGGTTCTCGACGCACGTTAGAAAATTTGAGCGGGCACGGTGCCCCTTCACCACCTGTTTGGGCGAGCGAAAATTTTCTTCGAGCGAGGATTTCCACGCTGGGGAAATCCGAGCGGTGCGGAGAGAACAAACCAAGGCAGACGCTAAGCTACTCTTGACCTTTCTCCTAATTTATGGTAATCTTTCATCTTATGGACGACACGGTTAAATTAAAACAAGAAATTGACCGCACAAGGACCGAGCTTGGGATCCTCTATGAGGTATCCAATGCTATGCGCACAACCCTTAGGCTCGATGAGATCCTTTATATTATCCTGACTGGGGTAACTGCTCATACAGGATTGGGTTTTAACAGGGCCCTTCTTTTCCTTATCAATGAAAAGGACGCTCTCATAGAAGGAAAAATGGGTATCGGGCCTGAAACCGGGGATGAAGCCAACCGCATCTGGAACCAGATCGAACAGGAAAAAATGAACTTGGATGACCTGATCAGCGTTTATAAAGAATCGGGTACTGCCCCGGAATCCGGATTCAATAAACAAATACGCCATATCAGGTTCAGCTTGCGTGAAGAAAGCGCGGGATTGCTTGCGCTCGGCGTTTTAGACGGCATGCCCCTGCATTTAAGCAAAGAAAACATGCCTAAATATAAGAATGACCCGCTGGTTAAATTGTTGAACGGAGAAGAATTAGTCATCGTACCGCTAAAATCAAAAGAAAGGGTAAACGGCTTAATCATCGCCGATAATTTTGTCACTAAAAAACCCATCACCAAAGACGACTTGCGCATGCTGATCATGCTTGGTAACCAGGCCGGGCTTGCCATCGAGAATTCCCAACTTTATGAAAAAACCGTGATCCGCGCCCATTCCGATTATTTAACCGATCTTTGGAACCACGGGTATTTTCAGATGATCCTGCAGAAAGAACTGGAAAGGTCTAAAGCGACAAAACTACCTTTAAGCCTTATCACCATCGATATAGATGATTTCAAGATCTATAATGACCAGTTAGGCCATCAGGCAGGAGATACCGCCCTTAAAGAGTTGGCAAATTTACTTAAGAACCAGTCGCGTAAAATGGATTATGTTTGCCGGTATGGCGGAGAGGAATTCACGATAATCCTTCCTCAAACCGACAAAAAAGAAGCGTTCATGATCGCTGAACGCCTAAGGATGGATATAGATAAACACAAATTCTTTTCCGAAGAGATACTCCCCAGCAAAAAACTCACCGCAAGCCTTGGATTATCCACTTTTCCCGAAGATGGATTAACTCCCTCCGAGTTGATCAAGTCATCGGATAAATCCCTGTATCTGGCAAAAAGCAAAGGCAAAAACACTACCTGCTGTTAAACTTTTTCTAAGCCACTGCCTGCGGCTCTTTCTCCGCTTCAGGCTTCTTATCGGCAAACTTAACTGAAACGATCCTTGAAACTCCTGACTGTTGCATGGTGATCCCGTACATTACATTCGCGTTGGCAATTGTCTTTTTATTATGAGTTACAACGATAAACTGCGAAGTCTTGGAGAATTCCTGCAATATTCTTGAGAACCTGTCAACATTAGCCTCATCAAGGGCTGCGTCAATTTCATCAAGAATACAGAATGGGGACGGCTTGACTTTGAATATGGCAAAGATAAGCGCTATCGCCGACATGGATTTTTCGCCGCCTGAAAGCAACAGAACATTCTGAAGTTTTTTGCCCGGAGGACGGCAGATGATCTCAATACCGGATTCCAAAGGATCATTTTCATCTATAAGGTATACCTGGGCATCCCCGCCGTTAAAGAGCGCCCGGAAATAATTCTTGAATTCTTCGCGGACTTTTTCGAATGTCTCCATGAACATCTGTTTAGTGGTACGATTAAGCTTTAAGATCGCCTGATGCAAAGATTCTTTGGCACTAGCTAAATCGTTCTGTTGCTGAATAAGGAAGTCGTAGCGTGCCTTAAGCTCATCATATTCTTCAATAGCCACCAGATTGACCGTGCCGTAGGAATCCAATTTCTTCTTCAACTCCTCGATTTCCTTATTCAAAACAACTATATCGACCGGCTCGCTATTTTCAGGGGCTGTATCCAACTCCAGTTTATAAGCATTGAGCATTCTGTCTTTTATAGTAGAATACTTATAATCAATATCTTTACCGTTCATCTGGAGATGATACAGGTTATTCTTGATCTCATCCAGATGCTTACGGTCGCATTCGATCTTTTTCACAACGTCGGAAGAACCTAAAGAAACCTCTTCGTATTTTTTCTCAGCTTCCTTTAAAATCACGGTTTTGGTTTCAATCTCCTTAGAACACTCAAGATTCTTATTCCCGCACTCGATTATCTCGGATTCAAGGACGGCTTTCTTGGCTGAAGCGTCACTGATCTGTTTTTCAATATTAAGAAGCGTATCCTTATCGTGATTATATGCTTCTTCGATAAGGCGCAAAGTGTCCTGATCGGTAGTCAGCCTTTTATTCAAAGCCTCCAGCTCAGTTTTAACCTGCGTTATAACCACAACAACCTCTTCTCTTAATTTATTATTCAAAGAGATGCTATCCTCTTCTTTCAAAATGGAATCTTCCGCTTGCCTATGCTCGGCATTAAGGGCGTTTAAATTTTCATGCGAGACAGCGATATTAGACTGCAAAACCCCTATCTCCTTATTCACATCCTGCAGCTCCAAAACAATAATATCCTCTTCCTCTTTAATTTTATTAAACTGCTCCAAGGTGGTAAGCCGTGATGTTTCTTTATTAGCAAGGCCGATCTCCTGATTCCTAAGTTCCTGCTGCAGGACGACAATACTTCTATTCAGCTCTCCAAGGTTCGCTTCTTTTGCCTGTTTAGCATTTTTCAGATTATTTATACCTTCAACGAGCTTACTGATCTTTTCGTCTATTTTCTGGGTATCCAATTCAATAGGTTTAGCCTCCCCGGAAAATTTGAAATTTGCTGCATCCGGCCCCGCCTTATCCGCGTCATTTAAGACAATATTCTCTTTGATCTTGATCACCAGGCCGCTGGTATTCTCAACCGGCAGCTTATCAAGATAAACCACCGCGTTCATTGACTCACCGATATCTTCGTATTTTGTTTTAAATTTCTCCAAAAACTCTTTATGAGATTGAAGAGTAAGCCTCTGTTTCTCTAAATTATCGATCTCGCTATTAATAGCATTAAGAGAGAGGTTTTCTTTATCAATCTCGGATTTAAAACCAAGCAATTTACTGTTAAGTTCTTCCACGATCCTTTTTACATTCTCTACTTCCTGGGTGATCTTATTCAGGGTTTCTTCCGTGATCACTTTCTCTTCAAAAACTTTGGCTTTTTCTATTTCAAGGCGCTTCTGCCGGGAATGATACACCTGTTCTTTGGAAGCAAAATCAGATATCTCATTCTTTGTGGCGGCGATCCTGGTTACCAGGTCCATTATGGATTTCTTCGTATCAGAGATCTTCTCCAAAGAGGATTTTATGCTTTGGGCCAACTCATTGAGGCGGGTTTCTTTTTCCAAAAGGGCAGCGGTTTTATCTTCAATATTTTTCTTAAGGCCGTCGAATTCTATCTTTACGTTATTTAATTTTTCCTCATCCTGAAGCAACCTCTCCCTTACCTGCGAAATACCTGCTTCCAGAAAGCTTTTGGAAGATTCTAACTCTACCATCTTCTCTTTATTAAAATTAACATGCTCACTGTTCCTTACTACCGTATTTTCCAGGCTAAGGATCTCATTCTTGGTATTCATCATACTTTCTTCAAAACCCTTTAATTCTGCCTGCCGGTTGGAGATCCGCTCTTCCTGAGACTTGATCAAAGCGGCCAACTCGAGTTCCTGTGCCTCTAATTCTTTGAGATTGTTTGTAAGTGAATCTTTCTGGGCCAGGAGTTCCTTCTTTTCAAATACCGCTTGAATGATCTCTTTGGTTTTTAACTCCTCAAAAACTTCCTTATACCTGCGGGCTTTATTTGCCTGCCTTTCAAGGGATCCGATCTGGCGTTTTACTTCGGTTACGATATCATTGACCCTCAAAAGATTTTGTTCTGTTTCTTCAAGTTTTCTGGTAGTTTCCCTTTTCTGTGATTTGTATTTTGTAATACCGCTTGCCTCATCAAAAACAACCCGCCTGTCTTCCGGCCGGGAACTTAAAACCAGGTCGATCTTACCTTGCGCTACAATAGAATAACTTTCCGCGCCCACACCTGTTCCAAGCAAAATATCAAAAATATCCTTTAAACGGACCTGTGATTTATTGAGCAGGTATTCGCTTTCTCCGGAACGAAAAAGCCTGCGGGTTATCGCCATCTCTTCGTTATCGAAATTGAAAAAATGGTCTTTATTGTCAAAAGTTAAGGTTACCTCAGCCATGCCTAACGGTTCCTTCAGGTCGGTGCCGTTAAATATAACGTCCTGCATTTCGGAACCGCGCAGCGATTTAGCCGACTGCTCCCCCAAAACCCAACGTATGGAATCGAAGATATTGGATTTACCGCAACCATTGGGGCCAACGACCGCAGTAATACCGGGCTCAAAATTTAAAGTTGTCTTATCGCAAAAAGATTTAAACCCGACTAATTCCAATTTTTTAAAATGCATTTATTCTCCTATTCTTTTATGAACCCTAATATTATTTTCTCAATGGTTTCATTAGTTATGGGTTTGGTCAAAACTTCTCTTGCCCCTAATCCTAACCCTTGCTCCTCTAGGTCTTTTTCAAGCAACCCGGTAACCAGATAAAACTCAATTTTAGAATTAAATTCTTTGGCCTGTTTTAAAATCTCCAGCCCCGCGTGGTCCGAATCAATGCGCACGTCACAGAATACGATATCCGGGGTATGTTTTTTTATCGCATCAATGGCGTCAATTGTATTAAAAGCGGTTATAACTTCATGTTTGCGGCGAAGCAAAAATGATTTTTGGAATTCTAATATATCCGGTTCATCATCTATTAACAAAACTTTCATACTTCCCCCATTTACCTATATTAAAACTTTAAAGATTATATCAGTTCATTTCATGTTTAGCAAGCCACTCATCAATTTTATCCCTTTTAAACCGCCACTGGCCTACAAGTTTTACCGCGGGTATCTTGTTGTGTTTTAACCAATCATAGATAGTCCTACGCGTAACTTTTAAGTAATGCGCGAGATCTTCGATCGTCATAAGCCCGTTGTTCACCATAAATTTTTTCTCCTCACTTCGCAGGATTATATAACAAACAAAGAATCCTGTCAAGGAAAATCTTTACATTCTTTAACATTTATTAACATTAAGTACATATTAAATGAAATAAGCTGAGATTATAAACAAAAAGGGGACAGACCCCCTTTGGGTCTGTCCCCTTTTTTAGATTTAGATTTAATATTCCTTAATAATGCCTTTGCGCTTTTATGGTTCGCAATACCAGATCAATAGAATTTAAATTTTCATCTTCAAGATGCACCCCGGAATGATATTCTCCGGGCCTGATCAACTTGCACCAAACGACTTTACCATGCCGGTGTATCTCTTCAGGATCATCTTTGATCCGTAAAACCACGTCTATCTCCGTCCCCGGAGATAGTGAATGCCGTGTTGTAATACAAACCCCTATTTCACAAATATCAGAAGTAACGGTAGGAATTTCAGAATGGGTATAATATTCCATATACCCGGCGTTGATCCCTATCGAATACCTTAAGAAATTCCTTTTTTCAGAGTAACTTCCCGTATCCATTTTAGGGTTTCTCCCATTTAAATCTGCCATAGATTTCAAATGGTTTCAAGCCTAACTCTCTGAATTAAAGAAAGCGCTTTCTTTCTTATTTTCTCAAAACTTCTTTGAATTTTTTTGTAAGGGCGGGAACTAGTTGCAGGAGATCCCCTACTATGCCATAAGTGGCAACTTTAAAAATAGGGGCTTCGGG
>Ga0265316_10002514_pt1 | contig 18960 bp, 11 predicted proteins | sample 4522metaG_FD_202092 | JGI IMG/M metagenome (GOLD analysis project Ga0265316, IMG submission 202092) | Rhizosphere microbial communities from Carex aquatilis grown in University of Washington, Seatle, WA, United States - 4-5-22 metaG | ecosystem: Host-associated > Plants > Roots > Rhizosphere >... | reverse complement strand
TAAGTTTCGCCGGTAGCGCGGTATTCCTGATCGGGGGCCTTCAGTGCCTGTAGAGAAGCATCCTATCCGCAAGGTCCTGGCGGCAAACCGCTCGGAAATCGCCATCCGTGTCTTCCGCGGCGCCACCGAACTCGGCATGGGCACGGTCGCGGTGTTCTCCGAGGAGGACAAGCTCGCGCTCCACCGCTTCAAGGCCGACGAGGCCTACCAGATCGGCAAGGGGCTCGGCCCGATCGCCGCCTATCTCAGCATTCCCGAGATCATCCGGGTCGCCAAGGAATCCGGCGCCGACGCTATCCATCCCGGCTACGGCCTCCTGTCGGAGAATCCCGACCTCGCCGAGGCCTGCGCTGCCGAGGGCATTACCTTCATCGGTCCGTCGCCGCACACCATGCGGCTCCTCGGCGACAAGGTATCGGCCCGCAACCTCGCCATTTCCGTCGGCGTGCCGGTGATGCCGGCGACCGACCCCTTGCCCGAGGACATGGAGGTGGTGAAGGCCGAGGCGCTCAAGGTCGGCTACCCGGTCATGCTCAAGGCGTCATGGGGCGGCGGCGGGCGCGGCATGCGCGTCATCCCCGACGAGGCGACGCTGGTGCGCGACATCGCCGCGGCGCGGCGTGAAGCCAAGGCCGCCTTCGGCAAGGACGACGTCTATCTCGAAAAGCTGGTCGAGCGGGCCCGCCACGTCGAGGTGCAAATCCTTGCCGACAAGCACGGCTCGATCGTCCACCTCTTCGAGCGCGACTGCACGGTTCAGCGCCGCCACCAGAAAGTCGTGGAGCGGGCGCCGGCGCCTTATCTCGATGACAAGCAGCGGCAGGAACTGTGCGGCTATGCCGTCGCCATCGCGCACGCCGCCAATTATTTCGGCGCCGGTACCGTCGAATTCCTGATGGACGCTGATACCGGCGCCTTCTACTTCATCGAGGTCAATCCGCGCATCCAGGTCGAGCACACCGTCACCGAGCAGGTGACCGGCATCGACATCGTCAAGGCGCAGATTCACATCGCCGAGGGCGAGGCGATCGGCGAGCCGGCGTCGGGCGTGCCGCGCCAGGGCGACATCCACCTCAACGGAAATGCGCTCCAGTGCCGTATCACGACCGAGGATCCCGAGCACAACTTCATTCCCGATTACGGCCGCATCACCGCCTACCGCGGCGCCACCGGCTTCGGCATCCGGCTGGATGGCGGCACCGCCTATTCCGGTGCGGTGATCACGCGCTTCTACGATCCGCTGCTTGAAAAGATCACGGCCTGGGCGCCGACGCCGCAGGAGGCGATCCAGCGGATGACGCGGGCGCTGCGCGAATTCCGTATCCGCGGCGTCGCCACCAACCTCACGTTTGTCGAGAACGTCATCAACCATCCCGCCTTCAAGGACGCGAGCTACACCACCCGCTTCATCGACACGACGCCCGAGCTGTTCGAGTCGGTCAGGCGTCGCGACCGCGCCACCAAGCTCCTGACCTACATCGCCGACGTCACCGTGAACGGCCATCCCGACACGCGCGGGCGCGGCCGCCCGGCCGCCGACGGGCTCACCGTTCCCCCGCCGCGGTTTGCCGCGGCGCCGGCGCCCGGCACCAAGCAACGGCTCGACCGCGACGGCCCGGACATGTTCGCGAAGTGGATGCGCGCCGAGAAGCGCGCGCTGGTCACCGACACCACCATGCGCGACGCGCACCAGTCGCTCCTCGCCACCCGCATGCGGAGCCACGATCTCGTCGCGGCAGCGTCGGCCTATGCCGCGGCGCTGCCCGGCCTGTTCTCGCTGGAATGCTGGGGCGGGGCGACCTTCGACGTCGCCATGCGCTTCCTCGCCGAAGATCCGTGGGAGCGTCTCGCCGAAATCCGCGAGAAGGTGCCGAACATCCTGCTGCAGATGCTGCTCCGCGGCTCGAATGCGGTCGGCTACGCCAACTATCCCGACAACGTGGTGAAGTTCTTCGTGCGCCAGGCGGCGGAGGCGGGCGTCGACGTCTTCCGCGTGTTCGACTGCCTGAACTGGGTGGAGAACATGCGCGTCTCGATGGACGCGGTGCGCGAGGCGAACAAGCTCTGCGAGGGCGCCATGTGCTACACCGGCGATATCCTCGATCCCGACCGCGCCAAGTACTCGCTCAAGTACTACGTCAATCTTGCCCACGAGCTGGAGAAGGCCGGTGCGCACATCATCGGCCTGAAGGACATGGCCGGGCTGCTCAAGCCGGCGGCGGCGAAGAAGCTCATTACGACGCTGCGCGAAGAGACCGATCTCCCCATCCACTTCCACACGCACGACACCTCGGGCGTCGCTGCCGCTTCGGTGCTGGCGGCGGTGGAAGCCGGGGTCGATGCGTTCGATGCGGCAATGGATTCGATGTCGGGCCTGACCTCGCAGCCCAACCTCGGCTCGCTCACCGAGGCGCTCGCCGATACCGAGCGCGCGACCGGGCTCGACCCCGAGGCGATCCGCAGGATTTCGTTCTACTTCGAGGCGGTGCGCGCCAAGTACGTGGCCTTCGAATCCGATCTCCGCTCCGGTGCCTCGGAGGTCTATCTCCACGAAATGCCGGGCGGGCAGTTCACCAACCTCAAGGAGCAGGCGCGCTCGCTCGGTCTCGATGCGCGCTGGCACGAGGTGGCCAAGACCTACGCCGACGTGAACATGATGTTCGGCGACATCGTGAAGGTGACGCCGTCGTCCAAGGTGGTTGGCGACATGGCCCTGATGATGGTCGCCGGCGGTCTCACCGTTGCCGACGTGCTCGACCCCGACAAGGAGATCGCCTTCCCGGATTCGGTCGTGCAGATGATGCGCGGCGACCTCGGCCAGCCGCCCGGCGGCTGGCCGCCGGCGATCCAGAAGAAGGCACTGAAGGGGGCCACGCCGATCACCGTCCGCCCGGGTTCGCTGCTTGCGGCCGCTGACCTCGAGGCCGAACGCGCGACCGCGCACCAGAAATCGGGCGCCGAGGTCGATGATCACGCGCTCGCCTCGTACGTCATGTACCCGAAGGTGTGGGTCGATTTCGCCAAGGCGGCGGATACCTACGGCCCGGTCAGCGTGCTGCCGACGCCGGTGTTCTTCTACGGGCTGCCGGTGGGCGAGGAGATCTCGGTCGAGCTCGAGAAGGGCAAGACGCTGGTCGTCATCACGCAGGCGATCGGCGATGCCGACGAGCAGGGCTACCGCCGCGTCTTCTTCGAGATGAACGGGCAGCCGCGCATGGTGCGCATCCTCGACCGCGCGCATGGCGCCACCGGTGCCGAGGCGCGCCGCAAGGCGGAGGAGGGCAACCCCAACCATGTCGCCGCGCCGATGCCGGGCGTCGTCTCGACGCTCATCGCCAAGGTCGGCCAGCCGGTGAAGGCGGGCGATGGGCTCCTCTCCATCGAGGCGATGAAAATGGAAACCGCCATCCGCGCCGAGCGCGACGGCACGGTTGCCGAAGTGCTGGTCGCCGCCGGCGCCCAGATCGACGCGAAGGACCTTTTGGTGGTGCTGACCTGACGCGGGGGGTGAACTCCGCGCCATAGCCGGTCACGCCTGCGGCGTTTTCTAGAACATGAACGCCAGCGTCGCCGGGTCAGGGCCAGCGCGGCCCTGCTTCGGGTCGTCCATCGCGGCAAGCGCGCGGCGGTCGGCGTCGTCGAGCGCGAAGTCGAAGACCGCGATGTTGTCGCGGATGCGCGAGGGTGTGACCGACTTCGGAATTACGATCAGGCCCTCGTCGAGGTGCCAGCGGATCATCACCTGGGCCGTCGATTTGCGGTGCTTCTTCGCGATGGCGCCAATCGCGGGGTCGTCGATGAGCTTGCCGCTGCCGAGCGGGCTCCAGCTCTCGATGGCGATGCCGTGTTCCTTGTGGAAGGCGCGCTTGTCGCGCTGCTGGAAGCGCGGATGCAGTTCGATCTGGTTGACCGCCGGTGTCACGCCGGTCTCGCCGATGATGCGCTCGAGGTGGTCGAGGTTGAAGTTCGACACGCCGATGGAGTGGATGCGGCCTTCTCGCTGCAGTTCGACCAGCGTCTTCCACGCTTCGACGTAGTGCCCGCGCGTGGGCGCCGGCCAGTGGATCAGGAAAAGGTCGAGCTTGTCGATGCCGAGCTTGCGCATGGTGTCGTCGAACGCCATCAGCGCATCGTCGCGGCGATGCGCGCCGTTACGGAGCTTGCTGGTGACGAAGACCTCGCCGCGGGGTACGCCGGCCTCACGCAGCGCCTGGCCAACGCCTTCCTCGTTCTGGTAGCCCTCGGCGGTGTCGATCGAGCGGTAGCCCGCCCTCAGCGCCTCGGAGCAGCATTTCGCGGTGATGTCCGGCGGCACCTGCCACACGCCGAAGCCGAGCTGGGGGATGACATTGCCATCGTTGAGTATGATCGTAGGCTGCTGCGTCACGGTGCTTTCTCTTTGCGAAGGGTCGGGTGAGACCGCTAACCCTAGAGCAATTCGCGATCTGATCGAATCGCGAATCGCCCGGCGGCTGTGGCTGCCACGGCCCGTCAAATCGACAGAAACCTCGCCCGGCGCTTCGGGTTCCGGCGCCTGTGACGGACCTCCTCGCCGTCGGCGACCATGATGTATAATTTCTCACGCTGTGCCGGTGGCGGGGCGATTGGCGCCCGCGGCGTATCGGCGTGTTATCGCGGAAACTGGGGGCGAAGGATCATGGCGAAGAAGCCGGTTACCATCACCGAATACGAACTGAAGCAGTGCGAGAAGGCGAACGAAACGGGGCTCACGCCGGTCGTCTTCATCCACGGACTGTGGCTCCTGCCGTCAAGCTGGGACCGCTGGGCAAAGCTGTTCGAGAAGGCGGGCTTTACCGCGCTCACCCCGGGCTGGCCTGACGATCCGGATACGGTCGAGGAAGCCAACGCTCACCCGGAAGTGTTCGCCAACAAGACGGTGGGCGAGGTCGCCGACCACTTCGAGAAGGTGATCAATGGCCTGAAGAAGAAGCCGGCCGTTGTCGGCCATTCCTTCGGCGGCCTGCTTACCCAGATCATCGCCGGGCGCGGGCTCGCCAAGGTCTCGGTCGCGGTCGATCCGGCGCCGTTCCGCGGTGTGTTGCCGCTGCCGTTCTCGGCGCTGAAGTCGGGTTTCCCGGTGCTTGGCAATCCGGCGAACCGCAAGCGCGCCGTACCGCTGACCTACGAGCAGTTCCGCTACGGCTTTGCCAACGCGGTGAGCGAGGAAGAGGCGAAGGATCTCTATGCCAAGTTCGCGGTGCCGGCCTCGGGGGCGCCGATCTTCCAGGCGGCGACCGCCAACCTCAACCCGTGGACGGAAGCCAAGGTCGATACCAGGAACCCGAAGCGCGGGCCGCTCCTCATTGTGTCCGGCGAAAAGGATCACACCGTGCCGTGGTCGATCGCCAACGCATCGTACAAGCAGCAGAAGAAGAACGAGGGCGTGACCGAGATCGTCGAGATGAAGGGGCGCGGCCACGCGCTCACCATCGACAGCGGCTGGAAGGAAGTGGCGGAGACCGCGCTCGCCTTCGTCCAGCGCTTCGCCTGAGCCGGCGGGCGCCTCCCTTTCCGGGTTGCGCACAGGCCGTCGGCCCGCGGGGCCGTCAACCCGCCAGTGACAGGCCGTCGGGGCTGCCGCCGGCGACGACGACACGGTTACGGCCGCCGGCCTTGGCTTCATAGAGCGCCACGTCGGCGCGCCTGGTCATGTGGGCGATGCTCTGGTCATTCCAGTAGAGGCTGGTGACGCCGAAGCTCGCCGAGACACGGACGTTCCGGTCGCCGTGCTCGATGGTCAGCGCGGCGATACGGCGACGCAGCCGGTCGGCGAGGTCGGTGGCGCCTTCGATGCTGGTGTCGGGCAGGAGCAGGCTGAATTCCTCGCCGCCGAGGCGCGTGAACAGGTCGTTGACGCGCATGCTGGCGCGAATGATGTCGGCGACGGCGATCAGGGCGCGATCGCCCATCGGGTGGCCGAAGGCATCGTTGATGCTCTTGAAGTAGTCGATGTCGCAAAGGATCATCGACAGCGGCAGGTTGTGGCGGCGGGAGCGCTCGTATTCGCGTGCCGCCTCGGGCTGAAAGGCGCGGCGGGTGAGCGCGCCGGTCAGCGTGTCGTGGCGGGCGAGGCGCAGCAGTTCGAACTGGTCGATCACCAGCCGGGCGAGATCCTCCATGAGGTAAATCTGCTCGGGCGTGACGGTGCGTGGGACATAGTCGACAACGCACAGCGCCCCGATGTTGTAACCATCGGGCGTGCGCAGCGGAACGCCGAGATAGAAGCGAACGCCATCCATGGCGAGCGGGCTGTCGCCGAAGCGCGGGTCAGTGGACACATCGTTGATGAGCAGCGGTCCGGGCTGCTGGATGGTCAGGTTGCAGAGGCTCGCCTCGCGGCGGGTCTCCGGCGGAATGTCGCCCAGCCGCGACTTCATCCATTGGCGCTTGCCGTCGATCAGGCTGATGAACGCGGCGGGCGCGTCGAGGGTGGCGCGCGCCAGGCGCGTTATGCGGTCGATCGATTCTTCCGGCGGGGTGTCGAGCACGTCGTAGCGGCGCAGCGCCTCGACGCGCCGGGCTTCCGCTGCATCGGCCGGGGTGACTTTGGGTGCGTCTGTCATGGTCGGGCGCCGCCAATCTCTTCTGCTGCCGGCTGCACAGTTAGGCGCGAGGAGTTGCTGGGCGATTGCTGCGCCGCGCAATGTGCGGGCTTGGTTAGCGCGGGGTTAAGCCGGCGGCCTCAGGCGAGCGGAAAGTGGCCGAGCGGGCCATGGCCATGACCGACGGTGAGGGCGTCGGCGCGGCGGAGCGCCGCCGTCAGGTAGGCCTTGGCGCTGCCGATGGCCCCGGCGCGCGGCATGGTCGGCAAGAGTGCCGCTATCGCCGACGACAGCGTGCAGCCGGTGCCGTGGGTATTTTTCGTGGCAATGCGCGGCGCGGTGAATTCGGTGAGACCGCCGCTGTCGGCCAGCACGTCGGTCGCCTCGGCGCCGGGCAGGTGGCCGCCCTTCAGCAGCGCCGCCACCGGCCCAAGCGCGCGAAGCGCCACCGCCATCGCCCGCATGGCCGCGATGTCGGCGGGCTCCGGCTGGCCGAGCAGCGCTGCCGCTTCCGGCAGGTTCGGCGTGACCACCTCGGCCAGCGGAATCAGTGCGTCGCGGATCGCAGCGACGGCATCCGCAGCGAGAAGGCGGTCGCCGCTCTTGGCCACCATCACCGGGTCGAGGACGATGTGCCTGGCCTGATGCCGCTTCAGCGCGGCGGCGATGGCGCGCGCGATGTCGGCGGTCGCGACCATGCCGATCTTCACCGCATCGACGCGGATGTCGTCGAACACGGCGTCGATCTGGCGGGTGACGAAGTCGGGCGTCACCAGTTCGACGCCGGTTACGCCGCGTGTGTTCTGCACCGTCAGCGCCGTGACGACGCCCATCGCATAGGCGCCGTTGGCCGATATCGCCTTGACGTCGGCGAGCAGGCCGGCACCACCGGAAGGATCGACGCCGGCTATCGCGAGAACGTTGGCGATCATCGGCCTGTCCCCCGATCGATCTCGGTGCGCAGCGCCCGTGCAGCGGCGCAGGGGTCGCCAGCCGCGTTGATCGCCGAGATCACGGCGATGCCCGCGGCGCCGGCCCGCATGATTGCGGCTGCGCTGGCGATACCGATGCCGCCGATGGCGACCCAGGGCAGGGGGAGCCGCGCGCCGATGGCTCGCATCCCTTCCAGTCCAAGGGCGGGCGCGGCGTCGGGTTTGGAGCCCGTGGGAAACACCGGCCCCAGCCCGATATAGTCGACCACGGCGGGATCGACGGTCGCGATTTCTTCGACCCGCGTCACCGACAGTCCAATGAGCGCGTCCGCTCCGAGCAGCGCTCTCACGGCGCGCGGGTCGCCGTCCTCCTGGCCGATATGTGCGCCGGCAAGGCCGGCCGTCCTTGCCACCGCGGGCCGGTCGTTCACGATCAGCGGCACGCCGGTTGGCGCCAGCGCGTCTTTCAGCGCGGCGGCCGTCGCCGCGAACTCCACGTCGCTTGCCGTCTTGTCGCGCAACTGGACGATGGTGACGCCGCCGGCGACTGCGTCCAGCACGGTCGCGACCAGCCCGCGCCGGGCGCTCATCGCGGCGTCGGTCACCAGCATCAGCCTCAGATCGACGCGCGGCTTCATTGCAGGCGCAGGCGCGTTGCCACGATGCCGTCGTCGATGATGGCAAGCGCATCGATCAGGGCGACGGCGAAGCTGCCCGGTCCGCTTGCCCTGGGCAGCGCGAGCTCCGCGGCGATGCCGATCATCGCGAGGCCCGCCGCCGCCGCGTCGTAGGGTGTCAGGCCGGCGCCGAGAAAGGCGCCGATCAGCGCGGTGGCCGAGCAGCCAGTGCCGGTCACCCGCGTCAGCATCACGTCGCCGCTGGCGATGCCGACCATGCGCTGCCCGTCGGTGATGTAGTCGACCGCCCCGGTGACGGCAACGATCGCACTGGTCGTTTGGGCGAGGCGACGCGCGGCGTCGCGGGCGGCATCCGACCCCCGCATGCTGTCGACGCCTTTGGCCGCGCCGGCCTCGCCTGCCAGCGCCATGATCTCGGAGGCGTTGCCGCGGATGACGGAAGGTTTGAGCTGCGTCAGCGCCGCAGCGGTGCGCGTGCGGTAGGCGGTAGCGCCCGCGGCGACGGGGTCGAGGATCCAGGGGACGCCCTTCTTGACGGCGGCAGTGGCGGCAAGTTCCATCGCCTCAACCCAGGGCGGCGACAGCGTGCCGATGTTGATGACGAGGGCACTGGCGATGCCGGCGAATTCACCTGCCTCCTCGACGGCATGCACCATGGCCGGCGAGGCGCCGGCGGCGAGGAGAGCGTTGGCGGTGATGTTCATCACGACGTAGTTGGTGATGTTGTGGACGAGCGGGGCGCGCCCGCGCAGCCGTTCGATGGCGTTGCCGATATCAGGCCTGTCCATGGCGTTCTCCCCGCAGGTAGGCGCGGGAGCAGCCGCGCCGGATTGCCCGAGCGCGGCTGGTGACGGCTCCCTGCGCTGGCATTATCCAGATCAGGTTCTGTGGGTTTGATCTCAGCCCGCCTGTGTGGCGAGCACCCCAATATCACCGTTCGGAAACATAGACGACGAAGCCCAACGGTTCAACGCCGGCCTGGAGCGCAGTCCGATTAGATTGAATCGGACTGCGCTCCAGATTCCCTGGCTTTCCGCAACGCCGGACGGAAAAGTGGAATCCACTTTTTCCGACATTGCTCTATCGGCAGTACAGGCCGTGGCTTGGTCCCGCTGTCCGGCGCTCTATGAGGTCGAGGTGGAAGTGGCTGGCGTGATAGGAGTCCGAGCCCGGGCCGAGCACGGTAGTGAAGGGGCCGCACGCTGCCTGTCGCACCGCGATCAGAAACGTGTTCTCGGGGACGCCGTTGCTGCTGTCGCCGACCGTAATCCAGCGCTTGCCGTCGATCTCGAAGGCGCCGATGTCGATGGCGTTGCCGTGCGCGTGTTCGGAGAGCTTCCCCGTAGCCAGGCCGTCGCGATTGCGGCACGTGTAGGCGTCGAGAATGCGCAGCGCGGTGACCTTTCCTTTCAGTATGTCCTCGGCCTGCGGCTGAACGGTGTCGCTCACAAACCGCCCCAGCGTCGTCGCAACGGCGCAGTCGACGGTCGCGTCGCCCTCGATCTTTACGCTGCCGTGAGCGAGTGCGGTCAGCTTCACCGGGTCGGGAATTCCACACGCGCCGTCGGATATGGGTGGCAGCGGCTCGGCCGTGACGCCGGCTGCGGCGAGGTCCACGCCGCACGCGCCGCCGCCGGTGGGCTGTGGCACGGTCGCGACGGCGGGCGGCTGCAGCGCGGCAAGCTGCGTGGCGGGAGCTGCCGGGCGCGGTCCCGGAACCGGCGGGACCGGCTGGACGGTCGCCGAATCGGCCGCAGCCGAATCGTCGGCGGGACTGATGTGGGGCAGAGGCGCGGCCGACAGAGGTGCGGCAACGATGGGTGTGCCCTCACTCTGGTAAGCCAGCCGCTCCTGTTCGCCGGGGCGCAGGTGCGGCATCGGCACGTCGACCAGCGGGGTGTCGGCAGACTGGGTCACGGGTGCGCGCGAATGTGCGCGGTGCTTCGGATAGAACATGAAGCCCGGGTCGGCGAATATGTGGCGGAAGAGCTGCTCGGGCGTTTCGGCGCGCGCCGCGATTGGCATCGCCGCGCAAAGCACGGCCGCCACAAGACATCCCACAATGCGCCGCATGGCGTCCTCCGCTCTGCGGCCCCCTCTGTGAATGTGTTAGCAAGCATCCCGTCCGAAGGCGAGCAACCGGGCATTTTGCAGTGGGGCCTCTACCGCCTTAGTCAAACGCCGCGCGCTACGGATCGTTCCGCGCAACCGTCACGTCGCGCCGTCAGCCGAACTCGGCGCGCAGGTCGATCGTGCTTCTGACGCCGATGTCGTCATAGTGCTCCTTCAGCCATTGCTGTGCGGCCGCCCGGCCGGCGGCATGCAGCTCCTGGAAGAAGTGCCAGCTGGTGTCGAGCTTGGAGGCGGCGGAGTACTGCGCCAGCGCCTCGGTGGCGTCGATGCGGTGGACGTGGTTGCGGCGGTAGCGGCCGGGGTCGAGGCGGCCCTCGTCCATCAGGCGGTTGACGAAGTCGATGGCACGGAATTCACGCAGCAGCGACGAGTTGAAGGTGATCTCGCTTGCCCGCTCCGTGATTTCCCGCGGCGACGTCGGCAGGTCGTCGCGCCAGACCGGGTTGACCTGGACCACGAGAATATCCGGCGTCTCGGTTTCATCGAAGAACGGAAACAGCGCCGGGTTCCCGGTGTAGCCGCCGTCCCAGTACGCTTCGTTGCCGATCTCTACCGCCTGGAAAATGTATGGCAGGCAGGCCGAAGCCATGATCGCGTCGGCGGTAATTTCCTCGCCGGAAAACACCTTGATCTTGCCGCTGCGGACATTGGTCGCCGAGACGAACAGTTTCAGCCCGTCGTTGGCGCGCACGTTGTCGAAGTCGATCAGGTGGCCGATCAGATCGCGCAGCGGGTTGATGTTGAGCGGGTTCGACCGGTAGGGCGACATGAAGTTGGCGAACTGCTCGAAGAAGCTGAACGGCGAAAACGCCTGCATGTGCCAGAAGCCCAGCATCGATTTCACCAGCTCGCCTGCGGCGCCGCCGCTGGACCCTTCCTGGCTGACGCGCCGCCAGAAGGCGCCAAGCCGGTCGCGGGCGCCGAGCGTGCCATTGCGCATCAGGCCGTCGGCGAGCGCCACCGCGTTCATGGCGCCGGCGCTGGTGCCGGAAATCGCCTCGAAGTCGAGGCGCTCGTCCTCGAGCAGCGCGTCGAGCACGCCCCAGGTGAAGGCGCCGTGCGCGCCGCCGCCCTGGAGCGCGAGGTTGATCGTCTTGAAGTTCGTGGGTTCCGGCCGCTGGTGCTGGAGCACGCGGTCGGCAATCGCCCGCAGCCGATGCTGCAGGCCGCCGCCACGCTTCCGGGTGGCGCCTTCCGGCTTGGCGGCGGTCACCCGGCCGTCGTCCCTCTGACCGCCGTCGTTAGAACAGGTCGCGAAGGTAAGGTCATTGAGGGCATCCGTCGGTTGTTCAAACGCGAAGTTGAATGATACGACTGTGTCGCCGTCCCCGCCATGTGACTCAGACCGTCCGTGCCGCCGTCCGCCACCATCGATTCGCTCCTCGAAAGTGCGCGCCGCAGCCTGATCGAAACGGGCAAGCGCAACCGTCTCATACATACACCGCGCGGCAAGAAGGCCAAGCTTCTCGAGATCATCGACGAGAAGCCTGATCAGGTCTTTGCGACGCTTTTCCGGCGGCGGGCGGACATGACGTTCCTGCCCGGCGCGCCTTCGCGTGAGCCGGATCGCGACGACGACAACGACGGCGAGATCGGCGTCTATGCGCCGCCGGACGACGACGCCAGCGGCGCCGCCCAGCGCCATAACGACACCCGGTTGCAGACCCGGTTGACGCCGGAGGGTCTGCAAAAGCGCCTCCTCGGTTTCTCGCGCGATTCTGCGACCATCGAGCAGGAGCAGGGCATCAACGTCCTTTTCCTCGCGGTCGGGTTCCTGCGCTGGTTCGATCCCAGGGAGCCGGAGACGGCGCGCGAGGCGCCGCTGCTGCTGCTGCCGGTCGATCTTTCGCGCGAGAGCGGGCGCTCGGCCTTTCGCTTACGCCTGCGCGACGACGATCTCAGCGAAAACATCGCGCTCGGCCAGATGCTGCGCAACGATTTCGGCATCGCGCTGCCGCCCTTACCCGACAGCGACGAGTGGACGGCGAGCGAATATTTTGCCCGCGTGCGCGACGAGATCGGCTCGCAGCCCGGCTGGTCGATCGCCGAAGACGCGATCGTGCTCGGCTTCTTTTCGTTCTCGAAGATTCTCATGTACCACGACCTCAATCCCGAGGCGTGGCCCGACGACGGGCTGCGCTGTCATCCGCTGGTGGCGAAGCTGCTCGGCGGAGGCTTCGACGAGGAACCGGTCACCTTCGATGAGCAGCATCTCGACCAGTCGCTGAGGGTCGAGGACCTCATCCACGTCGTCGACGCCGATGCCTCGCAGGCGGTGGTCATCGAGATGGTGCGGCGCGGGCAGAACCTTGTCGTGCAGGGACCGCCCGGTACCGGCAAGTCGCAGACCATCACCAACATCATCGCGGCGGCGGCGCGCGACGGCAAGTCGGTGTTGTTCATGGCCGAGAAGCTGGTCGCGCTGCAGGTCGTGCACCGCCGCCTGAAGGACGTCGGGCTCGATCCGATCGCGCTCGAGCTGCACAGCCGCAACGCCAACAAGCGGGCGATGGTCGAGCGCCTCGCCGATGCGCTGGCGCAGCCGGCAACGCCGGCGGTTTTGCCGGAGGAATTTCGCGAGCTGGCGGAAGTGCGCGGGCGGCTGAACCGCGAGATCGACGCGCTGCATCGTCCCGTCAGCACGTCGGAAACCAGCGCCTACCAGGCGATCGGCGGCCAGATCGATTTCATGCGCCGGGGCGCGCCGCCGCCGGCAATCGGCGCCGCCGACACCGGCGCCTGGTCGCGGCACGAACTGGCCGAGGTCGAGGCGGGCATCGCGCGCCTCTGCACACTCACCAATGGCGCGGGCCTGCGCACGGCGCACCCGCTCTACGGCGTCACCGCGGATAATCTTCAGCCGCTCGACATCCAGCGGCTCGCTCCCTCTGTGGCGAAGGCTGCCGCCGAGCTTGGACGGCTGGCGGCGCTCACGGCGGGGCTTGGGCTGACCGATGGGCTGATGCTGCGTCAGGCGCGCGATCTCGCCGCTCTCCTCGCAATTGTCGAGGCGCGGCCGCCGGTGCCGCTGCCGGTCTACCGGGCGTTGGCGGCGACCGCCGATTTCAAGCGGGGCGAGGCGCTGATCGAGCAGGGGTTGGCGTTCATCGAAGCGCGGAAGGCGGTCGATGTCAGTTTTACGCCGGGCACGCTCGACCTCGATTTGAGCGCCGAGCGCGGCGCGCTGGCGGCGCACGGCGATTCGTTCTTCGGACGCCTTTCCGGCGATTACCGCCACGCCAATGCCGCGGTCGCCGCGCGCGAGCGCACGCCGGGTGTTCCGCTGCCGACGCGGCTGCTGGCGCTCGACGGGCTTGCCGCTGCGCGTGAGATGCGGGCCGCGCTTGCCGCCGAAAGCGCCTTTGCGGCGACCGCGTTCGGCCCGGCCTGGGTCGGGGTCGAACGCACCGACTATGCGCGGCTCGCGGCTGCGGTCGGCTGGATCAAGGCGCTGGCGACGGCACCGTTGGCGCTTGGCGCCGCTGGTTTCCGGGCCGTCATCGAGGGCGAATCGCTGCCCTCGACGGCTTACGAACTCACCCGCCAGCTGCAGGCGGCGGCCGCTGCGCTCGGCAAAATCGCGGAGGTGCTCCGCGTCGATTTCACCGCGCTGTTCGGGGTGGCCTCCGCCGAAGATGCCGGCATCGAGGAGCTGACACGGCGGGCAGGGTTGTGGGACGCCAACATCGCGCGGCTGGCGGAGTGGGTCGAGCTCAACGCCGCCGACGCCAGGGTGCGCGGTATGGGCCTTGGCGCGCTGGCCGACCGCATCGGCGAGGGCAGCCTGTCGACCGATGCGGCGGTTGCCGAGGTGCGCTTCGCGCGTGCCGAACAGATCTGGCAAAGCGCCATCGCTGCCGACCCATCGCTTTCGGGGCTGAACGGCAACGGGCGTGAGACGCTGATCCAGCGCTTCCGCGATCTCGAACGGCGCCGGCGGCAGCTCGCCGCGCGCGAGGTGCTCGCCAGCCACTCGGCCGAGATGCCGCGCGGCAGCGCCGGCGAAATGGCGGTGGTGCGCGGCGAGATCGCCCGCAAGCGCGGCCACCTGCCGATGCGCAAGCTGCTCGAGCGGGCCGGCGGGGTCGTCCAGCGCATCAAGCCGGTGATGCTGATGAGCCCCTTGTCGGTATCGCAGTTCATCCCGCCGGGCACGCTCGTCTTCGACCTTCTCGTCATCGACGAGGCGAGCCAGGTGCGGCCCGAAGATGCCATCGGCGCGGTCGCGCGGGCGCGGCAGCTCGTCGTGGTCGGCGACCGCCACCAGTTGCCGCCGACCAACTTCTTCGACCGCGCGGTCGCGGGGCTCGATGAGGACGAGGACGACGAGGGCGCGCTGCCGTCGGCGCCGCTCGGCGATCTGGAAAGCGTGCTCACGCTCTGCACCGCACGCGGCATGCCCGACCGCACGCTCTCCTGGCACTATCGCTCGCGTCACCCGTCGCTGATCGAGGTGTCGAACTACCAGTTCTACAAGGGCCGGCTGTTCCTGCCGCCGTCACCGATGTTCGAGGGCGGCGAATCCGGCTTCCGCGTCAGTTATGTGCGGGGCGCGTACGATCGCGGCAACACGCGCACCAACCGCATCGAGGCGGAAGCCGTGGTGAGCGCGATCGTCGCGCATGCGCAGCAGCGGAAAGACCAGAGCCTCGGCGTCGTCACCTTTTCGACGGCGCAGCGCAATCTCCTGCAGTCGCTGCTTGAAGCCGAGCGCCGCCGCGTGCCCGAGCTGGAGGCGCTGCTGCAGGGCGCCGGGCGCGAGCCGTTCTTCGTCAAGAACCTCGAGAACGTGCAGGGCGACGAGCGCGATGTCATCATGGTGTCGATTGGTTATGGCCCGCGCGCGCCGGGCGAGGCGCTGGACAGCATGGCGTTCGGCCCGGTGTCGGTCGATGGCGGCGAGCGGCGGCTCAACGTCCTGTTCACGCGTGCCAAGCGCCGCTGCGAGGTGTTCTGTTCCTTCCATGCCGACGATATCGATCTCAGCCGCGCTTCGAAGGAAGGCGCGCGTGTCCTCAAGCGGTTCCTGAAGTTCGGCGAAACCGGCAAGCTCGATCTGCCGGCGCCGAGCGGCCTCGGTCCCGATTCCCCGTTTGAAGAGGCGGTGGCGCGCGAGATCAGGGCCATGGGCTACGCCGTCGATACGCAGGTCGGCTCGGCCGGTTTCCGCATCGATCTTGCAGTGCGCGATCCGCGCCGCGCCGGGCGTTACCTGCTCGCCATCGAGTGCGACGGGGCCGCCTACCATGCGGCATTCTGGGCGCGCGAGCGCGACCGGCTGCGCGACGAGATTCTCACGGAATTTGGCTGGGCCGTGCATCGCATCTGGAGCACGGACTGGTTCCGGCGCGGTGACGACGAGGTCGCCAAACTGAAGGCGCGCATCGAGCAGGAACTCGCGACCGATCTTGATGCGCCGGTGGCGACTGCGCCAGAGCCGACACAGGAGCCAGTCGTGGCCCCGCCCACTACGGAGGCCCCGGCGGCATCCCCCGCAGCGCCTGTCGAGGCGCCCGTCGCCGGTACAGAACCGACGGCGCTCGCGGAGCCATCTCCGTCAGCGGGCGGAATCGTGGTCACCGCGCGCGATTCGCCAGTCGGCATCGAGACGTACCGGGAAGTCGCGCTCAGCGTCGAGACGGACCTTGCGCCGCACGAGGTTCCCGTCGCCGAGATGGCGAAGATCGTGCGCCAGATCGTCGAGGGCGAGGGGCCGATTCATCGTGACGAGATCAGCCGGCGCGTCGCGGCGACCTTCGGCAAGGACCGCGCCGGTCCGCGCATTGCGGCGGCGGTTATTCGCGCTCTGGCGGAAGTCGACGTCGATCCTGCCGCAAGCGACGAGGGCCTTGTCGAAAGCGACGGCTTCTGGGACATCGCCGGACGCGATGCGCGCATTCGCAGCCGGGCAGGAGCGGCGTCGTCGCTCCGCCGCGCGGACATGCTGCCCGCCACCGAGATTGCGGCGGCGATCGTGCCGCTCCTGCGCGACAACGGTGCGTTTGCGAAAGGCGAACTGGTGAGCGCGGTTGCGCGCCTCTTCGGTTTCGACCGCGCGGGGGCCGATCTCAAGGCGCGGCTCGGCGCCGTCATCGACACGCTGGTCGAAGAGGGTGTCCTGAAGTTCGACGGCGAGCGCTACAGCAGCGCGTGACGATCAGGCGGCGGTCCAGCCGCCATCCATCGGCAACATGGCGCCGGTGATTGATCTCGCCGCATCGGAGGCCAGGAACAGCGCCAGCGCGGCAATCTCGTCGACGGTGACGAACTGCTTGGTCGGCTGCGCGGCAAGGATGACGTCGTTCTTCACCTGCTCCTCGGTCATATGACGTGCCTTCGCCGTGTCCGGGATCTGCTTCTCGACCAGCGGCGTCCACACGTAGCCTGGGCAGATGGCGTTGACGGTGATGCCCTGCGTCGCGACTTCCAGCGCCACCGTCTTGGTCAACCCGGCGATGCCGTGCTTGGCCGCGACATAGGCCGACTTGTACGGCGAGGCGACCAGCGCGTGCGCCGAGGCAGTCTGGATGATGCGGCCCCAGCCCTTTTTCTTCATCGCCGGCAGGGCGGCGCGGATGGTGTGGAACGAGGAGACGAGGTTGATCGCGATGATCTGGATCCACTTGTCGACCGGGAACTCGTCAATCGGCGCGACATGCTGGATGCCGGCGTTGTTGCAGAGGATGTCGACGGCGCCGAATTGCTTGACCGCATCGGCGACCATCGCGGCGATCTCGTCGCCCTTCGACATGTCGGCGGGCGCGTAGGTCACCGTCACGCCGTGGTCGCTGGCGAGACCGGCGCGCAGCTTTTCGATTGCTGCGGCGTCGCCAAAGCCGTTCAGCACGATGTTGCAGCCCTGGCCGGCGAAGGCCCGGGCGAGTGCCAGCCCGATGCCAGATGTCGAGCCGGTGACGAGCGCGGTCTTGCCCTTCAGCATGGTGCGATTTTCCTTCAGCGAATTGGGCCGTGACGCCCGCTTGCGAGCATGCGGGGCCGGACTGCGGTCAGTCTAACCGGATTTGACGCCGCGTGCGCGGCTCAGGCGACCGAGAGCGCGCCCAGCCGCTCGACCAGATCAGGCGAGGCCAGCGTGATCGCGCGCTCCTCCGGGCCGAGGTAGGAAACCGCCTCGTCCAGCGTGCGCGCCTGATTGATCTTGGCCATCGCGGTCGCCTCCACCGGGTCGACCTCGCCGCGGCGACGCTCGCCGATGCGGTCGACCAGCGCGAGGTGGCTGCGGCGGCGGCCGGCATCGCGGATGAGCCCGGGGAAGTCCGGGGTGTCGGCGACGGCCTTCTCGTTCAGGCGGCGAACGGCGAGCGCGGTGCGACCGATCGAGGGGCGAACGGCTTCTTGCGGCGTGCGCAGGAGGCCGTAGCGGCGCACTTCCATGCCGAACGCGGCTGAGGCGGTCAGCGCCGAGACCGGCAGCGCCAGCACCATGCCGGCAACGGCCGGCAGCAGCCAGGCCAGTGCCGCGGTCGAGATCGCGTAGGCAAGACTGCCGATGACGAGCCCGGCCGCGATGTGCCAGCCGTGGAAGCGCAGGAGATCGGCAAGCGGGATGCCGCCGTCGCCGCGACGCTGCGGCTTCCAGCCGGAATCGTGGCCGGCGAGAATCGACACGATCATGCGCGACTGGATCAGCATGGCGACCGGCGCGATCAGCGCCGAGAGCAATGTTTCGAACAGGGCGCTGGTGAGCAGCAGGATGAGCCCGCCGGCGCCGCTGCGCGCATCGCGGTCGAGCGCCAGCGCGAGGATGCCCATGATCTTCGGTCCGAACAGCACGGCACCGGTCAATGCCAGCACGGCGAGCGCGCGCGAGGGATCGACCGCCGGGAAGACCGGCAGACCCTGTCCCTGACCGGCGTCGACGAAATATTCCGGCCGGATGAACTGCACCTGCAGGGAGAGCGCCAGGCCGGCAACGATCAGCATGAACCAGAGGAGCGACGTCACATACGAGGCGATGCCGTTGGCGAGATGGAAGCGGCTCACCCAGTTCAGGCCGCGGGCGGTCAATACGCGGGCGTGCTGCAGGTTGCCCTGGCACCAGCGGCGGTCGCGGGTAGCGAGGTCGATCAGCGAGGTCGGGCCTTCCTCATAGGAGCCGCCGAGGTCGTCGGCGATCCTCACGCTCCAGCCGGCGCGGCGGATGAGCGCCGCCTCGACGAAGTCGTGGCTGAGGATGTGGCCGCCGAACGGCGGCGGGCCGGAGAGCAGCGGCAGACCGGCGCTCTCGGTGAAGGCGCGCCGGCGGATGATGGCGTTGTGGCCCCAGTAGTTGCCCTCCGACTGGCACCACCAGGCAAGGCCTGAGGCCAACGCCGGGCCGTAGACGCGGTTGGCAAACTGCTGCAGGCGCCCGAGCACGGTGCGCGCGTTGATCAGGCGGGGCACGGTCTGGATGATGCCGGCATCGGGATCCGCCTCCATGCGGTGCGCCAGCTCGACGATGGTATCGGCTTCCATCAGGCTGTCAGCATCGAGCACCAGCAGGTAGTCGTAGCCGCCGCCCCAGCGCCGGCAGAAGTCGGCGATGTTGCCGGCCTTGCGGTGGGTGTTGCGACGGCGGCGGCGGTAATAGAGGTGGGTGCCCGTCGCGACGCGCTGGCGCAGGCTGAGGTAAGCCGATTCCTCGGCGAGCGCGACCGATGCATCGGTGGTGTCGCTGAGAATGAACCAGTC
>Ga0265316_10002512_pt1 | contig 18979 bp, 17 predicted proteins | sample 4522metaG_FD_202092 | JGI IMG/M metagenome (GOLD analysis project Ga0265316, IMG submission 202092) | Rhizosphere microbial communities from Carex aquatilis grown in University of Washington, Seatle, WA, United States - 4-5-22 metaG | ecosystem: Host-associated > Plants > Roots > Rhizosphere >... | reverse complement strand
CGCGGCCAGACTAATCGCGTGGTCGGAGGGAAAGGAACTGCGCCTTGTTGTCGGCTCAGAAAGCAACCAGGAATGGATTGGCGTAAAATTTAATTTTTGATACGGTCTTTGTCTTTTGTAAAAAACATAAATCAGGGGCGAAATTATGGCTCTGGCCAGAACAAAGGCGGCGAAAGCCGCCAAAACTTCCCGCCACCTGCCCAATAAAAGCAAATATCCGCCAACCCCAAAAATCAGCAAAACCGAATAAATCCCCCAAAATTTCCAAAACCGCCGGAACATTTTACTTTCCGACAACCGCTTTTGCCATTCTAAATACTTTTGATCATTCACCATCAACTTTACATTTACGCCTTTGGCCAAACACTACCATACTACTGTGTACGATAGTGTTTGTCCGGTTTGAGTTTAAACATTTTGATTATTTTATAAACCTGCCCGTGCTTGTCAACTTTGGCAAAAATAATATTGCCAAATTTAAAACTGTTTTTTATCGGTTGCTTAATTTTGATTTTATAAGGAAAGTCGGAATCCTTATAGCGGGTCAGGGTAATGTGCGCGTTATATTTGCGGCCGACTTCCTGCGGTTTAAACAATTTTAAATCTTTAAACAGCTTTTTTCGTAAAGCCGAAAGTTGCTTTGTGTGTTTAAGCTTCAAACCCAAATACCCATTGCGGCTTTTCCAAGCTCCCGCAACTACTAATTTTAGCGCCAATTTCCCGTTAAGACTTTCTACAACCGCCGCTTCCGCCAGCCTAAGATTTTTTTGGCTGGGTAAAATATCAAATAAAGTAATATGATGGGCAAACTTTTTGCCGTCAACCCAAAAATAACTTTTGGAAAGCTTGGAATAACCTTTGGCGACTTTTTTTGACAACTTTGATAAATCTTTGTTGGCTAAAATTGCAATCCTGATTTGCATAAAATGTTTACTAGCTTAAATTACGGCCGTAATTTAAGCTAGTGGTTTATTTTTAATTTATTTTATTCAATTCCCGGAACCGGGAAGGTTAGGGAAAATTCTTTGACTTTTTGTTTAATGTTGGCAAGTTTGCTTTCATCCGTGCGATTCATTAGGGCTGTATCCAGGAGTTCGGCTACTGTTTCCATATCTTTTTCTTTGGCGCCGCGCGTGGTTAGGGCGGGAGTGCCAAGGCGGATGCCGGATGGGTCAAGAGGCTTTCGCGGGTCAAACGGGATCATATTTTTATTTATTGATATGCCGATATGCTCCAAAGTTTTTTCCGCTTCTTTGCCGGTAATTTGCTTACTGCCGAATAAATCCACGAGCATTAGATGATTATCGGTTCCTCCGGAAACAATACGGTAGCCGCGATTTTGAAGAGCGGACGATAACGCCCGCGCGTTTTTTATAATCTGCTTGGCGTATTGTTCAAAGCCCGGCTTTAAAGCTTCGCCGTAGCAAATGGCTTTTGCCGCGTTAATGTGGTCGTGCGGGCCGCCCTGAACGCCCGGGAAAACGGCTTTGTCTATCGCGGACGCGAATTTTTCCTTGCACATTATCATAGCGCCGCGCGGGCCGCGCAGGGTTTTGTGGGTGGTGGTGGAAACAACGTCGCAAATCGGCACAGGGTTTTCCAGTTGCTTACCAGCGATGAGTCCCGCGATGTGGGCAATGTCCGCAAACAAGAACGCGCCGGTTTTGTCGGCAATCTCTCTAAATCTTTTCCAGTCCAAATCCCTGCTGTAAGCAGAAAAACCCGCTAAAATCATTTTTGGTTTTTCCCGCAGAGCGATTTCTTCCACTTCATCCATATCTATAATTTCCGTTCCCTTTTTGGCAAAATACGGAATTATGGTATAAAGTTTTCCGGAAAAATTTAAGGGATGGCCGTGGGACAAATGGCCGCCCTGGTCCAAAGAAAATCCAAGAACCTTGTCGCCGGGATTTAACAAACCCATATAGACCGCTAAATTAGCGGGCGATCCGGACAGAGGTTGGACGTTAACGTGTTCGGCGTTAAATAACTGCTTGGCTCTATCAATAGCCAAAGTTTCGGCCTGGTCAATAATTTCATTGCCGCCGTAATATCGTTTACCAGGGTAACCCTCGGAATATTTATTTGTTAAGATGGAGCCCATGGCTTCCAGCACCGCCTTGGATACATAATTTTCGGAGGCGATTAGTTCAATCCCCTCTTTTTGTCTTTGTTCCTCGCGTTTAATAATTTCGTAAACCGCGGGGTCTTGCGTTTGAATATTAGGATAGTTCATAGTTTTTGAAGTTAATAACTTATGGTGTAATTATTTTGCTGAATTATTCGCGGAGCCTCCCTCCCCTCCTGCTTGTCCGCCGTAGCTTTAGCGAAGGCGGATAAGGGGAGGGCCGGCTTGCCCTGCACCGGAGTTAGACGACTGGTGCAGGGGGAGAGGTTGAATCTTGTTTGACTGCAACCTCTCTGTCACCGAAAGCGATGTTTTGCGATTGACTTTCGGCGACATCTCCCCTCAAAGGGGAGAGCTTCGCGTGAATCCATAAACTTGTCCCGTGCTTTTAACTTTTAACTTGTTAAATATACATATACAAAAGGCTGTAAGCCGCGGCTACTATAAATAGTAGCATAAAACTGCCGGTGAGATAAAACAAGGCGGCGCCAATTAGACAGGCTGATAATTTTCCTATGGCCAGGGATTGCTCAAAAAATACGGCGTAAGGCACCACGTGGGTTTCTTCCGCACGCAGGTAAGTTAGCGTGGACAGCGGGATAAATAAAGTTTCTCGGCTGGTACGCGAAAGCGAATCGGCGGTAAAAGTGGTAATAAAGTTTACGCAAAAAATTCTGCCCAGCCAAAAGATGGCGTTAAAAAATGCGCCGATTTTTACCAAAACCCGCTTGGTATAAGTGTCGGTAATTTTGCCCAAAAAAAGCGCGACAATGGTTGCAAACAAACTGGCTCCGGCGGCAAGCAGGCCGGTATCTTTATAATTAGCCGCGATTAAATAAATAAAAATTGGCCACACCGTTAACACCAGCAGTTCATCGCCAAAACCCAAATAGCCCACAAACTTTTTGGGAAAAAGTTTGTAAAGTTCCCAGGTCTGGCGGTAAGTGTAAGTCCGCGGCACAAACACTTCGGCGGCCAGCAGAATTGGCACAATGGAAAAACAGTAAATTATCGCGGCAAGTAAAAATACCGAGGGCATACCAAAGTATTGCGCAAAAATTCCGCCAATCAGCGGCCCGCCGATTAAAGAAATATTTTCCAAAGCATACATCGCGCCAAACTCCCTGCCCACCTGCTCGGTTTGTCCGTAGTAGGCCATCACGCTGTGGAAGCCCGGCCAATAAAAAGATTTTTGCAGGGCAAAAATTGGCGCGGCCAAAAACGCCCACATCGGGTGGCCAATGGCGGCCAAAAGCGCCAACCAGTAAAAAATCTGAAACGGCACACTAAGCGCAATACTGTGGCGGTAGCCGTAAATACTGGCAAACTTGCCGCCAAAGGGAATTATTATAATATAAAAAGCGTAAACCACGGCCATAAACAGCAAAACCTGGGGAATGGAAAATTTCAACACGCTGTATAGAAAAATCGGCTCAAACAGCGCTGTCACCGCCAGCGCCAAATTGGAAATGGTGGAAGAAGCGTAAAGCTCCCCCATTTCCCTGCGGAGGCTTTTGGAAAAATACTTTGGGAGATGGAAGTTTAGGAGTTCAGACATGTTTAACTAGTGGGTAGTGAGCAGTGGTCAGTGATTAGTGGTTCTACTATCCACTACCCACTAAACACTGTCCACTATTTTTAATATTTCTTTTTCTGCAACGGGGCCTTGGCGCAAAATTTTGACCGTGTCGTCAAATACCCGCACCAAAGTGGAGGGTTTGCGCTTTTTGAGCTTACCGGCGTTGATGATGATATCGGGCTTATGCTTTTGTTTTGCGAACTGCGCGATTATTTCATCGGCGGAATAGCAATCGGCTTGTCCCGATAAATTCGCGCTGGTGGCGGTAATGGGACGTTTTAAATATTTTGCCAAATCCAGCGCAATTTTATTTTTTGGCATACGAAGTCCGATTGTCCGAGTGTTGGCTGATAAAATTGACAGTGTCTTTTGTAGGGAATGGTCGCGACCATTCCCTACAGGGAACACCAATGTCAACGGCCCGGGCCAAAACCGACTCGATAATTTCCCCGCCGCCCCATTCCATCGCGCGATCTTTTTTGCATACGCGACCGACGGCACAACCACATGCACCGGCTTGTTAAAATTCCTGCCTTTTATCTTATAAAGTTTTTTTATCGCGAATATATTACCCGCATCCACAGCCAAGCCATAACAGGTATCCGTAGGATAAGCCACGACGTTGCCCGCCTTTAGCGCTTTTACGGCAGAAACGATAATTTGCTTATGAAATTTTTCTTTATAATCAATTATAACCATAGCGATACTAATATACGAATGACATACGAATGTCACGAATTCGTATCATTCGTGTCCAATTCGTAAATTCGTATCGGTTATATAACAAAATTTATCAACCTATCCTTCACAAAAACCACGCGCCTGATTTGCTGCCCATCCAGCAAAATTTTAACAGCCGCCAAATTCGCGCCAAGTTCTTTTACGCTGTTTTCATCGCTTCCGGAAGGCACGGTAACCTTGCCTTTGACCTTGCCGTTAACCTGCACCACAATTTCCACGGTTGCGTCTACTATCATCGCGGAATCAAACTTGGGCCAACTTTCCGTCTGCAAAGACTGTTGACGATTAGCGCGGCCGCGCCATTTGTCAACAAGCTGGTTCAGTTCTTCCGAAATGTGCGGAGCGAACGGGTAAAGCAACTTTAAAAACGCCTTGATCGATTCCGCTGAAACTTCCTCATCCTTAACTTCATTCAAAAAACCCATAAACGCCGAAACGCTGGTGTTAAAATGGAAATTTTCTATATCTTCGGTAATTTTTTTGATAAGTTTATTTAAGGCACGGCTAACTTTATCCGATTCACCCCCACCCAACCTCCCCCCTAAAGCCACCCCATTTTCGCCAAGCGATAAATGGGGGACCCCGGCAGGGGGAGGAATAACACCACCAAGTATTTCAACTGTTTCCCTCCCCTTGAGGGGGAGGGTTAGGGAGGGGTGATTATTTACCCAACTCCAGATACGATCCAAAAACCTCTTAACCCCAACCACGCTATTGCTATTCCAGGCAATAGTGTCTTCGTGCGGGCCGAGGAATAATTCAAACATACGCAAAGTGTCCGCGCCGTGCGAGGCCACGATGTCCTGCGGGTTTACCACGTTTCCGCGGCTCTTGGACATTTTTTCCCCATCGGGTCCCAGAATAATTCCGTGCGGTTTGCGCAGTAAATAAGGTTCGCGCGATGTTACCAAACCCTGATCATATAAAAACAAATTCCAAAATCTTGAATAAAGCAAATGCAAAGTTGTATGTTCCATCCCGCCAAAATAAACATCCACCGGCGTCCAGTATTTTTGCTTTTTTAAATCGGCAAAAGATTTTTTGTCTTTGGGATCGGTATACCTTAACCAATACCACGAAGACCCGGCCCAGTTCGGCATAGTGTTGGCCTCCCTTTTGGCCGGCGATTTACAAACCGGACATTTGACATTAAGCCATTTCTCCACCGCGGCCAAAGGCGACTCCCCTGTTCCGGTAGGCTCATATTTTTTTACATTCGGCAGTTTTACCGGCAAATCCTTTTCCGGCACCGGCACAATCCCGCACTTCTCACAATGAATAATCGGAATCGGCTCACCCCAATAGCGCTGGCGGGAAAAAACCCAATCGCGGAGTTTGTATTGCGTGGTCGGTTTCCCAAAAGCCGCGGCCATTTTGGGGATAGCGTCTTGTGATTTTAATCCAGTAAATTCTCCGGAGTTAATCAGTTTACCGTAGTCAGCGTTAGCGGTGTAGTGCAGGCCAGCGGCCTGCTTTTCTTCTTCCTGGTTTGGCAGGCCAGTGGCCTGCACTACAGCTTTAATAGGAAGATTGTATTTTTGAGCAAACTCAAAATCCCTTTCATCGTGCGCCGGGACGGCCATAATGGCGCCGGTGCCGTAACCCCACAACACATAATCCGCCACCCAAATTGGAATTTCCTGATGGGTCGCCGGATTAATCGCTTTAATTCCTTTTAGCTCCACCCCGGTCTTTTCCTTACCTTCCGACGTCCTGTCCATTTCCGATTTCTTTTTTGCTTCCTCTAAATATTTTTTTACCTCTTCTATATTCTCAATTCTATATTCTAAATTCTTTATAACTGGATGTTCCGGCGCCACCACCATATACGTCGCGCCGTAGATAGTATCCGGCCGCGTCGTAAAAACTTTTATCACCGGCAAACATGCTTGTAATACAGCCGGCTCCTGTTCGGAACGAAAATGCGATAATTGCCCCGCCTCCCTGGTTACCGGCACATTAAAGGCTTGCGACAATTCAGCGGCCTGATCGTCCGATACTGCGTCATCGTTCGGGTCTTGCAAAATAGTAACAGAGCCGACATTATTTTTAATTTTGTTAAATTCAAATTTCCAATTAAAATTTTTCTCAAACGGCCTGCGTTTATCCTTAAAATTTGGATTCGCAAAACCTCCAACCAATACCAAACCCGCGATTTTAGCCTTCAATTTTTCCAAAACCTTCATCGCTACAACCGCTCCCAAACTATGACCGACCAACACCGTATTTTGATCAAACTGAAAATTTTTCAAAACATAACTAACCTGTTCCTCCTCTGTTGGATTAGCAGAATTAGGCAAAACAGCTACATTGGTTTTTGCCCTTATTGCTTCCAATTGCGATTTTAACCACGGGTAAAATCTTGTCTCCGGAGTCTCGTTCCAGCCGTGTAAAACAATATAATTGTGTTTGGCATTCAAAGAAAAATTAATTTCCGCTCCCACCGATTTTCCAATCCAATTTTCCTGCTGTGACTTGACAGCCGATGGCCACTCGGGAAGATGTTTTAGGCCTTCCAAAAGTTTTTCCGCGTACGCGGTAATTTTTAAATACCACTGGCGGAGTTCTTTTTTTTCTACCACCGTGCCACAGCGCTCGCATTTTCCATCAATCACTTCTTCGTTGGCCAAGCCGGTTTTATCTTTGGGACACCAATTGATTAAACCCGTGGCTTCATAAGCCAGGCCGGCTTTGTAAAATTGCAAAAACAGCCACTGGGTCCATTTATAGTAGTTTGGATCTGTCGTATTTATTTCGCGGCTCCAGTCAAAAGAAATCCCCCACGACTGCATCTGTTTTTTGGCGTTCTTGATATTTTGCGCCGTAGTTTTGGAGGGATGCACGCCCATTTTAATGGCGTAGTTTTCCGCAGGCAGACCAAACGCGTCCCAGCCGATGGGAAAAATAGTTTCAAAGCCTTTCATTCGGTTAAACCTGGCGTAAACATCTCCGGCAACATAAGGCCTTAAATGCCCCATATGCAAACCCGCGCCGCTGGGATATGGGAACTCGGCCAAAACATACTTTTTCGGTTTTTTGCTGAAATCCTTAGCCTGAAAAACCTTTTTCTTTTCCCAAAAATCCTGCCACTTTTTTTCAATTTTTGAATGATTATACTTTTGCATAATTTATATTTACTTGTTAAAATGACGGCCGTCATCTTAACAAGTAATCGTAAATTTAAATGTTAAATAATTTTTTTGCGTTTTTTGTAGTTAAATCCTCAATCTCACTTACTGATAAATTTTTTATCTGCGCAACTCTTTCCGCCGTAAATTTTACAAAACTCGGCTCGTTGCGTTTACCGCGATTTGGAACGGGTGTGAGGTAGGGGCAGTCGGTTTCCAAAATTATGCGATCTAACGGCGCCATTTGCACCAGCTTTTCCATATTGCCAGTCTTATCAAACGTAATTATACCATTAAAGGAAACATACGCGCCGCGGTCAAGGAATTTTTGGAGATATTCGGGAGAGCCGGTATAGCTGTGGACTTCAAAACGCAACCTCTCCCCAACCCTCTCCTCAGAAGGAGAGGGGGGCTCCGCGGTTTTGCCATTATCCGGGACATTCACGGAGTTCTCCCCTCTTGAGGGGAGATGCCCCGAGTGTCCACCGTAGATCGATCCGCCTCCGGCGGACATCCGAGGGGCAGAGAGGTTGTTTTCTTGATCAAGAATCTCCAACAAATCATCATAAAGTGATTCGTCGCCTTTTGCCGGGCGGCTATGGATGACCAGGGTCTTGTTTAATTCTTTGGCGAGTTTAACTTGCAACCTAAAGGCCGCTTTTTGCTTTTCTTTAATTTGTTCCATGTTCCATGCTCCATGTTCCATCTCTTCCGGCAATCTATAATAATCCAATCCGCACTCCCCAAGCCCTACGACTTTGGGATTTTCAGCGAGACTACGATACTTGGAAGTATCAAAGTATTCCTCGCGGCTTTTAAAATGCGTTTCTTCCTCATCCACAAATTGCGAGTGCGTGTGTTCCGGATGCAATCCCACGACGGCATAAACACCCGTGGAAAACTCATTCGCCAATTTTACGCACTCCCGTGAAGTATCAATCTGCGAGCCGACATTTATAACTTCCACCCCGCTATCCAAAGCCCGCTGTAAAGTTTCCTTTGCATCGTACTTAAAAGCCTGAAAATTTACGTGGGCATGAGTATCAATTAACATAAATCAAATTGGTCAAACACTATCATACTACTGTGTATGGTAGTGTTTTGCCGATTTCTATTCTATCCTCGGAAACAGCCGGGGAATGTTTTCTAATTTTGGGTCTTTTAAGACTGATAATATTTTTTCTGATGTAACAGGAAGGAATGGAGTTAAATCAATAGCTATCTGATGAAGCTTTAATAACAAATGCTGGATATCTTTAACAGCCTGTTCTTTATTTATTTTTATAACTTTAAACGGTTCATTTTTTTGGATGAACTGATCGCAGGCGGCAATTTTTTGCCAAATGGCGTCTGCTGCTTTTTGGAGTTCATATGAATCTAAATATTGAGACAACCTCTCCTGCCCTGCGGGCATCCTCTCCTCAAAAGGAGAGGAGGGAACAGAATTGCCGATGGCCATTTTTAAAATCCTGCTCGTTAAATTGCCGATGCCATTGGCCAAACCCGCGTTGTAGCTTTCCACGAATTTTTCCCAAGTGTAGTCGCCGTCTTCAAAGGTGGAGATTTCGCGGAGGAGATAGTAGCGCAGGGCGTCCGTGGCTTGTTCTTTTGTCAGGCCTTTTGATATCAGCAAATCGATTATCTGATATGGGTCGGCCACATTGCCCAAAGACTTGGACATTTTTTGTCCGCCGCTGTTTATAAAGCCGTGGATGATAATTTGCTTGGAATTTGGAAGGCCAGCGCTCATAAGCATTGCCTGCCACATGGCGGACTGCTGGCGGAGATTGTCTTTGCCCGCGATTTGGATGGCGTTGGGATGTTCCATTGTGCCCCAAAAATTATGGAACATGGAACTTGAAACATGAAGCATCCCATCTTGCTTCGTGTTTCCTGCTTCATGTTTCATCTCCTCAGGCCAGCCTAAAGTGGAAACATAATTTATGAGTGCGTCAAACCACACATACATTACGTGATGGTCGTCGTCCGGCACGGGTACGCCCCAGGACATTTTGGATTTTAACCGCGAGATGGAAAAATCCTGCAAGCCGGATTTTACAAATGCTTTAATTTCGTTAAACCGAAAATCCGGCACAACAAAATCCGGATGAGTATTATAAAATTCCAAAAGCGGCTGTTCGTATTTGGAAAACCTAAAAAAATAATTTTCTTCCTCAATCAGCTCAATTTCCAAATGCGGGTGGATTAAACATCGGCCGTTTTCGTCCAAATCGCTTTCGGTTTTTTCCAGCTCACAGCCCACGCAATATTTAACCTTATAAATTTTTTTGTAAATATCGCCTTTGTCAAAACAACGTTTCCAAAATGTCTGGCAGGCCGCCACGTGGTGCGCGTCTGTTGTGCGGATAAAATGTATCTCAGGTGATATTCCCAACGCTGGCATCAACCGTTTGAACTTATTGGCATATTCGTCCACATAAGCCTGAATCTCTTTGCCGCTCTCGGTAGCCTTGGTAAAAACTTTTTGTCCGTGTTCGTCCGTGCCGGTGTTAAAAAACACATCCTGTTTTAAAATATCTTTATGATAGCGCGCGATAACATCAGCCTGCACCATTTCCAAAGCAAACCCCAAATGCGGGTCGGAGTTTACGTATGGGAGAGTGGTGGTTATATAGAATTTTTCCTTGGTGTCCATAAAATGTTATTGATATTTTGAACATTCGCGGAGCTCCCCGCCTAAGATAGGCGGGGTGGCGAGCTTCGCGAGACGGGGCGGTATGAACATCTGAATTTTCTCTACCACCTCCCCCAGCTACGCTGGGTACTCCTCCTGTTCCAGGAGGAGAGCTCCGCGTTAGTTCCTATATAAAATAAAAAGAGCCTTTTTAGCCCTTTTATTATACATTTTATTGATATTTTAAACAACTGCTCTTAAGGTAAGATTAAGGCAGTTTCTCATTTGGCCAAAATTCCTGGACTGCCACGGTTAACGCCGTGGCCAAAGGCACGGAAATTATAAGGCCAACAATGCCGGCCAATTGGTAGCCTACAAGCAAAGCAACCAAAGTCAAAAGCGGCGACTGGCCAACAGTCTTTTCCATAATTTTTGGCACCAGCACGTAGCCCTCCACCTCGTGAACCAGCAAATACAAAATCGCAACCCAAATTGCTAAACTCGGCGCCTGGATAAAACCAATAAACATTGCCGGGATGGCGGAAATAAACGGCCCAATATAAGGCACAACTTCAAACAAGCCGGAAAGGAGAGCCAAAACCAGCGCGTATTGCACGTGCATTAAAGACAGGCCAATATAAGTAAAAATAAAAATCCCGAAGCTGATAATAATCTGCCCCAAAACCCACAGCCCCATTTTTCTCTGAATTTTATTTATAAGCCCAAGGGTGAATTCGTGATGGTGCGCCGGAATTAACGAGGCCACAAAAGTCTTCATCCCCTTTTCTTCGGCCACCAAATAAAAAGAAATTACCAAAACGGCAATGACATCCAGCGCGCCGTTAAACACGCCTACGGTGTTTTGCACCACGTTTGTGCCACTGCTAAAGCCGCCGGTTAAGTTTTGAAAAAAATCCTGCAGGCTGTATCCGCCAATTTGGGCGTTAAACGCGCGGCTGTATTGCGGAAGATTTGCCAGTAAAACTTTAGTCTGCTGAATAACCGGCGGAATCATTAAACCGACGACAAGGGCCGAAATGCCAATAACAACCAAATAAACCATAAACACGCTTAAAGCGCGCGGCACCTTTTTGTGATGCAAATAGTCCACCAGCGGCTCCATTGCCGAAGCCAGAATAAGAGCCATTAACAGCAGGACAATAATATCTTTTACCAGCCACAAAAACACCAAAGCCAAAAAGGCAAAGATGACTTTTACAATTACCCTGGTGGATACCGAAAGATCGTTATATCTCATACAAACACTTTACCACAACACAAATTAAAAATCCAGCAATTAAGCTGGATTTTGCGGAGATTTTTCTAAATCTTTTTTTGCGTTGATTATTTGCGCGTCTATCTTTTTTAATCCTTCCATACAATAGGCCTTAATTTGTTCCTGCAAAAAATCGGTCAATCCATCTTTTTCAAGATCCCTAACCAATATATCCTTGATAGTTTGATCAAGCTCCGACTGTTTGATTAAATAAATAATATTTTGAATTTTATCGTCCATAATTTATTGTGCCTTCCTGGAAAGTGCTGATAATAATTCTTGCAAAGTTCTTCGTTCCTTGTCTGGATTTCCAATTTTATGAGAATATCCTTCGGCAGGATATTTACCTAATACCTCAGGCCCTTCCATTTTTTCGGGATTCATAAATTTCCTTTCTTTTTATTTCAAATTATTTCTCAATTTCCTTAATATCTCCATATCTTTTTTTACTTTATCATGTTCCGTTTCCAAAATCAAGGCAAAACTGTTTTCCCCCCTCTCCCTTTGGGAGAGGGTCGGGGTGAGGGTTTTAAAATACCGGATTAGCGCCCCAATCCCCTTTTCCCCAATCTTCCCGTCGCCAATGTGATCGTGGCGGTCTACTTTGCCGCCGAGTTCTGTTTTGGAATCGTTGATGTGCGACATTTTAAGCCATTTTAGGCCAATAACTTTGTCAAAAGCCTTAAAAGTTTCTGCCACGGACTTTTCATCACGCAAATCGTAACCGGAGGCAAAAGCGTGCTGGGTGTCAAAACAAATTCCGCCGAAAGTTTTATATTTGACTAATGGTTCCATCAGTTCGGCCAGCTGTTCAAACGTGCCGCCTAATGTTTCGCCGGCTCCTGCCGCTATTTCCAGCAAAAACTGTGTTTGACCCCTGTATTTTTTTAATACTTCCACCAAACCGTCTTTGGCTTTTTTCACCGCGGCTTTTTGCCCCAAATCCTTGCCGCTCCCCAAATGCGTCATCACATATTTCGCGCCGAGCAAATTTGCGCGTTTTAATTCTTCGGCCACGACAGAAATAGAACCATAATAAATCCGCGGCTGTTTGGAACCGAAATTTACAAAGTATGGACAATGAACGACAAAAGTTGCAGTCCTCCCTCCCCCTCTGGGGGAGGGCCGGGGTGAGGGTTTGCAAGGATAATACTTTTCCATCTCCTCTCTAAATTTTTCCACAATCTCATCCGTCAACTCCGGCGCGTTCCCGCCCATCGGCGGGCGGGTAAAAATCTGGAACGTCTCGCACCCTAACGCCTTCGCGTTTCCCGGCGCGTTAAAAACCCCTCCCGCGGCGCTAACGTGGCATCCTATTTTTAATTTTGTGTCTTTAACCATTCGGAAATTTTTAAATAATTTTCCGGCGATAAGTTACTACACCATTTTTCGGGATATTTTCCTTTATTTTTTTCATAAACATCAAATGCGTACCATTTGGCATCAATGATTTCCCCATCTGAAAATTGCAAATTTTTTAAACCCCCATCAAACAAAAAAACATAATGTTCAAAAACATGTTTGCTGGGTTCGTATTTGCCCTTTTCTATTAAATACAGATTTTCCGGCTTTACTTTAATTCCCAGTTCTTCATGTAACTCACCGGCTGCTGTATCAACAAATGACACACCATATTTTACGTGGCCTCCGGAAACCGTCTGCCATTTGTTTGGATTATTTTGCACGGCAGGAGACCTCTGGGTGCATAAAATCATCCCATCTCGGTTTACCACCCAAACATCCGCCACCCCGTGCCACCGCCGCGTGCCTTCCGAACAAACCTCGCTCCGGTAGCGCGGATGCATCCGTGTCCCGTCTTCGTCAAAGCATTCCACAAGCTCGTCTTTAAATTTTGGGGTAAAGGCCATAATTGTTTATGAATTTTTGCGCTATTATAAAAATACGATGTGTCATTCCGAGCGAGTCAGACGAGCCGAGTAATCCCTTAATTCAATTATAAGGGATCCCTCCACTCCTCGGCTGCACTCGTCGGTCGGGATGACACAATATGATAGTCCCCAGATGATGGACACTATTACAATCAAATCTTTAAAATCTTTTTAAATTGTATTTCCGATTTATACGGGCCGATGACGGCCAGGGTTAGGTTTTTGTTTTGGAACAGGTCGCGCGCGGCTTTTTGGATGGCGGATGGGGTTACGGCGTCAATTTTTTTAAATATTTCTTCCGGGGTTTCTATGTTTTTTAAAAACGCGGCGCGTTCCAAAAACCAGTCCAAACGGACTTGATTGTCTTCCAAAGCCAAAATGGATTTGCCTTTTATATATTCCTTGGCTTTTAAAATTTCCTTTTCCGCGACCGGAACATTTTTAATTTTTTTAAGCTCGCTGATAATAACAGAGATGGCCTCGTAAATTTTGTCCACCTGCACGCCGGCACTCACGGTAAACGAACCTGTATCCTGATAACTACCCGGGCTTGAACGCACATAGTAACCAAGCCCGCGCTTTTCGCGCACTTCGGTAAACAACCGGCTGGACATTCCCCCGCCCAAAACCGAAGCCAATACAGAAACCGCGGAGTTACGCTTGTCGCCGTAGGCAAAACCCTTAAAACCCAAAGCCAAATGCGCCTGCTCTGTTTGTTTGAACTGCAGTTTCAAACGCAGACCGGATTGTTTATCATGGACTTTTTCCCAGCCACAAGGGGAATCCTTGTGCCCCACAAGGATTCCCCTTGTGGTAGACAGCCAGTATTTTTTTATCAGCCGGTTTAACTCCGCCGAATTATATTTGCCCGAAACCCCCAAAATCATATTGGAAGTTTGATAATGCCGGCCAATGTAATTTGCAAACATCTCGCGCGTAAAACTTGTAACCGTTTCTTTGGTTCCCGCGATGTCCCGTCCAAGCGCGTCATTCGGCCACATTGTGCGTTCCAGCACGTTGTCTATTTCCGCCATTGGCATATCTTTATACATATTTATTTCTTCTACGATAACGCCCTTTTCCCGCTCCATTTCCTCTTTGTCCAAAAGCGGATTTTGCACCATATCGGTTAGCACCTCAAAAATCAGCGGCAAGTGCTTGCTGGCCGCTTTAATATAAAACTGCGTATGCTCTTTGCCGGTGTTGGCGTTCATTTCCCCGCCAATGGCATCCACGACTTCGGAAATTGCCATAGCCGACGGATATTTTTTTGTGCCTTTAAACAAAAAATGTTCCAAAAAATGCGAAATGCCGTTTTCTTTGGCGCTCTCCGACCGAGAACCCGTCTTAACAAAAAAATCCACCACCACGCTTTCGGCATCATGACTTGGAACTTCTATTATGGTTAAACCGTTAGATAAAACTTTTTTGGAATATTTCATATTGTCTATCCACTAATTCACTAATTACACGAATCTCACGAATGCAGTATTGGTGTAATTGGTGATGATTCGTGAATTCGTGGATAATTAAATAATATTATCTGATAATTTAGTTGAAACGTTAATAAACTTTTTCACTTTTCCATTTTCCAAATATACCAAATCTTCTATACGGATACCGCCCAGGTTTTTTATATAGACGCCCGGCTCTATACTAAAAACCATTCCGTCTTTTAATATGTCTTTGGAATTTGGCGAGAGGTTGGGCAGTTCGTGGATTTCCAGGCCCGTGCCATGGCCCAGGGAGTGGATAAAGTATTTGTCCAGGTGTTTTTCGGCAAGAACCGCGACAGCTTTATCATAAACCTCTTTTCCTGTAGGGGCGGGTTTCAAACCCGCCCCTACACCGGCCATGCTAATTGATTCGTTATACGCCTTCTCCACCTGATTATAAGCTATTTCCAGTTTTTTTGGAACTTTTTTTAAAAATATGGTGCGGGTAAAATCACTGCAGTAGTTTTGATACTTTCCGCCGGAGGCGGATCCGCCTCCGGCGGAGAAGCCAAAATCCAAAATTATTGATTCCCCCACTTTCAATCTTTTATCAGATGGCACATGGTGCGGCACCGCGGCATTGGCGCCGGAGGCGACTATGGGCGGAAAGCTGATGTCCTGGGCGCCGAGTTTTAAACCCGTTGACCGAATAAAATCAGCCAGTTCAATTTCCGTCAAGGCAGGCCGGTGGCCTGCACTACGACTTAAATTTTTCTTGACCTGATAAAATACCCCTTCTACAATCTCCATACTCTTTTTTACCATCGCAATTTCCCCCGGCTCTTTTATCGCGCGCTGAAAATCTACCGGATCATGTTTGACTGTAATCTTTAATCTTAAATCTGGATTTTTGCTCCTGATATATTTAACTTCCGCGTAAGTAAAATCCCCAAAAACCTCCAATGTTTCTTTTTTCCCAACATACTTTCCGACATTTTTTAAAAAATCCGATTTTACCCCGTCAATCCTTTCCAGCCCATCCCCCAAAAACACCACATCCGTGTTTATCCGTTTGCCCCCATTAGTGTTCATCGGTTTTATCAATAAATATCCATGCATAAAACCCTGCCCCATCAAATAGAGCAAGTTTTCCTTTTTTTTAATAAGCAAAGGATGCTTTAGGCTTTTCGCCAAAGCCTCTAATCTTAACGACTCCATTATTATTTAAATTCCGCTTCTATTCTATCAATTAATAACTTATCAGCGCCCCCTCTTATCAAATAGGTTTGTAATTTATTCCAATTATCTCTTTTTATAACTTTACTAAACGCAATATCGCTCTCCATCCTCCCTGCGTCCGTAATATCCGCATCGTTCGGTTTACTATCAATAAAACTTCGAAGCGCCTGCATTACTCCTTCAAAGTCTGCTGTATTAAGTTCCGCAATTTTAATCCCTGTTTCTCTTCGTCCCATGGCCGCACTTTTGTCTAAGCCAAATAATGAAGTCCCCATATTTTTTCCTTTCTATAACTTATTAATTATATAATTTTTTAATTCTTCAATTTTTACCCTCGGTTGGTCTTTGGTGTCGCGGTCGCGGACGGTTACACAGCCGTCTTTTTCTATTGTATCAAAATCCACGGTTACGCAAAAGGGGGTACCAATCTCATCTTGCGAATAATATCTTTTGCCGACATTACCACGATCATCCCAAGCCACGTTAAAAGATTTACGCAATTCATCGTAAATTTCCCTGGCCTTGGCCACCAGTTCCGGCTTATTTTTAAGCAACGGAAAAACCGCAACTTTGTAAGGCGCAAGTTTTGGCGGCAGGTGTAAAACCACATTATCCGGCTTGCTATCATCAAAAGCCTCGCACAAAACCGCTAAAACACTGCGATCCACACCCCAGGTTGGCTCTATACAATGCGGGATAGTTTTTTCGCCGGTTTGCGGGTCGGTGTAACGGATATCCTGCTTGGAAGCGTCCATATGATTTTTTAAATCAAAATCCGTACGATAAGCCAGCCCGTACAACTCGTCTACGCCAAACGGGAAATGATATTCAAAATCTATGGTGCGCTTGCTGTAGTGAGCCAGATCCTCTTTTGGAACTTCCAATTCGTGGACATGTTCCCATTTAATACCCAACGATTCCGTAATCCACGACTTCATTTCCGCGCGCCACATTTCAAAGACCTTGTTCCACTCGTCGTCGTTTTGCGGAGGCCTTATAAAATATTCAATTTCCATTTGTTCAAACTCTCGCGTGCGAAAAATAAAATTTCCCGGAGTAATTTCGTTGCGGAAGGCCTTTCCGATTTGGCCTATGCCAAACGGAAGCTGCTTACGCGAAGTATCCAAAACATTTTTAAACTGCACAAACATGGCCTGGGCGGTTTCCGGGCGGAAATAAACCACGGACTTTTCGTCATCCACCGGACCGAGGTTGGTTTTAAACATTAAATTAAAATTAGCCGGGTGAGTAAAATCCTTTTTTCCACAATTAGTACAAACAACGCCTTTGTCTCTAACTATTCTTTCAAAATATATTGGCAATCCACCGTTTACAACTCGTTTAAACTCTTTAAATTCTGCGTCTACAGTATCAAATATTGAAAATTGATACGCCACCTTAGGTTTAAGATTTGCTGTTTTCTTCTCTGGTGATACTTTATCAGGATCAATTCCTAAATCAATTAATTTAATATTAACCTCAGAAAGTTCCTTCCGAGTCTCTTCCCTACTTCTTTTTAATTCCAAAATTTGAGCATCTAATTTAGGTTCCAACTGTTTCCACCACTCACTAACATAATTAATGAATGCGTCTCGAATAGCCAAACCACTAACATCTTCTATTAATTTATCTAGCCTGAATCTATCATGGCAATTCTTGCACTCAATTAAAGGGTCGACAAAATTTGCAAGATGACCAGATGCCTGCCAAACTTTCGGGTTCATTATTAAAGCTGCGTCTATGCCAACCATATCATCGCGCTGCTGGACAAAGCGCTTCCACCAAAGCTGTTTGATGTTATTTTTTAACTCCACGCCCAAAGGGCCGTAGTCCCAGCTGTTGGCCAGCCCGCCGTAAATTTCACTGCCGGGGAACACAAACCCGCGGCGCTTGCACAGGCTGACTATTTTCTCCATTAAATCGTTTTGTTCATTCATAATGGCGATACTAATAACACGAATCTACATACGAATGACACGAATCCGCGATTCGTAACATTCGTATGCCATTCGTGGATTGGTATCGCTTTTATTATTATACCAAACCTATATTTTTTAGGCAAAAAATTACCACCGTCGTGCCAACCCGTGAGGGTGGCACGGCGGCGGATGATAAGTAGGCCGACGGGAAGGAATAACTCACTTCCTAATCTTAACTTTCAACTTCCTCCCCTTCGGAACCCTTATCGAACTCAAGTCAGCCCCCTGTATTTCAGGAAGCGAAGATGATGTCGCCCTGCTGGGAAGCCGCGGCAAATATGCTACGTCAGATCCCGGAAGATCCAATACCAGCTCCCCAATCTCCTTTGCTGGAGGTTCGGATATTTTTCCTCGGCGCGGTAGCCGCGCCACAACCTTCTTATCAAAATGCATAACTCCCCCTTTGGTCACAACTAAAATAAAAGCACAACTGCAAGCCACTCACTTTATCATAAGATAAGCGCTATATAAAGGACTATACTCCTATTTTGGGCAAAAGAAAACCGCACACCCCCGCCGTAGCAGGACAAGGGATGTGCGTTGATGCAGGCGCATTTCGCACCCTAATTGGTAAGGGCGGCATCGTTAGCCTCCCGCTCTGCTCGCCGCTTAGCCCAGTAGCGCTTCATACGCTTGGAGACTTGCTTACGCTCCTCGCCGCCCATGGACTTCCGTCCACGGCGCTCTACTTTCGGAATAACCGGCAGAGATCCGCCACGGGCACTGAATAAGTCCTCACACGCGGCAATGGCCAGCTCCACTTTTCCCTTCTCGACATACAGCCCTGCGAGCGTCTTTGTCAAATCCATCCTATCCTCCCTTAATAGAGGATACAATACATAATGTGATCGCCGCCAAGACTGAATTCCGCCGGTTTTTGGGAAAAGTAAGGAAAAGACAGCGTCATTACCCCAAATACCTTAAAACCTTTACTGTCGATAAAGGCCTT
>Ga0265316_10002511_pt1 | contig 18981 bp, 18 predicted proteins | sample 4522metaG_FD_202092 | JGI IMG/M metagenome (GOLD analysis project Ga0265316, IMG submission 202092) | Rhizosphere microbial communities from Carex aquatilis grown in University of Washington, Seatle, WA, United States - 4-5-22 metaG | ecosystem: Host-associated > Plants > Roots > Rhizosphere >... | reverse complement strand
CGAGCGCGCCAGGCCCGGCCAAAATCCCCGCCAGGACCGAAAGTCCAGAATTGGACCCATCGTACCCGCCACCCACCTCATGCTGATCGCCCGAATCGGCGTCACGGGAATCGAGTCCAACGTCGAGCCCAACCTCGCGCCCAACCTCGGCGCCATCTCCCGAGTCATCCCCGGGAACCTCTGGACTTCGGTGGTCCAGTACGTCTCGACCGCTGTCGGATGGGGCATCCGGCTTCAAATCCGGCATCGCCTCGGATCGGTCGTTCGCCGCGTCCGACGGCAAATCTGCGCTGCGCTCGACTCCCATGTCGGGACGGGCGTCGCGCGCGTCCTCGACAGCGACGACCACGGTGTCCGACCGCGGAGGCGCATCTGCAAGAGGCGCATCTGCAAGAGGGGGCGCATCTGCAAGCCTCGCATCGCTGCCTCCGCCTTGTCCCCCGGTCCCGCGCGGCTCGATTCGATTGCCGCCGGCGCTGCTATCTCGGCTGGCATTGAGCAGCGGGCTTCGCATACCGCAGCCGACGACGAAGAAGGCCAGGGCCAGGGCCCACGACCTCGGGAAAGTCGGAGAAGGTGTCTGGGCGTTTGAGCTGCTGTCGGGAGAACGCGTAGGGGAATTGCAGGCCGTGAAGGTCATGCTGATAAAACCCGCGAGGAGCAAAAGTCTACAAGCCATACCGGCATGATATCGCGATCTCGTGGGGGAGGCAGAACTACGGCGATCCGGTTTCTGGAATGGTCAGGTTGGCCCGGATGACGCTGCAACAGGAGGGACCGCCACTGGCGCAGTAGTCGCCCGAGGGGAAGTGGCGGACGGGTTCGCCCGAGACGGCCACGTCGATGTCACATTTCTTGTCGATACAACCGATCTTGTTGGCCGAGAACGCTCCCTGTGCATCGGTCGTTGCGACCATGTCACCTCCGTCAAGGGACGAGCAAGTGATGCCGACCTTCAGCAACAACAATGCCATAGGTGTGGTCGTACGAGGCAACTGGGGAGTATCGGGCCTTGCCGCCTCCCACCTCGCCGAGTCATGCGACGCAGGCAGGGCCCGCATGTCAGGGTGGGGGCAGGGCACTCGCCGCATTCAGGCGCGCTGCCTCGAACATGTCCAACTCCGCCTCTGGGCGAACATGGAGCGCCCTCATTTCGACGAGGCTCGCAGCCGTCCTTCGAGTCGATCCAGGACTTCACCCCATGGCCCCGGCTCGTTGGACGCTTCCTGCATCTGCCGACTCGACCTTGCCAGACGGTCTATTTTGAACCTCGCGGGCTGGAGTGGCATCCCAATGAGGGCCCTGGATCGTCGGATGCAGAGCCCGCATTGACTCAACTAAATCTTCTCTGAAGGAACAACGATGATTTCAGCGCGTACGGCTGCTTCGGTCCTCATGGCCTTGCCTTTCTTGGCGACGATTGGATGCGGCTCTTCCGAGAGCGGGGCAGACGGAAGTAGAACCTCGAAGGACGGCGGAGTCGGGGGCACGGGCGGGCAGGGCGCTGGTGGGGGTGATGCGTCGGCCAAGCTGGACGGCGGCTCCATCGGCGGCGGTGTCGACGCGCCAGCGGGCGGCAGCTCTACCGGCACCGTTGCCATCAGCGTGCCTGGCCTCGGCGCTGCTGGATTCAATTACACACAGGGAAGCTATCTCATCGGTTTCGTATTCCGGGCGAACACCGCCATCAGTATCACCCAACTGGGCTACTACGACTCCAACCTGACCGGCGGCGTTGAGACCTTTCAGCCGCATGCAGTCGGAGTGTACGAGCTGAGCACGCACACTCTGCTGGGGTCAGCGACGGTGCAACCATCTGACCCGGTGACCGGAGTCTTCCACTATGTTTCGCTGACTACCCCTATCGCGCTCAATACGACGGGTACCTACGCGATTGTCGGGGTCACAGGCACCGACAAGTATTCAGTCGGGATAACTGCACGCGAGGCGCCCGTGAACGCCGCGATCACCTATTTGAGCGGCGCCGGCTACGGCCCAAGCAACAACAACGCTACGATGACCAGCTCACTGGTTGAGCCCAATGCTTTCGACGCGGGAAATATCTTCGGTCAGGCTGTTCCGACCGGTACTCTCTGCGACTTCGGACCCAACTTCATGTTCGTGACGAGCTCAGGTGGCAGCGACACTGGTGTGGACGCCTCTGTCCCGACTCCTGTGGATGCTGCGGCCAGCAGCGATACCTCGACTGCCAGCCTGGATAGCTCGACCAGTTAGGACCACGAGGAGGGCGACGCGTGAATCTCATCGATGAGGCGTAGATCCCTCTCAGGCGTAGATCCCTCTCCGAGGGTACTTTTCGGCGGGTTCTGGGTGGCACGAATCGTGCTTTGCTGTTAGGCATGACCAAGGCTACAACGCTTCTGGCTGCTCTTTCGCTCCTGTTCGGTTGTCATGGTTGCGGTTCCGTAGATTCCGTAGATACTGCTCCCGGCCCGGCCGATGCATTCGTCGGCGTATGGCGAGGCACGGAAACCTGGACCAGCTCCTCGGACGCCTTGGGCGACCAAGAGTCGACCACTGTTGTCGAGGAGACAATCTCCCGGGTCAACCACGCGGCCGTGCGAGTCGAGAGCGACGATGGCGGACCAGCAGGGATCTTCGACATCGGCGAGGACGGGGTCGGCCACGAGCGACCGGCCGGTTATGTGCTGACCTTGAAGGGGGACGTGCTGACTATGGAAATCAATTGGAGCGACGACGGGATTTACCAGCGAACGGACTACTCAGACACCCTCACGCTGAAGCGTGTGCCGTGATGTAGTACTGGCTACTGCGGGTGGTAAAGACCGGACGGATTCAACGCCACACCTGTCAAATCTCCACCATCTGGCCCAAATCCCTCTCCGAGGGTACTTTTCGCGCAACTCTCCGAGGGTACTTTTTCGGTGATCCCCGACCGAGGGTAGTTTCGGGTCGGCCCAACGTCCGGATTCCGGACGTTTCTGCGGTTCGAAGAGTTTCATCCGTTGTCCCAAAGTACCCTCGAATCGGATTCACTGGCGAAACCGGGAGGAGGTGTCACCACAAACCATCGTACTGGCGCACAGGTAGCAGCCCTGGCAGAATCTCTGGCAGACAAACATGCAGGCCCACCGAGTTCACGTCACCATTCCAGAAGACCACAAGGTCATGATCGACGTTCCCGCGGAAGTGCCCACGGGCGACGCCGAGGTGATCGTGTTGTCCAGCGCATCCGTGGGCGCGCCTCGGTCAGCCGACACAACCTTTGCCGCGCGTTTTCGTCCAAACCCGGCCTTGGGGCCGATCGTATTCCATGAGGATCCGACCACGCCAGTGTCGGAAGAAGATTGGCCTTCGGATCTGCGGCCGTGACGCCGCGGGGGATCGATCCTTCCTAGGACGCCTTCTTGGCCGTTGCAGCACGCCTGGGCGGCAGGCTCACGACCTTCCGCCCACCCGCCGCCTGACGAGCCCTGGCCGCTTCCGCGATCTTGCGCAGGTCATCGTTAGACGCCTTCGCAATCGCCTCGCGAACGGCGTGAATCTCGTCGACGATGGGATCGGATAGTGGCTTCACCGTCGCCCCTGCCATGAAGCGGGATGACGGTGGAGATGCGTGACCGCGAGTACGGTGGCCGATTCATTCTCCACGACGAAGAAGATGCCGAATGGGAAACGACGAAGGATTGCTCGACGAATGTCAGTCGTCACAATCGGAAACTGCAGCGGGCCTTCCTCAATTCGGCCGAACACGTAACGAACGGCCTTGAGAAATTCACCCCCAAGACCCGACTGTTCGCGGTCGTACCACAGCGCTGCCTCAAACATGTCCAACTCCGCCTCTGGGCGGACATGGAGCGCCCTCATCGCGACGAAGCCCGAAGCCGTTCTTCGAGTCGGTCCAGAACCTCACCCCAGGGACGCGCCTCATTTGAATCGGCAGCCCGATGGGCCGCCAGGCGTTCCTCCAGGAGCTGACGCTGCCACTCGTGCAGCGGAACCTGATCGGCGCTGGCCGCGATTCGATCCCAAAGCGATTGCACATAGTCGATCTTGTCTTCGACCGTGAGCTCGTCGAACCCCGAAGGTGGCATGGGTAATGGCTGGGCCATGGCCGGAGTATAGGCCATTGGCTGGCGCATTTCAGCCCGTGCATGACGTGTTGTAAACTGCGGCAACGGCGCGCGTGCAGGCGCGCGGCGGACAACAACGCCACCAGCGGTCCGGCGTTCAAGGCGCTGTTCCCATGGACGACTTCGACAAGGCGCTCTCGGTATTGAAGTCCGCCATAGACGCGCGCAAAGTCGACCGCGCCCAACAAGACCGGAACGAAGGCGAAATCGCCACCAGCCACGCCCCGGCCGATGCATCAGGAGGGCCACCCCGACGCCACCCGAAACCAAGCCCAAGTAACCCGGCCCGAAGGTCGTGGCCGTGGTCGTGGCCGTGGCCGTAGTCGGACTAGATCAAGCTCGGCCACGGCCACGTGGACGACTACGAAAACGACCACGACCACCCGTCGTCGCTCCCTTGGGGGCAAACGTCGGGCGTGGAAAGGCGTCTCTTTCTGAAGTCGCGGTGCCGGCACCACCGACGCCACCCACACCGGCCACCGACACCAAGAGCAAGTAATCCCGGCCTTCAAGGGCCGAAAAACCTGGAAACCTCCCCCTTGGTCTTCCCAGGGGGAGGTGACCACTTTGGAAATGGCCGATGGGTGGACCCAGGTCGCCTTTCCCGAAGTAGTGGATACGCGATGTGGCGGCCCAGGTCGGGTTGACCACTCTGGAAATGGCCGATGGGTGGACCCAGGTGGGGTTGCCCGCGAGGGAAGGGCAGGGTGGGTGGACCCAGGTGGGGCTGCCCGGCGTGGAAATGGGGGATGGGACGAACGCAGGGGAGGGTGCCCGCGCGGGAAATGGGGGATGGGTAGACGGAGTGTATGCTTTACCTTTGAAACCGCCGATCCCACCGCAGGCAATCCGCTGAAAACACGTGGGCTAGCCAGCCTGCAAACAGTCCCTTCCATCCGAAGCACTTCGTCCCGCCATTCTTGCGAAAAAGTCCACCCAGAGCGAAGCTGCGTCGGAACACAGGGTAGCCAGGCCAGCTAAATGTCCGACAAGGAAGCCACAGCCCGCATCAAGATCAACAAGCTGCTCGAAGCAGCTGGCTGGCGTTTCTTCCAGGAGGGCCCCGAGCCCGCGAACATTCGCCTCGAACCCAGCGTCACGATCAAGTCAACCGACCTAGACGCACTCGGTGACAACTTCGAGAAGACCACAAAAGGGTTCGTCGACTTTCTTCTGCTCGATGCCAAGGGCTTCCCACTCCTCGTCCTCGAAGCCAAAGCCGAGAACAAGAACCCGCTCGTCGCCAAAGAGCAGGCCCGCAAGTACGCCAAATCCCAGAACTGCCGCTTCGTCATCCTTTCCAACGGCAACTTGCACTACTTCTGGGATCTCGAACGCGGGAACCCCTACGTCATCACCTCGTTTCCGACACCGGACTCGGTCACCGGCTACCAGAAGGTCACACCCAATCCGCTGCGGCTAATCGAGGAGCAGGTCGGCGCCGACTACGTCGTTCGCACCCAGCGCCCGAACTACCAATCGGAGGCAGCCTGGCAGAACGAGGCCGAGCGCCCCGGATACATCCAAACCAACAAGCTGCGCTTTCTTCGGCCCTATCAGCTCAAGGCCATCCACAGCCTTCAGGCCGCAGTCGGCGATGGCAAGGACCGCTTCTTGTTCGAGATGGCCACCGGCACTGGCAAGACCCTGACCGCCGCCGCCGTCATCAAGCTGTTCCTTCGTTCGGGCAACGTGCGGCGCGTCCTGTTCCTTGTGGATCGCCTTGAGCTGGAGGACCAAGCCAAGAAAGCCTTCGCAGCGGTACTCTCCGCCGACTTTCAAACGGTCATCTACAGGGAGAACCGGGACGACTGGCGACGCGCGGAGATTGTTGTCACCACCGTGCAATCCCTCCTCTTCAACAACAAGTACCAGAAGCTCTTCTCACCGACCGACTTCGATCTCGTCATCTCCGACGAAGCGCATCGCTCGATCGGTGGCAACGCCCGCGCCGTATTCGACTATTTCATCGGTTACAAGCTGGGCCTCACCGCCACGCCGCGCGACTATCTTCGCCGGTTCGACAGCGCAAAGCCAGGCACTCGCGACCCCCGCGAGGCGGAACGTCGCCTGCTGCTCGACACCTACCGCACTTTCGGCTGCGAGAACAGCCAGCCAACCTTCCGCTACTCCTTGCTCGATGGCGTGAAGGATGACTTCCTCGTCAACCCGACCGTGGTGGACGCCCGCACCGAGGTCACGACCACGCTGCTTTCCGAAGAAGGCTTCGTCGTCTCGTTCACCGATGACACCGGCGAGGACCAGCAACAGGCCTTCAAGCAGCGCGAGTTCGAGAAGCATTTCTTTGCCGACACCACCAACCAGCTGCTGTGCAAGACGTTTCTGGAAAACGCCCTGCGCGACCCGGTCAGCGGCGAAATCGGCAAGTCGATCATCTTTGCCGTCAGCCAGAACCACGCCGCCAAGCTGGCGCAGATTCTCAATCAGATGGCCGACCGCATGTTTCCCGGCAAGTACCAGTCGGACTTCGCCGTGCAGGTGACCTCCCAGATCCCCGACGCCCAGCAGTTCACCATCAACTTCGCCAACAACAACCTGCTCGGCTCTGGCAACTTCATTCCCGTCTACAAGACCAGCAAGGCGCGTATCTGCGTGACCGTTGGCATGATGACCACCGGCTACGACTGCACCGACATACTCAACCTCGGCCTTTTCCGACCGATCTTTTCGCCCACCGACTTCATTCAGATCAAGGGACGCGGCACCCGCAAGCACGACTTCCGCGAGGTGCTGTTCGACGACACCCTCAAGGAAGGCTTGCAACAGCCTATCAAAACCGCCTTCAAGCTCTTCGATTTTTTCGCCAACTGCGAATACTTCGAGGAAGAGTTCAACTACGACGAAGTGCTGAAGCTCCCGCCGCACAAGAGCATAGGCAGCGACGACAGGGGCGGCCAAGGCCCGGTGGTCGTGGGCGGCACGTACGAGTACCCTGGCCCTGACATCCTGGCTTCGGTGCGTGTAGCGGAGATCTCGGCCGAGGGCATGAAGATCGACCGCATGTTCTTCGAGAAGTTTGAAGACGTGATCCGCACCAATGACACCGTCGCCGCCGCTGTCGAAGCCGGGCAGTGGGACCGCGTGATTGACTACGTCAACCGCGAAGTCTTCGACAAGCCCGAGGAGTACTACACCCTCGACAAGCTGCGCAAGGCCACAGCCGTGGACCGTCGCCTGACCCTGCGCGAGATTCTAGAGAAGATCTTCGGCCTGATCCCGCGCTTCAAGTCCAGGGATGAGCTGCTGGAGGAGGAGTTCTCCAAGTTCGTCGCCGACCGTGTGCCCGAGCCGCCCTCAGCCATCCCGGCCATCAAGACCTACTTCAAGGCCTACGTCACCAGCAACCGGGTGCGCGACATCATCGACAGCAAGCAGTTCACCGATCTGGCGACCAACCCGCTTTTCACAACCCATGATTTCAGAGCCGTGCCCCCGCCGTACCGCACGCTCGTCCCTGAATACATCAAGGACTACGTGTCCTTGAATCAGTTCGCCGCATAGGACCATCCATGAGCAAATCAAAGAAATTGTCCATCGAGGTTCTGGGAACCTCCATCACCGTGCTTTCCCAGAACGATGAGGACTATATTTCCCTGACCGACATGCTGAAAGCAAAGGATGGCGATTTCTTTATCGCTGACTGGTTAAGGAATCGCAACACGGTGGAGTTTTTAGGGATATGGGAGCGCGTCCATAACCCCGATTTTAATTATGGCGAATTCGCCACAATTAAAAGTCAAGCCGGCCTGAACAGCTACAGGATAAGCGTTAAGGACTGGGTCGAGAAAACCAATGCACGCGGCCTTCGGGCCACGGCAGGCAGGTACGGCGGCACCTACGCACACAAGGACATCGCCTTTGAATTTGGCATGTGGATCAGCGCTGAATTCAAGGTCTACCTCATCAAGGAATTCCAGCGCCTCAAGGACGAAGAAAACAGCCGTCTCCGTTTGGAATGGAGCCTCCAGCGCACCCTGGCCAAAATCAACTACAACATCCATACGGACGCCATTCGGGAAACCCTCGTCCCTGCCGAGATAACGCGAGCGCAGGCCGCGGCCGTTTACGCGAGCGAGGCCGACTTGCTCAACGTCGCGCTTTTCGGACATACCGCCAAGGAGTGGCGTGAACGGAACCGCGAGGCAAAGGGCAATGTGCGTGACCAAGCAACCCTCGAACAACTGGTGGTACTTAGCAACCTAGAATCGCTCAACGCGGTTTTGATCCGCCAGGGCATGCCGCAGTCGGATCGCCTGATCCTGTTGAACCAGATCGCCATCACCCAGATGCGTTCCCTGATGACCAGCCCGGCCATGAAAAGACTCAAATAATGCTCGACACCGATACCAAACGCCGCATCGACACCGCCCGCGACATCCTGGTCGGCAAAGTGCCCGACCCCAAGTCTCAGGTCGAGCAGATCACCATCGCTCTCATCTACAAGTTCATGGACGACATGGACGCCGAGTCCGAAGAACTCGGCGGCAAGCGCAAGTTCTTCACCAAGGACTACGCCCGCTACGGCTGGGCCAAGCTCATGGCGCCATCGCTCGGCGGCCACGAGATGCTCGGCCTTTACGGCGAAGGCATTTCGAAGATGCCGGAGAACCCCGGTATCCCCGCGCTCTTCCGGGAAATCTTCAAGAACGCCTACCTGCCCTACCGCGATCCCGAAACCCTGAAGGCCTTCCTCAAGATCATCAACGAGTTCAGCTACGACCACAGCGAGCGCCTGGGCGACGCTTTCGAGTATGTGCTCAGCGTCCTCGGTTCGCAGGGCGATGCCGGCCAGTTCCGCACCCCGCGCCACATCATCGATTTCATGGTCGAGGTCCTCGCCCCGCGGAAGAGCGAGACCATCCTCGACCCCGCCTGCGGCACCGCCGGCTTCTTGATCTCCGCCTACAAGCACATCCTTCGCACCAACACCGACGCCAAGGGCCACAGCAAACTCACCCCCGACGAAAAGGGCCGCCTCGCCAAGAACTTCAAGGGCTACGACATCTCGCCCGACATGGTGCGCCTCTCCCTGGTGAACCTGTATCTGCACGGATTCACCGATCCCCATATCTACGAATACGACACCCTCACCTCCGAAGAGCGCTGGAACGAATTCGCCGACGTCATTCTCGCCAACCCGCCTTTTATGTCGCCGAAAGGCGGCATCAAGCCGCACAAGCGTTTCTCCATCCAGGCCAAGCGCAGCGAAGTCCTCTTCGTGGACTACATGGCCGAGCACCTCACCCCCACCGGCCGAGCGGGCATCATCGTCCCCGAGGGCATCATTTTCCAGAGCGGGGCCGCTTACAAAGACCTGCGGAAAATGCTCGTCGAAAACTCCCTCGTCGCGGTCGTCTCCCTTCCCGCGGGCTGTTTCAATCCCTACTCCGGGGTGAAGACCAGCATCCTCCTCCTCGACAAATCTCTCGCCCGGCAGAGCCACACCATCGCCTTCTTCAAAGTGGAGAACGACGGCTTCGGCCTCGGCGCCCAGCGCCGCGCCATCGAGAGAAACGACCTCCCGCAAGTCCAGGCCGAACTCGCCGGCTACCTCAATGCCCTCCGCTCCAAAGCGTCCACCGAGTCCATCCTCTCCCTCACCTCCACCGCCCAGATCGTGCCGAAAGAAAAAATCGCCGCGAATGGCGACTACAACCTCAGCGGCGAGCGGTATCGGGAAGGTGCGGCGGCATCGATGTCGGCGTGGCCCTTCGTCCCGCTCGGAGAACTGACCAGACGGTCTAGTGGTGGCACACCCTCTAAAGAGAACGCTGCCTTTTGGCGCGGTATCATCCCTTGGGTATCCCCAAAAGATATGAAGCTGGACGTGCTTCACGACACCGAGGATCACGTTTCAGAGGCGGCTATCAAAGGTAGCGCCACGAGTCTCGTTCCCGCTGGCACCCTGCTGTGTGTCGTTCGATCCGGGATTCTAAAGCACTCCCTGCCGCTGGCGATCACCGGGAGAGAGATGTGTTTCAATCAAGATATCATTGCCCTCATCCCGACCGATGCAAGACTCGAAGTGAGCTACCTCTATTGGATGCTCAAGGCACGTAGCGCCGAGATCCTTGAAAAGGGGATCAAACCCGGCGTCACCGTCCAGAGCTTCCACACGGGTTTCTTCAGTCAGTTTGAAATCCCCCTGCCGCCGCTGGAAGTGCAGAAAGAGATCGTGGGGGAAATTAAGGGCTACCAGGAAGTTATCAACGGCGCGCGCGCCGTCATCGACCACTACCGCCCCCACATCCCCATCCACCCTGACTGGCCGATCATTCAGTTAGGCGAAATTTGTTCTTTCAAGAATGGTCTAAACTTCGACAAGACCTCGACGGGACACACCGTGAGGATCATTGGCGTCAGTGACTTTCAGGCAAACCTCTACGCACCACTCGACGACCTCGACCAAGTGCATCTGGCCTCGCCACTCGGTGACGATTACCTCGTCAAAGCGGCGGACATTCTTTTCGTTCGATCGAACGGCAATCCTGATCTTGTCGGGCGTTCCTTGTTCGTCCCAACACCGCGCGAACCGACAACCTTCTCCGGCTTCACCATTCGTGGCCGAATCGAAGATGCGAGGGCCTTGCCGATCTTCTTTGCCCACTTTTTCAAATCCCGCGACTTCGCGGAGATGATCAAGACAGTCGGCCAAGGTGCGAACATACGAAATCTCTCTCAAGGGATTCTGAACGAACTCAAGGTGCCCCTTCCACCCCTCGCCACGCAGCAAGCGATTGTGGCAGAGATCGAAGCCGAGCAAGCGCTGGTAGCTGCCAACCGCGAACTGATCACCCGCTTCGAGCAAAAGATCCAGGCCACCCTTGCCCGTATCTGGGGCGAAAACGCACTGGTTGCTGCTGAGATGTAGCGCATGGTAGCTCCATCCGACTTCACAACTGAGCTTGAGGCGAAGGTTGCCCCTTTACCCGTGAGGGAATCCGATGCAATTCTAAAGTCACAGTCTGATCCAGTATAATTTCTTGTTTGGATGATCGTGATAAGGGGAAATTCTAATGAGCAAGTTCATTGAAAATCGTCTATCTATTCGTTTGTTGTCACGTGTGTCTTTGGTCTTTGGGCTCGCTTTTGTGTTGTCGTCGTTGAGTTGCAGCTCCGGTAACTCGGCTGTTTTGGGAAATAGCGACCCATCAGACAGCGGCGCTAGTGGCGCCAAGGAACCAGACGCGGCAACCCCTGAGATCGCCATCGTCTTTTCGACGCTGCCCGCAACGTTGTACGTTGGTCAGAGCGTTCCTGTATCCGTTACTGTTACCACGTCTGTACCTGTGACAGATCTATGGTGCTATTCTCCTAGCTATTCGGCCAACTTGTTTGCAGATAACGCGGCAACGACTTGTGCTAGTACGATAGAGCCGAACACGCCATGCGTGTACGCCTTTACTTTCAAAAGTTGGCCAAGTCAAATGAGTCCAGGGGATACGGAAATGCAAACCATCAATGAACTCGATTGTTGGTCGAGCCTCTTCAACGGACCCAGAAGTCATTTCTTTTACGTCACAGTAAGTTCAACCTCGTTGACGCCGGTTGATGACGCCGGCGCTTCATATTGCACATCTTCCTTCACTGGCACTATGGATGCCGGCAGTAACAGCATCCAAATTACCAGTGTGCCGCCCAAAGGCCAGATGGGTTACGTGACGGGTTTGGTTAGTGTGGATACTCCGGTCATCTGTTACATGGTTGCCGTATACATAAATGTCGACGGCTACTGGTGGATCAAGCCTACATATGACTGGCCGTTAACGACGATCAACCCGGATGGAACATGGTCGGCCTATATTACAACTGGCGGCCATGACCAGGACGCTACCGCGGTCGTCGCATATCTCGTGCCAAACGGTTACGAAATCCCGTCCGGCGGTCAATGGTTACCTGACTCTATCGTGAATTTTCCGTCCGCCATGGTTACTCGATAAACATAAGCGAAGGGGCACAACCCTGAGCATAGATTCCTAGCAGTGTTCGAACCATGGGCCATGCACTATCGCGACAAATGGCGGGCATGGTCAACACCAGGTGCGCTGCTAGGCCCTTCGTACGTCGGACACGGCCGCCCCGAGGGCCCGAGGGCGGTGCCCCGAGGGCAGTGCCAGAGTTTTCTTTTCCCGGAGGCGCTGTCCGAGCCATCCGGATTTCGGACGAAGCAACTCGGCGACGTCGCTTGCCGATAGGCATGCATGCCGCGGCCACTTTGCTTCATCCCCGAAAATGCCCTCGTCGAGATCACCACGCGCACCCTGCAAGGCAGGTTGCTGCTCAAACCCTCGCCTGAGCTCACGGACCTCATTCTCGGCATCATCGGCAAGGCCCAGTCCCTCTACGGCATGACCATCCACGCCTTCGTCTTCCTCTCAACGCACGCGCACTTTCTCCTGTCACCCTCCAGCGCCGGCCAGCTCGCCAAGTTCATGCAGTTCGTGAATGCCAATATTGCCAAGGAGGCCGGGCGCCTCCACCTGTGGCGCGAGCGTCTCTGGTCCCGTCGCTATCGCGCCATCGTTGTCGCCGACGAGAAAGCCGCCCATGCTCGCTTGTGGTACATCTTGGCCCACGGTGCGAAAGAAGGTCTGGTCTGGACCCCTGGCGCATGGCCGGGCCCCAACTGCGTTGCTGCTCTCACCACCGGCGAGCTCTTGCGCGGTACCTGGTTCGACCGCAGTGCCGAGTATCTCGCCCGCCAGCGTGGCGAGACCGTGTTCGCCTCGCAGTTCGCGACCACATTCGACATCAAGGTCACACCGCTGCCGTGCCTGCAACACTTGACTGCGGATCAGCGCCAGGCCGAGTGTCGTCGCATCGTCGGCGAGATCCAGGCCAGGGCAGAGGCTGAGAACAAGGAAAAGGGACGCCAGCCCATGGGCGTCGCCGCGATTCTCGCCCAGGACCCGCACAGCAAGCCCGCAAGCACCGACCGCAGCCCCGCACCCTTCGTCCATGCATCAGACGATTCGACGGAGATGGAATTTCGCGTCCGCTACCGTGCCTTCGTTGACGCTTTCCGCGCTGGGGCCCAGCGCATGCGCGAACGTGCCCGCGAGCTCGCGGACATGTTTCCCCTCTGGGCCTTCCCACCGGCCTTGCCCTTCAATGCCCCGGCCTGACCGGGGCAGGCCACCTCGACGCTGACGGGACTGCTGCCGGAGCCGCCAAGGGAAAGGTCTGCCCGGCATCTGCCATCGACGGCAATCCACGGCTCCACCACATCAGTTTCTGTCCTGGGCCGCTCCAAGACGTCCGGTTTCTCGCCGTTGTGGCTGTCACTGGCTCCCGCTGCCGTCTCAAGCACCCCGGATGGCGGATGCCGTTGCCCCATGTTTCGATCGCGATGTCGGCTACAGGGATCTCGGTTCCGGCGACCTTCATGATCTCCGGGCTGGCCGGAACTTGCCCATAGGTGATGAAGCTGGTCTCAAGCGTGCCGTAGTACGCGCGCACGGTGTGTCGGCCATGACGGAGAATCTGCGTAGGACATTCCGCGAGGGCTTCCAGGTGGCGTTCGATGGCCCCGGCGTCAAATCGGCGTGGCGTGAACCAGTCGAGGTCAGCCGATAGCCTGTGCCCAAGGCGCACGGCAAGCCCAACCCCACCGGCGAGGAAGAAGCCTTCATCGCGCACGAGATCGGCTTGCAGGCGGATCACGCGTGCTTTCTCGGGATCGATGATCTGCAAGCTCAGGCGTGACTTTGCCATTCGAAACCGAGGTAGGGTCGGTTCGGGATGTCGCTGACGGTCAGGCGAAGCTCGCGGCGCAGTTTCCTTCGCTCGGGCTCGTTGTAGCCGGCCCCTCGATATTGTCGGACCAACGCACGCACCTCGTTTCGGCGAAGAATACTGCCAAGCCAATGCGCTGCCTGATCGTCGCCTCGCACGAGGATCGCGCGGACGATGGCATAGCGATGGTCCGGATTCGCCCAGCTCAAGGTTGAGACGTCATAGCCTTTCAACAGGCGGCGGACGACGTCCGGGGCTTCAGCGGCGGAAAGAACGGACCGCCGGCCTGTACCTCTAGGCCGATCCATCGCGACGGCTTGAGGTTTCTTCATGCTCTGATACTACCATAGCAGCGGTACGCCCGCGCCCAGCAGCAGGGTGGGGGTTGAAGCGCGCTAACTATGCTGGTCTAGCCGCGGACGAAGAGTTGCATCGTCACGCAGCCTGGAACCTCGACCAGGCCGATGCCCTCCTCTTTGGCCGGGTGATTTGCGAGATGATGGAGGCGGCGTGGCGGATCGTAGTTGCAAGCCGCTCTAGGCGATCGACCAGCAGTAGATGGTTCCGTCGGTCCTTACCCCGCATGCCATCGTTGAGCCCACGCTGATGGAAATGAAGGTGCCCGACGGCGGGGCAAGCACGGGATTGGGGCACCAGCTGACGATGGTGCCATCGGCCCTCAGGAGGTAGTCTCCACTCGTCACGACGAATGGGCCGGTGGGTGGCGGTTGGACACAGACGATGCGCGGAGCACCGGCCGGAACCGTGCAACAGGCAAAAGTCCCGTCGGTTCTTACCCCGCAGGGGCAGCCTCCACCGCCTACGTTGACCGATGTGAAGGTGCCTCCGGGAAGTTGGGTCTCGCCTTGGGCGTTGTTACCCCAGCAGGCGAGGGTGCCGTCCGTCCTGATGCCACAGTCGTAGCCATCATTTCGGGACGCGAGGCTGATGGATTTGAAGGTCCCTGCGGGCGGCGTGGTGTCGCCGTTGGCGCCGTTGCCCCAGCACTTGATGGTGCCGTCGGTCTTCAGGCCGCAGGCAAAGTCCCAGCCAATGCTGACAGAAGTGAAGGTACCTGGGGGAGGCGACGTTTCACCGAAGGTGTCGCCACCCCAACAGAATAGGGTGTTGTCGGTTCTCACGGCACAGGCGTAGCCACTGCCTGCGCTCAGCGCTATGAACGTGCCGGTTGGCGCCGGGTAGTATTCATTCCCCCAGCAGGTGATGGTCCCGTCGGTCTGCAATGCACAGGCTTCGTCGGAAGGGCTGACACTTACCGAAGGAATGATGCCAGCAGCTGCCGAGGAGTCGCCGCTCGCCGTGTCCCGCAACCCGGAGTCAGGTGGAAGCAATCGCAACGGCCGGGAAGAGCAGGCTAGAAGCAAGGTGGTGAGCAAAGCGAGACGATTCATGATGACCGCGCCTGCTCAGAATTATAGTGGTGCCGAGGACTCGACAGAAGCCAAACCATTGTGATGCTGGCCACACAAGTAGTTGCCTTGCCCAGTGGTGATGAGCTGCTCGGCCGCCGGCGGGGACAGGAGCGAGGCCTGATTGGATGGGTTAGCGGGCCACGGGCCGACGTTGTTCGCAGGGCTATCGAAGCGTGTCACCTCGGGGGCGGTGGCGATGCGGTATGAGCCGAGAAGGTAGCCATTGGGCTCAGCGGCTGGGACGTCGACGAGTTCGTGCAACCTTCCTCGGGTGGGAAGGTCCCGTCCGCCGCGACGTATGCCCTGATGAAGCACGTCCTAGCAAGGCGTCGTACTCGGCATGCGAGCCGATCCAGAACCATACGATGTCGCCATCGTCGGCATCGACCGCCAGAGCACGGTAGTGCAACCCCACTCGCACTGACTGAAAAACTGCCACCTTCTTGAAATGAAGCGAACGATGGGCGGGATCTGCTTTTAGCAATGCGAAACAGCGATCGGCGAGCTTCCGGACTTCTCCGGGAAGGGCGCGATAGCTGCGCCAGAACCGAGCACTCGCCCGATGGGTCACAGGCTTGTTGTACGACCCGCCTTGTGTTCGCGAAGCGCTTCGCGCGCAAACGCGTCGAGCTTGCCTGCCGCAACGTCGGACTCAAGTTGCTTGTCCCAGGCCGCGGCATCGTACTCGACAAACCACTTCCTGAACCGCGCTAGGTCCTTCTTGGGCAGGCGCTCAACGGCGCCAGTGATTTCTGCCACGGTGGTCATGCGAAAAAGATTACCTCCTTGGGGGAGCACTGGCAACGAGCAAGAGTGCGGTCAGCCGGGGTTGCTATCCTCAATGTAGCTTCTCGCCCTTTTTTATCATAGCCAACAGGGCCTCGAAGCGCCGCTGCCTGGTCTCCGGGGTCTTTGCGGTCTCGAGCCTCCAGGCAATGGCGTAGAGGTTGGCGCGGTTCAGTCCTAGGAAAAATCGCTGGGCTTTCTCGTCGCCTTCGAGCGTCTTCACGAAATCCTCCGGGACCGACATATCCTTGGGCGAAGCATAGGCGGCCTTCCATCGACCGTCCCGCTTGGCGGCTTCGGCCTCCGCGAGCCCCGCGGGGCGCATCCTGCCCGCAGCCGTCAACGCCGCTATTTTCTCGATGTTGCGCTTCGACCAGAGGCTCTTGGGTCTTCGAGGTGTGTATTTTTGCAGATAATATTCGCTATCGAAGGGCTTCTTCTGCCCGTCGATCCAGCCATGGCAGAGGGCCTCGTCCAAGGCCTCTTCATACCCTACCGACGCGATGCCCGATTCCTTCTTCGCGATCCTTATCCAAAGGCCGTCAGTCTCGGCATGGTGCTTCCGCAGCCAAGCTTCCCAGGCCGAGGCCGACGCGAAGGTCAGGATGGGGAATTCTTTTTTCGCCGGCATGTCTTCATACGTTGTTCGCGGGGCTATCGAAGCATGTCGACTTGAGGCTAGGAGGCCGTGGCCCCCTTGAGGAATAGGAAGTAGTCGCGATCTTCACCCACCACGTGGCCATGGATGGTGTCGACGATGACGACGTTCAAGACTTCGGCGACCAAGATGGAACTGTCGTTCGCGCGTTCACACAGCTCCCGTGCGCGATCTAGCGGCGCGCGATGTCTGGCGGCGTGGCCGGCCAGTCCTGGATAGCCCACTTGTTCCAAAATGCGCTCTTCGTGCTGGAAGTGGGCTTCGACGGATTGTACGAGCCGCAACAGGCTCACTTGCGCGTCTTGCGTCTTCACGCCTGGCCGCGTGGTCAGATCCAGGAGTTGGTTGCAATGACGAAAGAGCTCGCGGTGCTCGGCATCGATGAAGGCATTGCCGCTGGCGAAGCTCGCGTCCCAGTTCAGGTTCACCAGGCCCGAGGTGCTGTCGGCCGCAGCCACCGGGATCGGGAGCGGCGTCGCGAGTCGATGCGAGTGAACCACCTGGTTGCGTCCCGACTTCTTCGCTAGGTACATGGCCTCGTCGCTCGCCTGCGGTTGGCGATAGGACAGGGCATCGTGCGAATAACCCGTTAGATCGCAAAAGGCAGGGTTGGCTTCCAGGAATTCCCCACCGATGTCGAGCACCGCCAGTCCGGCAGCGCACCTCTGCATCACCGAGCGATACGAGCCGCCTGTCAGAACGCTGTCCGATGGCGGTCGAGCATGTTCCGGAGGTTCGTCGTCGGGAGACCGGTCTGACGGGCACATGGTGATTCGCACTCATTGTGCACAGTCGTGTGGCGCTTTCCAAGTCGTGTGTTTGCCGCTGCGGGGATCGGGCGCACCAATTCCTAGTGGCCGAGCACGACGACCCCTGCCCCGAAAGGAAGACGCAAGTAGAACCCGAGGAGAGCTGCCAGGTAGTCGCGGCCGTCGAGCTGCGCATAGTTGCCGGTCAGCGAGATCCCCAATCCCCATTCGCCGTAGCCCGCCCCAACCACGCGGACGTCCCCATTGCGCTCGGCACTAAAACCACTGGCGACATTTGAGTACTCCCACAGCAGGCCCGTGGTGATGCCTGGACCAGCCTTGGCGTCGTCTCGGAAGGAGGTCAGCACACCCTCCGCGCTCCCCAGAACCCCCAGTCGCCAAATGGGACCTTCGCTGCTGCTGCGGAACACGTAGTACGTCCCTTCAAGAAGAAAACCATGATGCCCGAAGCTGTTCCGGCCGAAGGTGTGGTAGCTGTCATACTGATACCCCAACCCGACGTCGAAGCTCCGCCCGTGCAGTTGGTTGGCTCCTCCCAGAGGGCAGATTGCAGCACGGAAGCGCACGCCCCTGGCGGCATCCGAGCCGGCCGGCCCGTCGGGGTCACGAGTCACCAGCGCCTGCATGGGCGCCAGTTCGACGCGTGCCGGAACGCTGACCCACGGAATACAGCCGGCTGCAGGCGCGACGGCCAGCACCGACAAGAGGACCAAGCGAAGTGACTGCTGCACGCGTCCAGGATATGCTGGCTCGTCTCCCTGGCACAGAAACTGATCCTGCCGGTGAAGAGCGTGGGAGGTGCGCGTGGGAGGTGCCAGAGGCCTCCAGCATGGGAGGTGCCAGAGGCCTCCCGAGGGCGGCCAGTTCCTGTGCCCGCTTGACGTCACCCAGATGCAGGAATGCATTGTCGACCTTGATGAACTTGACGTCGTGGTGATCGAGCCGTCGTGCCAGCCACTCGTGGCCGTTGACGTACACTTGAATCCGAAACGGGAACCAGGTCTGCAGCTTGACGTGAATGAGACCCAGGTCGCGCGGCCGCCTCCTGTCAAAGCGCATCCGGAACCCGTGACCCGCGTCCTCCCTCTCGCTCGCGCCACCTCGTCACTCGCGCGCACATCACCCACGAACGTAGCCCCCGCCGCTGGGTCAATTCACGCACGCTCGCCGGAAGCACACTGCCGCTTCACCAATCGCAACTCTATGCATTGCCCCAGATTCCTTCTACTGAATGATGGGCGGTGGCGGTGGCGGCGGTGGTGGCGGCACCGGTGGTGGTGGCGCGGGTGGCGGCGGTGCGGCGGGCACGATCGGCGGCGGTGCGAAAGCCGGTGGCGGCGGTGGCGGCGGGGTAGGAGCCGGTGGTGGAGCCGGTGGTGGGGCAACCGGCGGTGGGGCGGGCGGCGGCTGATCTGACACGTATTTCTGCGTCCAGGTCGCCATGTGGTTCGAAGTGGTCATAT
>Ga0265316_10002510_pt1 | contig 18983 bp, 16 predicted proteins | sample 4522metaG_FD_202092 | JGI IMG/M metagenome (GOLD analysis project Ga0265316, IMG submission 202092) | Rhizosphere microbial communities from Carex aquatilis grown in University of Washington, Seatle, WA, United States - 4-5-22 metaG | ecosystem: Host-associated > Plants > Roots > Rhizosphere >... | reverse complement strand
GGGTTAAGTACGGACGACCCAGATGCGGGCCACCCGCCAGATCGATCCTTCGCGTGAAGGGACTCGATCATTTGGAAATCACTCCTAAATCACATCCAGGCAATTGCTTGTCCTCGCAGCGTGGGAGACAGTGTGTGTAGTCACCAGCCGGTGTGAAAGAGCAAATCCCCACAACCGTCTCCCCACAGGAAAGAAATACAGGAGCACACATGAAAACACTTTTGATCTTGATTTGTCTTCTCGGAGTTTCCCGTTCTCTGCAAGCCCAGGGCAAGCCGTCCTCCTGGGAAAACCTGGCTACTCTCCATCGGGGAGACAGAATCCAAGTGCGACAGGTGAACTCAACCAAAATCACCGGCGAGTTTATGAGTGTTACCGACGGTGCTATCTCGCTTCAAACAGATACGAATGAGCAGTCCATCGACAGAAGCTCGGTGAAAAGCGTAAAGCTGATGAAGAACAAACACCGGTTGCGCAATTCGCTGCTACTTGCCGCGACTGGCGCCGGCATCGGCGCCGGAATCGGCGCAGCACAACATCACGGTTGCTCGTCAACGCAAACCTTCTGTCTCGATTTTGGCGGGCGCAGCTGGCCGGCTGGCTTCGGCGCGGTTATCGGCTTTCTGGGCGGGGGAACGATCGGCGCCTTTCTGCCTTCCCACCAAGTGGTCTATCGCGCGGATTAGTAATGACGCGGTTGACCCCTCTTCGCCATGGCGGGAGCAATTTGCTCCCGATCTGGCTTTCGAGGTTGGTGGTCACCGACGCTTTGCCGGAAAGAGGCGAAGGATGGGCACCGTTATCTGTTTTTGGGCAGGACTGCGAACGGGCCACGCGTTTCTTCGCTGGGCATGCCGGCGAAGGCGGTCTGGCCGCTGACGGCTGTGCCCGGCTCCCAGTGCGGGAATGCCAGCTCCGGCATGGGTGTGGCCTGGAACAGCTTCTTACAATGGCGGGCAGTCCAGCGCGCCCATTTCTTGCTCTTCTTGCGGCGAGCACTGTCAGTGGAGATGCCGGTGCCGGCGTACATCTGGCGGTAGAGCTTGGAGAGAAAGCAAAAAGCGATGCGGGACTTGAGGTTGGGGCAGCAGGCGGAGCGCTCCCAGATAGGGCGCCACTTATAGAAGCGATCCCACACGTTTTGTGTCCGCTCGCGGATCTCATCGGAACTCATGGTGGGATGCGGAGTGAACATCTTGGGGCGGACTTCAGTGGGGATCAACCAGTAGCGGGTGATGGGGACGTCGCCGACCATGGTGGGATTCTGTGACTGCTCCTTTTCCCAGCGGCCGAAATCGACGGTGCCCGGGAAAGGGGTCATCATGACGAACTGGGCAAAGGTGACGCCGGCTTTCATCGCCATCTCGACCGTGGCGTCAAAGGTGGCTGGGCGATCGGTGGGCAGGCCGAAGATGAACGAGCCCAGCACGTGTACGCCGTGACTCTTGAAAGTTTGAAGTTGCTTCGCCAGCGCATCGCCGGAGCAATTCCAGTCCTTGAACACGGCTTTCAGGCCTTCCGGCGTGACGGCCTCGACGCCTACCAGCGCGCCCTTGATGTTGGCCTTGCGCATGGCGTCGAGATACGTGCCGTCTTCCCCGGCCTCCATGGTGATCTGGGTATAGAACACCATGTCTTTGGGCAGCTTGGCCAGCTCTTCCATCAATTGAAAGCGCTCGGTGCGGATGGCGGTGAGTTCCTCAAGCTTGGAGAAGTTCTTCTGCTCGCGGGCCTGACGGAGGTCAGTAAGGGTGACGGGGTAGAAGTTGTCGTCAGCGAGCGCGATGAAGCGGAAGCCGAGGCGGCGGAGGGTAACGATCTCGTCAATCACGCTCTGGAATTTGCGTTGCCGGGGCTTCTGTCCGTCGGTGCGCCAGACGCTGCAGAAGGAGCAGTGCTTGGGGCAACCGCGGATGGTCTGGACGGAGGCCCACATATATTTCTGCGGGTCCATGAGATCCCAGCGCGCGGCGAGGAACTGGCTGCCTTCAATGCGGCCGCCCTCGTAGACGCGGCCGAGATTGCCGGCGAGGCAGTCGGCAACCACGCGGCTCCAGACCTGGTCGCCATCGCCCTTGACGACGGCATGAGCTTCTCCGCGTTCCAGGGCTTCCTCAGGAAACAGGGTGGCATGAATGCCGCCGTAGACGACCCATGCGCCGCGGCTGCGCGCCATTTTGCCAACGGCATAACCGCGAAGGGCGTTACCGGTGTGGACGCTGATGCCCACGATGTCGCCCGGCTGGATGGTTTCGGGAACGATCTGTTCGAGGGACTCGTCGACGAGGATGGGGTCGCCGACGGTATCAGGGGTGGCCGCGGCGAGAACGAACAACCAGCGGGGGGTTATGACTGCTGTGCCAAAGGAATTGTCGCTTGGATTTACGAGATGGACGCGCAAATGAATCCAGCTTTCTCGTGCCATGAGATGGCAGCTGCGAGTACGGTGGACTTTTAGAGCGTCGTTGCAAATGGGCGCGGTTGCCCAATGCCAGGCGGCCTGAAGATGTTCAGCTGAATTATACGGACTTGGCCGGCTTGAGGACAACCGGGGAGATTCCCGGGTTTATTTGCGGAAGCGGCAAGTGTTTTTACAGGATCATGGTGAATTCTTTCGGGGTGACTCAAGAGAAACGCTTCTCTCTTTGTTTCCGCGAGTAATTGCGGATTCCTGGAGGCGCGGTCTAACTTTAGTGATTTGTGTCACATGCAAGATCATTGGAATTGACATCGATGCCCAATCTTCCTATGATGCCAGCATTGAGACAATCAGGCGATGGAGAGACTGAAAGACGGCCTCCATGCATATTTCGTCGCCATGCTTGGCTTGACGCAGAGGCGAGAGTTGCGCCGCTGACCGCTGTCTGCATTCTCTCCGCGAAACTTCCCGAGTTCCCGCCCAAATGGCCTTTGACCCTGGGACGAATGACGGCCGCAAGAAATCAAAGAGATGAGTTGGCAACCGCGTGGAGGCCGCATGAGGAGGGTGCGGTCCATGAGACAGATTGCCGGAAGCGGTTGTGACAAGGGCCAATCGAACGCTCGACGAGTGGTTCGCCGTGGGTTATTGGCGTTTTCATTCCTTCTCTTTTTCACCGCGATGGGCTACGGACAGATGCTGGTGGACTGCACGGGGACGAACACGAGCGCGTACAAGACGATTACCGCGGCCTTGAATGCCGCCCCGCACACGGGGGCAACCATCCTCGTAACGGGGCCGTGTACCGAGAACGTGGGGATCTGGAGCTGGTCTAACTTGCACCTTGGCGCGGCGGTTGGAGGGTCAGTGACGTTGACCGGCAGCCTGACGGTGGACGATTCGACCAGCGTTTACCTCTACGGGCTGAACGTAACCAATGCGTCGGGGACTGGGATCTCGATCAGCAGCAGCAGTGGAGTAACTCTGGAGAAGTGCACCAGCAACGGGAATGCGAGCGATGGAATGGATGTGGGCCCGATGGCGGACGTGTCCCTGATTGGGGTGACTTCATTTGACTCAAACAAGCGCTATGGACTGAGCCTGTCAGCTCACGCGCATGTATGCCTTTGCAATTGGAGCAGCGGCTATACGACCGACGTGAGCAACAATGCCGAAGACGGAGTGTGGATGACTCAGGAGTCTGTAATGGAAGGGGATGGGCCGTTGACGGTAGAGAGCAACGGGATTGGAGCAACGCCTAAGCCTGGAGCGGTTTTCGGTTTCGGGATCGTCATCTACGGAGCAAGCAGCTTGCAGTTAGGGGACTGCATGGGATCGACCACGGTGAAGGACAATGTCTCCGGCGGAGTTTCAGTGCAGGAGAACTCGCAATACTCGCTGTGGGCCTGCGAGTCAAATTACGCGCACACGATCGAGTCGAACGGGCCGGTGGGGATCCTTGTGGGTCTGGGCGGAGAAGCGACGATTGAAACCGAAGTGCAGATCTCAGGCCACCAAGGGCCGGCAGTCTCGGTTGGATCGAACAGCGTGTTTTACTCTCTCGGTCCAGTTATCTACTCGCAGAATGGGTCACCGGGCGTCTCTCGCGGGGCGGCGATCGATGTCTCCGCAGGCTCGCATGCGGTGTTCAGCGGAGGACAGGTCTCCGCGACGATCGGGCCGGCGATCCTGGCGGAGCTGGGATCTACAGTGAACTTCAGCGGTATGACATTCACTGGAGTGGGCGGCGGCGTCATCCAGTGCGACAGCACTTCGTATATGTGGACCGACCTGACAGGGACTAATCAGGGGCGATCGATGGGGTGCACGGTGCCGAGCCCGGCGCATGGACAGCCGATACAGCACCTGCAGCCGATGCTGCAGTTGCAGAGGACGATGCCGGACAGGAGGGTGATTATGGCCCGGCAGGCCGAGTACAGGAGGCTGGCTTCAGGCAAGGTGGCAATCGGGCATCTTCAGAACAAGCCCTGACGCGGCGGCGATGGCGCTTCGACGAGTTGCTGACGGGCTAGAGGGCTCGTGTGCACTCCTCGACGGGGATGGGGATCTGCTCGACGATCTCCAGGCCGAAGCCTTCGAGGGCGGGGACGTGCATGGGGGTGTTGGAGAGGAGCCGGATGCGCTGGATGCCGAGGTCAGAGAGGATTTGGCCGCCGAGGCCGATAGCGCGGAGGATGCGGCCGGAGCGGTCCTGAGCGGCTTCACGGGCGCGGAGTTCGCCGTGCAGGATGAGGCGGCCGGGCTGGGCCGGATCGACATCGCGGGGCGCGACCGCGCCGCCGGGCGCGAACGCGGTGTGAAAGGGTTCAGGCGCAAGCGGCTGGTGGTCAACGGCGAAGCCACGCGAGGTGTTGTGGAGATAAAGCAGGGCGCCGCAGCCCTCTTCAGCAATCATGCGCATGGAGTGGTCGAGGATCTCGCGGCAACGGCAGTCTGCGCTGAAGACGTCGCCGGCGGTGCAGCGGGTGTGGACGCGGACGAGCACGGGATGGGAGCAGGGTGGGCGGTAGTCCGGTGCGCCGGGGAGGCCTGCGGAGCCGCCGATGAAGGCGGGACAACCGCCCGGACAGAGGTCGCCACGCACCAGGGCGAGGTGGCTCTCTCCGCCGTTGACTTCAGACTCGTAGGCGATCATGCGGAATTCGCCGTAGCGAGTCTGGATGCGGGCTTCGCCCGCGCGCACGATATAGCGCTCATGGCGGAGGCGGTGACGGATGAGCTCGGCGACGGTGAGGATGCGGAGGCCGTGCTCCTGGCAGAACGGGATGAGGTCAGGGATGCGGGCCATTTCGCCGTCGTCGCGCATGATTTCGCAGATGACGCCGGCGGGGGTGAGACCGGCCATGCGGGCGAGGTCGACGGAGGCCTCTGTCTGGCCGGCGCGGACAAGGACGCCGCCGCGGCGGGCGCGGAGGGGGAAGATGTGGCCGGGACGGGCGAGGTCAGAGGCGTTGGATTTGGGTGAGATGGCCACGCGGATGGTGTGGGCTCGGTCTGCGGCGGAGATGCCGGTGGTGACGCCCTCGCGGGCCTCAATGGTCTCAGTGAACGCGGTGCCGAAGCGGGAGGAGTTTTGCTGCGTCATGGGGAAGAGGCGGAGGTGGTCAGCGCGCTCCTCAGTGAGGGAGAGGCAGATGAGGCCGCGGCCATAGCGGGCCATGAAGTTGATGGCTTCGGGGGTGACGTGCTCAGCGGCAAGGGTGAGGTCGCCTTCGTTTTCGCGATCCTGGTCATCGACGACGATGATCATGCGGCCGGCGCGGATTTCGTCGAGGGCGCCGGGGACGCCGATGAAGGGAGGCTCGGGGGTGCGGGGGTGAGGCATGCGGCTGCAGCTATTGTCGCCGAAGGCGGCTAGAAACAGCAAAAGCGCGGGGGCTAAACAGCAAAAGCGCCGCACGGGGCGGCGCTTTTGCAAACGGAGGAAAGAAGGCCTACAACGTCGACTCGATCTCAAAGCCCCATGCCTCAAGTAGGGCCTCAGGGATGTACTTGGAATTCTTGTTGCGACGAGCCCACTCGCGAAGCCGCGTCGACCGGATGTACTGGTCGGGCGTAAGCTTGAACTCCTTGACGATTTGTTCAAAGGAGGTCACTGTGGGCACAACGGGGCCAATGGGCTCCGGCTTGCCCCAATTCGGATTTCCACGACGCTTTGCCATTTTTTGTCCTTCAGATGGGGTAACTTCCAACCAGGCCTGGGACTCGCGCTTGGGGGGCAGCATGAGAAGTCCCGAGGCTCAATCACTTGTTCTATTTTAAGGATTTTTTCTTCAAAAATCAATAGCAAACTGACACAAAAGAGCGGCAAATTGAGGAAATTCCCGCAGGCAACCTTTTGGCATATCCTGATTTATTTTCAATGGATTAGATTGCATCTCCAGGGAGCCTGAGGCGGAGAGGCTGGCGCCCACCCGGCACGGAGTGGGAGGATGTTGGCATGTGGAAATTGCGATTCCCTGCCCTGGGGGTGGTGCTGTGCCTGGCTGCGGCCGGGAGCGGAATGCGCGCGGGGGCGGTAGAGCTGCGCGTGAGCCGCCAGGCGCTGGAACGGACGCTTCGGCAACAGCTCTTCAGCGAGCCGGATGGCCGCTATTACCTGAAGGGTACGGCGCAAAGCGCGTGCTTTGTGTATGTCGAGGACCCACAGGTGAGCTTTAAAGAGAACCGTATTGTGGTGCGGCTGAAGACTCATGCGCGCATTGGGAAGTCGGTGGGTGGGGCGTGCCTGGGGATCTCGCTGACGCCTGTGTCAGAGGTTTCCCTGGCGCCGGATGGTGAAGGAGAATCATTGGGCTTCCACGACGCGCGGCTGGAGCGCGTGAGTGAACAGAGAGAGCTGAACTTTCTGCTGACGCCGTTTCTGAACCACACCGTACCCAAGAGCATGAAGGTGAATGCGGCGGAATTGCTGCGCAAGGCGCTGGAGGGTTCGACAGCGAGTTCCGGCTACAAGGTGACGCTTGACCGGCTGAAGGTTGTTTCGATCCAGATTGACGGGGACGACCTGGTTCTGGATGCGGACGGGGGGCTGAGTGTGAAGTAGCGGGGTTGGGTTCTGTGCGCGTATTGTGCGTGCGCAACCCTTGAAGTTGTACTAGCGTTTTCGAAAGTGCGATTATGTATGGCGCTTTGTCTACAAAGGAATTGGGTAGCTGAAACCTAGCACAGTCAGGCCACGACGGCCAGCTGAGAAAGGCGGGGACTACAAATGGGCAAGAAGTTCCAAAACGGCACCGTCAAACTCGCGGTAATGATCTCATTAATTCTGCCGGCCACTCTCCTATTGCGAGGTCAGACTTTTCCTGCCGACGCAAGCAGCATTCAAGCAATGTGGGAGGGTGACGTGACGGCGCCACAGTGGAAAGAACATGTGCGTTTGTTGCTCGTCCAGAAAGGCACGAACCTCTCAGGATGGATGTGGCGCAGCGATCCTCAAGAGGCCGTTCCAGAAGAAGTGATTGGGGAGGTCAACAGTTCGTTGGAGTTTCAAATTCACACTGAAAGTGGGCAGGCATACCTGGGCAGGTTCGCAGACACGAGCACGATGGCAGGCGTGAGGCCCAACGGGAACGAGAATGACCGCGGAGTTCCGCGGTTCCCGTTTCAACTCAAGCGGATGAGAAATGCTGAAAACGCTGATTTTCCACCGCCTTTGCCTCCCACTTCGACGGACTGGAAGGCCTTCTTCCTTAGTTTCACGAATGCCGTCCAGCGCCATGACAGGTTCGCGCTTGAGAAAATGATGTCTCGACGCTTTCAACTTGACTATAAGCATTCTCCGCATGCCGGAGACGAGCTCAATGGACTAGATGCGGGTTTCTGGAGCGAACTGTCGAAAGCTGTTTCGCATGGAACTGGACTGAGACCCGGCAAGAAGTCGCCGTTTGTAATCGAGCAGCGAGTGGCATACACCTGCACGAAGTGTGCGGAGCAGGGAAACGTTGACTTCACCAAGGGGCGTGATGGCCAGTGGCGCTGGAATGGGCTCTTCTACGCAGACTAAGGTCAGCGCATAAGCCGTTCAGGCAGGAGGACCGCTCGTCGGCCAAGACCGCGCGCTCGCGAACGCCGAAGTTGGACGGCACTCGTCGCAGTTTCAACGAGAGCGCGCGCAATGGGTGGCAGCTTCGGCCGGCTGTGCTGGTATAGTTTTCTTTCCGCGGAAACGTTTTCCGGCGCTGCTGCTGAAACGGGGCGGGCGGAGTTCGCGGGTGAGGACTGACGATCATGGCGATTGTGGCGGGAGTGGATTTTGGGACGTTGAGCGTGCGGGTTTCGATTCTGGACACCGAGCGCGGGCGGCTGGGTTCGGCGGTGGAAGAGTACCCGCTGCACCGGAGGCGGGACGATCCGGACTACGCGACGCAGTCGCATGCGGACCAGATGCGAGCGCTGGCGGCGGCAACGCGGGAGGCTGTGTCAGCGGCGGGAATTGGCGGCGATTTGGTGGAGGCGATTGCACTGGACACTACGGGCTCAAGCGTAGTTCCCGTGGACGCGGATATGCAGCCGCTGGATGACTACTACCTGTGGTGCGACCATCGCGCGAAGAAGGAAGCGCAGCAGATTACGGAGCTGGCGCACGCAGAGAAGCTGGAGGCCATCGACTGGTGCGGGGGCATCTACTCTCACGAATGGGGATTTGCCAAGCTGCTGCACTGGCTGCGGCACAATCCGGAGAAGCGCGGGCAGTTTGCCTCGGCATTTGAGCATTGCGACATGGTTGCAGCGACGCTGTGCGGGATTACCGATCCGAAGAAGGTGAAGCGCAGCGTGTGCGCGGCGGGGCACAAGTGGATGTGGAATCCGAAATGGGATGGGCTGCCGCCGCAGGAGTTTTTATCGAAGCTGGATCCGCTGTTTGACGGCATACGGGAGAAGCTGGACGGCGAGTACCTGACAAGCGATGCGATTGCCGGGCATTTGTGCGAACACTGGGCCGGCGAGCTGGGACTGCGGGCGGGGATTCCGATTCCGGTGGGCGCGTTTGATGCGCACTGGGACGCGCTGGGCGCGGGCTGCCGCGAAGGCGACGTGGTGAACGTGGTGGGCACCTCAACCTGCATCATGGCGATGGCCAAGAAGGCGGAGTTAGTACCGGGAGTGTGCGGCGTGGTGCCGGGAAGCGTTCATCCGCTGTACACAGGAATTGAAGCCGGGCTGTCAGCGACGGGAGATATTTTTGAGGCCATTGCGCGGCGCGCGGGCGTGAAAGTGGCCGAGCTTGCCGCGGGGCTGGAGACCTATCGCGCGGGCCAGACGGGTTTGCTGCGCATGAGCTGGGACAATGGCGACCGGACGGTGCTGGTGAATTCAGAGCTGGGGGGAGTTACGCTGGGCTGGAACCTGGTGCACACGGCGCAGGACGAGCTGTTTGCGGCGATCGAAGGCACGGCGTTTCATACGCGGATCATCCTGGAGCGCATGGCGGAGCACGGGGTGAGAGTGGATCGCGTGATCAATGGCGGAGGGATTCCGCAGAACAACCCGGTGCTGAACCAGGTGTACGCCAACGTGCTGAACAAGCCGGTGCTGGTGCCATCGGGGACGCCGACGAGCCTGGGTTCGGGGATTTTCGCGGCGCTGGCGGCGGGGGCATTCAAGACGGTGGAAGAGGCGCAAGCTGCGATGTGCCTGGGGCACACGACGATCGAGCCGGATGCGGAGTCGGCGGCGGTGTACGAGGAGCTTTATCCGATTTATCGGAAGCTGTATTTTGGGCTGGGGTCGCGCGGTGCGGCGCCGGTGGCGGTGGGGGATGTGTTGCCGGAGCTGAGGCGGATTGCGGAGAGGCAGCGGAGTTAGCGGGGTTGGCGGAGTTGGCGGGGTTTGGTTCAGCGGCGGTCGTCCCGAAATGCAGGTCCTTCGACTCCTCGGATCGCAAAAGGCGCGATCCGCTCCGCTCAGGATGACGGCATATTTTTGGTTTAGCGCAGAGGTTGTGAAGAGACGATGAGCACGAGTTTGCGGCGGGGGCTAGCGTCTTAAGTCCGCTTTGCGGGCTCTGCTGCGGAGCTGGCGAAAATCCTGATTCGGCGGGCCGACGGAGAGGCCGGGGCGAGTACACTGAATCGCGCAGGCGATTGAGAGGAAGTGGATGCGGCCTATTTTGCTGGCTTGTTCCGTGCTGGCTGGGATTCTGGTGTTTTCCGCGAACGATGTGCGCGCGCAACAGTTGAGCCCGTTTGAATCGGTGGATCCGTTCATCGGCACTGCGGGCGGCGGGAACACGTTTCCGGGAGCGACGCTGCCGTTCGGGATGGTGCAGTGGAGCCCGGACACGAACCACGACGCGTGGTACCACTACGACGAGAAGTCGATTCTCGGATTCAGCCTGACGCACATCAGCGGCGCTGGCTGTCCGCTGTATGGCGATTTTGGTGTGTTGCCGGTTACGGGCGAGCTGACGGCGAGCCCGGGCAAGGACATGGCTCCGTACGCTGCGGCGTTCGACCACAGCAAGGAGGAGGCGCATCCAGGCTACTACGCGGTGACGCTGGGGAATGGCGTGCGCGTGGAGATCACGGTGGCGGAGCGCGCGGGGATTGCGCGATTCATTTTTCCTGAAGGCGTGCCGGCGCGGCTGCTGGTGAATGCGGGGTCGAGCACGGAGTCGATTCGCGGCGGCTCAACGGACTACAACCACAACTCGATTACGCTGGATGGCGGTAGCGGCTTCTCTGGAGTTTCGCGGGCGGGCCATTTTTGCCAATCAGATTCGCACTACACGATCTACGCTGCGGGACAGTTCAACAAGGCGTATGTGAAGACGGCGGTGTGGCAGGACGATTCCGTGATGGCCGATCAGAAATCCGCGGAGGGGCGGCACAGCGGGGTGTGGCTCGACTTCGGCAACGTGCGCGAGGTGCTGCTGAAGGTCGGCATCTCGTATGTGGGCAAGGATGGCGCGGAAGATAACTTGAAAACCGAGATCCCCGGCTGGGACTTCAATGCCGTCCGCGCGAAGGCGAAGGCAGCCTGGAGTGGAGTGCTGGATCGCGTGGCAGTGGAAGGTGGTACTGCGGATCAGAGGAAGATCTTCTACACCGGTGTGTATCACTCGTTTCTTTCGCCCAACGTGTTCAGCGACGCGGATGGCCGTTACGTCGGCTTTGACGGCAAGCTGCACAGCGTGTCCGGACGCCAGAAAGCGCAATACGCCAACTTCTCCGACTGGGACATCTATCGCAACACGGTGCAATGGCAGGCGTTGTTTTTCCCAGAGCGCGCGAGCGACATGGACCAGTCGCTGGTGAACGATGCGGAGCAGGGTGGACAACTGCCGCGCTGGGAAGCGGCAAACGACGTGACCTACGTGATGGGCGGGGACTCGCCGGCGCCGGTGATTGCGTCGTCTTACGCGTTTGGGGCGCGGAATTTCGATGCCGAGAAGGCGCTCCGCTGGATGGTTACGAAAGCCACGCAGCCGAAGGACAACAAGGAGCGGCCGTTCCTGGAGAACTATTTGAAGCTGGGTTATGTGCCGGTGGACGATGACGAGATTGCCGCGTCGCGCACGCTGGAGTATGTGAACGACGATTTTGCGATTGCGCAGTTTGCCAAGGCGCTGGGGGATGTGCGAACGGAGCAGCGATTCCTGAACCAGAGTGAGGGCTGGAAGAAGCTGATGGATCCGGAGACGAAGTGGGTGCGGCCGCGGAACAGCGATGGGACGTGGCTGGCGGGATTCGACCCGGCGACCTCAGAGCCCAAGCGGCGCAATTCTCCGGTAGCGGGCGATCAGAGGGGATTCGAGGAAGGCAACACCTGGCAATACAGCTTTATGATTCCGTTCGACTACCCTGCCCTTTTCCAGGCGATGGGGGGCGAGGGGGCGGTGGTCCCGCGTCTGGATCAGTTTTTCGTCAAGCTGCGCTGCTGGGGTCAGCCTTGCTACAACATCGAGAACGAACCGGACTTTGTGGTGCCGTATGCGTACGTTTGGGCGGGCCAGCCGTGGAAGACGCAGGAGGTGGTGACGCGGATTGCTCAGGACACGTTCAAGGCGACGCCGGATGGAATTCCGGGCAACGACGACCTGGGCGCGACGTCGGGTGTCTACGTTTGGGATGCGCTGGGAATGTATCCGGCGGTGCCGGGAGTTGGGGGCATGGTGCTGGGCACTCCGATGTTTCTTCGCGCAACGCTAAGACTGGCGGGCGGCAGAACGCTGATCGTCTCGCGCCGCGGCCAGGGCATTTATGTCTCAGGAGTGGAATTGAACGGCGAGCCCTACGCGAGTTCCTGGCTGCCGGTGGGACGCCTGCGCAGCGGTGAAAACCATCTGGTGTTTGTCACACAGGAGACGCCGGACACGCATCGCGGGACCGCGGTTGCGGACCGGCCACCGGCGTTCCGCTGACGGTGCGATGGCAAGAGCGCCACAGCCGGCGGCGGGATTGAAGGAGGATTCATTTCTTGCGGCAAACATTTCTCCGGTGTGGCTGCGAAGGCGTTGGATTCCGGCCATACGCGTCTCGCATCGGCTGCGTCCGATCTGCCCAAGGATGTTTTTCAAGAGGAACGCCTGAATGATAATGTTGGGGTATGAACGCTGGCAGAAGTGTGGGCAAGGCGCTTGGGCGGCAATGCACGATCGTGTTGGCGGGACTGCTACTTATCGCCTCCACCGCACTCGCGGCAGGGCAGCCTGGAGCGCAGGGAGGCGCGCAACAGGCGGCGGTTGCAAGCAGTCCTTCATCTGCCTGTGTGACTTCGTCGCTGGGTTCGCCCTTCATTCCGGTGGATAGTTGGATCTATCCGGCCATGCTGCGGCTTTACTCACTGGGCTTTATAGACGATGTTTTTCTGGGGATGCGGCCGTGGACGCGCGCGAGCGTGAGTTCCATGCTGGAAGAGGCCGGCGATCACATTGCCGATGTCGATGAGGAGGATCAGGACCCGACGACGGCGGAGGCGAAGAAGATTTTTGAGGCGGTGGGCCGCGAGTTGAACTCCGACTCCCTGGGCCTCTCAGAGGACCAGGAGGGCAGCGCCTGCCTCGAGTCGGTGTACTCAGATGCGCGGGCTATCAGCGGCACGCCTCTGCGCGACAGCTTTCATTTCGGCTCGACGATCGTGAACGACTACGGCCGTCCATTTGCAAACGGCTTCAACAATTACTCTGGCGCCAGCGGCTTTGCCACCTCTGGGCGGTTCACGCTTTATGTGCGCGGCGAATTCCAAGGATCGCCGTCGGCTGCCGGGTATTCAGCCGCGCTGGCCGAAGGGCTTTCTATAGTGGACGGCACCACATTTCTCAATGCCACAACTGGCTTGCCGTACAGTCAGGCCACGATTCCCATGGGACCGATCGGCACAGCTATCGAGGGGAGATTTCTGGAGGCGTACGTCTCCGCACAGGTGCTCAACCACGTTATTTCCTTTGGCAAGCAGGATGAATGGCTGGGGCCAGGGCTGGGCGGCGCCTTTGCCTATTCCAATAATGCTCAGAATATCTACGCCTTCCACATCGACCGGATTGAGCCGTTGTACATACCCGGACTTTCCGCCATCACCGGGCCTTTCCGCTATGAGTTTCTGGTGGGTCCGCTGCGTGGTCACACCTTTATGCCCAACCCGGATTATGAGGCCAATCCCTCGCTGGATGTGCCGAACGTGAACAATCCCCGTGATCCCTGGGTGCACATTGAGAAGGTGAGCTTTCGGCCTACGGTCAATATGGAATTCGGCTTCGAGCGCACCGCGATCTTTGGGGGACAAGGGCACTCGCCGGTCACGCTCCACACCTTCCTGAAGAGTTTCTTCAGCTTCTCGGCTCCGGGCGGGCCTGGCTCAACTGGACCCAATGAGAAGAACGGACGCAACGATCCTGGAGCGCGCTTCGGCGCCTTCGACTTTTCCTACCGGCTCCCATTTGTCCGGAATTGGCTGACCTTCTACGCGGATGGTGAGGTGCACGACGACGTCTCGCCCATCGACGCACCGCGGCGCGCTTCCTGGCGGCCGGGCCTTTATCTCTCCCATGTGCCTGGCGTTCCCAAGCTCGACCTGCGTGTCGAAGCCGCCACCACCGATCCGATCAGCTCGACACCATCGGCTCGCCAGTACGGCCACTTCATGTATTGGGAAACAATCGAGAAACAGGGCTACACCAACCAAGGACAAATCTTCGGCGACTGGATCGGCCGTGAGGACAAAGGCGGACAGGCCTGGATGACCTGGCACCTGAGCGGAAACGAGTGGATCCAAGTAAACGCACGCAACCAGAAAGCGGCCAAGTACTTCATCCCCGGCTCGACCACGGAGACGTTTACCGGCCCAGAATGTCCCATCAACGAGCCTTGCCTGATTCCTGGCGGCACAACGTTAAACGATATCGGCTTCCAAGTGGTGAAGCGGATCGGCAAGGATTTCGAGATCAACGGCAACTTCGCGGTGGAGCAATGGAAGGTACCCGTCTATCTTCCCGGCAAGCAGACGGTGACGACCACTAACATCCAGTTCACATGGTTCCCGGAGCGGAAGATCAGCTTCTAGTGCAACTTTAGTGACTATGTGTGAACAAGTGAGTTCGTCCGTCCGCGCATTGCCAATTTACAATAAACGTGCGACGAGACTTTGGAGGAATGGAGAGGAGAGGCAGAGTCTCTGAATGCCGGCTTTGCAGGCAATGAGAAGTTTACCCGGTCAGGGCATTTCTAATACTTGCTGATTGTGCCCGTTATCATCATTGTGCGCGCCAAGGCGGTTCTAACTGGTCTTTCCAATGCGTTCGTTGCCGAGCCTGCACAACTGTTTGGCCACACCGCGACTCAAAGTATCGAGAGGATTGAGTTTTTGACGAGTCGAACAGGTCACCGCCTGAAAATGATTGGAACTCCATGAAGTATCTTGGCCTTGCGATTCCAAATGAAAGACGCACAAGCCTCCGGCAATAGGTGTTTGCGGGGGATGGCGACCAATGACTATGGAGGAGATGCGGTATGCGATTCAAGGTATTTGGTTTTTCGATCGTTGCGGTGAGCCTTTTAACCGCGGCAATCCCGGTTTTTTCTCAAGTTGCTCCCCAAGCAGAGGAGGGCCGTTTACCGTTATCTGTTGGAGTCGGGGTTTCCTCCTACGACGTCGACTGGGGACATGGTCGCATGCTTGGAGGCACATTCTGGGCCGACTGGTACCCGAACCTTCATTACTCGTTTTTGCACGGACTAGGTTTAGAGCTGGAGGCCCGCGATATCAGCCTGAACCACAGTTCGACGCAACCGCCGAATTACCGGGAGGACACCGCGGGGGGCGGCCTGATTTATAGCTGGCGCCGCCATCGCAACTTCCACCCCTACACGAAGTTTTTGATTGACTTCGGCAGCATGGACTTCACCTTGTTTGGTCCCAATTACGCATCCAATTACACACACGATACCCGCACCGTCTATGCTCCGGGAGGGGGGCTAGAGTACCGGATAGTCAAAAATGTCTGGGCACGTGCCGATTATGAATACCAGTTCTGGCCGAACTTTCTTGGGCAAACAGCCGATCCGGAAGGCTTTACTTTCGGCGCCGCCTATGACTTTGGTCATCCCGGTCGGCGTTGACGCTTCAACAAAGCCGTGAGCTGCCACGCGAACGACTTTTCGTGCGCCGTGCGGATGGGACACCTAGATACCTGCCATTGCGCAGCTTCAGATGAATGGTGACCTGTCCCGGAAACTCAACGAGGGATAACTGGCGTTCTCTCGTAATCTGAACGGGAGGACACGACGAAGAAGAGCCGGTTTGCGGAAGTTCAAGACTCGAGTGAGAATCGCCGCCCTGGCTTACTGCGCTGCTGTGTTGACGACTGACCTCGGGCCCCTCCGCTCAGTCAATTGCTCGTAGACCGCAATCAGCCGCTGCTCCGAGTTCTCCCACGCCAGAACTTCGCTGAAACGCTGACGGGCGAACCGCGACATCGACTCCCTCCGTTCGCTATCAAGCAGCAACTCCCGGATTGCCCGTCCGAATGCAACATCGTCATTTCCTTCAACATAGACGGCCGCCGACTCGGCGGAGCGGCGATGCTCCTTCAAGTCAAACGCAACGACAGGCAGGCCGAAGGCCATGAACTCGATGATCTTGTTCATGGTGCACAGATTGTTGAATTCCGTGAAAGGATCCGGATCGACACCCAGATCAGCGGTGGCAAGGTATTCGCGCAATTGATCGTCCGGAATTCTGCCGGTGAAATGCACCTCCGCGCCCAGACCCATTTGTTCGGCCAATGCCTTCATGCGCGATAGATTCGGTCCGCCACCGACCAACACGAACTGCGTGTCGTCTGGAGCCATCGCGCGGTAAGCCTGGATTGCGCGCAGTAAATGATCGACGCCGTCCTGCTCACCCATCACGCCCAGGTAAATTACCATGCGCTGGCGGCCGCACTTCAGTTCCGGACGGGGCGAGTAGCCGTCCTGCCATCCACGACGGGGACCGCTACGCACGACAGAGATTCTGCTGTCGTCAACGCCTCCGCGTTCTCGTGCAATCGTGCGATGAGACTCGTTGACGGCAATCACGGCATGCGCCGTTCTCATGGTCATCCATTCGAGTGCCAACAGCCCACGGTAAAGCAGGCTGGTGCGACCGCGCCCCTTGGCAAGGTACAACTCCGGACACAGATCGTGGTGATCAAAGACGAATTTCACTCCTAACGGCCGGAACAGCAATGCCAGTGCGAAGAAAGTATCCGGCGGATTGCAAGCCTGGATTACATGGAACGGGCGGTGGACATAAACCTTGATGGCGAGACAAAGCGTTGCCAGCCAACAGTAAATAAACTCCACGAAATAGCCGAGCACTCCCTGATTGGCTTCAAAGATAAGCGGATACCGATAGATATCAATGCCCTCAAGATGTTCGTAGCTTTTAGTGAACATCTTCATTTTCGGACAGATCACGGCAACATTGAAGCCGGAGCGGCGCAGACTGGTAGCCTCCTGCCAGACCCTTCGATCCAATGGCACGGGTAGATTCTGAATGATTATCAATATGTTTCGTTCATTGTTCATCAGCACTTCCTTTGGGCACGGAGACCCGAGCGCCTCCCCCGGAAAGGCGAACAACGGGCACAGTCGCATTCTGAACGAACACCTCGACGCCGGGAAAGGCGTGCGCCATCAGGAGCAGTTCGCACTCCTTCAGATCATCGAGCGCCGGCACCAGAAGACGCGCGAGGTGCGGAATTACCCGAGCGATGTATTCCTTGTTTGCTCCCGTCAAATTCGCAATCGATACGTTTGGATCATAGATCTTCAACGAATATCCCTTGCCCAGGAGCCGCTCAGCCAATTCTACATAGGGACTTTCCCGCAAATCGTCCGTGTTCGGCTTAAAGCTCAGCCCGATGAGTCCCAGTCGGCGCACGCCCAAGCTGGAGATTCGTCCTAAGGCCCGCTCAATTACGGCCTGATTACTCGAGAGCAGCGAACCGATAAGGGGCATCTCGATATCTGAGCTTTTCGCGGCATAGGCAAGTGCACGAACATCCTTGGGAAGGCATGACCCACCGAATGCGAATCCCGGCATCAGATATCGCTTGGCGATGTTCAACTTTGTGTCGCTACAGAACACCGACATAACCGCATCTGCATCGATGTCCTGTTCCGCACAAAACGCCCCGATTTCGTTGGCGAATGCGACCTTCATTGCATGAAATGCATTGCTGGCGTATTTGACCAGAAGAGCCTCGCGGGGCGGCAACACAAACAATTGTGCGGTGAGGTCCGCGTAGAGAGATCGCAGAGTCGACTCCACCGAGGGATCTTCGACGCCGAGTAGCGTAAATGGGGGATCTTCGAAGTCGCGAATCGCACTGCCTTCACGGAGAAACTCCGGATTTACGCATACCGTGGCCCGGCCCGGAGCTATCTCGTCAAAGATCTCAGCGCACCGCCGGAACACGATAGGAAGAACTGTGCTGCGCACCACAATAATCTGACGCCGGTCCAGCCGGACGAGACTGTCCGCAATGCACTCACAGGCTCGGAAGAGATGGGCCGGGTCAACCTGACCGTTTGACCGGCTCGGGGTCGCCACTGCGATGAAACACAGATCGCTCTGCGCAAGGCCGTCCTCCAGGGTGACGCTGGCTATTAGCCGACCGGCATTGTGCGCCTGCGCGATCTTCTCGTCCAGGCCAGGTTCCACAACTGGCGCCCGGCCATCATTGATGATCTTCACCTTGTCCGGATTGATGTCGATTCCCCAGACATGATGTCCGTCGCACGCAAAACAAGCGGCCGAAACGGACCCTACGTAGCCTAAACCAACGATCGTAATATTCATTCGTCAACCGTGATGTGTAGAGTGACAGTGGTGGTCATTGTGATCGTTCCCGCCAGCCGAAGTGTGGAAATCGGCTGTTTGCAGTTGAACGCACGCGAACGCCAGCCGAGCTTTGGATCTTCAGAACCGCGGATCACGGTCCACTCGAGAAACCGCGCCGGTGAGGTGAAAGTGATTGTGTGTCCCCGCCACGCCACCTCTGCGCGACCAGGTTCAATCCTGCCAACGTGAGCATCTTCATGCATATGAAAGAATAGTTCAATTTGATGATCGGCTGCACAGCAAAACGTGTCTTGAAGACGGAGCGAGCCGGTGTTCCGGTCAAATTCGGCACGACGCTGATGAATCACCGGGTCGTCGAGGCACGCATAGCCATCGTGCTCCGCCTCAAGAACGACTCCATGCGACGAATCTTCCCACCGAAGCAAACGCGCGTTGGCCTTGCGGCTCCAGAGGAATCGTCCGGCAATACGCGATTGATCTTCGCCATCGATGCGCGCAGTATTATGCGCGGCGGTTCCGCGAAAATAAGTGCGCCACTCCGGATGGGAATGGTAGGCAAAGGTGCCGGAGTCAACCAGGAAATACTCATCATCAACCGCCAAGCCAATCGAAAGTGCATCTGCATGGCCGTGAGCGGCGATCGTTGTGTATCCGAGCGGTCCGAAATCCATACTCATGGAGACCGCGCGATTATTACTTCGAATGAAGGCGAGCCCTCCGTCGCGATAGATTTCCTGGCGCGTGATCATGGAGC
>Ga0265316_10002509_pt1 | contig 18986 bp, 15 predicted proteins | sample 4522metaG_FD_202092 | JGI IMG/M metagenome (GOLD analysis project Ga0265316, IMG submission 202092) | Rhizosphere microbial communities from Carex aquatilis grown in University of Washington, Seatle, WA, United States - 4-5-22 metaG | ecosystem: Host-associated > Plants > Roots > Rhizosphere >... | reverse complement strand
CGCGGCCCGAAAAAGCCCGCCACCAAGACGCCCTACGACCCGAAACAGCCACATGTCTCGACTTATCAATTACTTAAGGGTAAGGCGTAGCCACTTTGAAAGGGCTGGGTTTTAGACTCATACCACGCCAAATATTTGCGTGGCCAGTTTAGGGTATTCAACCTGTTCGATCATAATATCGACAAACTCTTCCACGCGGCGCTTCTCCTCGCGGTTGAGCGCAGGGTAGGCGCGCCGGTACAGCGCATTGAATACAAATATGTCATTAAAACAATAAGGCGGGCGGGTGTCGTGGAACCAAGTGTTAATCGCGTGGAATTCGTCAGAGTACAACTGGCTGACTTTTGCGGTATTCATCGCCGATCACCTTTTAAATAGTTTTAATGACCAATAGACAATAGCGAACCTCAACTAAGGCATGATATTAACAGGCGTGTTTGCCACCTACTTTTCCTTGGGCCTGCGGTTAAATGTTGGCAGGTGCCTACGGTTGCCGCAATAGGCAAATCTACCTATTGATTCGCCCGGTGTGAAATAGGATTATATTGCCACCCTGATGTGAGCAGTAGGGTTGAGCTCAGGGTCACTTACCCACCTAGTACCCATGTTGGCGCACCCCTGAAGGATAGCCAGATCCTTCAGGGGCTTTTTTTGTGGGCCGACAAAAGTCTTCGCCGCCTAGGCTAAGGTTTTTGCCGAAGTGGCGGCCTAGCGGGCGGGGCCGTATGCCGCCCGCTAGGCCGCCGCGTATTTTGTCATGGCCAGGTTTATGGCTGGGGGTTTCGCCAGCACTCCCTGCCATTCTGTCGGGCCGGGGGCTTCGTCCCCGTCGCTTGGCTTGCGTGTGCCGGGGCGGGGAGCAAACGGTCATATTCTTTTTTGACCACCTGGTAACATTCGCACGCGCCTGCCTCCAGCCCTTTGCGGTCAAGCACTTTCACATGGCCCCTGTGGTATTCGATCAGACCGGCTTTCTGCAATTGGCCGGCGGCCTCGGTGACACCTTCCCGGCGTACGCCCAGCATATGCGCGACCAGTTCGTGGGTCATGGACAGTTCGTTCGACAGCGAGCGGTCGAGGCTGGACAGCAGCCGCCGGCACAGTTGCTGGCGCAGCGAGTGATGCCGGTTGCAAACCGCCGTCTGCGACATTTGGGTGATCAGCGCCTGGGCGTAGCGTAGCGACAAAAGCTGCAGCGCGCCGCCGCCGTTGAATTCCTGCCGGACCAGCGAAGCCTTCAGGCGGTAGGCGTGCCCCGCGCCGGACACGACGGCCCGGTTGGGCGTGGTGTCGCCGCCCATGAGCAGGTGGACGCCGACCATCCCTTCGCAGCCTGCCACGGCCAGTTCGGCCGAGTCGCCATTTTCCAATAGGCACACTAGCGACACGATGGCGGTCACGGGGAAATAGAGGTGGCGCGGGCGGCAGCCCGATTCGTGGAGGACTTCGCCGAGCCGGAGCGGAACCCATTCCATCTGGGGGGCCAGGCGCGCGAACGCCTGCGCGGGCAGGGTTTCGAGGAGACGGTTTTGGCATGCGCAATAAAACTCAGACATGGGCTGTCTCCGGGGGGTTGGCTGGGCGGGTGTTAAAACCTGGCCTGGGCGGGGTTTGGCAGGCAAGAGACCGCTGGACTTTAATCTCTGGACGCAGGTCAAGGTAGGCGTAGTATTACCTGGCAGGCAACATGGGCGGCCCGCTGGCATCCGGCTGTTTCCCACCGGGGGCGCTGTTGCGTTGGCGGTTTCGGCGATCTATATAGGGGGATAATTTGGCGGGTCGTCGGCTATCGGCGTGGCCCACGCCGGCCAGGCTTTCTTGCGGAGATGATTGAATGTGCGATGATCCCAGATCCGATCTTGGGCAAGACGGCGTGGCGGCTGCAAGCCCGGCGTGGGCCGGGCGTCCGCCGGGCTGGCTGGCCTGGCTGCCCGTCCCGGCTTTTCTGCTGGCCATCGCGGTGCTATGGGCGGCGGATTCGCGGGCGGTGTACGAATCGCCCTATCTGCTGATGGGTTTGAACCTGGTCTTTTCGACCGGGGTGTCGCTGTTTGTCGCCTACCTGGCCGGCCGCGGCTTCGTGGCGCGGGGCTGGCCGGGGCTGCTGCTGCTGGGTTGCGGGGTCTTGTTCTGGGGGGCTTCGGGGGTGGTGCCCATCACCGCCAGTCTGGCGAAAGCCAGCGGCCAGGGTTTTAACGTCAATCTCTCCTCGACCATCCACAATACCTGCGTCTGGGCGTCGGCCCTGTGCCATTTTGCCGGCGCGGCTTTTTCGCTGCGCTGGGGCCTGTCCCTGCGCGCGAGGGAGGCATGGCTGGTGGGCGGCTACGGCGCTGTGTTTGTCGTTGTGGGCTTGGTCGTGCTGGCGGCCTTGTCGGGCTGGACGCCGGATTTCTTTGTGCAGGGCCAGGGCGGCACGCTGGTGCGGCAACTCGTGCTGGGCTCGGCCGTCGCCATGTTTGCGTTCACCGCGTGGCTGCTGCGGGTGATTGGCCGTCCGCCCCGCTCGGCCTTCACGCAGTGGTACACGCTGGCTTTGTTGTTGCTGTCGGTCGGCTATTTGGCGGTGCTGGTGCAACCGGTCCAAGGCGGCTTGCTGGGTTGGACGGGCCGCTCGGCGCAGTTTCTCGGCGGGGCTTATATACTGGCCGCGGCGGTCGCTGCGCTGCGCGAGGCGGGGGCGCGGGAGATCGTTGTCGGGTCGGCGTGGCAGGCGGCGGGCTGGCACCGCTATGTCGTGGCGGTCGCCTTGACCGCCGCCGCCGCCATTGTGCGCCTGGTGTTCTTGCAGGCCCTGGGGACGCAGGTCGCCTTCGTGACATTTTATCCCGCCGTGATGATCGCCGCCCTCTACGGCGGGCTCCGCCCGGGCTTGCTGGCCGCGGTGCTGTCGGCCGCCCTGGCGGATTATTTCTGGATCGAGCCGGTGGGGCAGTTTGCCATCGGCCACATTTCCGGCTGGTTGGGCATCGCGGTGTTTCTGTTCAGTTGCGCGATGATTTCCGTCATCACCGAATCCATGCACCGCGCCCATGCCCGCGCCAGGGCAATGGAGGCGCGGGCCGTGTTCGCAGGCGAGCCCGCACAGGCCGAGCGGTCTTTGCGCGCCCGCGAGGCGCGGCTGGCCCAGGAGCGGCTCAAGGCCGTGTTTCCGGTCAACGCGGTTTTTCCGCTGGCGATGGCGATGCTGGCGGCTTTGTTCTGGCTGTCCTACCGCAACGCCGGCAGCATGTTGGAATCCGAGCAAGGGGAAAACCATGCCTACCGCGTGATCCTCGAATTCGACCGGCTGTTGTCGGCTGTGACGGCCACCGAGGCGGGCGAACGCGGCTTCCTGATTACCGGCGACGCGGGCGATCTGGAGCCGTATCGGCGCTCGCTCAAGCAAGTCGCGGTGGTGCTGGCCGAGCTCGACGGGCTGACCCGGGACAATCCCAGGCAGCAGCAGCGGCTGGGTGAGCTCAAGACGCCGATTGCCGACAAGCTGGGCGAGTTGGAGCGGACTGTCGCCCTGCGCCGCGAGCAGGGTTTCGAGCCTGCCCAGCGGGCGGTCGTGGCCAATCTGGGCAATGGCCGACTGGACGATGTCCGCCGGCGGGTGGCCGAGATCCAGGAGGAAGAGCGGCGCTTGCGGCAGCAGCGCATGGAGGCGAAAGTCGCCAGCACGCGCGACGCCGTGCAGACCGGCACCCTGGGCGTGGGGCTAGGCTTCGCCATGCTGGGACTGGTCTACGGCCTGCTGCGCCGGGAGGTCGCCGAGCGCGCGCGCGCCGAGGCCGAGGTGCTGGCGCAGCGGCAGGAGTTGTTGGCGCATCGCGACCATTTGGAAGGCCTGGTCGAGGCGCGCACGGCGGAATTGGCGCGGGAGTTCGCCCAGCACCGGCAGGCGGAAGCGGCGCGGCTGGCGAGCGAGGCGCGGCTGCGGCTGGTGCTGGAGGCCAGCTCGACGGGGACGTTCGAGTTTGACTTCGACAGCGGCGAGGCGCAATGGAACAATGTCGAGTTCGAGTTGCTGGGCTTGAAGCCCGGTGACATCGTGCCCCATCCGGCGAATTTTTTCCACTTCGTCCATCCCGCCGACATCGGCTCCGTGCAGGCCCACTGGGAGGACGCGGTGCGAACCGGGCATCTGGACGTCGAGTTCCGCATCGTGCGCGCCGACGGCCAGGAGCGCTGGCTGGCGGGGAGGGGCCGCTTTGCCTTGGCGGACGGCGAGCGGCAGCCGGGGCGGCGGTTCTTGGGGGTCAATTTTGACATCACCGACCACAAGCGCGCCGAAGAGCGGCTGCGCCATAGCGAGGCGAGCCTGGCCCAGGCCCAGTCCATCGCCAACATCGGCAGTTGGGAATGGGACGTGCCCTCGGGCGAGTTGCGCTGGTCCGACCAGTTGTTCCGCATTTTCGGCGAGGAGCCGCAGGCCTTCGCGCCGTCTTTCGGCGCGTTCATGGCGCGCGTGCATTCCGAGGATCTGAGCCGCCTGGACGGCGTGTTCAACAACGCCATCGCGCACGGCGTGCCGTTTTGCCTGGAGCATCGAATCGTCACCCGCCAAGGGGTGGCCCGCACGGTCTTGGCGCAAGTCGAAATCGAGCTGGATGAAAGCGGGCATGTCGCGCGCATTGTCGGCACGGCCTTGGACATCACCGAGCGCAAGCAGGCCGAAGAGGCGCGGGCGCGGCTGGCCGCGATTGTCGAATTCTCGCAGGACGCGATCATCGGCAAGAATTTGGACGGCGTGGTGACCAGTTGGAACCGGGGGGCGGAAAAGCTGTTCGGCTACAGCGCGGCGGAGATGCTGGGCCGGCCCTTCGCATGCGTGATCCCGTCGGAGCGGATGGACGAGGAGATGGATATTCTGGCGCGGATTCGGCGCGGCGAGGCCATCGAGCATTTCGAGACCGAGCGGCTGCGCAAAGACGGCGAGCTGATTCCCATCGCCGTCACCGTATCGCCGGTCAGGAACCAGGAAGGGCAGGTCACCGGGGTGTCGAAGATCGCGCGCGACATCAGCGAGCGCAAGCGGGTGGAGGAGGAGCGCAACACCTACATCGCGCTGGTCAAAACCAGCGCCGACTTTATCGGCATGTGCGACGGGCAAGGCATCCCGTTTTTCGTCAACGAGGCGGGGTTGCGGCTGGTCGGCCTGGACAGCCTGGACGAGGCCTTGCGGACGACCGTCAGCGAGTTTTTCTTTCCGGAGGATCAGGCGTTCATCGCCGGGGAGTTCTTGCCGAAAGTGGCGCGGGACGGCCACGGGGATGTCGAAATCCGCTTCCGCCATTTCAAGACCGGCGAGCCGATCTGGATGATTTACACCGTGTTCACCTTGCAGGATCTGTCCGGGAAGACCATCGGCTTCGCGACGGTGAGCCGGAACATCACCGCGCGCAAACAGGCGGAGGACGCGCTGGCGCGGCAGGCCGAACAATTGCGCGAGGCCGACCGCCACAAGGACGAGTTTTTGGCCATGCTCGCCCACGAGCTGCGCAATCCGCTCACGCCGATCATGATCGCCGCGCAGATGCTGGAAAAGCGCGGGGGCGAAGATCCGGCGCTGGTGCGCTGGGCCAGCGACACCGTCAAGCACCAGTGCGCGCATCTGACGCAGTTGGTGAACCAGTTGTTGGATGTGTCCCGGGTCAGCCGCGGCAAGATCACGTTGGACACGGCGCCGGTGGATCTGGGGACGGTGGTCAGGCAGGCGGTGGCGACGGCCCAGCCGCTGATCGACGAGCATGGCCACGAGCTGGTCCTCAGCCTGTCCCAAGAGCCCCTGTGGGTCGAGGGGGACGCGGTGAGGCTGGAGCAGGTGCTGGGCAATCTGCTGAACAATGCCGCGAAATACACCCCCGACGGCGGCTGGATTTGGGTCGGCTTGTCGCGCGAGGCGGGCGGCGCCGTGGTGCGGGTGCGCGACAACGGGGCGGGCATGCCGGCGGCGATGCTGCCGACGGTGTTCGAGTTGTTCACCCAGGCCGAGCGTACCCTGGACCGCGCCCAGGGCGGCTTGGGGATAGGCTTGGCGCTGGTCAAAAGCCTCGTCGAGCTGCATGGCGGCAGCGTGGAGGCCGTCAGCGAGGGGGCGGGGCGGGGCAGCGAATTCACGGTGCGCCTGCCGCTGTCGGCGCAAACCCCGGTGGCGGACGGGGCTTCCGAGCCGGACTCGGCCCGGCCCGGCGGCTCCGCTGGCCGGCGCGTGCTGGCGGTGGAAGACAACGAGTTTGTGCTGGCCTCCCTGGCCATGTTGCTCCAGTCCTTAGGGCACGAAGTCCACATGGCCCGCAACGGCGCGGAGGCTTTGGACATCGCCGGCAAGCGGCCTTTGGACATCGCGCTGGTCGACATCGGCCTGCCGGGCATGGACGGTTATGAAGTGGCCCGCAGGCTGCGGCGGGATTTTGCGCCCGGCAGGCTGACGCTGGTCGCCATGACAGGGTACAATCAGGAAGAAGACCGGCAGAAGTCGAAGAACGCCGGCTTCGATTTCCACTTGGCCAAACCTTTTGACCCGGCGGAGCTTGAAAAAATCTTGGCGGATTTGGGATAGCCCGGGGGCGCCGGATGTTGTTGCCGGGCGTCCCTAAATAAAATAAATCAAGCGCGCCGTCTGATTTCCAATATGAACAATCGAAACCAAGTCGTTTACATCGTCGATGACGAAAAACCGATCCGGGACGCGCTGGCGATGCTCCTGGAGGCTGAAGGCCTGAAGACCCGGGGCTTTGCTTCCGCCGGTGATTTCTTGGCAGTCTGCGACGCGGACATGCGCGGCTGCCTGTTGCTGGACATCAACATGCCGCGGATGTCCGGCATGGAGTTGCAGCGCCGGCTGGCGGAGTGCAGCATTACCATCCCGGTCATTTTCCTGACCGGCAGCGGCGACATTCCGATGGCCTCGCAGGCGTTCCGCGGCGGCGCCTTGGATTTTTTGGAAAAGCCTTTTGACATTGGCGTGTTGCTGGACAGAATCCAACAGGCCCTGTCGCGCGATTCCGAGCAATGGCACGGCCATTACCGGCGGAAATTGTTGCAGGAATCCTGTTCCCGCCTCAGTCCGCGCGAAAGAGAGGTGTTGAAATGGGTGGCCGCCGGCTATTCGTCCAAGGAGATCGCCAAGGCCATGGACATCAGCAACCGGACGGTCGAGGGGCACAGAGCCCACATCATGGAAAAATTAAACGCGCATTCGCTGGCGGATTTGATTTCGGTCGCCCTTGAGCTGGACGCGGCGGAGCTTGCCGCCGACACGGACGGCCTGGCCCACAAAGGCTGAACGCGATGCAAAGCGTGCTTGAATGAACAATAAATGGTTTTTTTTACTGGCGGCAAGCCTGGCGTTGGGCGCTTGCGACACTTTGCGCGAGGCGGTCTATGGCCGGGAAAACAAGCTGGAGCCCTTGTCCGGCGCGGCGCTGGGGGCCACTTCGCGGGACGAGGTCGTCGCCCGGTACGGCGCTCCGGATGAAATCGACACGCGCTGGTTTGAAGCGTTCCAGGCGGAGGTGTATTTCTACCTGGACCGCTACAACCAAGGCGGCAGCTTGCAATACCGGTTCCTCGCATGCGAGTTCAGCAAAGGCGTCCTCACCGCGTATGCGTACCACGATTTCCTCGAAGACGCCCCGCCCGGCTTCGACGACAAAGAGCGCGGCCGGTTGGAGAAGGGCGAATCCACCAAGCGCGACGCGGAAAGGCTGCTGGGGCTGCCGCAGGGCAAGGCCCTGCTGCCCACGACCATAGGCCTGCCCGCCTTGCGGATGAGGTTGGGCGGCGCGCCGTTTCCGTTGGCCAAAGTGCCGCCGGACAGCGCCGAGGTCTGGCAGTATTACAGCCAGAATTTCGGCGACAGCCTGCGCAAAAACGGGCAGAAGACGCTTTCGGTCTTTTTCGACGCCCAGGGGCAATATCTCGGCAGCGCGCTGTTGCAGGAGACGGCCACCAAATCCCCTCCTTGAGACGGGCGCTTATTTTGGCGTCCTGCCTTCCACGCGCTTGAGCAGCGCGAACAGGTCGCTGTCCGTCGACAAGACGAGGGTGGCGTCCTGGTTGATCACCTTGGCGTAGGTCTCCATGCTCTTCAAAAACCGGTACAGCTCCGCCGCCTCGGGCTTTTGCGTGTAGGCCTTGGCGTAGATTTCGGTGGCCTTGGCGTCCGCTTGGCCGCGGATTTCTTGCACCTGCTTGTAGGCGGTGGACTCGATCTCGTTGAGGTCGCGCTCTTTGTTGCCGTTGATGCGGGCGGCTTCGCCTTCGCCTTCCGAGCGGAAGCGCTGCGCGATTTGCAGCCGTTCGCTGATCATGCGCTGGTGGATGCGCTCCAGGACTTCCGGGTTGTAATTGATGCGCTTGAAGCGCACGTCGAGCAGTTCGATGCCGAATTCGGCCAGTTTCGGGGCGGCGGCGTCGAAAATGCCTTTTTCGATGACGGCCCGCCCATAGTGGATGGGGCGTAGCACGCCCAAGGTGTCGGTGCTGGCGGCGGCCAGGGTCTCGTCTTGCTTCGGCTGGCGGCCTTTGTCGGTGCGCACGACTTCGATCAGCTCGTGGCGGGCGATGGCGGTGCGGGTCTCGCTGCCTAGGATGTCTTCCAGCCGGGACTGCGCGCTGCGCTCGTCGCGCAGCCTCAGGTAGTAGCGCATCGGGTCGGTGATGCGCCAGCGGGCGAAGGTGTCCACTTGCACATAGGTCTTGTCTTTGGTCGACATCTCCACCATCGGCCCGTCCCAGGCCAGGTAGCGCTTGTCGAAGCGGTTCACCTGCTGCACCAAAGGCAGCTTGAAATGCAGGCCGGGGCGGGTGGTCGGCGCGCCGACCGGCCTGCCGAACTGGGTGATGATGGCCTGTTCGGTCGGGTCGACGGTGTACGCGGACAGGACGGCGGCGATGCCTAGCGTGGCGGCGGCCAGCGCGGCCAGGGGCGGGATTTTCATTTGGGCTCTCCCGGCGGCTGGGACGGGAACGGCAGCATCGGCAAGATCTCCCGCACCGTCTCGTCCACGATCAGGGTTTGCCTGGCTTTGGGCAGCGCCTGCCCTAAGGTTTCCAGGTAGATGCGCGCGCGGCTGACCACGGGGGCCTTGAGGTATTGCTCCAGCACCGCGCTGAAGGCGGCGGCGTCGCCTTCAGCCTCGTTGACCCGCTTGAAGCGGTAGCCCTCGGCGGCGCGCACTTTCTGGTCGGCCTCGCCGCGTGCGCGGGGCACCGCCTTGTTGTACTCGCCGTTGGCCAGGTTGATCGAGTTTTCCCGGTCTTGCTGCGCCCGGTTCACCTCGTTGAACGAGGACTGCACCGGCAGCGGCGGGTTGACGTTTTTCAACTGCACCTGGTTGATGCTGACGCCGAGCTGGTAGCGCTTGGCCAGTTCGCGCAGCCGGCCCAGGGCGGTGTCTTCGATCTCTTGCCGGCCGATGGTGATGATCTCGTCGACCGTGCGGTCGCCGACCACCTCGCGCATGACCGCCTCGGACAGATCCCTGAGCGTCCGCCCCGGGTCGCGCACGTCGAACAGGTAGTTTTCCGGCTCGGTGATGCGGTACTGCACGATCCATTCGACCAGCGCCGAGTTGAGGTCGCCGGTGACCATGGCTTTTTCCAGCGAAGGTTCCGACCCGGCCTGGTCGGGATGGGTGTAGCCGGCGGTGGCGAAGCCGAATTCCAGCTTCTGCTGGCGCTGGGTCGGCACGCTGATGACGCTGTCGATGCCGTAGGGGAGTTTGAAATGCAGGCCAGGGGGGACTTTGGCGAGGTATTGGCCGAAGCGCAGCAGCACCCCTTCGGACTCGGCGGGTATCGTATAGTAAGCCGTCCACCCGCCGGCCAGAGCCAGCAAGCCGAGGACGATGGCCGCCGGCGAGACGCCGGGGCGGGCGGGAAGCGACTCCCAAAGCGTTTTTTCAGTGTTCATGTCGGTTTTTCCTTGTCAGACCTATAAAGTCGCATCCGTCCTTTGCCGATGAAGCGGCGGGAGCGCCCCGCGAAACCGAGTGTACGCCTCCTGGCGTCCCCAAGCAAAGTCTAGGGGCCTTGGCTTGCGCGCTGGCTTTGTGATGTTATAAAGTAACAGCCAGTGTGGTATGTCAAATCCTTAAGGGCTTATGCGAAACGAGACATTGAATGGCGTAGAAGAGTCCGTGCCGGCTGGCCATGACCATGTGGGCTGCGTCAACAAGGCGATCTTGACGGCGGAGCAACTGTGCGCCCGCCGCGGCGTCCGGCTCACGCCGATCCGCCGCAAGGTGCTGGAGCTGGTGTGGGAGAGCCACCGGGCGGCCAAGGCTTATGATCTGCTGGCCCGGATCAGGCCTTTGGAGCAGGCCGCCAAGCCGGCGACGGTCTACCGCGCCTTGGACTTCCTGATGGAACAAGGCTTGATCCACCGGGTGGAAAGCCTCAACGCCTTCATCGGCTGCGCCAACTCCGAGCGCCAGCACGAGCGGCTGCTGCTGATTTGCGAGCAGTGCCAAGAGGTCGAGGAGCGGCCCGCGGCGGAGGTGATGGACGCGGTGGTCTTGGAGATCCGGCGCGCCGGTTTCATCGCCCACCGGCAAGCCATCGAGATCCACGGCCTGTGCGCCCAGTGTGCCCGCGCGGACGTTTAGCGCGGACGGTCGGGCGTCGGCGGCCTGTCACGAAGCCGTTGCCTCGCTCCGGTCATGTGACGATATAACATTGTGTGGCGATTGCCCTTGATGCAATTTTGGAGAAACCATGTTCGGAAAATATGCCCTGCCGTTGGCCACCGCCAGCGTTTTAAGCCTGTCCGTCCAAGCCGAAGAACCGCCGGTCACGGAACTGGAGACGGTGATCGTCACCGCACCGTCGCAGGAAAAAACGTCCGACACCGCGACGCCGGTGAACGTTCTGAGTGGCGATGAGCTGCGCGTGAAAGTCGGGGACACCATCGGCGAAACCCTGAAAAGCGAACCCGGCATCAACAGCCAGTCGTTCGGCCCGGGCGTCGGCGTGCCGGTCATCCGCGGGCAGACCGGCCCGCGCATCCGGGTGCTGAACAATGGCATTGGCAGTAACGACGTGTCGCAACTGAGCCCGGACCACGCCGTCAGCGTGGAGCCCGTCTTGGCGGATCGCATCGAAGTGCTGCGCGGGCCGGCCACGCTGCTGTATGGCAGCGGGGCCATCGGCGGCGTGGTCAATGTCCTCGACAACCGGATTCCGGACCGCCTGCCGGACCGGCCCATCGGCGGGGCGTTCGAGCAACGGTACAATTCGGTGGACGGCGAATCGACCACTGCCCTGAAAATAGAAGGCGGCAAGGGCAACGTCGCCTTCCATCTCGACGGCTTTAACCGCACCCATGACAACCTCGACATCGGCGGCTGGGCCATAGCCGAGCAGGACGCGCGGGAGACCGTTCCGAGCCTGCCGGTTCCGTTGCGCAATTCCTATGGCTTTATTCCCAACACCTATGCGCGCGCCATCAGCGGCACGGCGGGCCTCTCGCTGGTCGGCGAGCCGGGCTTCGCGGGCGTGTCGATCAACACCTTGGAAAACAACTACGGCGTCCCCCCCGACGGCAGCGGCGGCCCCGCCGTCCGCATCAACCTCCAGCAAACCCGCTACGATTTCAAAAGCGAACTGAATAAGCCCTTCCCGTATGCCGAGACGCTGCGTGTGCGCCTGGGCTACACCGACTACCAGCATACCGAGCTGGACGGCGGCCAGCCGGGGACGGCGTTCACCAACCAAACCTACGAAGGCCGCGTGGAACTCGCCCACCAACCGCTGGGGCCGTTCCACGGCTCGGTCGGTTTCCAATCCATTAACAGCACCTTTGCGGCTTTCGATTTCACCGGCGCGAAAACCATCGTGCCCACGTCCCAGATCGACAGTTACGGCGTGTTTGCGGTGGAGTCGTTCGACTATGGGCCGGTCGGTTATCAACTGGGGGCGCGCGTGGAGCAAAGTTCCATCGCGCCGCAAGGTTTGTCCAGCTTCGACTACACCCCGGTCAGCGCCTCGGCCTCGGGTTTGTGGAAGATCAACGACCGCAACGGCCTCAGCCTGGCCCTGACCCGCTCGCAGCGCGCCCCGCAAGTGCAGGAGTTGTTGTCGCACGGTTTCCATGATGCCACTCACAGTTTCGAGCAAGGCAACGCTTCGCTGGATATGGAAACCTCTTACAACCTGGATCTTGGGTACAAGTTCAAGGCGGACCGGGTCAAGGCGGAGGTCAATCTGTTCCACAACTGGGTCAACAATTACATCTACCAGCAACGCACCGGCCAGTTCGTTTATCAAGATCCCGATACCGGCGATGCCCTGCCTTGCGGCACTAATTCGGACTGCTCGCCGGTGGTGCAGACCCGCCAGGGCGATGCCACGTTCAAGGGATACGAGGCCAAGCTGATGTTCAACCTGATGGAAAACCACTACGGACTGGTCGATCTCACGCTGTTCAGCGATTACACCCGCGGGGAATTCGTCAGCGGCGGCGATGTGCCGCGCATGCCGCCGCTGCGTTACGGCTTCCAACTAGACCACAACAAGGGGGAATGGTGGAGCAACGTGCGCCTGACGCGCGGAGAACCGCAGAACAGTCCGGGGGCCGATGACACAGCCACGCCCGGCTATGTGCTGCTCAACGTCGGCACGCAATACCAGGTCAAGGATTTTCATGGATCCGACCTGCTGGTATTCGCCAGGGGCAACAACCTGTTGAACGAGAGCATCCGCAACTCGACCTCCTATTTGCGCAATTTCGCGCCGGAGCCGGGGAGGGGGGCGGAAATCGGCGTTCGCGCCAGCTACTAGGCGGCTGTCCGCCGTTTTCGGCGCGCTCGAATCCGGGGGCGCGGCCGGCGTCTGTTCAGAATGCCGCCGCCGCGCGGGTTTGTTCCTTGAGTCCGTCTAGCAGGCTCTGAACGTCGATGAGACAGGGGACGCAGGGGCCGTGGTAATGAGTGGGCGGGCCGATAGGTGTGAAGTGGACGCCCATATGCTTGAGCAATGACATCAGCCCCGGCTCCATGACGGCGAACCAGTGAGTGATGCCGTGGTGGGTGGCGGTGCGCAGCAGGCAACCGATCAACACGAGCGTGATGTGCGGAAAACGGCGGCGGCCGCTGTCGTCAAACGCAGGATTTTGGGCGCTGCTTTCGGAAACCCCCGACACGGTTTTCTGTTCGCCGGGCCGGCGCTTGAAATCCTCGGCCACGCAGAAGCGTGAAACCTCGGCGAGTTGGGCGCGCGGCACGGATTTGACCATGTCCTGCCGGTCGATTTGGCAATATTGCTCAATTGGAAACAGCCGCGCAGGGTTCTCGTGGTCTGGCAAAATGAGCCGTGTCGTGGCGGCATAGGCCCCGGTTTGCCTGTGCTGGATCAGCGCGTATTTCGACCGCCTGTCATACTCGTCCACCGGCAGTGTGCCGGACAGGTTGTCGGGGGCTTGGAAAGCGGCTTTCAGGCCGTAGGCATGGCGGCGGATTTGATAGGCTTTTTCCATCAGCTCCGGGGTGTCCGCCTCGATCATATCGAAATATTTTTCGACCACCCCGGAAATGCCCTGGGTGATGGGGGCGGTGATGTTCGAGTAGATTGCGAACCCGGTGTTTTTTTGAAATTCTTGCAGGGATTTATGCGTTTCAAACAAGCTGTTCGGGAAATTAGTCAAATCAAACTTGTAGGGGTATCTTGTTCCTCTATGCAGGATTTTTGATCCAATTTTTATGACCTTTAACCCTGTCTTTTCAATGATCTTCGCAAGTGAGCGGCGGCAGAGAAATATAATGACACTGACGTCATTTTTTCTGGAATATTCAATGCCTGTGCAGATGGCTTTGAAAACGATTTCATGACTGCCGTTGGTTTTCGCTGATTTGCCAGGAAGCCTTTGGAATTGCCGGATGAGCGACAGCCTGGAAAATTCAGAAAATTTGTGTTTATGGTTTTCCGGCTTGAGGATTGATATTTTGGCGTGTTGGCAGAGGGGCAGCTTGTGCAGGCTCTCGATGACCAGGCGGAATGTGCCTATCCATTGCTTGCTCGCCTTGTGCTGGATGAGAAAATGCACCGCATGCGCGTCGTGTTCATCTTTTTCCATGTTGTCCAAGAATTGGTTGGCGTCTTCATAGCCCTTCTCGATGCAATAAACCTGATATCTTAGGCTGAAATGTATTTTTCTGCTTTCTTCGGTGTCGGCCAAGACCACTTCATAGGCTGTGTTGTGTTTATTGGTATGCATGGCAAGTTTGGCTCCACCGTGAAATGATACCTTGTCCCTCATTTTATCAAACTTAAAACCGCGTTGGACAATAATCGCACACAAAGCAGCTTCGCCAAGCTAGCGCGCAAGGGGTTTTTGCTGGAAGGCGGGCATATCAACCGTAGCAAGGCTTATTCCACCCGGGCCTTCTTTTCGGTGTGCCTGCGGCGTTCGCGCAACCTTGAGCGATGCCGTGCAAAGCGTGAAGGAGGGTTCGGTCTGCCCGCTGGGCAACTCCCGCCCACCTGCTGGAGGCTCAACGGGTCATGGGCGCCTGGCTGCGCGGAGGTTGAACGCAGTCCATCCTGATCAAAAAAAGTCGAGAACATGGTTGACCATACGGACAAAAGCCGTTACCATAGCAAAAATAAATGGTGCGGTTCCTCAGCGAAGACGGAAACACCGGGGTATAGCGCAGTCTGGTAGCGCGTCTGCTTTGGGAGCAGAATGTCGGGAGTTCGAATCTCTCTACCCCGACCAAATACCCAAGAAGCGCTTGTAGCTCAGCCGGATAGAGCATCGGCCTTCTAAGCCGAGGGTCGCAGGTTCGAGTCCTGCCAAGCGCGCCAATACCATTGCAATGGTGACCGTAGCTCAGTTGGTAGAGTCCCGGATTGTGATTCCGGTTGTCGTGGGTTCGAGCCCCATCGGTCACCCCAATATTTTGGGCCATTAGCTCAGTTGGTAGAGCAGCGGACTCTTAATCCGTTTGTCGTAGGTTCGACCCCTACATGGCCCACCAATAAAAACAGAGGCTTACCATCGAAAGACGGTAAGCTTTTTTTTCGTGTAAGCACAGTGTAAGCATTTGGGAAGGCGTCCGGCTCGTTCGCGGCCTGTCAGCACCTACCGTCCAGCAAAAGAAAACCGCCCGAAGGCGGTTTGTTTGTTGCTGGTGCTGGCTGGGATCGGCCAGGGCTTCAATGCCTGGTGCTGGCCGTCGCCGATGACGAGCGCAAAGTCGTTGGCCCTGGTGCCGGTGCCTGTGGGGCCAAACTTGGAAGGGTCGCGTTTAAAATGCTCCCCTTGGATTCAAGGATTGGTCGCTGGTGCTGGGCGGAATCGGCCAGGGCAAAGGCCCGTGCTGTCGGTTCCGGTGATGACGGCCAGGGCTTCAAGGCATGGCCGCGCCGGGGTGCCGACAATCTAGTTTTTTTGGGGGGGGTGGTGAGCCTGTCCAGCCGTAGGCGTCGGCCACAGCTTTATAGCGCTTTATGGGCGTTATCTCCTACTGTCAGGATTTTTTACACGCCCTGTCATTGCAATTCAACAGCTTATAGAGTTATCCCTCGATTTTCCAAAAATTTGTAAAATTTCTTGACGGCCAAAACAGTGGATTAGGCAAAATAGTGTCATAATTTTTTACACTTGGTACGTGGCAGAACTAGATCATTGGCTTAATTTGAACCTTCGATTTGTATTGTTTAATAACATCAATGGCATGACTTACGCATACCCACTACAGGCAGCGTGTCACATGCTGGCACGACACTACCGGTAGTGGTTCCAAGCTATTGCTGCATAAGCCTTAAATGGTTTATTTTGTTACATAGTAGCATTGCATGATTTGGCACTTATATTGCTTTATTAAACCTCTTGAGGTTTAGAGTGCTGCGTCTGGCTTCTAGTGCCGTCTTAAGTTAACGGTATTCTTTCTTGGCGCTACTTCGCGGCTGTGATCGAGAGCCCGTCTTGGGAGGCGGATCATCTGCTAGGGCAAAAGCCCCGAACCGCCGGTTCCGATTATGAGACGGCCAGGGCTTCAGGGCTTGTTCGCGCTTGAGGCGTCGGCTAGGCCAGCCAGAGGCGAAGCGGGGCTTCACTTGCCGCCAATTGCTTTGCGTAAAGCTTCATAAAGCCCTGTGAAGCTATGCCAGGACTAAGCACACTTTTTGCTTTCGCCATTTAGGAGGGTCTAAGCATGTCCACTACAAACACCGCACGTGATAACCCCGCCTTCGCAGTTTTGGCCTGCCTTTTGGAAAACCTTGTCCGGGGCAGAGCTTTATTATCGCCATACCGCTTCCCCTGCCCTGTTTGAGCAATTTGATTAGACGAATAATATAAAACCTCTGTTTAAATAATTTTTTTGGCGACTAAAAAAGATGGCTTTAAAATCTTCAACAGGAAATACATACACATCCATTGTTGTTGGTATAAATGGTTTTATTGAGCAGAAGTGGACGAAGATTTTTATTCTCCCAATTTTTGGAGTGATTGTGCCAAGCATAATTTTGACATATTATTCGACAGAGCCAATTAAGACGCTCATAAATGACCGTGCGAATTTTTTAGGCCGATGGCTAGACGATCATGTCTTAGCGGGCTATGCGTACACTATAATTGTTATGATCTTGCAAGGTATTATTTTGCCTATTCTTCAGCATTTGGCGGAAAAACTAGAACCAGCAAGCAATATCAAAGATTTGTTAATTCTCAGGCGGGCGATAGAGCTAATTGTTAAAGCAAAAAAAGATCGGTTTTCTGATGCGTTTCGCAGGCTTTGTAATAATGAAATTAAAAATGAGCAGGTTTTTTTAAATATTACGAAACCGGAACAGCAAATCGCAGTTATCGCTGAACAGCTCTGTATCACTTTTGAGCAGCTAACACTTGAAAATGTGCCAAGGCGAAAAAAAAGCCATATCAAGGTTAGGATTTTGTCCGTAATTGATGGCAATATTGATGAAGACTACTATGCTATTGCACCCCAAGATTGTATTCCGGTAACGCCTATATCTGAATTAAGACACTCAGATAGCACCGTTTCAGTCTGCTTAAAATACAAGCGCATGGTGTTTATAAGCGATATAACAGAAGAATTGAAGAAGACTGATAGGCGATATAGGCCAACGCATCAAGGTATTACTGACGATCAAGACGGTGACAAAGGGTGTCTTATCTGCTACCCAGTAATTCAAGACAACAAAATTATTTTTATAGTATGCTTGAGTAGTTGCGTTGATGGACTGCTTACCCCGAAACTCAAAGAGTTTTACAAGGAAATACTTGACCAATTTGCAAGCAGAATAACCCTAGAACATAGGTTACTCCAACTAAAAGGGCAAGCAAAATGAAAAATAGAGCCGAAGAAAAATGTCCCCAGCCTAAAGAGGCTTCACGCATCGTGGTTCGAGTCATCTTAGACGAAATATCAAAATCAAGCCTGAGAAACCAAAGGCGCGACATGATTGAAAATATTGAAAAAGACTTTAAGTTGTTCCATAGGCTGGGCATGTTGAAGTAGTCATATAACCGATTGGTACATGGCATCCTTCAAAAAACCTGTGAGAATATCTGCTATATATTCCACTCCCGCCCCTGTCGCCGGTCGGCATCGCCCGGCCCCGGCGCGTAGCTCTTACCCCTACCGCAACGCCGCCCGCACCGTCGCCGAGAAATCCGACCACGCCTCCCGCCTCGCCTCTGTCCGTACCTTGGCGATGTCCTTGGCCGGTTGTGATCGCATCCCATGCTTCCGGCTGTTCCTGCTGGCCTTCGCCTTGCCCTTGGCTGTCCTTGGCCCCGTGGATTTCTCCCAAGGCTTCAATTGCCGGATTAGTTCGGCCTGTTTGGCCCGGCGTTCTGGTGTCCAAGCTGCCATAGTTCCGCCTCCCAGTTCGTTTGATGGTTTTCCGCGTTGCAGGATCGCGGCCCGGTCATCGTTTCGGCGAACGAAGTATTCACCTTGTCCGCGTCGGCATGTTGACAATTGTTAACATCGTGGCGCGTGTGGCTTCCCTGCTAGCATTTGCTAGCATCCTTGCCGCATTTTACGGCCCTGCCTCTCCGTGATTTCCATAGGCGTCGGCTAGGTCGCGCACGATGGCGAACCGCGCCAAGGCCAGCGCCGCCGACATGGTCTACACTATGGAGCGCGCTCAACGGTCAATTCGTCGGCTTTGTTGGTGTTGGCGCATCATTATCAGCAAACCAGAAGGAACCCGCGCCGTGCTAAAGATGATATTCAGAATAATAAAGAACATAGTATTATTTCCATTTAAGCTTATTTACTGCATACTTAGCTTTGCCTTGACAATACTATCTTCTTTTGTTTCTGCATTTTTATGGTCATCTACAAAAAGACCGCTCAACAAATGCAAGGCTTGCGGATATACATGGCACCCAAGAGGGAAGGACGTTTCTCACAAATGCCCAAAATGCAAATCTGAAATCCTCCAAGAAGAAGACAAATGTCCGGCGCTTGTTATTTGGACGGTTTTTGTTTTCATAATTATTGCCTCCTTGGCCTCTGAAGTATCAACGCGGCACGGCTAACAGTCTAGCAGTGTCTAAAGCAAATCAGCCATAAAGAGGATCGCCGTTATGTTTAGAGCTATGCTGCGCCTGGCGTTTTTCCCGCTACGCCTGCTTGGATTGTCAAGAAAGCCATCGGGCCAAAGCGTTGGACTACAGATGACCAAGGAAGAAATCGAACTAGAACGCAAATTCAATGAAGAAAGAATGGGGTTGATTGAGTCTGCGCTTTTTTCTTCTGGATATTTGAAGCCAGAAAAAATACAAGAGCTTATGAAAATCCTAAGGAGCGCGACAGTCCCTTTCGGCAGGATAAATACCAGTGTCGTATTTTCCGGGGATACTTTCCTTACGGTTCAGGAAAAGAAATCTCTTGGTCTAAACACAAGATCAAAATATTCACACAAGTTCATTGGCTACAGCGTTTCTAAAGTTAGCCAGTTACTTGTAAAAATTCCTCTGCATGATTTACATAGCCAATGATATCATCCTGTGTAACCGTTTT
>Ga0265316_10002507_pt1 | contig 18991 bp, 15 predicted proteins | sample 4522metaG_FD_202092 | JGI IMG/M metagenome (GOLD analysis project Ga0265316, IMG submission 202092) | Rhizosphere microbial communities from Carex aquatilis grown in University of Washington, Seatle, WA, United States - 4-5-22 metaG | ecosystem: Host-associated > Plants > Roots > Rhizosphere >... | reverse complement strand
ATTAATGCAGTTAATTTTTTGAGTATGTTGGATTTCATTTTATGAACATTTTAAATTGTTTATTTCCGCTTTTTAAAAGTGACCAATAAAGCTATTATCCTTTAATTTTCTATTGAGTAAAGATATTATTAATTTTTATTCACAAAAGATATTTCAGGTTATTCAAATTAGCATTTTGTATAAAATTTTTCAAATAAATTATAAACTAAAAGAATCATGCAATTCTATTTCCAAATTTCATATTTTAATTTTATTTTTACTTTCTTTAACATTTGGGATAATTTAAATTCTTTTCGCTTTATATCTTTAATTGTATACTTTAACTTAAGAACTAAATTATGAATAAACAAAGACTTATTCTTATTCTTTTGTGTTTTGTATTTACTCTTGGGAATCAGAATATATTTTCCCAGGGGTTTTTACAAAAAATAAAAGATAAAGCAGCTGATAAGGCTGTTGGCAGTGTGATAAAAGGAGATGATAAAAGCAATAATTCATCTTCATCGAACAATTCAAACAACTCTAATTCTGGCAGCAATTCAAAAACAATCCAGAATACACAAGGAAGTGGTTTGACGAGCGCGCCACCCGATGTAAAAGAGAATATTAAATCGGCCAAAACTGCATTTCAGGCAAAGAATTATGCTGAAGCACGACGTTCAGCCCGACAGGCTATGCTTGGAGTAGAAATGGAAATTGGACAAAATATCCTGAAATCTTTACCCGACAAAGCAGATGGAATGCCAAACCTGCCTGAAGAAGATAAAGTGAACAGCAGCGGTATTGGTTTTGCCGGATTGATGATTCAAAGAATTTACCAGGCTAACGATAAGCAGTTAAAAATTTTAATTGAAAATAGTTCAGCCCAGGCATCATCTGTGAATATGTATTTGAATAACAGTTCTTATTCTGCATCCAATAATGCCAACCAGAATTCCAGGGAGGTTAAATTTAAAGGAAATCGTGCATTATTGCAGTTCGATCAAAATACGGGTTATACCCTGAGTGTTCCAATTGGCCAGTCATCTGTCATTATTATTCAGGGTGTCAATTATGCCAATGAAAATGTATTTTTGACAGCTGCAAATCAGTTTGAAATAGATAAAATTAAAAACGAATTAGGAGAAAAATGAAAAATTTAATATACATAATTATCATTATTGCAGTACAAAGTTTATTAACTTGTGTAAAAGCACAGGATGCTGCTGCAAAATTGGATGAAGCCGAGAAGTCTTATTCTTCAAAGGATTTAGATAATGCCAGGTATGCCCTCCAGGAAGCATTGAACGAAATTAATAAAGCAATTGGCAAGGATATTCTTGATATATTACCTACAAAATTAAGCGATATAACCTGTAACCAAAAAGACGATAACGTTAATGGCGCTGCTGGTTTTGCAGGTTTGTTTGTTAACAGGTCGTACGGTACTTCGGATAGTAAGAATGCAAAAATTGAGATTATGGGCGATTCACCTTTACTTACAACTATTAATACAATGCTTTCAATGCCTACTATTTTTGGTTCCTCAGACCCGAACAATAAGCGAATTAAAATTAGCGGTTACAAAGCTTTACTTAAGAAGGAAACGAGTGAAAGAAGTGATCCAAGCGATACAAGTGAAACAAAAAAGATACAGGTAATAACCTATACCATACAAATTCCTTTAAATCAAACACTCCTTACTTTTCATGTAACCGGAATTCCTGCCGAAAACGATGTAATCGCTCTTGCAAATTCTTTGCCGATCGATAAAATTGTTAAAATTGCCGAGTGAGGAATTTAAATATGAAGTCTTGTAATTTAAATATTGCAGGACTTTTTATTTATTATGAAAAATTATTGGAAAAGTTTAAACTTGTTCTTCTTCCTTTTGTTCTAACATATCTTTATTAATAAAGATTTTCGATGAAAACAATTAGAGTACCCGTCCTGGTTGTAATTTGTGTTTTGCTATTTTGCACCTGTAAGCAAAATAACAAAATTATTGACCCAATAAATAAAAGTAGTTTTGATAGAAGTTTTAAACCCGGAAATGATTTTTATTCCTATATAAATAATTTATGGATAAAAAATAATCCTGTTCCGGAGGATAAACCAAATAGAGATCAATTTGAAGAATTGTTTGAAAAAAATAATTTAAAAGTTAAGCAACTGGTGGATGAATTGATTGTCAAACCTCAGGAAAAAGGAACTATTTCACAAATGATCAGCGATTTTTACACTTCAGGAATGGATTCAAATACAATTGAAATTCTTGGCATAAAACCACTTCAGGATGAATTTAAAAGAATTGATTTAATTAAAAATTCACAGGAATTTATTGAAGAATTAGCCAGGTTACATTCTCATTTGATTTTTCCTTTTTTTAAAATATATGCCGATCAGGACCCTAAAAACAGCATAAGGGAAATTATCTTTCTTTCACAGGCCGGATTAGGTATGACTGATCGCGATTATTACCTCGATAAGGGGGTACGGTCGGAACAATTACGAAAAGAATACAGAAATTATACTTCAAATATGTTTAAGCTATTTGGTGATTCGCCTAAAGAGGCAACCGATAATGCCGAAAATATTTTATTAATAGAAACAAAACTTGCCGGAAGTTCCATGTCGAGAGTTGATTTGCGTGACCCATTTAAGATATGCAATAAAATGGATATTGGCCAGTTGCAGAGATTATCGAACGGATTTGACTGGACTTATTATTTTAATAAACTTGGGATCGATAATCCGGGTATAATAAATGTTATGCAACCAGGGTTTTTCAATAAAATGGTAGATGTTATGTATGAATTTTCTTTAGATAATTGTAAAACTTATTTACGCTGGTGTTTCATGAATTCTATGGCCAAATATCTGAACAGGGATATTGCGAATGAAAATTTTAATTTTTACGATAAAGTAATGAATGGTACCCAGAAGATGCCGCCCAGGTGGAAAAGAATCCTTTGGTATACTAACGATGCCTTGGATATGGCTTTGGGGAAAATTTATGTTGAAAAATATTTTTCATCGAAAGATAAAGAAAGAATGCTTCAATTGGTCGATTTTATAAAATCAAGTTTTGAAACAAGAATAAAAAACTTGAAATGGATGAGCGACAGTACTAAAAATAAAGCTATTGAAAAGCTGCTTGCCATAAAAGTTAAAATTGGTTATCCCGATACATGGCGTGATTATGAAGGCCTTCAGATAAATCGTTCATCATTCGCAGGCAATGTATTAAATTGCGACAGTTTTAAAATGAGATTTATTATTAGAAAAATTAATAAACCTGTCGATCCCCAGGAATGGTCAATTCCGCCCCAAACTATAAATGCTTTTTATAATCCTACTTTAAACGATATTTGTTTTCCCGCAGCCATTCTTCAGCCCCCTTTCTTTTATGATGATGCAGACGATGCTATAAACTATGGGGCTATCGGCGTTGTCATTGGCCATGAATTGACGCATGGTTTCGATGATGAAGGAAGGTTTTATGATAAAGTAGGAAATCTGAACGAGTGGTGGACAAAATCCGATGCTGCAAATTTTAATAAAAGGGTTCAGGTCCTGGTTGACCAATATAATAATATTACGGTTCGGGATAGTTTAAAAGCTAATGGCAAACTGACTTTAGGAGAAAATATTGCAGATTTAGGCGGACTAAATATATCTTTCCAGGCGCTAAAAAATGCAATGAAAGAAAAATTTGATACAACCAAAATTGGCGGACTTTCTTCTGCACAGAGATTTTTTATTTCTTATGCCCGCATTTGGGCAGAAAATCTTCGCGATAAAACAATAATTAAGAAAACTAAAGAGGATGTCCATTCGATAGGCAGATCCAGGGTAAATGGACCATTACGCAACATACCTGAATTTTATTCGGCATTTAATGTTCAACCTGGCGATAGTATGTATCTGCCGGAAAATAAACGGGCAATAATTTGGTAGTAATTTTAAATTGAATGATTTAATTAATTTTTAAGTTCAGATTATTTTTGAAATAATTGTGATCAAATTCGTGAGTATAAAAAGTAAGCTCAATATTTTATTGTAATAGTTACTTATAAAATTCAAAAAAAAATTCCAAAAAGTAGGTTTGCAAAAAACAAATTAATTTTCATCTAAATTTTCAAACAAGGCTATATGCTCAATAAATTAATGGCAAAGCATTGGATTCTCATAGGAATTGCCATTTTAAATATGACTTTCCGATTGACATTTAGCAATACTCTGGGTTACCACCGTGATGAATTGCTTTATTTCTCTCTGGGAAACCATCCTGCTGCCGGATATGCAACAACGCCGCCGCTAATTGGAATACTGGCCTGGATGATTCAACATACATTGGGATATTCAATTTTTGCAGCCAAATTGCTCCCATCTTTATTAAGTGCGGTAATGGTGTTTATTATTGCAGCCATTGTAAAAGAAATGGGCGGAAGGAGCGGGGCACAAGTTATAGCTGCTATTGGATTTACTTCCGCTATGGTTTTTCTAAGAGCTTTTTATTTGTTTCAACCTGTGTGTTTTGATATTTTTTTCTGGACTATAATGTTCCTTTTATTCCTCAGGTATATAAATAAACCAACAGATCGATTATTAATTTTGATAGGAATAGTCTTTGGTTTGGCTATGCTTAATAAATATTTAATTTTTCTTTTGCTTATCTGTTTGTTACTGATTTTACCCTTCACTGGTTATCGGGACTTATTTCGAAAAAGGGCATTTTACTTTTCTTTAATAATAAGTCTTTTAATTTTTCTACCCAACTTAATCTGGCAGATTTCAAACAGGCTTCCTGTTTTGGACCATATGTCTAAATTAATCGAAACTCAACTGGTGCATGTAAACAGAATTCAATTTATCATCGATCAGTTTTTAATTCCCTTTCCCGCAATAATAATTGTTATTCCAGGGCTCCTATACCTATTGCTATCAAAAGAAATGATCAATTATCGTCTTTTAGGTTATTCAATAGTTATGACGGTAATAATATTATTTGTTTTACGTGGAAAGAGCTATTATACTGCCGGAATTTTTCCGGTTTTTATTGCTGCAGGAGCTATATACTGGGAAAGAAAAATAAAAAGTATGTTTATCTTATACAGCCTGGCCGGTTTAATGCTAATTCTTTTAATTCCAATGTTGCCGTTTGGTATCCCCATCTACAGGGCAAAAGGAATGGTAACTTATTTTGAAAATTTGGAAAGAAAATACGGGCTTAAGTTTGGGCGCAATTTCGAAGATGGTACTATTCATTCTCTTCCACAGGATTATGCCGATATGCTGGGTTGGGATGAAATTGCAAAGAATGTTCATAAGGCCTGGGAAATTTCCGATAAGGAACATTGTATTATTTATGCTTCAAATTATGGTCAGGCCGGTGCAATTTCAATAATTGGAAAAAAATATGGTTTGCCTGAACCTGTAAGTTTTCATGATGCCTATTATTACTGGGCACCCAAAAAATTTGATAAAGAAATAATGGAACTGATTTATGTAAGGGAAAGACCAAGCGACGACATAAAAACTTTGTTTGCTGATATCAGGGAAATTGGAGGAATTGAAAACAAAGATGCCAGGGAGTTTGGTACTAAAGTTTATCTATGCCGTTCCCCGGGAAGAAGTTTTAATGAATTCTGGAAAGAGGTTATTCAAAGGTTTTACGATACCCGTTAAATTCAATTGAATCAAAAATATTTTTACATTTGATATATATGGCATCTTTAAAAACTCAAATTATCTAAGCTGTCATTGCGAAAGGAGTGAAGCAATCTCAGTAAAATGAATTACCTTGCAGATCGCCGCGCTTCGCATACAATGACGAAACGAGTTTTTAGAGATGCCCTATAATAAGAATTTTTAATAATCTCTGTTGTAGTGAAAATAAATTTTCAAAAAATATTTTTTAATCATAAACTAATATTTGGGATATATTTTACATTGGCAATATTCGCCGGCACACAGCAATATTTATTAGGAAGCAAGAAATTCGAAAGTTGCACTATTGGATTCCAGAAAAATATCAGGGATTATACGCATTATAACGATTATGTCATTTTTAAACAATCGTTTTTCCATTTAAAAGAAGGGAAAGATTTATATAAATATTATCTCCAAGAACATGCCGATTTATTTAAATATACTCCGTCTTTTGCATTATTCATGGGTTTCTTTGCCTATTTCCCGGATATAATCGGACTTTGTTTATGGAATATACTTAATGCAATTATTTTATTCCTCGCAATTCTTTATATTCCAAAGCTTGAAAATAAAAATAAATGTTTCATTTTATATTTTGTCCTTGTTGAACTGATGACCTCAATGCAAAGCTCGCAAAGCAATGGTTTAATGGCAGGATTAATAATATTTGCTTTTGGTTTTTCCGAGAGGAACAAACTCTTCCAGGCTTCATTATGCCTTGTGTTAGGAATGTTTATTAAGATATTTGGTTTGGTGGCTTTTGCTTTGTTTCTTTTTTATCCTAAAAAATGGAAATTGTTTTTATATACACTGTTATGTTTTTTCGTAATATTCTTTCTTCCTTTACTGGCAGTGAATTTCAGCCATCTTAAAGAATTATATTCGAGCTGGCTGACCTTACTTTCTGAAGACCAATCAAGGTCAATCGGTTATTCTGTAATGGGTTTGCTAAGGACTTGGTTTAATATTGGTATTTCAAATAACATAATAATTATAATTGGGGTTATCTTATTTTGCCTGCCCTTAATAAGGATAAAACAATACAGCAATTATTATTTCAGAATTTTAACTCTTTCTTCAATTTTAATTTGGGTCATAATATTCAATTATAAAGCGGAATCTCCAACATTTATCATTGCGATATGCGGAGTGGCAATCTGGTTTTTCTCGAATAAAATGAAAACAGAAAATTTGATTTTACTTTTAATTGCTTTAATATTTACCTCACTTTCACCAACAGATATTTTCCCGAGAATAGTTAAGGATAGGTTTTTCCTGCCTTATCTTATTAAAGTAGTGCCCTGTATTCTTGTCTGGATAAAAATAATTTATGATATGATGTTTATCAGAGTTCAAACTGAAAATTCAATAAGCCAAACTTAATAAGGAACACGGTATGTTGATGAATTCAGGATTCCTTTATTAAATTATTCCGGCCTGCCACGCAACTTTTCATTGAATATTTTCATCTTCTCAATTAGGATCAGAATATTTATATTTATTAAAGTTTATCCTTTATGAAAAAGTTAATTTATTTTCTTGTTTCAATTATTTTATTCTTTTTATCGTGTAAAAAAAATGACAATGCCGGAAAACACGGAATAACACCAATAAAAACCTGTAAATGCTGTAATAGTTATAATAGTTCCGATTCAGTAATTTGCGAAGGAAATTTATGTAAAAGCGATACATGTAAAACTTACCTTGCAATCTGGAAAGATTTATTTATTTCAAGAAATCAATTAACGCAACAATATTTTGACGAACACGTTATTCCCTGCGGAACACAACTTTCTAAATGGCAGGATGGAATGTCATTTGAAGTATACTATAAGATAACAATCAAATGGGCTGAGACTCGGTTATATGATAATTTTATAATTTGGATTTCACCAACTAATAATACTTTTCCATCATTAAATCTTCCAAGAAATGTTTTATTATCTGAGGACCAAATAAACTCGGCAATTGGAGATATGGCTTTTGGCTCATCGATGAATAAAATTTCTTTAACCGATAATTTAAAATTTACTTCAAAAAAAGCAGCAATTGCAACGATGATTAAGGCATCGAATGTTGATACTTTATGCAATTTTGAAGTAGAATATAAGTATACAAATATGGTTATGACTTCGAATGGGCACCCTTATTTGAAAGCTTATAATGAAATAGATATTGGTTCTAATAAATGCCTTAGCAGCGAAATGGATTTGGTAACAGGCGATGTCGAAACAATTCAATATCCTTGCATCATCTATTTTTGTTTTTCCTCAGGGACCCAAATTACAATGAAAAATAATTTGGTAAAACCCATAGAAAAATTAAGAGAAGGAGATACAATTCTTTCAGTAAATATGAAATCGATGATAGTTGAAGAAGATATTGTGCAGCAAATAAATTCTCCGAAACATAATAATTTGATTAAACTTATTTTCAGCGATTCGACAACAATTTTCAATACTTCAGACCATCCTTATTTTGTAAAGGGAAAAGGATGGTGCTCCTTCAAACCTAAAGAAACCCTGCAAAAATATAAGCTGAACACAAAGCAACTTGAAGAAGGTGATATGTGCCTCAAATTCTTAAATTCCAAATTGAGGGAAGTCCAATTAAAATCTATCATCGAAATTAAAGGAGAATTTCAAACCTATAACCTTACCCTGTTAAAGAAAAACAATAATTATTTTGCAAATGGAATTTTAGTTGGGAATGAAGGTAAATAATCATATTAATTTATTTGCGATTTTCAAAATTCCTTTTTAAAAGCTATTGCATTCTCCTTATAGAATTCACTTTTGGATCACCGAAGATAACTGGTGTGGTAATAATCCCTATTGGAAAAGAACTTGTTCCGGTTTATCGGGAGCGTAGGGAGATCGATAATTATAAAAACCTGCATTACCCAAATTCAAATAATTAAACCCCGTGACAATATACTCCACCTAAAACATTGAAATTAAATATTTTGAATTCTTGAAAAATAGAATTATATTTATTCTATGAATCACAACATTAGTCATTTAATAAATTGTGATAAAATTAATTGATGTTATTTATATGTTGTGGGCACAAGTATACCGCAAGATCATCGAGATTTTTACAATTCATAAAAACGTTTACAAGGATAATTTTAAATTTGCTTTTTCATAAATTAATTATGATTCGATTTAAACTCATTTTCTTTTTTTGTATAGCGTGCTCTTCAATTGCTCAGTGCATTGACGATAGCAGCAATGATTACAGCAAAATTCTTTCTCTAATTCAGAAATATCATTTATTGCCGCCAAAATTTAATCGTGATTTCTCTGAGAAAGTATTTAATAATTTTATAGAAAAGTTAGATCCCAATCAGCTTTATTTTGATTCGATTGATATTATTAAATTTAATGTTTCCAAGTTCAATCTATTTGAAACTCCTGATAATCCTAAAACTTTCATTAAAGCCTTAAAAATAATTTACCAAAACGGTGTTCATCAATTTGACAGTATTTGCGATTTAATGTTAATGAGTAAACTTGATTTACAAAAAAGACAATATTTTAAAATTTATAATACTTATAACTGGTCAATTAACGGATATGGCAGTAATCATTCTACATATATAAATAATTGGCTAAAATTTAAAGTTCTTCAACAAATGGAGTTTATAGCCGATATTCATGATTCTATAGGTCTGTCTGCTCAAAATGCTTTTAAATATGATGAAGTTGCACGTAAAAAATTATTAAAACAAGAACAAAAAAATATAAACACCATTTTAAAAAGTGATAAAGATTTGGACATTTTCTTATCGCTATCTTTTAAAAGAGCTATAATGAATACTCTTGATCCTCACAGTGAATATTTTTCGACAAATGAGAAAAATAACTTTGAAGCTACTTTAAGTTCAAGTCAACTTTCATTTGGATTTCAAACATCATTAAATGATGCAGGTGAATTGCTAATTGTTGGAATTATTCCGGGAAGTTCAGCATGGAAAAGTAATAAACTGCATAAAGGTGAAGTAATAACAAGTATAGTCCTACCGGATAAAAGTATTAAGAATATTGCAGATGTTGATATTGAAGAAGTCAATGAAATTATTCATTCTCAAGAAAATTCATCATTAGGGTTTGTTATTCGTAGAAAAGACGGACAAATTGAAACCATTAATCTAACTAAAACCAAAATCAAGCAGGATGAATCAAATGTTAGGTCTTATATTTTAGATGGGAAAATAAAGGTTGGGTATATAATCTTACCCGATTTTTATACAGAATTTGAAAACAATTATGAATATGGTTGTTCCAATGATGTTGCGAAAGCTATTATTAAACTAAAAAAGGAAAATATTCAGGGGCTAATTATAGATTTAAGAGACAATGGAGGAGGTTCAGTAAGAGAAGCAGTTGATTTATCAGGTATTTTCATTGATTATGGGCCAATCTGTATAGTTGTTAATAACGATGGGAAAGCATTTACATATAAAGATTTCAATCGTGGTGTAATATATTCTGACCCTCTAATGATTATGGTAAATAAGCAAAGCGCTTCAGCATCTGAATTATTTGCTTCAGCCTTGCAAGATTATAATCGAGCCATAATAGTTGGTTCACCAACTTATGGTAAGGCTACATCGCAAGTTATTATACCTTTTGATTCAATTGCCATGAGCAAAGGTAAAGTAACTGATTATCTAAAACTGACCGTTCAAAAAATATACAGGATAACAAATAAAAATAATCAAAATATGGGATTAACGCCCGATATTCAATTGCCCGATTTATTGGATTCTTTACCTATTGGCGAGAAAAATGAATTGTCATCTTTGAAGTTTGGTTCAATTGAAAAAAAAATACTATACACACCACTTAAAGAATTACCTATTTCATTTTTAAAAGAACAAAGTAGCTTTAGAGTTAACGATAACAATTCATTTACAACCATTAAAAATTTATCCGATTCAATACATCGTTTATATTATTACGATTTTTTTAATTTGTCACCAGATATTCAATCGTTCTCAACAATAGATCAAAGACAAAAGAAAATTATGAGTAATCTGAAGCAGGCACATGTGAATATAAAGAGTGGGTATTTAGTTAAATCAAATGATTTTGGATTGACTTCGACTTCTGATTCATCTTTTGACTATATATTAAAGGATATTGACGTTCAAGAAACGTACAATGTTTTAAACGATTGGTGTAACTATAAAAAACAATAAAATTAAGGAAATGAAGAATCTAATTGCAATTGCGTTATTAACTTTTAGTTCATTTATGGCCATTCTAGCTCAAAATAGCGATGCACTGAATTATTTGGTTAAAATTGTAAATACAGAACTTGAAATCAATGAGAAATATTTAAAATACAATGGAGCTATCGCCCATGGTAAAAGTGCAAGAAAAGTTGAAAATAAACGTGTTGCTTTAATTCAGACTGTTAATAATTCAAAGAATACAATTGCAATAATGCCTTGTTTTGAAAACGATTGTACGTTACGGGATTCTTCAGTATCTTTTTTAACCATGCAATTTTATGTTTTGAATTATGATTTTGCAAAAATTGTAAATATGGAGGATGTTGCAGAGCAATCATACGATAAAATGGAATTATTTATGAATGCTCAAGAATTGGCAAATGATAAAGTAGAAATTGCAGGAAAAAATGTAGATAAGGTATTCAAGGAGTTTGCTAAAAAGCATAATGTTCCCCTTTCAGACAAAAAAGATGAAATGACAAAAAAAATTGAAAGGGTTAGCGCAGTTAACAAACATTATAGTAAAGTATATCTTATTTTCTTCAAAGCATATAAACAAGAAGCATATTTGATGGATGCAATTAACAGAAGAGATTATAGTGCAGCTGGCCAAAATAAGGATGCATTGTTATCAATTTCACTTGATGGGATAAGCAAATTGGATACATTAAAAGCTTACTTGAATGATAAATCATTAATTACAGCGTGCCGTAAGTCATTAGAATTTTATAAATCTGAAGCAAAAGACAAAATTGGAATAGTAATTGATTATTTTATAAAAGCAGAAGAGGGCGATAAATTGCAAAGAACAGTGGGTTCGAAAGATCCGATGCTAATTACCCAAGAGGAGAGGACTCAATTCAATAAAGTAAAAAAGGAGCTCGATTTATTAACAAAGAGTTTTAATACAACTAATCCTGGATTAAACCAGTCTCGAACAGCTACATTGAATAATTGGAATGCGGTTGTTAAAAGTTATATGGAACGATATATTCCCAAAGGCGACTAAGGTTATAATTATTGGATAAAGTTAAAGACAAAAAAATAAAATACCTGTGCTCAACACGCGCTCATAAGCAATGGCGGGGTTTATACGGTTATTTAGCTTTTAATCTCGCATCAAGTTTCGGTGTTTTTTGATAGTGAAGCACCCCGAAACCCTTACGGCTCATGCACTCAAACGAACGAACATCAAAAAACCACAACAAGGCAGACATCTGAAAGGATAAACAAAATGAAAAAAGCAATAATAATTGGCGCGACTTCCGGAATAGGAAAAGGACTTACGAAATTGCTTGTTAACAATGGATTTAAAGTTGGCATAACAGGCAGACGAACTGAATTGCTTGAAAATCTAAGATTAGAAAATCCTGATTCCTATTTAATTAAGACTTTTGACGTAAAAGACACAAAAGTAGCGGTAGAGAAATTGGAAGAATTGACGTCTGAACTTGGTGGACTTGACTTACTTATTTTAAGTTCTGGGACAGGAGACATAAACAACAAATTGGACTTTGAAATTGAAAAACGCACAATTGACACAAATGTAGTTGGGTTTACTTGTATTGCTGACTGGACATTTAAATACTTTGAAAAACAAAAATTTGGACATTTTGTCGCAATAAGTTCAATTGGCGGACTTCGTGGAAGTAGACAGGCACCTTCATACAATGCGACAAAAGCATATCAAATAAATTACTTGGAAGGATTAAGACAAAAAGCAACTAAACTTAAAGAACAAATTTTTATTACAGACATTCGTCCTGGACTTGTTGATACTGAAATGGCAAAAGGAGAAGGCTTGTTTTGGGTAATGCCTGTAGAGAAAACTGTCCGACAGATTTTTGCAGCAATAAAAAAGAAACGAAAAATAGCATACGTTACAAAGCGTTGGGGACTAATTGCAAAAATATTAAAACGAATACCGAGACCAGTTTATGATAGGATGTAAGGATAGAAAAAACAACGAACCGCCAACAACAGCTGCTCTTATGTGATGAGGGTTTCAGAAGTTTCGCAAGCTCATTGGCACGCGTGTTGGCAGTGCAATCGAACAAAAATGCAGCCAAATATTTTGGCAATTTTAAAAAGTTCAATTTCCCGGGGCTCTTTTATCTTGTAAGGTAATTTAGCGGATTCTAAAAGAGGCAATTGAAAATTCTTTCAAGATAAATCAAGCTTTGGTATAGATAATTTATAATAAATAATGCATGTTGTTATAAATTTTTTAATGAAATTATAAATTAAAATAATTTAATATTAATTTTATTTGATAGGTTGAGGGTTACTTTTTTAATGATTAAGTTATTAATACATAATATTAAATACTTAATTAAAATTATCAATTATGAGTGCAAAAAAGAAACAATATGGCTGGAATCCTGATTTACCGGATCATCGTGATCTCAGCTATTCAGCACCAGGTGCTGTTCTGAAAAAATTACCCGATAAAATTGATCTTCGAAAAAATTGTCCACCTGTTTATAACCAGGGAAATTTGGGCAGTTGTAGTGCAAATGCAGTTGGTGGTGCTTTTCAATATGAATTGATCAAACAAAATGTCCCGTCATTTATACCTTCGAGACTTTTTATTTATTACAATGAAAGGTTCATAGAAAATACTATAAAATATGATAATGGGGCGCAAATAAGAGACGGGATAAAATCGGTTCATAAACAGGGAGTTTGTCCCGAAAATTTGTGGCCATATAAAATTAGTGTATTTACAAATAAACCACCTGCCAGTTGTTATAAGGTTGCTTTAGATCATCAGGTACTTTCCTATCATCGCGTAACAAGAATATTAGACCAGATGAAAGGTTGTTTGGCCGATGGTTACCCCTTTGTTTTTGGATTCTCGGTTTATGAGAGTTTTGAAAGCCCTCAGGTGGCAAAAACAGGGACATTGAATATGCCTGCCAAAAAGGAAAAATTTCTTGGTGGTCATGCAGTTCTTACAGTGGGTTATAATGATTCTACCAACCGGTTCATCATACGAAACAGCTGGGGTAAAGATTGGGGTATGCAGGGATATTTCACCATGCCATTTGAATATTTGCTTCACGAGAATCTCGCAGACGATTTTTGGACAATTCGGATAGTTGAAGCCAACCTGTAAAAATGAAAAAATAACCAATATTTTATATCCATATTCCATTACTGCAATATTCAATTTTGCAGAAAAATATTTTGAGAATTACCCTCGAAATTAACTTGCTATTTATATTTCAATGTCGTTTAATTAAGGTCGTCATTACGAGCGTAGCGAAGTAATCTGTTGATAAAAAGATTGCTTCGTCCCTCTCAATGACAACATCATTTTAGTTTTTTTACTTAAATAAACGACATTGATTTATATTTACTTAAAAATATTTATCGGGTAAAATTGAATTAGCAGAAATTTAGTTCATTTTTACTTTTACTTTAATCTGATAAGAAAAGAGAATGTTTCAGGATAGAAAAATTCATATTAATTGGTCACGCAAAAAAAAAATCATAATCATTATTTTTTTGATACTTATAATATTTATTGGAGGATATATTTTCAATATTCATAATAAGCAGGAAAATAAACATAAAAAACTGTTTGTAACTTCATTAAAAGTTGAACATCATGAAACACCTGCCCGTCCAAAAAGTAATGACAATTCTCTTTCAGTTATAATCAATAAATCTAAGTTTCAGGATGCGCTTAAATCTTATTCTGAAGAAAAAATTGAAATATCCTCAAATGAGAAAATATCTGAAAACAAAGAACATGAAGTAATTATTTCAGATATTAAGGAATCTAAGGAGAAGTATTATATTAAATATGTAGATAAAAAGACTAAATTCTCTGAAAAACCTGTAAAAGAAATTAATATCCCGTTAAAAAAAGAACAAAATCCGGTTTCAAGTTTTAAAACTCTTTCAGGAAATGTTGTAAAAGGAGGAACAGATGAGCCAATCGCAGGTGTAAGTGTTGGTATCGATGGAACTCCAAAAGGAATATTAACAGATATCAATGGCTTTTATTCCATTAACGTCGACACATCTGTGAAGGTCCTCACATATAATTATCCGGGGTACGAAAGCAAAAATATGGAAGTAAATGAACCGGAAAAATTAGTAAGGCTAATCAAAAAATATCGGAGTAAAAATGATTCCTCAGAAGCAAATCAATTTACTAAAAAACAAGCCAATGAATCAGAGAAAATGCCTTTGTTGGAAGTTTCAGAAAATGATTTCGGATTGCTTCTTTATAAAGCCATGCAAACTGCCAGGGAAGGGGATACGCTAAAAGCGATTTCAGAAATTAACGAAATATTAAATAACAATAAAAGATATGTGCAGGCCTGGAATGAATTGGCAAAACTATCATTAATCAGGCTGGACAAAAAGGCTGCAGTTAAAGCATTAAAAAAAATAAATACCGTTGTAACGGTAGAGAAATTAAAAAAAAATATTTCGGAAATTATTAAACTTACCGAAAAAGAAAAATTTAATGACGCCTTGACTGCATTGGCAAAACTAAAATTAGAAAAGCAATATTAAATTTTAATGTTTGATTTATTTTATTGAATAATAATACTGTTTTTAAACTTCTCATTGTTGATTTTATGAAATAAATACCTTTTGGTTGAGAAGTTAAATCGGGTTCTACATAGAAAATACCCACCTGTTTAGAGGAGGATGCTTTGGAAAATATTTTTACTGCTGGTGAATTGAAAAATTTTTAAATTAGTTTATAAGGTCCAGGATTCATAAATATACTAATGCATATTTTTCATTACCCGGATTATGGAAAATAATAATTTTAGGCTGAAATGGTTAAATAATATTTATTCGGGTTTATGAGATAATAATATGGCACGGATATCTTTTGGAATTTCCAATGATTTTTTCTGCTTAAAGTTATAATATACAAGTATTACTTTTCCTTTGGTACTGAGATGTTCATCCTGGACAGCCTCCTGATATACTTCAAAGGAAGAACGACCTATTCGTGATATCCAGGTTTTAATTTGGACATTCTGACTATAATAAATTTGTTGGATAAAATCAACTTCTAATCGGGCTAAAATTAAGTTCCAGTTATCAAACTCTAATTCGGGGTTAAAAATTCGATATATTGGATTCCGGGCCTGTTCAAACCATCCTGGAATAACCGTATTATTTACATGCCTTAATCCATCGATATCGTTAAATCTTGGTGTTATTTCTAATTCATACATATATTAAAAATCTATACTATAAAATTATAATCCAAACATTTTACTTCTAATTTTTATTTAAACAGAAAAGACTTTCGAACCAGAAAGCCTTTTCTTGTCGGGGCGATGTGACTCGAACACACGACCACTTGCACCCCATGCAAGTACGCTAGCCAACTGCGCCACGCCCCGATTGATTAATTGGATAATTTGATGCAAAAATAATCAACCATAAATGAACTCCCAAATAATATTGAACTTAAAATAAATTATCAGTAATTTGCAATATGGTTTTCAATATCGATTATTATTCAAGTCCGATTGGTACGATTGAAATTATAGCGACCAATGATTCACTAACTTCTGTGAAATTCATTGAAAATATCAATAATGTTCAGCAGGCAATTCCAAAATCAGGAATAATTAATGAAACGATAATTCAGCTCGATGAATATTTTAACCACAAACGTGAAAAATTTAATTTACCTGTTCAACTTAACGGTACAGGATTCCAGGTGAAAGTGTGGAATGAAATTTTAACCATTCCTTTTAATCGCAGAAGGAGTTATTCTGAAATTGCTGTTAAATTAGGTTCAATTAAAAAGTCAAGGGCTGTTGCGGCAGCAAATGGTAAAAACCAGTTATTGATTGTTATTCCTTGTCACAGGGTAATAGGTGAGAATGGTTCGATGGTTGGATATGCAGGAGGATTATGGAGAAAAAAATGGTTGCTCGAACATGAATCACGGGAAAAACAATTAGCACTTGAATTAAATTAAATCCTTCATTTATTTTAAGAACTTTTAATTACAATAAATATTTATTTTATTTTGATAATAAATTCCGTTTATTCAAAAATATATATTCAACATAAAAATATTTTAATTTGCACTTAAATCAAAAAACAGAAAACAAATGGATCTTTTTAAACCATTAAATATTGAAACGAATACAAAATCTTCAGTTATTCAGTCGGGTGAAGCAGAAAAGGTAAAATGTTTAATTATTGGTTCCGGGCCTGCAGGATATACTGCTGCCATCTATGCAGCACGTGCCAATTTATTTCCGGTTCTTTATGAGGGGCTTCAACCAGGAGGACAATTAACAACAACGACAGAAGTAGACAATTACCCCGGATACCCGGATGGTATTACAGGTACTGTTATGATGGAAGATTTAAAAAAACAGGCACAACGTTTCGGTACCCAGGTGAGATTTGGTATCGCAACTTCCACAGATTTTTCAAAAAGGCCATTTAGAGTGGTAATTGATGACGAAAAAATTATTGAAGCCCAGGTTGTAATTATTGCAACGGGTGCAACAGCTAAATATCTTGGATTGGAAAGTGAAAAAAAATTTATGGGATCGGGAGTATCTGCTTGCGCTACCTGTGACGGGTTTTTTTACCGGGGTCAGGATGTAGTAGTTGTTGGTGGAGGCGATACTGCCTGCGAGGAAGCAACATATTTGGCAGGGCTGTGCAAAAAAGTTTATATAATTGTACGTAAAGATTACCTGCGCGCATCAAAGGCAATGCAAAAGAGGGTTTTTAATACACCAAATATAGAAGTTCTATTCGGACATCAAACCAAAGAACTTGTTGGAAATATGGTTGTAGAAGGAATTATACTTTTTAAAAACAATGGTGAAGAAGTAAAACTCGACATTACAGGTTTCTTTGTAGCTATAGGCCATCAGCCTAATTCCGAAATTTTTAAACCCTGGATTGAAACAAATGAAACAGGTTATATAAAAACTGTGCCTGGAACGGGCAAAACCAATGTACCTGGTGTTTTTGCATGCGGCGATGTACAGGATCCACATTACAGGCAGGCAGTTACTGCTGCAGGTTCAGGGTGCATGGCGGCCATTGATGCAGAGAGATTCCTCGGCGAACACGGTTTAACCTAAATTGGAAATAGTGATTTGAGTGTAATTAATAAATTTCATTCTTGAAGGAAATACGAAATATTGTTTTATTAGGATCAGGCAATGTAGCTTCTCATTTAGCAATTGCCTTTTGTAATTCCGGTGTAAAAATAATTCAAATTTATTCCCGTAAGCTTGAGCATGCAAAGGAATTGGCTGAAAAGGTCAATAGTAATTTTACTTCGGATTTATCGGAACTTCCTGATAATGCCGATTTATTTTTATTTGCTGTTACTGATTCAGCAATTTTACCGATTTTAAAAAATAGTAAATTGCAGGATAAACTTTTGGTTCATACTGCCGGTAGTGTTCCTGCCGCTATTTTTAAAGATTTTACAAACAGATATGGTGTTATTTATCCATTCCAGACCTTTACTAAAGGAATTGATATAAATATTTCAGAATGTCCTTTTTTTATTGAAGCTGATTCTGAACCTACCATCCAAATTCTTGAATCATTTGTTAATAAATTTTCCAAAAATGTTAAAGTCATAAATTTCGAGCAAAGGCTTATTTTGCATTTATCAGGAGTTTTTACAAGCAATTTTAGCAACCATTTGCTGGCCATAGCAACTGAATTGCTTAACAAAAATGGATTTTCAATTGAAGTATTAAAACCTTTACTTGAAGAAACATATCGAAAAGCATTTCAAATCGGAGCCACGGATGCACAAACTGGTCCGGCAATTAGAAACAACCGGGAAATTATACAAAAACATATTGCCATGCTTTCTTCAGAACCGGATTGGCAAAAAATTTATACTTTTATGAGCGAAAGTATTGCCCGGTATCATAAAACTATCCATGAAAAACTATAGAGAAGGATTAATAAAGATCAAAGCATTTATTTTTGATGTTGACGGAGTGCTGGGATCGGATAAGGTATTGTTATATTCCGATGGTGAAATATTGCGAACCATGAACGTCAAGGATG